>ENA-ORIC01000033-ORIC01000033.1-human-gut-metagenome-genome-assembly--contig:-NODE-33-length-186721-cov-7.403013_pt1 | contig 186721 bp, 194 predicted proteins | sample MGYA00243023_ERZ508732 | MGnify/ENA primary metagenome ERZ508732 (study PRJEB26277, sample SAMN04329767) | human gut metagenome | biome: human-associated habitat | host: Homo sapiens | place: USA... | reverse complement strand
GGAATATATATGACACTTGGAATGGGAAAAAGGCAAATATCAAAAATAATTTTATTTGAAACAATATTAGTAGGAATATTATCACTAATAGCAGGAATTGTAATTGGAATATTTGCATCACAATTTATGTCAGTATTAGTTGCAAAATTATTTGAAGCAAATATGACAAAATTTGAATTTGTGTTTTCAAAAGGTGCATGTATAAAAACTTGTATATATTTTGCAGTAATGTATCTTGCAGTAATGTTTTTTAACACAATCACAATTTCAAGATATAAATTAATAAATTTACTTACAGCAATTAAGAAAAACGAAACTATTAAATTAAAAAATCCAATTATTTCAATATTAGTGTTTTTGATGTCAGCAGGAATATTAGCATATAGCTATTGGAAAGTAACAGCAGGGGTACAAACACTTGATACAGCCGATAAAATATTGCCACCAATATTAATGGGAATAGTTGGAACAATTGGAGTATTTTGGTCTTTATCAGGGTTTATATTAAGATTAATACAATCAATGAAAAAAACGTATTTAAAAGGAACAAACATGTTTGTACTAAGACAATTAAACAATAAAATTAATACAACTGTAGTTAGTATGAGTGTAATATGTTTAATGCTATTTATGACAATTTCAGTATTATCATCTAGTTTATCTTTAAGAAACACAATGCAACAAGATTTAAAAGAGATGACACCAGTAGATTTGAATTTGTATAAAACAGCAAATTTGCCAGAAACAGCAAAAATATATGGAAAAGAAAAAGTTTATACAGAAAAGCAAAGAGAAGATTCAAAAAAATCAGTAGAATATACATTAACACAAAATGGATTTGATATGAACTTATTAAAAGATGTAGTAGAAATACCAATATATGCAGATAACAATATAACTTGGAAAACATTTTTTGGAGATAATCTTGATGAGGTAAAAACTTTATATCCTATGTTAAGATATGAAACAGCAGAACAATTTGTAAAAGTTTCAAACTATAATAAAATAGCAAGATTATATGGACAAGAAGAATACGAATTAAAAGATAATGAATATATAGTTCTTTGTGATTTTGACAGTATGAAAAACATTAGAAATATGGCATTAAAAAATGGAAATACACTTGTAATAAATGGAAAAGAATATGTTTCTAAATATAATGAATGTAAATCAGGATTTATAATGATGTCTACAAGTCATGTAAATACGGGAATTATATTAGTACCAGATAGTTGTGACTTAAAAGATGAACAAAAAGAAATGATGTTTTTAGCAGCAAATTATAATGCAAATACAGATGAAGAAAAAGAAAAAATAGAAGCGATTTTTACAAGTAGTAATTCAGGACTTATACAAAATTTAGCAGATAATGGACTTGAAATAGATGGAATGACAAAAATTGCTATTATAGAATCAAGTGTAGGAATAGCAACATTGGTAGTGTTTATAGCAATTTACTTAGGCATAATATTTTTAATTGCAAGTTCAGCTATTTTAGCACTAAAACAATTAACAGAAAGTTCGGATAATAGGCAAAGATATATTATTTTAAGAAAAATAGGCTGTGATGAAAAAATGATAAATCAAGCACTATTTAGACAAATAGGAATATTTTTCATATTACCACTTATTTTAGCAATTATACATTCTATATTTGGAATACAATTTGCACTTTCAATGATGTCAGGTTTAGCAAGTACGGAACAATTATTACCATCAGTAGTTGCAACAGTATTAATCATTGGAGTAATTTATGGAATGTACTTTTTGGCTACATATTGGGGTAGTAAAAATATTATAAAAGAAGAACAGTAAAAAAGATGATAAAGTCACTTACTTGTCATTTTAATATAGTATAATTAACATTAGATATAGTAATAGATGTAGTATGAATCGAAAGAAAGAGGTGGTAATGATGAAAATATTAAAAAGAATAATTTTTATAGTAGTATTAATTTCGATGAGTATAGCACTACTATTTGTAGGTAATGGATATGATATGTATAAACAAGCAATTGAACAAATAAGTGTAGAAGATAAAATTGCAGAAATTAAAGACAAAGAAAATTATACAAACTTTTCAGAATTACCACAAATGTATAAAAATGCAGTAATAGCTGTTGAGGATCACAGATTCTATAAGCATAATGGAATTGATATAATAGCAATAGGGAGATCTGCTTTTAATGATATAAAAGCAATGAGTTTTGTTGAAGGGGGAAGTACAATAACTCAACAACTAGCCAAAAACATCTATTTTACGCAAGAAAAGAAAATAGAGAGAAAAATTGCTGAAGTATTTATGGCATTTGAAATAGAAAAGAATTGTGATAAAGATGAGATATTAGAGTTATATTTGAATACAAGTTATTTTGGAGATGGCTATTATACACCAAAAGAAGCATGTAGAGGATATTTCAATAAAGAGTTAAATGAAATGACTGACTACGAATGTATTTTATTAGCAGGTATTCCAAATGCTCCATCTGTATATGCACCAACAAAAAATCCAGACCTAGCAAAGCAAAGGCAAAAACAGGTTATGAAGAAAATGATTGAATATGGATATTTGACAGAGGAAGAAGCAGATAATATATTAAAATAACAGTAAAACAAGTGCTAGTTGTAGTTAAGCAATTAGCACAAACATCCCCTTTTATTTTTAAGAGTTGCTAGAAATAGTAGCTCTTATGTTGTTTTTTCTTGAAAATTATGGAAAATGGTTGTATAATAAAGAATGTAGGGAGAAGTAAAATGTTAGAAGAAAATATAGAAAAATTGAATCTAAAAAAAGATATAGAAGAAATATTAAAAGAAAATAATATATTAAAAATAAAGCAATTAGTAAATAAAACAAAAACTAATCTTAAAACAATTGGTTTATTAGGTTATCAAATATCTGAAATAGAAATAAAACTACAGCTCGTAGGTTATGACTTAAAAGGAAATCATTAAATGAAAAGAATGGAGTAAAAGATATGGAAGAAAAATATATATTTTTAATTTTAGGAGTAATATTAGGTGCAGCTATAATGTTATATTTCTTTTGCAATAGAGAAGAAAAAATAGAGAGAACAATTATTAGAAATCAAAAGGTATTTTCAACAAAAAAGCTCGATTTAACAATGCAAAATGTTGTAGAGCGAATTGATTATAAAATAAAAGAAGTTAAAAGAGAATTAACTGAAGATGAGAAAAACGAAATTATTATCCAATGTTATAAGGAAAAATTTATAATATAAAAAAATAATAAGGAGAAAACTTCTTATTATTTTTATTTCATAATGGCAAAAATTATTTTTTCGGTTTTTCATAATGCATAAAATCATTTAAATCACAACCAATAACAAAACATAATTTTGATAAAACATCTTTATCATATCTTACAATAGTTCCATCATAATATCTTCTTATGACTTGATGATGTAATCCAGTTTTTTTAACAATTTGATTTACAGAAATATTTTTTCTATCCATAATTGACTTTATATCAAATTTTATATTTCCATAATCTTTATATACAAAGATACTATCATTCATCTTACTCACCTCTACAACATTGTAGCATTCAAACGGAATATTTAAGAGCCGTTTATTTATTCGGAATATATATTCAAAACTTGATTTGTATGTTATAATAAGAATACTTGCTATAAAAAATATAAGAGATAAGTCCCAATTATCTCTTATGTCTGTCTATTCGTCTTATATCAACAGGTAAACGATTTATCAATAATTCGTGTGGCTCAATTTTAAAAATATTGGCGATATGGTCTATATAATCACTTGATATATTTCTTTTTTCGTTTTCCATTTCGGAAACATAGCCTGAACTTGTACCCAACAATTCAGCAAAATATTCTTGTGACCAACCTTTTTTTACTCTAAAATAGACTATATTATTTGCTATTATTTTTCTTGTCTTTGTAACAATCTTTGCCACCTCCTTTTGATTTTGACATACTACTATTGTATTATGTTCAATAAAGTTTTAACATATAACTAAATCGGAAGTTTAGATGAAATAAATATATAGCAAGCTAATTTTTATAGGAAGGAGGTATTTTTGTGTGGTATTGCATTTTAGGAATATTTTTACTCATTTTAATTACTGGAATTTATATGTTAATTTATCAAAAAAACAAGTATTTGCAAGAAAAATTGGAAAATCAAAAGACACTTAAAGAGATTATGGATAGATATTCTTTTTGTTTGAAAGAAAATATAGAACTAAAGAAATTAGTAGATTTATATGAAAATGAAAAATATTCTAAAATTGACACTTTTAGTGTTTGCGGTGGAGAAATAAAAAAAGATCCAATATATAAAGGAAAGAAAGCCCTAATAGGGGATTACTTATCTTCATCTTACACCAATACAGAAAAAGTATTAAGAAGCTTAGGATTTAGTGTTGAGATTGTACCCACTGTTAATGATATTGTAGAAAAGATTAAATACGGAGAGCATTACGATATTATTTTTTCGAATAATATTTATCAACATGGGACTGGAGAAGAATGCTTAAAAAAATTAAAGAATCTAAAAAATTTTTCTACACCAGTTATTATACATACAGTTAGTAAAGATAAAAGAGATTTCTTCATAAATACAGTTGGATTTAATGAATACATTGTTAAACCAGTTACTCAAGATGGCGTCAAAGAAGTCTTAAAGAAAGTATTATCATAAAAAAGTATTAGAATTAGTGATAATGAAATTTTAGAAAGGATGATATAGATGCAATTTGAGAGAAAAAGAGATATTATGGATAATTTATTGCTATTTGCACAAAAAGAAAGCCTTAATGAAAAGCAAAAAAAAGCATTCTTAAAAATAGTTAAAGAATTGCCAAAGGGAACAAATCTACAAAAAGAAAGATTTATTATGTATTTTGGATTAGATAAAACAAAGGGAAAAAGAAAAAAACTTTGTGAAATGTCTAAAATTTATAATTGTACAGCATCAGCCGTTAAAGAATCGGTTATGTCTATTAGAAATTTGTTGATGAGAATGCCAAATGAAAAAATAGAAATGTTGCAAAAGATAATGGAAGAGTAAACATCTTCCATTTTTTTCAGCGGATACAAAAAAGTTTCAAAGTGTTAGAGCCTCAACATAAAGAAAATTTACTATGTGCCTATTCCATTTTGATAAAATATGAGTTATAATATAAATGTATTCAAAATTAGTAACTATAAAGAAAAAAACTTTATAGTTATACCTGATTATCAGGGTAAAGCTGATTATATCAGCATGACTTTGCAATTTTAGCAAAGGTAAAGTAAGTAGCACTTTATAAAATGCCACTTATAGTTAAAACACAGCTATAGGGGGAATTGTGCTTAAAATTAAATAAACAAAGAAAAACAAGTAAAATTTGAAAGAATTAGACTTGTTATTTTTTTGTGTAAAAATAGGGAAGGAGGGTAGATTATTTGTTTTTGAATACAAAAATAAAGTTTATAAGAAATTGGAGGAAATGTAAATGAAAACATTTAACTATGAATCAAATTGTGTAAAGTACAAAAATTGTTTCTTTGATTTAGGAGAATATGAAAAAGGCAAATTAAGTTTAGCTATTTATGGCTATGTAGAAAATGATACAAATTTATCTCATATTTCAAATGTAACAGTCAATGTAGAAGAAAAATTGGAAGAAAATCAAGTTGTTATAGATAATTATGCTAATAGCAATTTGATAAGTTTTTTACTAGATTTAGGAATTGTAAAAAACATTCCTAAAAAAGTAACAGTAAAGTTTTTGAGACTTCCTGTAGTTGAACTAGATTTAGAAAAATTATATGAGTATTCATACGATCAGGAGGTGTTAAAATATGCTAGTTAGTAAGTCTTGGTGTGAAGAAACAGCAAAAGATATTATATGGGAATTTGAAAATTTATTATGCAATAATGATGTAAAAATCAATAATATGAACCCAGAAGAAAATGAATTTGAAAGTGAAGATTCCTATATTAATAAAAAAGATTACGAAAATTTAAAAGAAAAAGTAACAGAGCAGTTGATAGAATTAGTAGATTATGCGGAAGAACAAATAGAAGATATTGCTGCTTAAATGGAAGGAGAAAAAAATAATATGAATATACAAGATTTAGTCAGAGAAAGAGTGATTGGAAATATAAAGACAGGAAAGAAAAATGAGAAAGGAATACCAGAAAAATTACCATATTTTCATGTTGAAGAGGATAAAGGTACAAGTTATGACATGGTAGAAATCTTTAAACAATTATATCCAGGACAACCAACGAAATTAAAAATAAGATTTACATCTGAAAATCCATTTAATTTTAAATTTAAAAGATATGTGAATGGTAAAGCTGTATGTATAGGAAATGGAACAAAGGCAATAACTGTTGGAAAAGATTCTAAAAATAATAATACACAAATAGAAGTAGAATGTAATGAAGAATGTAGCCATAGACAAAGTGGTAAATGTAAGTTAAAAGGTACATTAAAATTTGCATTAGATGGAATAGAAGCAGGAGGAGTATGGAATCTAAGTACAAGTGGAGGAATTTCACTATCTAATATTGCATCTGAAATTGTTAAATATAAAAGAGCTGGAATGAGTATAGTAGGCGTTCCATTTGAATTAACACTTACAGAACAACAAAGTCTTGCATATGGTACTTATTATAGTATAGATTTACATAGAACAGATATAAAACCTCAATTAGTAACAGATGCACTTCCAAAATTAGCTGAAGCCAAAGAAGAAAATAAACAATTAGCAGATAAAACAACAATAAAGGAAAAAGACAAAAAAGAAACTTCAAAAGTAGAAAAAGCAGAACAAATACAACCAGTTAAGGAAGAAAAAGAAAATGCTAAAATAGAAGAAACAAAAAAAGATAGTTTCTCAAATCGTATGACAACAAAGAAATTTATGCCAACTTTAGTTAAAGGAAATAAATTTGATAAAATTATATTTCAAGATATGAATAATCAAGATGTAGAGTATATATTACATCCACGAGCTAATCAAGATATATTAAAATATGGAGTTGGAACTATAATTGAAGTAGAAAGTGCAAAAGTTGAAGAAAATATGAATATCCTTTGTAAATATAAAATTATACAAATTATAAATCCAGATGGAACAGTAACAGAATTTAATGATGAAGAATTAAAAAAAGCAGTTTAATTAGGACTTAAACAGCTTTATTTTTTTATATTAATATGAAAGGAAATTTTTAAAATGTTTAAGATAATAAAAAAATCCCTAATAATATTACTACTTATAACTATTAAAGTTATAGTTTATATTGCTAAAATTATACACAATTTTTATAAGGAAAACAAGAGCAAAATAGAAAAATATTCAAAAAGTTTTTACTATGTTTTAAAAGAAGAATTAACTAAATAAAGGATAAAACATATGAGAAATAAATATAACTATGGCGAATTAGTTAAAATAAGTGGTATGGGAAAAAATTTTGGAGAGGTAAAAAATAGATTAGGCTTTATTATTAGAAAAGATGATTTTTACGAAGATTATTATGTAGAGCTAGTATTTGGAGAAAAAGATTGGTTTAATGAAGAGTCAATAGAAAGAGTTCTAGGGGAAAAAAGAAACAAAACAGAAAAATATCAAGTAAGATTTTGCACGACAAAACAAGGTTATGAACTAATACAAGCAAAACTTAAAGAAAAAGAGCCAATTAGCAATAATAAATTCAAAAAACTAGATATCTACAGAAAATTTCAAAGAGATGGTAAAGATTATATAATCATAGGATGGAAGTCAGTATTCTGGCCTGTAAGCAATAAAAGTATAAGAACATTAGAAATAGCAATGAAAGAATTTAAAGACTTAAATATACCATTTCAATATGTTTTGTTAAATGAAGATAGATTAACAGATATAAGAACAATGGAATTTTGTGAAAATGATAATAATGTAGAGGTTTTTTCTATAGAAAGAAAAATTAAAATTAAAAGTTTAAAGTAATCTACAAATTTGTAGGGAAAGGATAAAAGATGATAGCAATAAAAATATTAAATGTTATGACTAAAATTGGTCCAATAATTAAAGATAAAACCAATGAAGAAAAAGGATTTGATTATGCATCAATTGCGAGTATTATAATTAGAGCAAGAGAAGCAATGATAGAAGAAAAGGTTATTATGATACCATTAAAGCTAAATCAAGTTGTACAAAAAGGAAATGATGTAATAATAGACATGGTATATAGATTTTATGATGCAGAACCAAATGAAGATGGAAAATGTGATTATATGGATGTAAATATACCAGGAGAAGGAGCAGACAAAGAAGGTTGGGCTGTATATAAGGCACTAAGTGGTGCTTATAAGTATGCTATAACACAAACATTTGCAATTCCAACGATAGATGATGCTGAAAAAGACAAATACACAACAAATAATGAAGAAAGCAATAACAATGATACTGTTACTGAAAATGTAGATGCTGAAGAAAGTTTAGATGAAAATAGTATAGATAAAATATTAGGTGATCCAGATATTAACGATTTTGATAATATATTTTCATTAGGTGAAAAAGCTGGATAGAAAGGTTTGAAAAAATGTATATAAAAAGTATTAATAATGTAGTTGGGTACAAAGATTTGCCAGATGGATTTAATATTGAATTTAACGAAAATAAAACATATATTGTAGGAGCAAATTTTCAAAGGAAAACAACAGTTGGAAGTCTTTTTAATTGGTGTCTAACAGGTACTAGTTTAAATGGAAAAGAAAAAGAACAAGTTGCCAATGATACTAAAAGAGTAAGCAATGTTATCGTTGATATAACTTTTGTAGACAATTTTGGTATAGAACATAGACTTATTAGAGATAAAGGTAAAGAAATACACTTAACTTTAGATGGCAAAGAAATAAAACAAGAAAATTTAGCTCAATTCTATAAAAATAAAGATATATTTTTAGTAGCACATAATCCGTATTATTTTTGGACTTTAGAACCAAAAGAACAAAAGGATTTGGTTAGAAATATATTACCTATTATTGACTCCGAAGAAACATTTGAATTACTAAATGAATATGAGCAACAGGTAATAAAAGAACCAATAGAAAATTTAAGTAGTTATACAGATGCTCGAAATGCTGATATAGATAGATTAGGAAAAGAATACAATAAAAATATCGGAAAGATTGAGACATTGAGAAGTATAGCATTAGAGCAAGAAGGATGTTTATTGGAATTTACAAGAGAACAGGAGTTAAAAGATTTACAAGAAAAATATGAAAGTATATCAATGAATTTCGATAATTCTAATTTGGAAGATTTAAAGAGAAACATAGAGGGAATAAATAGAAGGCTACAAGAGATTATTAAAGAAGATTTAGAAAAAATTTCAGAACAATATAATAGAGAAAACAAAAAGCTAAAACAAGTTGAAAATGAGCATCCAATATGTCCATCTTGTAGACAAGAAATAAAAGATAATGAAGCAGGAGAGCATTTAAAACAATTTTTTCAAAAGGAAATGAATAGATTCCAAGAAAAAGCAAATGAATTAAAGGAAACTGCAAAAAAATTAGCTGAAGAAAAGAAAGAAAAACAAGCTCTTTATGAAAAATTAAGTACTTATGATATGAAAGAATTACAGACAGAAAGAGATAATATAAAAGAAAAAATAGATAATTTGCTAAAAGAAAAAAATGATATTTTATTTCATAATCAAGAAGTTCAAATAAAAAGTAAAAGAGTACAAGAGGCAAAAGAAGTACTAAATATTTGTGAAAAAGCACAAAAAGAAATACTAGAAAAATTGGAACTTAATAAAATGCAAAAGAAAATTGCTAATAAATTAAAAATATTAGTAATTGAAGCACAAAAAGAACGAATTAAGAAGTATTTAAATAAGGTTGATATTGAATTTAGTAAAGTAGTAAAAACAACAGGAGAGATAGTGGAGTGCTGTAATATACAATATGAGGGAAGAGATTATAAAAAACTATCCAAATCGCAACAAGCAAGAGCTTGTTTAGAAATATCGAATGTATTTAATAATATTTCTGGTATAAATGCTCCAATATTCTTTGATGATGCGGAATCCACTACAGATATTCAAGAAATACCAAATACTCAATTAATAATATCATTAGTAATCAAATATAACAAATTAGAAATTTTATATGATTATGAAGATGTGTTAGACAGAAGAGAAAAATCAATAAAAAAGGAAATTGAAGAACAAGGTTGCTATGAAATACCATTAGCAGCATAAATTTTAAAGTTATCAATAAGATAGCTTTTTATTTTTGAGGAGGAATTTATAAAATGAATGAATATGAAAATGTAATAATTATAAAAACAGATTTAAGCAAAGAGGAAACTTCCAAAGTTATCTTAAAAATAGAAAATAATATAAGAAATTTTGCTGAAATAACTAAAAAAGATGATTTAGGAATAAAGAAATTAGCTTATGAAATAAGGAAAAATAATGAAGGACATTATTTAGTGTATCAATTTCAAGTGGAAGAAAAGATGAGAGAATTTGCAATAAGAGAAATTGAACGATTTTATAGGATAACTGATGAAGTAATTAAATTTTTAATAATAAAATTATAAAGAAAAGAGGATAACATGGTAATTTACATAGTATATCAAAAATTTTATGCTGATTTTGAAAATGGTGAAGATGATGCATTATTTATAGAATGTGGATATAAGAATAAGAGAAAAGCAGTTAAAAAAGCAAAAGAACTAATGAACCAAGCAAAATCAAGTCATTTATATATTGATGAAGATATAAGAAACAAAAGAAATCCATTTAAAAATAACAATTGGGTTGATTTGTATAAGGAAGAAACAGAGCAAGAAGAAAGAATTGGCAGCATAGTAATGGAAGAAATAAAATTAATAGCATAGGAGAAAATAGATATGGATGAAATATTAATGTTTATAGGAATAAGCAAGAGTAAAAAAGAAGTTAGACTTTTAGATGAAAGGTTAAAAAGTAAAGTGTTTAAGTATAAAAATAAGAAAGACTTAGAAGATAAGTTAATAAAATTTGTAAAGCAAGATTTAGATAGAAACAAGGAGGAATTAGATAATGAATAAAGTATGTTTAATAGGAAGACTAACAAAAGATCCAGAAACTAGATATACACAAACTAACAACACGATAGTTGTTAATTTTAGTTTGGCAGTAAATAGAAGATTCGTAAGAGAAAATGAAGAAAGACAAGCTGATTTTATTCCAATTATAGCTTGGGCTAAAACAGGAGAATTTTGTAGTAAATATTTTAAGAAAGGCCAACAGGTTGGAATTGTTGGAAGGATACAAACTAGGAATTGGGATGATGAGCAAGGACAAAAACATTATGCTACTGAAGTAATAGCAGAAGAAGTATATTTTGCAGATAGCAAAAAAGAGGATGCTTTTAGTCAATATGGTGATGTGTTTGCAAACAACAACAATACAAGTTCAGACTTTGGAATAACAAGCAGTGATGACTTGCCATTTTGAGGTAAAAAATAATTGAATATTAAATATAAAAGTGGATTGAAATATATCCACTTTTATTATTGGAAAGGAATTTTAAATGGATAATAAATATGAAGTGTTTATAAAATTATTAAATTTCAATAAAGATAAATATTCACCAGAAAAAGTTTTCAAGGATTTTGTATCTTTATTTGCAATAACTTTAAGTAATAAAGTATCTTATAGTCAAAAAAATAGCAATATGTATGAAAAGATATTTCAAAATTATGAAAAAGAAGAACAATCTAATTTTTATGCATTATCAATAGAACTAACTAGATTATTTTGTCATGAAAAAGATCCTTATGACATATTGGGAGAAATATATCAAAAAATTACTAATCAGAGTTATTTGAAATTAATTAATAATAATCCAATACAAGAAGTAGGAAAAAAGTTACAAGGTGTTATTAATATAAACAAAAAAGCTAATAATGGGAAAATGATAGAAATGAATTGCGGAAGTGGTGCAATGATACTTGCTTATGCTAGTACATTAAAAATGTTTAAATTAGATTACAAATTTGATTTAGAAGTAACAGCCATTGATACAGATATAATCAATGTTTTTATGACTTATATTCAATTATATTTTTTTGAAATAGGAGCAGTAGTAATATTAGTAGATGAAAAAACAAATAAAGAATTAATGAGATTATATACGCCATTTTATGAAGATGATATGGAAAATTTAATGGCTGCATAGAGAGGAGAAAATAAAATTGATAGAAAATATTCAAGAATTAGAAAGTGAAATAAATGAAAAATTAAAATCTAATAATGTTGTAGTAAGGATTCTAGGAAATGAAGATAAAAATAAAGGTAGCATTATAATATTAAAAGATAAAAAAATAAATAGATGTTTTGAAATAGAAATCATTTCGTGCTCTCAAATAAATATTATCGAAAATAGTAAAAAAATTGAAACTGGACTATTTATAGAAGATTTGGAAAACTGGATTTATAATTTATACAATCCTATAGAATATTTATATAAATTTGTTGGTGGTAAATTAAACAATAGGATATTGACAAGAGAAGAAATAAATGAAATATCTAATGAATTGACTAAAGACTATAGTGAGGAAAGAAAAAAGGGAATAGCAGTACATAGAAAAGAATTAGATAATCAGCCAACGGTAGAAGGATACTTAGGACCAATGTATAACGGAATTGACTATGGAAAAATTATTTTAAGGTATGAAACACAAGAAGTATATGATATGCTATCAGATTAAACAAAAGAGAGGAGAATACATATGCAAAATAATAATGTGTATGAGTATATAAATATAACTAATGTCGTGAATCAATTACACCTCAAGAAAACATGTACGAAAGGATGTAATATTTATGCTATTTGTCCGTTCTGCCAAAGTTCAAAAGAAAAAAATGGTTACTTAAAAATTAATACTATAAAAAATGTATATATGTGTGAAAAGTGTGGATTAAGTGGTAGTTCAATAGATTTATATGCAAATTTGAAATATATTTCTACAAAAGAAGCTTTTAAAAGATTACTAAAAGAAACACCAGTATTAGATAATATACCATATACCTATAATAATCCTGTAAAAGATGAATACTACAGAGATATAGTTTATAGAAATTTTTTGAAAATGCAAAATTTGAATGATTTACATTATAAAAAGTTAAAAGGAATGAATTTTACAGATGATTATATTAAGGAAAATCAATTTAAAAGTATAGAAAATAATAACAACAAGAATAAAGAAATATGTATGAAATTACAAGAACAAGGTTTAAAGTTAGATGGTATTCCTGGATTTTTCCAGGATACCGATTTCAAATGGACATATAAATCACACAAAGGAATATTCATTCCAGTTACTCTGAATAATAAAATTCAAGGTTTAAGAATCTTATTAGATAATGAATATAGGCTAGATACAGAAAATATATGGTTTAGTAGCAATAATGAATATAATGGAACAAAAGCAAGTAATTGGCCTATGATATTAAAAGATAATACAGTTAATTGGATTGATATGTATAATTCAGATAATAGTAAAAGTATTATTATTGCTACAGAAATGATATTAGCACATAAGCTATTTAATAATACAAATAAAACAGTTATAGGTATTCCTAATAATATTGATAAAGATTTAATATTGAGTATTGTTCAAAGAATGAATGCATCAGAAGTATTTTTATATGCAGACAAATATACAATTTTACATACAAGTACTTTAATGTATGAAAATACTGTAAAGTCATTAGAAAGACAAAATATAAAAGTTGAATTTAGAGTGGCATTAAATGAAAATGATATTGGTAGTGAATTAAAAGAAAACGAAAAGAATATAAAAATAGCTTAAAGGGGGAATTGCTTATTGAAAAGAAGACAAGAAATAGAAGTATCAAATAAGTTAATAAAAAGTTTAATAGAGAGAGGCTTTTTAGTTCATAAGTATTATGCTAGGACAACCAAAAGTGTATATCTAAAACTAGATTATGGAGCATGTTGTGGAATAAGAATTAGTGATCACAGAGGAAAGAAAAAATACAAATATAAGTTTAACCTTATAAAACAATATGAAGGGTCAAAAACAGTGCTTGATAAAGGATTCATTAGATTATTTTACAATTATAATAATACTGAAGAACTAATAACTGATATTCAAAATGAAAAGAAAATTAAAATTAATAAATATGGCTTGGAAAATTATAAAAAATATATGAAACTAAATTCACAAGATAATTTATACAAGTCATTTAAAAAAGTAGCATAGGAGATGAAAGATTTATTTCATCTCCTAAAAAATAAAGGAGAAACAATTGAGATGGAAAAATATAATTTAAAAAATAAAAAGATTAAGTTACACAATATATTATTTGCAACTACAAGTACAATAGATTATGACATGGAAAGACTAATTCTATTACAGGATATGCCAGAATCAAAAGAAAACGAATATGTATTGGTAGAAGGATATCATTGTAGTTGTTATGGATTTGATGAAACAGAATGGGATTGTATTAAATTGACTGAAACAGAGTTGAAAAAAATATTGAACAGTAATAATGGAGAATTAAGAAAAAGGCTAAAAGCATTTTTAGAAAATTATGGAACTGAAATTTAATTAATAAAATGAAAGATAAGGTGAATAAGAAATGAGAAATTTCAAGGTATATGAAAAGATTTTTAATATAGAATTATTTAATAGTATTGTAACATTTGTAATGTTTACTACAGATAAAGAAAAAAACAAATTATTAAGATTTTTAGAAGAAAATCATATATGGTTTAAGGCAAAATATAAAAATAATGCAATAGAAAAGTATCAATTTAAGTACTTGGGAGAACTATTAGAACGATATGAAGAAAAAATAGGAACAAATATAGAAGATATTAGAGCTATAACATTAGCATTAGCATATTCAAAAGAATTAATAATACAACAAATGATTATAGGAAATCAAGAGATAAATTTTATTAAGAACATTGAAAAAATGGCTAAAAATGATATTTATTTAAAAGCTGCACTGTATTTATATGATAATAAAAAATATTATGGAATGTTACAAGAATTAAAAATAATAAAATATGAAAGAACAGAAGATTTAATTTTTGTATTATCAATTTTTGAGGATTTTAATGAAGGATATGAAATATTTAAAGAACAATTAAAAGAATTAATCGGAAATAATAATACATTATCAATATTCGATAATGTAGGAATTTACGAATGGCTGATAAGAAAATTGTTTCCAGTAATAAATAAAAATAGAAAAAAGGATATAGAGTTGTTTCGAGCATTAATTTCAATTCCTACAGCATTGATTAAAGAAGATGCTAAAACTTATAATGTATTAATAGCAAATAATTATACTAAAGAAGAAATATCATTTTTAAATTATGTGCTATTACAATATAAACCTGTTCCTAATACAGTAAGAATGAAAAACTCAATAGTAGAAGAAAAAATAGCAGTAAATATGTGTAAGACACTTATTAATAGTGAAATAGACTATTCTAAAGAGATATATGATTATATAAAAGAAGTAATAAAAATATATTGGAATTTTGATATAAAATGTTATGGATATTGTAAAATAAAAGATGTATTAAACGAATGCTTGAGTATAAAAAATCCTAAAACATTTATAGAACTATATAAGACATTGGACGATAATATATTTGAATTTAACATTTTAGATAATAAATGGGATATAGTTGCAAATGAAATTGAAGAAAAAGAATATATGAAGTTATTTGACAATTATTTATTGCTGAACAATTATAATAAAGAAAAAATAGAAACTTGTATAAAAAAATATGAACAATTAACAAATAAAACATATTTAACATCATTTGAAAAATATATGTATTGGCGCAATTCTATTTTTGCCAAATTAGTAGAATTGGATATTATAGATTTAAAGAAGTTTTTTATTAAATATATAGATATTAAAAATAATGATGATATTCAAGAGAAAATAGAAATAGAACATTTGAAAGAATATGTAGCAGAAATAAAAAATAAGAAATCTTTTCTATTTCTAAAATATTTTTTACAAGAACATAGTATAAAAGAAACGGATCAATATGGTTTTAACTTGAATTACCTAAAAGCTAGAAGAGGTTATTATTCAGAAAAAAATTTAGATATAGAAAGAAAATTTTTAACACCTGAAGAAAATAAGGAATTTTTTTATTACTTAAATGAATATGTATATAAAACAACACCAGAAACATATATTGAATTTGTTAAAACAGTATTAGAAGATAAATTTATATCAAATATTATATCAAAAGATGAATTGAGAAAGATATATTTTGCTATTATAAAAATTGATGAAAGTTTATCTAAAGATAAATTTTTAAGAAATAAATATTTGACACAACAAGAATTAGAAATAGAAGAAAATAAGGAGAAAGAGGAAAAAAAGCAAAAAGAATTACAAGAAAAGCAAAAAAAGGAAAATGAGTTAACTGAATATTTTAGAGGAGTTCAAAAAGAAAACTTTGACAAAATATATGATTTTCTTGACCATTATTCTTGGGATGCGGAAGATAGAGAAATAAGAGCAAAACTTATAATTGAATATTTTAAAGAACATTTAAAAGATCATAAATTTATAGAAGATGAAATAATATATTTTAACAAAATTTGTAATAAATTATTAAGATATAAGAATATAACTGTTCAAAAATATAAAAATTATATACTAGATTATGTAGAAGGGAGTAATAAGTAATGCAAGTAGTATTAGAAAATATAAAAACAATTAAAAGATTAAATGAAAATAAATTAAAATTAGAGTTTATAAAATATTTTAAAACTGAAAAATTAACAAAGTGTTGTGATATGATAAAAGAAAATGAATTAGACAGTAAACTATATGAAGATAAGTATAATATACAGGCAGAACTTATAAGAAACGCAAAATTTATAGAATATTTAAAATTGTTAGAGGTAGATGAAGGCTTACTAATAAAGATAAATAATCTGTTAGAAATAGTTCAAAAGAATAATGAGAAAATAACAGATTATGCTTACGATAAAATAAAGATAGCATTAGAAAATCAAAACTTAACAGATCAAAGTCACTATGAGTTTATAAAATATTTCGATATTAGAAATAAGACTGAAAATGAACAAAACATTATTGCTAAAAATTTAACATATTTGAATCAACAATATAATATAGCTGCTTCAGAACTTACTGAAGTCGAGAAAGACTTATTTATTCTGCCATATTTATCAGATTATAACTTAATTCCACATGAGAATATTAGAAGAGTGTATGAACTTTTAAATGAAGATAATTATTTAAAAAGTATCATACATTTTTTTCATAATAATAAAATTGATATTGCATTAAACTTAGAACACTATGAATTAATACATAAAAATTCAATAGAAATTTATAATTTAATAAGTGAATTATATAATGAAATTCCATATGATATATATACAAAAATGCTAGAGAGATGGATAGAAAATAAATGTAGTGTTTATGATTTAAAAATAATCAAAAATAAGCTAAAAGAAGTAAATGAAGAGGATTATATCTATAAATTTCAAAACAGAAGTAGTTATATTAATTTCATATTTGGAAACAAGATAGCAAATCTTGAATTAGAAATGATTAATGAAATAAAAGAAAAAATTCTGATATATGCTATTGTGAATAACAAAAGAAACTTTATAAAATTAATTGAAGATAATTCACAAACTTTTTTTGAATTAAACAACAATTCATTGTTATTTGATGAAAGATTTTATACAAAGTATTTTAATATAAATGCATTAACTATAAAGGATTTAGAAGAATTAAAAACAATGACTAAAGGTAAATCTAATATAGAATGGCTAGATGAAAAAGTATATACATTTTCTGAAATACAAAATTTGTATAATAAACCAAGTCAATATTTTATACTATATAATAATTTGTTAGAATTGAAAATTGATAAGAGAATTTTGATTTTAAAACAGTTATTAAAAAAAGAATTGTTATCAGAAAAATATGAAGAATCAGAAATTATTAAATTGGCAGAAAAATTAAAAATCAAACCATTGTATAAATGGCTAGAAAAAGATTTCTACAATATAAAAGACTTAAAGGTTGAAAATCTAATAAAGTTACTAATTAATTATGAAGATATAGAAAGATTTATTTCTGAAATAACAAATGAAATAGAATTATTATATTTAATTAGAAATAAGGATATAATACAGAAATATGAAACATTAGGTGAAATCAAAGAAAATATTGAAGAAATAGATACATATTGGAAGCAATTAGTTACAGTTATGGATTTTAATGAGGATTTTATTTCTGAACATTCAAAAACAATTAAAGAATTTTTATTGAATAATGGTGCAGAGTTAGCATTGACTTATTATAGAAATTGTGAAAATAATAAGCAAAAAAATTCATATAGATTAATTGTTAAAGCTCAACTTATGGGAGAGTTTCATAAATTAAAATATTATACTGATGATCTACAAAAAGAAATAAATCAAGATTTAAGTCAAATACAAGTAAAGAATTGGATGGCAAATTCTAAAATTGATAATGGAATAATTGAAGTAGGGGAATATGATGATTTTTATAGTACTATGATGTTAGGTGTAGTGCCACAAAGAACATGTCTTTCATATAAAGACGGAATGTATAACAGATGTTTATTAGCTTGTTTTGATAGCAATAAAAAGGTTTTATATGCTAAGATTAATGGAAGAGTGGTAGCAAGAGCAATGATAAGACTTACTAAAGGAAAATATAATAATGAAGAAAGAACAGAAACATCATTAGCTTTCATAGATTTAGAAGATATTCCAATAGACAAACCAAAAGTTTCAACTAAAGAAGAATATTTGACATTATTTTTAGAAAGACCTTATATAGCAGGAATAACAGACAAAGAAGAAAAACAAGTTAAAGAATTATTTATAAAATTATTAGAGAAAAAAGCTACAGATATGAATGCAATACTAGTATTAAGCAGTCGCTATTCAAATATAGAATTAGAAAATTATGTAGTAACAAAATATTATATGTATATATCAAAATCAAAAGCTGGATGCCAATATTTAGATAGTTTGAATGGAAGTGCAGGAATTTCTGATGAAGGGCAATATAAAGCCAATAATTTTTTGATTTGGAAACTAAAAGAATATAATAAATCAATTAAAGAAAATATATTTTAAAAATTGTGTATAAGAGGTGAAGTAAAATTCATCTCTTAATTTATTTAATAATAGGAGGAATAGAAATAGATGAATATAGAAAAAGAAAAATCAAATTATAAACAACTATTTATGGATTATTGCAAAGACAAAATAAAAAATTTAGGTAATATAACTGTAGATGAAGAAATAATGGAAGATAGTTATATTAACGATACTAAAATATTGTATGTGTTACCAAATGTAAGAGGGTGTGAATATGTAAATGTACTAAGAGATGATGAAGGAGGTGCTATATGGGTAAGTCCAGAAGGGAACATAGTATTAGAAGCAGGTGGTATGGCCAGTGCCAATGATGATATAGTTGAATTAAAATTCACAGCAATAGACAAGGAATATTATGAGGAAATATTAAAATATTGGTCTGAATATTATTTTGATGAAATGATGGAAAGAGAAGAAATAGATAAAGCTCAAAGAAAAAAAATAGAAAAAGAATTTAAACTACCAGAACCATTTAAATATAATGTAATAAGTAGAAATGGAGGAGCAGATGTAGAAATTTATACTCCTAATATTTCAGATTTAAGAGCAACTACAACCACTATGAAAGGTACAAAACACATACAAGAGTGGTTTGACATAGATGGATTATGGCAAGTAAATATATTAGATGATAATGGTAATTTTAAAAAATATGAATATGTAACAGGATGGCAAAATGCTATTAAAATATTAGAAAATACATTAAAAAAGCTAACAAAATAGAAAATGTATAAATTTATAAAAAGGTAGGAATAGGAATGGAAGGTATAAAGAGATTAGCAGAAATGCTAGAAGGTCAAAAAGATAAATATTTAATTATTATTGTAAATCATCTAATGCTTCAAACAGAAATGAATGAAGCATTTTTAAATGAAGAAAAGAACTTAAAAGATATGGCTACATATATTAAAGATACAGCAAAGAAACAAGCAAAAGGTGGAGTAGCTGTTATAGAAGATGCAGTAGTATTCAAATGGGCTAAAGAATATTTTATGAAATCAAATAAAGAGTTAGGAATTAAAGAAACCAGATTAGATAGGGGAAAACATGGAGATGTAAGTAAAGTTGAAACTAAAGAAAACGAGGATAACTTTGGTTCTATTTTTGACATTGATGATAATAACGAAAATACTAGTGATAACAGTAAAAAAGAAGATATAGAACAAATATCATTATTTGCAGCTTAATAAGGAGGAACAAATTGTGTATGTAAAAAAAGAAATAAGAGAATTTATAGAAAAGATGCCTAAAAAAGAAAAATTAACTAGAGAGTGGAAGAAATTCATACAAGAAAGTACAATAAAGCATAATTTATTAATAGAACATGGAAAAGAAGAATATGAATGCACACATTGTGGAAAATATTCATATGGAAAACTATTAAGTGATAGAAATTACAAATATCATGATATATGCAGATTTTGCGGAAAAAAATATGAAATAAGAAGAAGCAATCTAAAAAATTACTTCTTCTTATATAATGTAGCAATAGTTGATAATATTAATAATAAATTAGTTATGAGATATTTTCAAGTATATAGATATTATAATAATAGGATTAGAAGATTCACAAATAGTATTGCAGAATTTGCTAGATATGTGCCTGAATATGATATTACTTTATTAAATAACAGATGTCCAAAGGGAATAAATATATATCATGATGAAGAAATAAAAAAATGGAGAGTATTTGCAGGAGAATATTATAAGCATAAAGGATATGATGCTATCTATCTTAGAGATATAGATGAAAAGAAAAAAGGAACTATTTATCAATATATACCTTTAGGTGATGCTATCAATCATTTAGAAGATGTTAGATATAACAATTTTTATAACATATTTGAAAAGGCAAAATATGAAAGTTTTGAACTCTTACTAAAATTAAAATTATATAATTTAGCATTAAATCATGCTGAATGGTTCTTTGAAAAAGGAAGTTTTGAAAAAAGGTTTGGAGTAAAAAAGAACTTTTATGATTTTATGAAGAAACACGATATATCATATGAGGAATTATATGTATTAAAACTGATTCAAAGACCTAATATAGAAATAATAAGAAGTCTTTTAAGAATATCATTTTCTAATTTAAATGATTTAGAAAAAGCAAATAACTATATAAGTTTAGTTAAACTGGCTGAATATTCAAAAACACAAAATAATTTTTCTATTCAACTTTATTTAGATTATATAGATAATTTAATGAAAATAGGAATACCACTTACTAAAAAGAAATTATTACCAGCAAATTTTTCTGAAGCACATGATATAAGTATGAAAAAAGTTAAAATTGCTGAAAATAAGTTGTTAGATGAGAAAATAAAGCAAAGATATGAAGAATTAAAAAGGAATAACTATAAAGATAATAAGTTTTGTATTAGACCCGCAAAAACTTTAAATGATATGAAAGATGAATCAAATCAACAAAATAATTGCGTATATAGTAATTATAGTGAAAAATATGCTAATGGTATTACTGATATATATTTTTTAAGAAAGTTAAAAAATCCAGATAAATCATTAGTAACAGTTGAAGTATTTGATGGAAAAGTAAGACAAAAATATGAAAAAAGAAATACAGCGATTAATAAAGAAGAAAAAGAGTTTTTGAATTTATGGGAAAAGAACATATTAAATGTAGCTTAATAAATGAAAGGAAAGTGATAATATATGGCTTATTTAAAGAAAGAATACAGAATATTAATGGAGAGAATAGATAAGGAATTAAAAATGCCACAAGGTTGGTATTTTTTTGTTAAGAAACAGAAAGAAAAACAAAACTTTATTATAAAAACAGAGGGAAAATGTACTTGTAGAAATTGTAATACAGAATTTGAAACAAATAAAAAAATTAATGAATATGATAAGTGCCCCAAATGCCATAATACTTATTTGATAAAACAAAGTAATTATAGTTTTCATATATTTGAAGATGTATTAGTTTTGCTCGATAGATTAGAAGATAAATGGGTAATACGATTGTTTGAGATATTTACTAGATATACAAAAAATGAAATATATCATTCTAAACCAGCAGAGTATGGAAGAATAGTTATTGATAAGGATATGAAAAATGTAATGGAATTTGCTAATGATAGGGCAGTAGGCACTATGTGGGGTGAACTATTTATTAATCACACAAAGACAGGAAAAAAGTGGAGATGGTATAATAAATATTATAGATCATTAGATACTTATGGAAAAGTATATGATAAAAACTTAGAAGAACTATTTGAAAATACAGAACTTAAATATTCTCAATTGTGGAAAATAGCAAAGGAAAATGATGAAATTGATATAAAATATCATTTATTAAATAATTTTCCTAGCACAGAATTATTAGCAAAAATGGGATTGTATAAATTAGCAGTTTGTTCTGGAGATTTTAATAAAGGTAAAAGTTTTAAAGAAAGATTTGGAGTAGACAAAAGCTATTACGAATTTATGAAAAAAAATAACATAGATAGAAATGAATTGAACATCTTAAAAATGTATAAAAAGCCTAATATCGAAAATATAAAAGTTTTAAGCAAATTTTATATCTCTGATTTAGAAAAAGTCAAAAAATATGTCTCAATTGAAAAGTTTGCAGAATATGCAAAAAATAAAAGAAATTTTGATATACAGATGTATATAGATTATTTGGGATTTTTAGAAAAACTAAAAATGGATTTGAAAAATAAAAAATATCTATTTCCAAAAAATCTGAAAGAGAAACATGATGAATATTCAAGACAAATACTTATAAAAAACAATGCAAAGATAAATAGAGCAATAAATAGAAGATATAAACAATTAAAGCAAAATACCTATAGTAATAAAAAATATATTGTAATGCCAGCAGAAAGTTTTATATCCTTAGAAGATGAAAGTACTCAACAAAATCATTGTGTAAGAAATTATGCTGAAAAGTATGCAAAAGGGAAATGTGATATATATTTTATGAGAGAAGTGAGTACACCAAATAAATCACTTGTAACAATAGAAGTAAAAGAAAGAAAAATAGTACAAAGTAGGACAAAGAATAATGGGAATCCTAACAATAATCAAATAAGATTTTTAAATAATTGGGAAAAAGAAGTGTTAAATAAAGCTGCATAACATAGAAAGAGGAGTTTTGATACTCCTTTTTCTATAAATATTTATATTTTTCTGATTTTTAGGTCAAATTTTCAAAAAATGATAAACATAGAAAAGTGCATCAACCCCTGTATTTTTCTATGTTTATTGCTATTTTTAAGAAATTTTTTTTTGAACTTGAAAATGCTAATATAATGATATTACAATAGTAGTATAAAAAAATAGGAGGTACAAGATTATGAAAAATGTTAATTATGCTGATATGGCTAATAATTTATTAGGAGATGAATTATATTATAAATTCATTACAGAAATTGCAAAGGAAGGAAAGGGAGAAAATTTAGTTGACTTTGGAAAAGAAGTTGTAGAAAAATGTTGTTTATTAATAGTTTCATTAGGAATGTCGAATGCAATAAAAATGGATAAAGTGAAAATTTGCTTAGGAAGAGAAGTTATAGAAATATCTTGTAAAGAGTTCGCAGCAAAATATGAAAAATATAGTAAAGAAATTGGAAAAAACATAGTTGAAACAATAGGATAGATTAATTAGATAAGCATATAAATGGGAAATAAGCTGATTTCACTTGATTAAATTGACATAATATGGTATAATTAAAGAGTGTAAAACGCAATATTTTGTAGGAGAAATTTAGAATGAGTAATGAAATAACTGTAAAATTAAAATGTAGTATAAAAGAATTTTGCAATATTATCGAAAGCAAAGGGTTTGAAATAGTAGATAGATTCTTACTGGATGATACTTATTTTATACCTAAAGATATAGATATTCATAAATTAACGCCAAGAGAAATATTAAAACATTCCATTTTAATAAGAGATATTACTCAATATATGTCAGATAAACACAAAGTATTTAAAATGACCTATAAGAAAAAGAATATAGCAAGTAATGGAGATATTATTAGCCAACAGAATATTGATTGTGATATTAGTAATATAAATGATGGCAAAAAATTTTTAAATGCTATAGGGTATAAAGAAATAATGAATATTAAAGAAAACAACATTGTTTATGGAAAAGAAGGATTAAATATTGCATTAAAAGATATAGAAGATGGAGAAAAACTAATTGAAATCGAAACAGTAGAAACTAATGAAGATTTGAATACAGTAGAGAAATTAAAAGAAAAGCTAAATGAATTACAACTTCCATTGGATACTAAAGATTATTTTATAAAAAAAGCTGAAATGAAACTTAAACAAATTTCAGAGGATGGTGTATAATATGTCAAATGTCAATTTAAACTTGTACAAGATTTTTTGTAAAGTTGTCGAATCAAAAAGTTTATCTGATGCATCTGAAAAATTAGATGTGTCTGTTCCTAATATAAGTACTCAAATATCAAACTTAGAAAATCAGTTAGGACTAAAACTATTTAATAGAGAACCAAAAGGACTTAAAATAACAGAAAATGGAAAAGAATTATATGAAATAGTAAGTAAGTCAATATCTAGTTTCGATTTTGCAGAAAAGATGGCTCAAGATAAGAATAATATAGAGACTGGAAATATAACAATAGGTTGTCCATCTCATTTTACAACATATTTTTTAATGGATAAAATTGAAAAAGTAAAGAGACAGTATCCAAAAATAAATATAAAAGTAGTATGTGAAGCCGATACTAATAAAATGCTTGAATTATTACAAGAACATAAGATAGACTTTGCTATAATAGATAGTGATCTAGATAGAATTAATGTAGTTGTTGAAGAAATATTAAAAATAGAAAACATATTTGTTTCAAAAGCTCCATTAATAATTCAAGATATAAAAGAAATACAAGATTTAAATTGTATATTAAATCTTGAAAATACAAAGACAACTCAATGCTTAAAGGAAACATTAAGAGAGTATAATGTTGATATAAAAAGCAACATGATGTCTGATGCTACAGAAGTAAGAGTAGATGCAGTTAAAAGAAACATGGGAATAGCATATGTTATTAAAAAGTCAGTAAAAAGAGAATTAGAAGCTAAAGAACTGTATGAAGTAGAATTGCCAATAAAATTGCCAAGTGTAAAATTAAACTTAATATACTTAAGAGGCGAACTTTCAAAAGTGTCAAAATCATTTATTAAAAACTATTTAAGAAATAAAGAATAATAAAAATGTAAAATTATGTTAATTAAAATAAAACTATTCTTAATAAAAAAAGAATAGTTTTTTTGTGTTACTTCACATATAATGTTATTGTATAAAAATATATATGAAATGAGGATATATATATGTATAGTAAAAATAAAGTATGTTGGAAAATAACAACTAAATGTAATCAAGGATGTAAATATTGCTTTGGATTCAATAATATAGCAGATTTATCCTTTGAAGAAAATGAGAAGGTATTAAATAATCTAATTAACAATGGATTAACACATTTAACATGGACTGGTGGAGAGGCAGTATTATATCCAAGAATTAATGAATTAATGAAATTATCAAAGGAAAAAGGAATAATCAATAAACTTGTTACCAATGGTATTTTTATTGCTGAAAATGATACAGAATATGTTGAAGATATTTTAAACAACTTAGATGAAATTAATTTATCTATTGACTCTACTGATAACAATATAAATGTTTTATTAGGAAAAAAGAATAATCATTTAGAAATTATAAAAAAAGTATTAGAGAAAACTAAAAACAAAAAAATTAAAGTAGGAATAAATACTGTAATTACTAATAAAAGTATAGAGAAATTAGAAGAATTAGGAGAATTTTTAAATAATTATAAAATAGAAAAATGGAAATTTTTAAAATTTATGCCTATAAGAGAAAGAGCATTAGAAAATAAAGATTTATTTGGAGTAACTGAGGCTGAATTAGAAAGCAAAGTTAATCAACTAAGAAAGTATGAAAATATAAAAGTTGTCCAATATAAAAAACAATCTGAATTTGAAAAGAGTTTAGTAGTTCTTCCAAATGCAGATATTATCCAAACACAAAATGGAAAAGATAATTATTTAGGAAATGCATTAGAGCAAGAAGTCATCGACTTTGAAAGAATAAGTGGAAAGAATAAAATTAGGACTATAATTGCTCATAATAATGAAGAAATTAGAAATACAATAGTAGATTCAATAAAGAAATTGGGATTTGCTGATGTAGTTGCTACAGCTACAAATGGAATAGAAACATATAATAAGATTATTGACTTGAAACCTGAAATGGTATTTGCTAAATTTGAAATGGAAGACATGAATGGATTTGAGATTGTAAAGAAGTCAAAAGAAAAATTAGATAGCGATATTCCAGTATTCAATATATTTGCTGAGGAAATGCCTAAAAATGAAATTGAAAAAATTTATAATATTGCAGGTCGAAAATTTAATGCAATAATATCTGAAGAACAATATCAATTTGAAGTACCATTTATTTTGGAACAATATAAAAAATATAAAGAGTATAAAGAAAGCAAAGAACAATAAAAATAATAAAAAATCAAGAAATATTTTAAAATCTAAAAAAATATTTCTTGATTTTTTTGTATGTGTAGATAACCAACAAAGACATCTAAAAATCTTCCAGGCGATATATTTTTTCCTTGTTCAAATTGCATTACAATAGGATGATTTTGTAATATATGCCTTTTTCTATTTAATGGTTTCAATGATGTTCTAAGTGAAGAACGAATTGCTTCTTCATCCATATCTTTATGATGATATGAGAGTATTTCAAATAAAGATTTTAAATCATGTATTAAATATGTAAAATGATAACATTCGGTAATTGCTTCTATCATAAGATCAGTACAAGGAGAGTTTATAACAAATCCTAATTCTCGTAATAGTACGTTCATTTCATTTTCATCAAAATCATCATATTTATATTTTTCGTTCATTTGACTAATTGTATTATATAAATTTCGTAGTTTAACAGGTTTTTTAAAAAATTTATAGATTTTAGATACATTAACGAAAGTAACCTGTTCTTCAGCTGAGTTAGCAGTCAAAAGTATATTAGAATTATTTCCTTCATTATAAGTTATAGATAATCTATCAATTATTTCAGTTGAATTTATATCATTGAAGTGTGAATCTAAAATAAATATATTCGGTTTTATTTTCAAGTAAGTAGATAATGCTTGATCTCCGCTATTTACAGTTTTAATTTTTAAATCACGGCATTTTGATAAATACCTACAATATTTATTCGCTTCTGCAACATTTTCTTCAGCGACAAGAACTTTTATCATTTACTTTAGACACCCCCAAAAAAACAAAAAATAATTAAATTCACCAATATTATATCACTAAAATTATGTAAACACAATACAAAAATGGAAAAATATTACAAAGAAATCAAATAAAGTGTCCCGTTTATCGCCGTTTTCAACACTGATTGTGGAAATCGAAATATAATGCAGCTAACTTAATCAAAGTCTGAAAAGGAGACACTACAAAAGATTTTATAGAAACAGAGGAAAATTACAAAAAATATTTCGGACTTTGATGAGTAAAAAATATCCCCCAAAAGATTAAGAAAGCTCCTTTTAGAAATTGTTAAGTCAATTTTCTTTAAGGAGTCTTTATATGTTAGAGAATTTTGCTAATGTTAGCAGCTATAATAAATTTAATAGAATAACATATTTTCTAACAAAATTATCATGTTTGTTTTCAAAAATTAGGTATGCGTGTTTTCCATGTGTACTTAATTTTTTTTTAGATACAAATGAAAGACACTGTCGTAATCCGCCGAGTTCATTTCAAAAAAAATGAAATGAATAGGAGGAAAGAGAAGTGCGATACGAAGTAGATAGTTATACTTTGGAATATGTGGAGGATGAGGATAAATATTATATATCTTTTAGAGATAGTGTAGAACAGGATTGTAGAATTGAAATTGATAAAGATATATTTGATACTTATACCAATTCTAAAAAAGCATATATAAAAATAAAAAATGAAACAAGTAGACATTTAGAACAATCAGACTTAACAGAAGAGGATATGTATAAAAGAGCATTTGAACCAGTTGAAAGTGTAGAGGAAACTGTTATAAAAAATATAGAAAAAGAAAAAGTAAATGAAGCATTGAAAGACCTGACAAGTACACAATTTAGAAGAATAGATTTACATATTGTAAATGAGATTACAATAAGAGATGTGGCTAAACTAGAAAAGGTACAAAAAAGTCAGATACAAAAAAGTCTCGAACTAGGATTAAAAAAAATAAAAAAATTTTTTGAAGAATAGGGGAGTACAAAACGGCATTTTGTGAGCAAATAAGTGAAGGGGTAAAAACTCTTTCACTTATTTCGTTTTTTGAGAGATAAATTGCACATTGAAAATTAAATAACATTCATTAAATAAATCCTTTATTAAGAGCTAGTTTTATATAGAAGCAGAACTATATAAACTTAAATATTGGATAGCAACCAATAAGGCGATAACTAATAAAGGCAAATAATAATACTCTTGTTTAGTCATAGAACGAGCGTTAAGAGCGTCCCAAGCCATGAGAACAAGTCTGAGTTCAGATAGGTTAGATTCCTGAGGAGTAATGTAGCTGATTACCATTTAATGAATTAAAATAAAACAGATTATATTTAACATAATAAAGAAAAATGGAGGAATATATATTGATGAAGATATTATGGATAATTATTTTTTTTACATCCTTATTAATTGCAGTTATGATGTATTTAGTTATATTAGGAGGAAGTAAAAATAAATCAAATGACGAAATACAAAGAGAAGATGAGGAACAAATAAATTATCTAAAGAATTATAAAAATAAAAAATAAATCAATTATAACGGAGGAATAATAAAATGGAGAGAATTTTTATAGATAGAGAATGGTGTATTGCTTATGTGGTATTAGCATTAGATAGTATTTATAATAGTGCTAATAAAGAAAGAACACTTAATGATTTTATTGAAGAAATTAAGACAATGTTTAATGTTCATCAAGATGAAACCATATTATTGAAAATAGCAGAAGAAATTATAGCCAATAAAGAAAAACTTTTGATAACTGTAGATATGAAAGAAAAATAATCAAGAATCTTTTACAAACTTTTTTTCTTCATTTTAAATGAAAAAATATGTTAGATATTATTTCAATGATTATATATTTATAATTTTTATGATATTGTTGTGTATTATTATGAGAATTTGATTATTAAGAAAATATTTGTCAAGTGTGCAAATCCAAAAAAAATAGTGGATTTGCACCTTTGTTTTTACAAAAGAAGATATGCTAAATTTATTACAGAGAATATCACGAGAGGAGCTAGAAAAAGTATGTCTTTTTTGCAATATCAAAAAGAAAGTCCAGAATTCCTTAATAATTATCTAAAATACAAAAGATATATAGATTTTGGTGCACAGACAACTATCGATGAAACTTTTTACGATTTAAGATGTTTGTTTAGATATATTAAATTATATTTAAATGATAGAAACAAACTAAATAGTATAAGTAAGGAAGATTTTAGAAATATAGAAATAACAGATGTAACAATAGCAGATTTAGAAAGAATGAATCAAAATGATTTAACTAATTATTTGTTTTTTTTGGATAATACCTTAGAAAATATTAGTAAAACAAGGAATAGAAAGTTAGCTTCAATGAAAAGACTTTATGAATATTTAGAAACTAATAATCTAATTAATGTAAATCCAACGAAATGGATGCAATCTGCTACAATAGAAAAAAGGCAACCTAAATATTTAGATTTAAACGAAAGCAAACAATTACTAGCAAATGCCATAAATTCTGATTGTAGATATAAAATAAGAAATTATGCAATAACATGTTTGTTTTTAAATTGCAGTTTAAGGCTTTCAGAATTAGTAGGAATTAATTTGTCTGACTTAAAAATAGATAATAGCGAACAAACATTAAAGGTTACTGGAAAAGGGAATAAGCAAAGAATTATATATCTTAATAGTGCTGTTTGCGAAGCTATAAACGCTTATATAAAAATACGTCCAAAACTAGATAAAAGCAATAAGGACTATAATGCATTATTTCTTAGTTCAAGAGGAAAAAGAATTTCTAAAAGATCTGTTCAAAATATTATCAAATCTGAACTAGTAGAATTAGTTGAAGCTGAAGGAAAAGAAAGCAAAAAATATCATACACATACTTTAAGACATACTGGTGCAACACTTCTTTACAATGAAGCTAATGCAAATATATTTGTACTAAAGATAATACTAGGCCATGAATCTTTAGATGCAACACAAGTCTATACACATGTTTCTGATAAGAAACTAAAAGAATTAATGCAAAATTTTAATATTTTAGATAGGAAGGAATAATATACTATGAGTGAAATAAAAACACCTAAATTTGTTGAGGATTTTGCAAATTACCTTGTTGCAATTAGAAATCTATCACAAGTATATATAAAAAATATGACTGTTACAATAGAACAGTTTTTAGAATTTATTAATGTTCATAAATTTAAAAATAAATATAATACTATAGAAGATATTACCTTAAATGAAATTAGAAGTCTAAATAATAGTGATATTTATAGTTTTATATTCTTTTTAGCAGAATCACATTATCAGAATAATTCAAGAGTTATAAAAATTGAACATTTAAAAACATTCTTTGATTACCTTTTTAACATAAAACATACTATTTTTAAAGAACCATTTAAAAAAATTAATAGTGAAAGAAAACTTGAGAAAAAGTTACCTAATTATTTATCATTAAATGAAGCTAAACGACTTATTAATCTTTATGAAAATAGTACAGATGAAATTGAAATTAGAGATAATGCAATGCTTCATATATTCTTAAATTGTGGTTTACGACTCTCTGAAATCAAAAATCTAAATATTGAAGATATAAATTTAGATGATAATAAATTCACTATTATTGGTAAAGGTAACAAAGAAAGAACTAATTATTTAAATAAAAAAACAAAAGATGCTCTTATTAAATACTTGAAAATAAGAGATAATTCACATGATAATAATAAAAAACACAATAATGCTCTATTTCTTACATTCTACGGATATAGGATGAGTCAATTTACAATAAATAAAATTGTAAAAAGAGCATATAGAAAAGCAGAACTTGATGAAAATGTATATACAGTTCATACATTAAGACATACCTGCGCAACTCTTCTTTATAGGTCTGGAGTAAATATTAAAACTATCCAGGAATTGTTAGGTCATGTTCATATTGATACAACTGAAATTTATACTCATTTAGACAATCAAGAAGTTAAAGATGTCATGTTTGAGCATCCATTAGCACAATTTAAAATGGAAGATGCTCTTGCTTATTGTGCTTAAATACGATATAATAAGGAGGAACTCATGAAAGATTTAGAAGTGAAATTCGATACTAATAATATTCATTCTGTAGAGTTAAATCTATTGGATGGACAAGTCGAAATAATTTTGAGAGCTTTAGAGTTATATGCCTATAATTTGGATTATATGTTAAATAGTAACGACACTGCTAATGACATAGGACAAGAAAAAAAAGCTTTATTAAAATATACTTATGAACAAGTATTAGCAACTCAAGCTGAACAAGTTCAAAGTAAGAGTAACAACATAGATAACATACCAGAAATAGGTAAATTAATAATAAAGGAAGGTATGAAAAATAACGGATTATGTGTTCAATTAAATGCTGGATAATATTTACTTTATTCAGGAAAAATGGGAGAGTAGGAGAGAGGGGCTGTTTTGAAAAATTAGAAATTTAAAAAGAGTTTTAAAAAAATAACAAATTTAATTTCAAAACGAGTTTTGTAACTTCACCAAAATCTATATAATAATTTTATAAAACAAAATCATAAAAATTAAAATATCTAAATTAGTATAAAAAAATTTTTTGTTAAAATAAATCAAAAATAATTTTGTGCAAAGTTAAATTTATAAATTTTATTATTTACATTTATAAATAAATTTACAATAAATATTTTTGTACACAATTTATAAATTGCTAATTAAAAATTCATTATACTAGTTATAAAAATATTTTAATTACTAAACACTTTAAAATCGTTTTTAAGGCATTTTTATATTAAGGTTAATAAGTTAATCATTTATGATTAGTTACTCAATAATATGAATTACACATAATTTTATATTAATAATGTAAAAATACTGATTTTAATAGACTACAAGAAAATTACAAAAAAGTGCCAAAAAAGCAACGCACGAGAATCGATTTTAGGCCGTTTTTATTTTTAAGACATATAGTTTGTTGTCTGTAAAATAGGCTAAATACGGTTGATATAAAGGTTTTGCAAATTTTGATAAAAAAATAAAAGAATTATATAGAAAAAATATTTAGATATAAATAAAAAGTTATAACTATAAGTATTAACACATTAGAATTAGATTTAAGACAATTTATTAAAGAAATAATATAAGTTATTAAATAATAAGATATAAAGTGTAAGAACAGCTAGATATAGTAATAGATAGAAGGACACCTAGAATGGCAGTCCATATATTTTACCCCTATGCCTTTTTGCACAAAACTTTGATTTTGTGCAATGCAATGTGAAGATGCTAATCTTTGGATGCTTCAATATTTACTTCTTCCCTTTTCTTTTTACAATAAAAATAATAGCATTTCCAATTCTTGCAATTATTACAATTATATTTTGCTTTCTTTGCTTCTCTCTCCGATATTCTATTGATAATAAAAATATCATATAAACATTGTAAAACAGAACCAACAATTAAAATAATAAAAATTTTATAATCCATATTAATCTCCTATCTAAAAATAACTAAATCATTTTTTAGAAAATAATAAAATATAGTTCTTGATAAGGCACTCCTAGCCATCTTCTCATTAAATCTAATCTTATAACCACCTGTAAGCATCTTTTTTATTTTAGCCTTATAGCTTTTTGTTAAATATGTTATAGGAAAACCATTTTGCACGGCGAATAACACAGCAAGAGTTGTCTTATCTTTATAATCTGAAAAACTAAAAAGATAATTATTTGTATAAACCTCTGGAAAAACATCTCCATACTTATACATTCCTATTTCTTTTATTGGGTAATCTTCTAAACACCTAGAAACCTCTACCCTTGTTAAATCTCCCATCATATTTAAGTTACTTTCTATCTTTTTATTATATACCTTTACCCTACCGTCATTTTTACCAAATGTTATAGTTAAATCATCAAAACCGTGTCTATCTATTTTCATATCTTTTCTTCTCTTGATAGAATTGTCAACAATTAAATCTAAAATATTTATTTTTAAATCCATAGCAAGGTCATAACTTTTTATATACCAATTACCAGAAAGACCTAACAAATACATAACAACTTTATTATCTTTTAATTTATTTGGATTAAATTCAATAGTAAAATTGTATTCCTCTCTCTCATTGTCAACCCTTTTTTCTGTATTATGTAAAAATGCGAAATAAAAAGATTTCCCCTCTTCTATCTCGATATTATAATTGTAGAAAAAGTTTTTAATTCTATTAGATGTATAAAACTGTTTAACATAGTCTTTCCAACAAGTTTTAAAACGGAATTCTAATTCCGAAAAAGTAGAATAAGTTATATAAGTTTTAAGTCTAAGCTTATCAATACTATAAGTTATATTATTATCTTCTACACATATATTATATAAATCCATATTTTTGCCCCCTGACATAAGTAAAAATATGTATTTTTCCATAATCTAAAACGTAAACCAGCACAAAGTCTACAAACTCTAAAGAAAAATATAAATTTTAAGTACTAGCAGTTAACAGAAAATTGCCAAATATGACACTTAATACCGCTTGTTAGATAAGACGGTATTAAATCATTTTCTCGTATCAAACAAAAGTTTTTGAAAGATACTTTCTACAGGTCACGGAAAGCCTTGCTTTCCTCTATGTGCTACGCACATCTTCGCTTACGCTCCGTTTTCACTAAGGACATATATCGTAATAAACAAACATATTTAAATCAGTCTAGTTTGATGATATAGGTAATTTATGATAAATCCACATAGTTATTTTATATAATTTTACAAAGGTAATTATCGCAATAGCACTAATAGCAATGGTCTTTAAAGTAGAAATATTAACAAAGAAATTAATAAAACCTAAATTATTAAAAACCATATCAAAATAAGTGCTAATTGCGTCTTTTGCTGCCTGTGGAGCTCGTGGAAGATTAATCCAGATAAAAATTACCTTAACTAATGCTGTTATTAAATTAACTAATAATTCTACAATCATAACTATCTCCTTTTGCCACCAGTATCAAAACCAATAGTACGTTTATTTTTTTCAATTCGTTGTCCTTTTGCATAATCAGAAACATCTCCAACAACCTCATCAATATATCTACCACCAAAAACATCAGAAAATGAGTTATAAGCTAATATAACAAGCCATAAATATAAAATAACGTCTACAATAGTCAAATATACTGTATGAACAGTTTTAAAAGTATCATTAACAAGTAATTCGTTAAAATCATATACGTAACCATTAAAAACAGTATAAGTATTACCGAAAAAATTAATATTTAATGCTGGAATAGTAATCTTACATTCTGACATTTCGTTTAAACTTGCAAATCTATTTAAGAAATCTAAAATTATCTCAATAGGGAAATACAATATTCCAAAACGATCTCCTAACCACTTATTAAAATCATCAAACCAATTAGGAAAAAAATCATCTGATGGAACAAATAAACTCTTTAAGCCATTTAGTAATAATTCAATAAGTTTTTTACCAAAAAAATTCTCAGAAAAAGGGTTGATATAACTCAAAATATCGCCTATCTTTTCAAAAATACTTTTATTAGTTTTTGTATTTTCTTCTATAGCATCCTGCATTTTCTTATTACTATTAATCAACTCTTGATGTCTATTGTACTCAATGTCTTCAGCAGTGAGCCCCCCAACAGTAAATCTTATTTCTTGATAACAGACATAATTATCATCTAGATATAACAAATTTACATCATTAACTAAATATATCAAATAAGTCGAACCGTTAGTCCAATTTATGCCTAATTCAGAAGAAGATATATCATAATAATAATTGTCGCCAACTCCGTTAAGTAAACTAGACGTTAAATTCTTTTTGTATAATGTTTCCCCAACTTCAACCTCTTCATCTACTCCATCATTATTAATGTCAACATTAGATTTATTTAATTTTAAAATATGCAAACCCAACTTGTTTACTGCGTCATTGGGAATAATTAAAAGACTGTCAAACTTACCTGTAGCCAAATCTTCCGCAGTATTTGCGATATATGGGTTCTTAAAAGAATATATTGGGGTACTAGAAAAGAAGATTGAACCATCTTTTTCGTTATATATATCAATAGAACTATAAATAAGGTTAAGTTTACCCAAATTAACAAAACAATCCGTAGGATTAGAAAAACCAAACCCAATATCTTCAGTAGGTGACAAGCTCTCCCAAGAAGAAGAAATACTATTATCATATTTATAAAGAAGATAACAACTAGCTTTAGAAATTTTAGTAAAGATAAAATTTGTATGTGGCTTAACAAACTTATCTAAATCAGCCTCATCATCGTTATAAGAAAAAAGATAATAAACGTTGTCATTACTTTTAGATGTTAAAATAAGAAACTCACCCAAATTAACATTTGAAGATAACTCTGGTAAATCATATTTTACATCTCCAAAAGTAAAAGACATAGCCGAAGAATAACTATTCAAAATAAAGACAAATAGTATTAAAAATAATAATATATATATAATTTTATTTTTCATAATCCCCTACTTTCTCCCGAACCTCAATAAATCACGAATAAAAATATATAAAAATAAAACAGTAATAAGACAAATTATAATACTATAAGAATAAATATTTGAATAACTGTTCGATGTATTATAATTAATATCTGGATTAATAGGCAGGCTTGTTTCTGCATAAGTTGTTTTTGCATTTGTATATATAAATTCTGCTTTATCAACAGATAAAATATTGTTATAGTTACCATCAACTAACAAAGATTTGTATATATTGGAACTATCATTATAAGAATAACGAGAAGAACTATCTATTTTGATATATACACCATTTGAAATATCAAAAGTTAACGGAGTAGACGCAACTATCTCATTTTTGCTAAAGTAGACAGCGACATCGTATTCGTTGTTGTTTTCTGTTATAGTATGACAAATATAAAACTTATACCCTTTTTTATAATAAGAAGATATTAGTCCTTTTAAATAATTTTCTTCAGCAGCACTAAACATATATTTTGCTCCTTTTTAATCAAATTTGTTTGTTCGGCAAGCCGAACAAAACAAATTCTAATTATTTTCATTTTTCATTTCATTTTCTTTTTTTACTTTCTTTTTATAAGATTTCTCTAAAAAGAAGGCAAAAACATTTACAACGATTGACATTACAATCATAACTATAATTGCAATTTTCATTTAAAACCACGCTCCTTTACATAGTTATTTTTCTATTAAAAATCATATCTAAAGCAAAATTAGATAACTTGGCAGTTAAGCCAAAAATTAATGATATAGGAAAACAAGTTCCTACAATACTTGCTACACTTGTAATAATAACTGAATAATCCATACTACCCTCCATACATAGAATTATTTACATTTGTTACACCGTTCCATTCTTTGCGATACCTACGCATTTTTTTGTATGTGTCGTAACTATCGTACAAATCAGGAGAATGAAACCAAATAGACCTTTTGCGAACTTCCATTTGTATTTTTCCGTCTTTCTCAACAATAGAAGAACCATCTATCAATTTATTAAATTGAATACAACCAAAGAGATTTTGACATAACACTAGATTTCTTACTTGCTCTCTTAAAGGCTTTGCTAATCTCATAAATTGTTGAGAAGTACCAACAATGTGTTTACGTTGTTTTCTTTGTTGCGAAACTTCTATCATTACCTCAATAGGAATATTCTTACTTTCTAATGAATTAAACTCTAAGTGAATCTCGTCTATAAGATATATAACGCCATCGTAACCATTTTCTATACTAGTAAGACAATGCAATCCGTCATATTCAACAACTTTACACAAAGGGTTAAGTCCTTCTATTTCAACATTGCTACAAATTATGACTTTAGGGTAAATCCAAGAAAGCTCCCTCACATAATTGACAGCAGATAAAGTTTTACCAGTACCCTGAGCACCGCAAAACATAAGTAAACCGTCTGGCTTAAAATATGATGGGTGCTCTCTATAAAAAGCTTTTTTATAACGCTTAATTCTAAAAAAATTAAACGGGTTCTTAGAACCATCTAAACAACTAAAATCTATCATTATACTTTAAACACTCCTAAACACTTAAGCCTATCATTGTAACATTTATCTAAATAATCTAAGGAAAATAAAATATATTTATTAATATTTAATTCCGTTAGAATTTCCTTATCTTCTGGGAAAGCTCTGTATTGATTATCTAATTTATAAATTTTATTTTGAATATAATCCATAGCATCTTGATTATATTCTAATGTTTTTAAAATACTTTGCTTTTCTTCTAATTTACTAACCTTTTTACTCATTTTATAATCTCCTAAAATTAAAATGTGCTAGAGGTGGAAAGCTCTAGCACTGATCTTATACGGTAATTCTTCCACCCATAACGGCACTTCTAAAGATTTTAATAACCTTTCTCATACCGAACCACATAAACACAAATGGTATTCCAAAAGCTACTATTGAAGCAACTAAAGTAATGATTTGTGCAGGAGTAACAGCACTAGTAAGAGCTGTTACTATTGGACTGAAATCTAAAGCAGCTAAGCCTGTTGCTGCCCCTGTTGCGCCACCTTCCATTTTTGACCTTCCTTTCTCAATTATCTTAATAAAGATAAAAGTTACTTTATAATTACAACTAGAAAATTATTTCTAGAAGAGTAAGAACTACTTATTGATATTTATATCTAAAGGAACAAGACGAACTTGATTATTGTAAAAGTTTACATCACAAAGTAAATTAATTTCGTCATAAGTTTTTAGAGATTGTACTTTGCTTAAAAGTACTGTGTTTGTTATAGGAAATTTTAACTTTCTTTCGTAGACTTTTCCGTCTATTTCCTCATCTAGTTTTAATACATAATTAGCATCGTATTTTATTTTTTGACCTCTTTCGTTTATAAATTCTCCACCCTCTCTTTTTTCATAACCTCTAAAAGAGAATTTACCATTACATTTCATATTTTTTTCTTCCTTTCTTTTCCTGATTTCCTGACTGTATATACAGGGAGCGTCAGGAAAGCCCCCTATATATGAGCATACAAGCGACAATTTATGTCGTTACAAAATATATAACATACACGACAAAAAATGTCAATACTTTTATGACATTTTATACCGTGTTTTTTTAAATACATATATGACATAATTGGCGTGGTGATAATAATGATAAAAGAAAACAGAATTAAAAAAGGCTATACACAAGAACAACTTGCAGAAATAATAAATATAAGCCCAAGGCAATTGCAAAGAATTGAGAAAAACGAAGATAAAACAAAAATTGAAACAATAAGAAAAATAATTAAAGTTTTACAAATAGAAGATAAAGAAATAATAACCTATTTAAAAAAATAGAAAGTATGAGGTGTTAATATGTATTTAAAAAGGTTAAAAGATACAAGGGAAGATAAAGATTTATTACAAAAACAAGTAGCAGTAGTTCTAAAAATAACAAGACAACAATACGGATTATATGAAAATCGGAGAAAGAAAAATTCCAATAGATAAAATAATAGAATTAGCAAAATTTTATAATACAAGTGTAGATTATTTATTGGAATTAACCGACGAGATAAAACCCTACCCAAGAAAAAAATAGAAAATATTATGAAAACAAAATTAAAAATATAAAAAAAAGAGGAAAAATATATAATCCTCTTTTTTATTTATGTTAAATAATATATAAATTTATAGCAAAATGTGGGAAATTTTATTTTTTACAAAAAATGACAAAATCTTACAACGTCCTACCTTCTAAGCATAACTAAAAAGGTAAACTAAACGCAACATATAGCGAAACTTTGATTTTGTGCAATACTATAAATTAAACCTAAAATGGTAGTTCTATACTACCCTACAAATTATTATAGCTATTCTATATACTAAAAAAATCATTAATATACATTTTGTTTTAAAAGAATACTTGTTCCATTTAAATATGTTATTATTCTTTCGAGGTGGAAAGAAATGGAAATAGTTTTTGCTTGGATTGTTCTTATATTAATAGTGTATATTATAAAAACCAAAAAGGATAATAAATTTAAGACTTCAGATAATATTAATGTGATACAAGTTCCCCCTACCCTTTCTTCTCTTTATGACAAGAAAATTTATTTATTGACATCTGATGAATTAAAATTTTATAAATTATTAAAACCTATTATAAATAGAAATGAACTAAACCTTTTTACTCAAGTAGCACTTTATGAAATTGTAAAAGCTAAAGATATAAAAGACTTTAATAAGATAAGAAGCAAAAGTATTGATTTTGTTATTACAGATTTAAATTGTAAAATTAAAATCTGTATAGAGTTGGACGACGTTTCTCACTTAAGAGATAGCAGACAAAAAAGAGATATTTTTATAGAAACATTATTTAATGATTTAGACATTAAACTATTGAGAATTCCTGTTCAGAATTATTATGATTTAAATAAAATAGAAGAAAGGATTAAAGATTTATTATAAACAAAAATAGAGAGGGTTACTGTACACCTCTCTATTTTGTTGCTGAAAATGTAATATGGTTGCTTCTAAGCAAGAATATTGAGCGCAGTAGAGATATTATCTAACTGCAACTTATCGAGTAAAATCTGGTAATCCAGCCACATCTCCAGTGTAGTAGGATAAATCCCCGTGGCCTCAGATAGAGTATCAAGAGTAATTCCTTCGATCTTCATTACTCCTTCTACAATACCGATTTTTTCCCAGTTTAGTTTCCGAAGAGTATAGAACTCTTCGTTGCTCAAATCCTTTACCATATCGTTTGTCATCTTTCAACTCCCCTTCCTTTCAAGAATGAAATTGGAAATTTTTTATATAAAAACAAGAGAAAATCTCCCGTAAATATAATTATACCACACAAATGCACTTTTTTCAAGCGTTTTATGTGGTATTGGCCTTTCCCCTATTTTTTGTGTGAATTTTATTTAACTTTTGCTTAATTCTTTTATTTTAATCCAGGCAAGATTTTTTTCATTTTTGTTATAAATTCTTCATTGTTTTTTGTTAAAAGCATTTGATTTATGACTTGTTCTGTAACTTCTCCTACCGGCATACTTGATAGGGCTTTACGCAATGCAAATGTTGTAGCAAGTTCTTCTGGTGAAAGCAGCTTTTCCTCTCTTCTTGTTCCTGATTTGTTAATGTCAATAGCAGGGAATATTCTTTTTTCTGAAAGTGATCTATCAAGATGTACTTCCATGTTTCCTGTTCCTTTGAATTCTTCAAAGATTACTTCATCCATTCTGCTTCCTGTATCAATAAGCGAAGTCGCTAATATTGTTAAACTTCCACCATGCTCTATATTTCTAGCTGCTCCAAAGAATTTTTTTGGCTTGTGAAGTGCTGCTGGATCTATTCCTCCAGATAGAGTTTTTCCTGAAGATGGTATTACTAAGTTATAAGCTCTTGCAAGTCTGGTTATGCTATCTAATAGTATTGCAACATCTTTGCCATGTTCTACTAGTCTTTTTGCTCTTTCTAAGACCATCTCAGCTACTTTTACATGATGTTCTGGTAGTTCGTCAAAGGTAGAATAAATTACTTCTCCTTTTATAGATCTTTTCATGTCTGTTACTTCTTCTGGTCTCTCATCTATTAATAACACTATTAATTCTATTTCTGGATGATTTGCTGTTATGCTATTTGCAATTTTCTTTAATAATGTTGTTTTTCCAACTTTAGGTGGTGCAACTATCATTCCTCTTTGACCTTTTCCAATTGGACATATTAAGTCTATCATTCTCATTGCATATTCAGTAGGAACTGTTTCTAATCTGATTCTTTCGTCTGGATAAATAGGTGTTAAATCATCAAACTTTCTTCTCTTATAAGCTTTTTCAGGAAGTTCTCCGTTAACGGCTCCAACATATATAAGTCCTGGAAATCTTGCATCTTCCTTAGGAAATCTTGCAATTCCTTTTATTTTGTCTCCTTGATCCAGTCTAAATCTTTTTATTTGAGTAGGAGAGATATACACGTCTTTTGGGCTCGATAAATAATTTTCTCCTCTTAAGAAACCATATCCATCAGGTAAGATTTCTAATACACCCTCTGCTATAAAATCGTCTGGATTTGTAAGTTTATATGACAAATCAGAATCGTCTCTTGCGTTTTCTCCTATTTGATATTTTGTATCGTTGTCTATTGCTGGGTATTCTTTTTGTTGTTCTTCTTCAACTTTCTTTTCTGATTCCAGTTTGCTCAGCAATTCTATTAGCTCGTCCTTTTTTAGTTTAGTTACATTTTTTATTTCTTGTTCTTTTGCTAATTGGCGCAATTCTACTAATGTACATTTAGTTAAATCCATATACAATACCTCCGTTATTATTTTTAATTTATATTAGATCGTTTATTGGAAAATTTTAGGATACTTAATTTTTTGATGTAAATTTTAATTATTATATACTATTTTCTGTAAAAAGGCAACAAAAAAGAGAGAAAATCTCTCTTATCTGTTTATATCTATATATACTCTTTCATTAGGTAAATACATATCCAATTTTTCTCTTGCCATTTGCTCAATATATTCTGTTGAATTTACATCTTCCTTTGTTTTGTTTAAATCTTTATTTTCTTCGGTAGCAGTTTCTAATTGTTTTGCATATATCTCTGCTTCTGAACTATATTGATTTAAAGTTTTTTGTTGAGAAACTAATGTTACAACAAAGTATATTAAAAATATTGCTATTATGACATTTTTGTAAATTTTTTTCATCTGATTATCTCCAAAAAAATATTTTATTTTTTCATATAATATATTATTCTACATAAATTTGCAAAATCCTTTATTTCTTTGACAATTTTTTACTTTTTCTTATATGTAATTTTTTAAAGTTGATTATAAGGAAGTAAAACGGTTTAGTCATTATTTTGTAGAGTTTTTGAATAGGATATAATATCGTGTGTACTAGTTTTTTTATGAAAGTTAAAATTATTACATTTATTTTTATAAAGTATTTGCTAATTGTTAGTAAGTATAAGAGCAGTCCTAAGAATATTGCTACAAATATGAAAAATCGTAATTGACCATTATTGAATATGAAAAGCATGATTATTAGAAATATTCCCGTAAGTATTCCAAATAATATGTCTTCTATATATGTTACCATATCAGATGTTCTAAATGATTTTCTCAATACTCTAAATATGTCGAATCCAATTCCAATTACAATTCCGCAAAGCATGTATATCGCAAATAAATAGATTTGATTATTATTCATAAATTCCTCATTTCTTTTTTATTTAAAGATTTTTCCTAATATACTTCCATTGCTTTTCTTATTCATTCCTGCTTCACTATAACCTAAGTTAAAAATTTCGCCATCTATTATAACTTCTGAGCTATCTAAGCTTAATTTGTTTATTCTAAGTTCTTCGCCCTTTATCGTAAGCAAACCTAGTTGAGTTTCTACAATTACTATTTGGTCATCAAAGCTTAGTACATCCACAACTCCTGTTATTGTAAGTTTTTCTCTATTTTCTAGTATTAAATTTTGGATTATATTGTTGCTATTGTTTTGAACAACATTTTTTCTGTCTTCCATAGAAAACTCCCTCTTTCTTGTTTGTTGTATATTTTATTATATTCAGGTCTTGTCTATTTTAGAACAGAAAAAAGCCACCTTTTAAAGGTGGCCTTAATTTTTTATTTATCCATTATTTGTTGTAAATTGTAAGTCAAAGTTGATTGTTGCTCCTGATGCTGAGTTCTCACAGTCAACATCTTGTCCTTCAACCCACATGTAGACTCTGATTTTTGTAACACCAGCTGTTAAATTTCCAAATTCAAAGTTTGTTGAATTTGCTGCTGCTGTATGCCATCTTGTTGTAACTGAATCAAAATATGTTTCATTTGGATTTGCTGTTGTTGATTGTTTCATAGGAACTGTATTTACAGGAATTATATCTTTTATTCCGAAGTATGGTATTTTAGCACCATTAGTTGTAGTTGTTGTTACACCATATGTATCACGGGCAGCTGCCACACCTTTTGCAGTATGAGTGTCATAGTTTGGTTCCCATATATCTGCTGTTCCAGTAGCAAGTGCTAATTCCCTCATGCTTCCTGGGTCTTTATCAGCTGTAAGAGTTCCTTCTTTTACGAATGCTACACGTGCTGCGTTTTGTAATCCTAAATCAGTATCTCCATTTATTGTTACTTTTGAGTTAGATGATAGATAAACTGTTGTATCTTGATCTACTTTTAAGAATAAATCAAATGCTATATATTTTCCAGTTTTTCCTGTTGCATCTGTTTCTTTTGTAGATGATATATAGAAATTACCACCATCAGTATCATTTGCTGCTGCTACTCCATAAAACATATCCATTTTTCCAGCTGACACATTTCCGGTTGTTGATACTGGCTCTAAATTGTCTTCAGGTAATTGATTTATTAATACATTGTAAGCAGTTCCTGCAGTTGTTAAATCTGCTTTTTCAAGTATTGTTTTCCAGCTTTGTGCATCTGCTGATATTTGTAGACCATTCGATGCTTTAACATTTACTTGTAATTGGCTTACTGTTACTGTTTGGTTAGCTGTGAACCATGCATAAGATGATGTGATTAGCAATAAGGCTATTAGTAATAAGACTAGTATTGCTGATTTTAAACTTGTTTTCTTTTGATTTTTTTTACTCATTATTTTTTCCTCTTTTCTTTATTTGTTGTGTTAATACAAAGATACCATATTCTTCATATCAAGTCAATACATACGATTAATTTGTAATTTAACTGTAATCTTTGTAACATTTTGTAATATAATGTAATATTTTGTTGCTTAATATGTATGTTCTTCTGTTATATCCATATGCATTTTCATCATTCCACCTATTAAAGCATCTACACAATCAGGGTCGTCTCCTTCTACCCAAATAACTATTGTAAATCTATCAATATCTCCTGGATTAAAACCTGTTCTTTGTTGGTCTGTTACGGTTATATCATCTTTAAAAGCTATTGTTCCTGCTTCTGCTTCTCCTGTTCTTGAATTTTTCTTTGAATAAACTTCTCTTTCGCCATTTCGATATATCATTACTCTTATTGCTTCATCTACATTTTTTACTACATCATCTACGACAATTTTGTACCAATAGTTAATTGAATCTGCACCTTTGTTTTCTAGATAAAATGTATAGGCAATATAATTTGGACCGTTATGTGTTCCTTCTCCCTGTGAATCTATGTCTGCAGGAAGCCAGTTTATCGATATATTGTCGACAAACTCTAATTGATCTACTTTTAATATTTTTCTCTCGTCTTTTTCGTTTAATTTTTCATACATTATTAATCCACTCTTTTTTGCTAGAGCATCATCTAATGCAACTGTGAACGCTCCCCCGTCATAGAATAGCCTTAATAAGAAATATATTATTATTAAAAATAATGCAATGATTAATAAACTTATTTTTATTATTCTAATGATTCTTTCTCTTTTTTTGAGTTTTTCCGAGTTCAACTCTGCTTTCCATTTATCTTCTTTTTTATTTTGTTTATCTTTTTCCGGCACGTTCTGACCTTGTTCTTTATTTTCTTTCTTTTTCATCTTGTCTCTCCTATTTTTCTTTTGAAAATATTATAATATATTGATTTAGTTTTTATTTTATAGTACAATTTATTATAATATATATGATAGATATAAATCAAGTTAAAAGAGGTAAACTTATGAAAATTTTTAAAAGAATTAGTTTCTTACTTATTTGTTGCAGTTTACTTGCGATTTTAGCACTTTTTGTTTCTCAGGTTTATGCAAAGTATAGGACCGCAGTTTCCGGAAGAGCTGAGATTGCAATATCTAGATGGGATATAAAATTAAATGGAGCATCTATTAAAAATAATCAGGATATTTCTTCTAAAATAACTCCAGTATTTCCTGGAAATGAAAATATTGCTAGTAATGTTATTGCGCCAACAGCCGAAGGATACTTTGATTTAAATCTCGACTATACTAATGTAGATGTTTCATTTAAGTATGAAATTAGCATAGAGACTGCTCAAGAAAGTGCCGTTTCTGATCTTGTAATAACTGGTTATTCAATAAATGGCGGGGACAAAATTACAGTTTCAGATTTTAGCACTCCACTTACAGATACAATAAGTCTTTCTGATGCGGTAAGAACAAGAAGTATGCGTATATTTATTATGTGGAACGATGATCCAGATACTTCATCAATGAATAATATTGATGATACTTCTTCTACATTACAAGCGACTAATTCAGCAATTTTAAATGTCAAAATTGCACTTACTCAAGTTGTATAAAATAATAAAAAAAGTTGGGGAAATCCAACTTTTTTTATATTTTCTTATCTTTTTGTTCTGCTGATAGGACTAGTCCTAATCTTAAGCAACTTTCGTCCGGGTGATTTTTTTTAAATTCATAAGCTTTTTCTCCCCAGTATGTATCTGCATCATCATCCCCTGATTCATATGCCCATTCTACTTTTATTGTAAAATGAGCTTCTTCAAATCCTGTTGTTAGCTCTGATTTATCAACTGTTACTGATATTTTAAAAGGATACTCGTTTTGGATTTTATTTTCCAATTCCTCTCGTGTTATATTTTCTCCTACTGTAAATGTTTCTCCTAATAGTGTTAATGATTTATATTCATATGCTAAAGTAGCCTCTGATTCTCCTGAATTCTTAGCAGATATTTGTTTAATATATGTTTCCATTCCCGGATATATTTTGCTTACATCTATCTCTATGTTTGTAATTGTTTCGCTGTCACCTACTTGGAAGGTAATGTCCCAGGCTACTACACTGGCGGTAAGCCCACCAGAAACTTTTGTTGCGAATACAAACCAAGCATATGAGTTAAAAGCTAATAATACAACTAATATTATTAGTGCCTTTAAAGTTAAATACTTATTAAAAGTTATTTTTTTCTTCTTTTCTTCCACTAGTTTCCTCTTCTATTCTTTTTTTGATTTGTCTTCTTCTATTTCTTCATTATCATCATTTTTTTCTCTATGAATCTTAATTATTTTTACAATTATAAGAACTGTAAGTGGAACAAATATTAAGAAATAGAATCCATATAAATTGTTTATTACTTTGCTAATAAGGCTTAAGACACGTGTTTTGTATATTATTGTTCCATAAACTTGACTTTCTGATACTACAGGATCTTCTGCAGTATTGGCGATTCCTTTTGTATGGAATTCATATTGTCCATTTTCGTTTTTGTCTATTGAAATTACTCTATGTGTTACAATTTTTCCTGTAAACGAATCTTTGTTTCCTAAATATACTAGATCATCCCCTACCTTAATTTTGTCTGGTGAAGTGGTTTTAGATATTAAGATATCTCCTACATTGTATTCCGGAACCATACTTTCAGTAACAATATTAAAGATTCTGATTCCCCCTATACTTGCACTGTTTTTAGTTACTCTTTGAAAGATTACGACTAGTAGTATTAATAATACAAGAATTACTAATAAATAATATAAAATATTTCCAATTATTTTTAAAGCTTTATTATTTTTTATTTTCTCCAAGATTTTTTCCTCCAATATTATTTTTTACTTTAGTTAGATATTCATCTATATTTTTGTTAAATATTTTTTGAACTTCTTTTATGCTAGCTTGATTTCTATATCTGATAACAGCATATTTTTCGCCAATAATGTCTTTTATATCTTTTATTGACAAGTTATTATCCATAGCTACTACTTTTTCTAGCATTTTACTTATAATTATTTCTTGATTCTCTTTTTTCTTTTCCTCTTCTTGCTCTTTTGTTTGGTCTCTATCTTTGTCTATGGTCTGCATAACAAGATAATCTATAAAGAACGCATCGTCCATTAGTTCTTTTAAATTACTGTTATCTTCATAGTCTTCATTTTGACTAGTCTTTTTTGTTTTGTCATCCATGTTTTCTCTTAGGTATGTCCATAAGTTCATAGCATATTGAAAATTAACGTTTTTCAATACTACGTTTGTCTTTTTTATAGGTTCTCTTACCAACGAAATATGTTTTTTGTCTATTATTTTATAAACGTCATTACTTGTTAAGTCTAGTATTCTGACTTCTAACTGTGCTATTCTGTCTAGTACGTCATCTGCTTTTTTTTCTCCTGGGTCTCCGCACATGGTTGTAGCGTTTAAAGAAAGATTTATGTTGACATTTTGTCCATTTACTAAAGAATTTCCATTATAGTCAAAATATTTATCATTTTTAGAATTCACATTTTGAAATTGCTCCAATGTTTTTTTCTTCTGACTTAAAAAGAATTTCATATTTTGGATAAGAGTGTAAATTAATCTATTTTCGTAGGTGTCATAGCTTTCTTCTTTATCTATGTTAAGTATTTTAGATGGTTTTACGTCTCCTGTTTTCTTATCGACCTCTTGAATAAAACTAGTATTTTTCGACAAGTTTTTTATACTTTCTACAGTTATTCTTCTTGCTCTTTCGATTTTTACTATTTCTTCTTCATTTATAATAAATCTATTAGGGGCTCTAAAAATGTTGTCTAAATACGGAATTGTTTCTTCCATAATTTCTATCCACTCTATATCTTTTATTACTTTTTCATAATCTGTTTTTACATGTAATTTAGATTCTAGATTTTTTTTGAATTGAGATTCTTCTTTTCCAGTAGCGCCTTGACATATGTCTAATATTTTTGAATCTTCCATACTCTTTTCCTCCAAAGTTTATTAAGTAAGTTTCTTCAATCTCATCATGTAATCTATGCATTCTTTCATTTTACCTTTTCCAAATGTTTTATCTAAGAAATCTATATATGGAGTTATTTCATCTCTTATATAAGATATATTTAACTGCTCAAATTTTCTTAATACTTTCTTTGCCATAAAGTAGTCAACGCCCTCTATTTCGTCTCCTCCACAGGCAACAAATACTGGTACGAATTTTTTCATATGAGCTACTATACGGTTACCAAATGCAATACGGAAATGTTTGATTGTATAGTCATCCATTTGTTCGATTTTTGCCAATGTTTCTTCTGATACTTGATGCTCTTGCATAGCAGTTGAGAATAATTGGTCTAGATAAGAATAATTAATATCCATAGCATCCATTTCTATTGGTGTAAAGACTTTACCTTTATCATTAATATCGATTGGCATGGCTCTATCATAAACCTTATCTGTAACCATAAATGTTGAGTCGTCGTTGTTGATTGTTCCGATATACCACATGTTTGGTGGAATTTTAAGTTTTCCTTCTTTTAACATTTTAGGGTCAGTTTTCCAACTGCTAGGAACAATTTCTATAACCCATTCATTTTTGTTTGGCATCTCTAGTATTGATAGCATTTCTGCAAAATAGTATTCAACACGCGCGATGTTCATCTCGTCTAATATTATTGTATAAACGTCGTCTGTATAACCAGCTTTGTACATTTCCTTTAAAACTTCGGTTTCATTGAACTTTTTTGTAAACTCGTTGAAGTATCCAAATAACTCTGTTCTATCTCTCCATGATGGTTGAACAGATGCTACACAAGAGTCATGTTTTAAAAATTTTCCCCAAGCGTATGCAAGTGATGTTTTACCTGTTCCAGAAATACCTTGCAATATAACTAATTTTGTTGATGCAAGAGCTGATATAAATAGTCTCATCATGTCGATAGTATAATATAATCTTAATTTTGATGCTGCAAAATTTCGAAAGTGTTCACATAGTTCAGGAAGTGTAAATGTATTTCCATAATTTTGTTTTTTATAATTTGCAAATTCTTCGTCTATTGTCATTAGTTTTGCAAATCTGTATCCTTGTCCTGAAGTGTCCTCCTCTTCTTTGTTTTCTTCTTGTTCTTCTTCTGCAGATTCTAGAGGTTTTAATCCTAATTGAGATACTTTCATTGCAAGTATTTCGTCCTTTTCCTTTACAAGTTTTGCAACTTGTCCATTTAATGATGCGATTTCTTGCAACATTGCATCCTGATCTATTGTTTTCTTGCGAATCTTTCCATATTTTCTAATTGTTAAAAATATCAATAGTCCAACAAGGACAAAAATTAGCAATATTAAACCAACTGCGATAGCTACCAATATCCATTCAGGCATAGAGAAATCGCCTTTGTACTTTTGTATAATGTTAGAATAAGAACTTATATTTACCGTTTCTTTTAGTCCCTTACCTAATCCTTGAAAAATTATTCTAATTCCAGAGAAAAATTGTCCAAGGAAGTCATATAAAAATTTTGTAAAAGTTTCCATTTCTTACCTCACTGTTTTATATTTTTATTAATCCATTGAGTTCTTGTTCATTAAGTAGTATTTTGTCGAAGTATTTTAATTTTTTATTAGCTAAAATATAGTTAAAAGCATTTAGCCTTTGGAAATTTGCATATTCCGGTTCAAATGTATTATCCAAAACTATTGCTAGCCTATAACCATTTCTCATCAAATCATAAACTTTGTCTTTATTTTTTATAAAGTCAGCATATTCTATTCTCATATTTACCTTGTCTTGTATTGCTGAGTTATTGATTATTTCTAGTAGTTGATTTAATTTTCTATTCTTTTTTAACAGATTAGGATTGAATTCAACTATATATTGTTTTTTAAAGTTACCTTTTAAAATGTCCTGTATTACTTGAGCTGTAATTAAATAGTATTCTACAAAAAGCTTGTCCTCAAAAACAATCCCCTCTGAAAAAGCTGTTTCATATGCTTGCGTATTATACAGCGTCGATTCTTCTATGGTGTATCGTAAAATGACTCTATTGGCGTTATTAGTTCCTTCATAGTCTGCTATTTTTAATATAAATTTGTCTGTATTAAAAGTTGTTAAAAATTGATTTTTTATATTTGTATATGCTTTATATGTATTGTAAAAATCTTTTTTGAATTCTGGATTATCTTTTTTTAGAATTCGTTTTCTTATTTTATATAGCTTTTCTACTATTTCTTCTGTATCAACTCTGTACGAAATTTTATCAAAGTAAAGTATATAGTAGAAGAATAATCCCATATCTTCTATTAGTTTTTTCTTTTTAGGCATATCGTCTAAAATTTTTTGTTCTTCTTCTTTTATTGCATTTAGATAGTTTTTTCGAAAGGGTAGGTTCTCATCTTTTATGTAGAAATTATAGAATCTTACGTTCATATATGCATCTAGATATCTTAGCGTGATTTTTCTATTATACTTTTTTTCAAATATTAGTTTCATATATGTTGTAAGTTCTTCTTGTACTATCTTTAAATATTCCTTCATTACGTTGATTGTCATTTATATTTCCTACCTTTCTATCAATGGTATCCATTATCTTGATTCAAAGTCTATTATTGAACTTGAATTTATAATAGGATATGTGTAATCTTTTGTTACATCTTGCTTATAAAATCGAACGACTGCACTAGAAATTGGTTCTAATTTAAAGGTTATTTCGCTAATGTAGTTGCTACCGTTAATGTTTGTTGTTTTAGTAGATATCGCATTTAAATAATTTGTATTCGTCATATCTAGTAATACTTTTTTGGGGTCAAACTTAAGTGTTATTAGCGCAGAATAGCATTTTTGTTTATCCGTTTCCGAAAGTGTAAGATATGTATCAACATCAATTCTATCCCCTACACTATAATTTCCAAATGCTGTTTCTACATTATAATATGAAAGTGTATTAGTTATATTCAAATCCAAATATTTGCTATTAGCAGAGTCTACAATTTCATAAGACGTCTTTTCTTTTCCCACAACCAACACAAACATTGCAGTTAGCTTTTTTTGATATTTAGATGTTGATGTTGTTGTAATTTCAACACTAACTTTATCTCCTGTTGTTAATCCTATATTAGGTGTGATTATTATATTAAAATAATCGTCATTGCTACTTGCAGGAATTATTCCAGATTCTTTACTTGATTGGCAAGTTGCATTTTGTGAACATGTATATGAAATCGAATAGCTTATATCATATGTGGATTTTTTTAAGTTATTTTCTATGCTGTTCATGTGTACTGTAATTGTATATGGGTCTGCCCCCGTCCAGTTATCTATTTGATACACAGCTCTTATCTCTTTTAATTTGTCACTATAAAAATAAAATTCTTTTGTCCTAAGGAAAAAGTTGTTTATGCCTATAATTGCATATCTTCCAAGAGTCGGAGTCGCTATTGCAAAAATCAAAATTAAAATTAGCAAGATTATTGTTTTTCGCCTATTTAATTTTTTATTTCTTGTACTCTTTTTTTGCATACTTCTCCCTTCCTTAGTTTATATTATTTGTTTTGAATCAACTGTTATTTCAATCGCTTCAATTATATCTTGATAATTGATTGTATTATATTTTTCTGGAAATCTCACAACAAGTTGATATATATTTTTCTTTGCTTCATTGTACGAAAATGTTTCTGTTTCAGTTGTAAGAACCCTAAAATATGTACTATCATCATCTTGTACTATATCATCAGATTTTATTATATTTTGAGCTGTGGCGTTTGTATATTGGTCATTTTTATACAATTCGTATTCTATTGGTAAATTAGTTGTTGTTCTTATTGTTAAATCATATTCCATGTCTGTTTCGCAAGTCTTATCCCCGTTTGAGTTTGATACAAAAAAATAATATACATACGGCTCATCTCTAGGAAATAATGACTCCAAGTTTAGGCTCATAGATTGATAATCCCTATTTAATACATAAAATGCTACTTGTATTGCAGAGTCTGATATGGCACTGCTTTCATATTTTGAAATAGTTAAAGATATTATTCTTATTAATAAAATCAATATTAAAATCAATATTAATATTTGAATTATTCTCTTTTTCATTCTACTTTCCTTCTGTAATTTCTATTTTCTTTTTTGATGAAGATATATTCATAACTACTTTTCCTAAAACTTGGTCTCTACTTATTGGTACATCTTCGCTGTTGTTTGCATCTCCCCTCGTTATCAGACTCTCACCACTTTCTTGAACAAGTCTATGTGTTACAAAATAGTCATTGTCCTGATATACAATAATATCGTTTGGTTTTACTTTATCTGTTATTTTTATTACAACTATATCTCCTATATTTATCGTGTCCGCCATGCTTCCAGTTATAACTCTAAATGCTGTAAAGCCTGCTATGTCTGCATATTTTTTATGAAGTATTTTTGTTTGAAATACATATGTGATTGCTATTATCACTAAAACTGATATAAATACAATTAATATATCTAATATTAGCAATATTACTTTCTTTAATATCTTCATTTTTTGCTCCTATGGTATGTATTCTTTTATGTCTTCGCCAAGATATTGAGTTGCTATAAATTCTATTGGAATACTTATTTTGTAGTTATTTACTGTGCCAACGGCTGTATCCATTTTATTATTGTTTTCATCATTTTCCCAGGTTATTATTACCTTGATGTTATTTGTTTTTCCTGCCTTAATCTCTTCTAACTTCATTACTCCTGTATAAGTATCCTCGTCAGTCATTATCAAGTTTGTGTTTCCAGTAGTCTCTTGTACAGATACTATTTTGATTCTATCATTTATCAATTTTGTCTTATCCAATTTAACTGAATATTTAACTGATACATCTGTATTGTTAGGGTCGATTAATAAATTAAAACTTCCTGTTGTATTTGGTGCTATTTTTCCTGGCGCAACATGACTATTCTCTTCTAGATTGAAAGTGTCCACTGTGAATTTATTACTGTTTTTAGAGGTTATATTTTGGTTGTTGACATAAATTCTCCATGTGGCATTTTTTTGTTCAATTACTCCGTTTCCTTCACTATAAAAAAGGGCATACGTGTTTACTAACTTATATGCCACTACAAAAATCATAAATAATAATATTATAATTAAGATTCTCTTGATTATTTTCTTATTCATTATATTCCCTTATTTAGAATTTTCTTTTGCTTTTTTTCTTTCTTCTTTAATTCCTGAAAATACAACCGTTAATTCATAAAGGAAAGCTATTAATGATGGGAATACTATTAAGAATAAAAATCCCCATTTTGATTCTAATACACTTAGGATTTGTCCAACTACTGGAATTACAGTAGTGTCTTTTGCACTTCCAAGAACATATTGACTTGATACATCGTGATCTTTGCCTACTGTAAATGTTATCTCTGTTGATGTTACTATTTCTCTATTCGTAACTTCTGCTAACGCTACTTCTACTTTTTTGTCTCTTGTATTATAGAAGAAAACTTTATCTCCTACTGCAATTTTACTTTTGTTTCCCGCAGTAACTACAACCAAATCTCCCTTTGTGAAATCTGGCGAAAGTTCGTCGTTTGTAACTAATATTAATGAGTGATCTCCAAATGTGCTAACTTTATATTCATTATAAGATAATAAACATACTGTTGTAAACACAGCTATTACTGTGTAGATTATAATAATGATATTTTGAATTATTTTTTTCATTTTTTTCCTCCATGGTCAAATAAATTTTAGTCTTCTCTGACATTTGTAATTAATATATCATACGATTTTATTTTTTTCAATATTTTTATTAAAATTGATTGCTATTTTTTCAAAAAACCTTTATAATGTTGTTAAGATTTCGGAGGGACACAAATGATTAAATTAAATTCAAAAACAAATCAAGACAATGTTATCAAATTTATAGATATGGAAATCACTTCTGTTCATTCTTTATTAAGCTCACAAAAAGCTTTTTCTAAGCAAATTTTGGTGTTTTTAAAGAATTTTTTAGGTAATGTAGATATTGATTCAACTTTTTCTGATGATGTCAATAATTTTATTTCAGATGCTAGCGAATATTTATCTAAAATAAATAAAAACATAGAAATTTATACTAATTTATTAGAGCAATTAGAATCAATAAAAAACAACCTTGATACTGTAAAATATAATATCACTGTTAGTGAAATAACTAAATACAATAAAGAATTAAGTAGCAATACTACTCAAATTATGCGTAACAATGTGGATATAGAAAAATTTATTCATTCAATGTCTTCTATTGATATATCAGAATATATTTCTATTGATGCATTAGATAAGGTTACTGAAACTGTTGAACCGGAAGATACCAAAAAAACCACTAAAACTACTAGAAAGAGAAAGTCAACTTCAAAATTAGCAGATGACACTTTAATTATTTCCGAGATAGATGGAATTGTTACTCTTCCCTATAAAGTTACAGACCTTAAACGTATTCTTAGAAAAAATCCAGAAAAATATACATCTTTGTCAGATATAATTTTAGATCAATATACTGTTCCTTTAAGCAATTATAAAGTTTCAGCTGTTGCAAGATTTAAAGAAGCTTACAAACTTATAATGGACAGAGAACACGGAACTAAAAAAGAAGCCTTAAAATTAGCTGTTGAATTATTTTCCAATTATAGTCTTCATCCAGCTATAATCACAGCTTGTAAAAACTTAAACGAATTAGATGTTTATCTTTCTTGTTTGGAGTTTGATGAATTGGACGATTTTCGTTTCTTCAAAATTGTATATCAATCTTTGCCAGTTGTGAGTAAAGCAAAAAATAATAAGTAGTGTTTTGCTACTTATTATTTTCATTTATTATTTATTATCTTCTAGCTTTTTCTTTGCTCTTCTTATATTACTTCTTTCTTTAGCTGTAATCCTATTTAGATAAATAATTGCAGAAATTAACAATACTAAAACAATAATTATTCCATTTTTAAATGATGCAACCATCTTGCCTAACTGTGGAATTTTTATAACTAGTTTTCCTTCAATTTGATCAAATCTTAAGCCTTGCTCATCTTGGACGTTATTATTGTCACCTTTGGTTATATATAGTTTGCCATCTTCTATATCATCTATTTGAACAATTCTGTGAGTTATTGTTTCTCCATTTTGCTTGAAAGTGACTATATCTCCTTGTTTTAAGTTGTCTGCCTTTGCTTTTTTTATTACAACAACATCATCTTTTTTTAGTTCTGGTTCCATACTATTAGTTGTAATAACGTAAGCCTTATAAATATAAAAGCTAGGAGTATCGAATTTATCTATATAAGACATATATAGTAATACAATATTATATAAAATTATTACTAAGAAAATGTAAACTAGTTTTCTTATTCTTGCATGAAGTTCTTTTCTTTTTTGTATGTCTTCAATATCGTATTTCATCTCTACTCCTCCCCTCTATTTTATTATTATATAATCAAAAGCTTCGCCAATATATTCATCTTCATCATACAGCTTGATAACTATTTTGTACGTTCCTGATGTTAATGCATTTTTCATACTCAAAGAGTATTTCATCACACCTGATGGAATCTGATTTATTATATACTCATTTGGGCTCTTTGTTTGTGATGGTACAGTATTTACATAGTCGGCTAAATCCACTAGCTCATAAACTTGTGAATATACGGACGAATAGTCTCTTCTGTACAAAGACATTGTTAAGTTTGGATTATCTAATCCAGATGAGTATTCTATATTAACATCTAAATTTGTATTGTTATTTTCATTTCTTCCTGTATCTTTTTTTATTATCTTTTCTTGGTCTATTGTTGTTACTTTCAAACCAAATGTTGATTCTACTATGGTAATTTTTACTTCAGCAGTATCAGATGATTCAATACCATAATAAATTCCGTCTGGAGAACCGAAACTCTCTACCCTTATTGTGTAGTCCCCTGTTGCTAAAACCGTATTGTTTGCTGTATCAACTTTAATCTTAGATAAAACATTTGAAACTTTTTCAGCAGTACAAATTCTTACTGTTCCATCTATTCTTGGATAATATTTTATGCCATTTAATGTGAAGTTCACACCAAGTAATGAGTCACTGTTTAATCTATTACCATTATTGTCATATATTGATATTTTAATACCCGTTTTATTATCAAAGAATCTTGTATCATATACTGTTTTTGACTGCACTATATCCTGTGTAAAGGCTGTTTCTACAGTTAATGTAAAGTCTTTCCCCCTGTAAACTAAGTCTTTATTTACGCTTGCTGTAACATTTATTTTGGCATCTTTATTTTTGTAAACGCTGTACACCATTGCATCTCTTTGGATTCCTAGTACTCCTAAAAGTGTTTGTCCTTCACTATCTCTTAATTCCATTAATAATGAATTTTGGTATAAATCTGACACGATATTGTTCTCGCCAAAATCTATGTGAAATATAAAGTTTTCATAGATTAAATCTTGATCAGTATTATAGTATTTGTCGCAAGCGGCAGCTTCATCATAGTATGTACTATCACTTCCCATTACAACAAAGTCTGATAAATTGTATACATATTTTTGTTGATTTTCGTCATCTTGTGTAACAACATAATAATAATATTGATTTGTTACCATGTCAATCATTGTTATTTTTGTTTTCTCTGGGAATGCATATTTTTCGCCAGTTCTAAGTCTTGATACTATTACGTGTTTGTCTTCTTTATATTTATCATAATAATCAGATGTTGAAAATTCTGGAATGTATAATGAATAATACGTTGAGAAAGCACTTGAATCTGTTATGTTTGTTTCTGTTGTTGTAAATAGCCCAAATTCTTCTCCTGGCGTAATTGCAGCTTCGTAGAAATCGTTTTGATAAAGTGCTGTTGACATCGTTATAACTATGTCTATGTATGCAATTCTTACATTTAAGTCATCTTCCGGAATTTGCGCTTGCAGTCTTATTTTTACACTTCCAAGTTTTCTTGCAATCGTAATGTTTTCAGAGTGATAGAAGCATAAGTTTAATGCTGGAGTAGATGTAGAGTTATCGCTGTCATATGCAGTAGAGCCTGTGTATGTTCCACCATTTGCAGTTAAGAATGTTGTTTGGCTATTACTTGTCCAGCCATTATTACCCGTTCTCATAGTTAATCCAAATACATTATTAGCAGTATCTGGATTTAGTGCAACACTCTCTATTGTGTTTGGATTTACCAACGATACACCATCGGTAAGTCCCGCAGAAAATCCTGTTAATGAGAACTTAATGTTTGATTCTGAAAATCCTGTTAATCCTAGCTCGTATGTTCCTAATGTAGCATATTTTGAAGCTGTTAGTGCAACTTCAAATGTTGTTACATCCATATCTAAACCTATTAACCAAATATAGTAAACGTCATCTTTTGGGCTTGGGTCTATATATCTAGTTCTAATATATCCTTGGTTTTCTTTTTCGTCATAATTTGAATAAAATCCATCTATTGTTATGTCATGATCTGTTTTGTGTAATCCTCTTACATATGAGTTAGAAGAGAATGTTCCTGCATTCGTGATTTTGTCTCCATTGTTATATTCTTTGTTATACAAACCTGTGCTTGTGCTTGGGCTCATCGAATTTGTATATATTCCAAAGAATGTCATTCCGCTTACTTCTCCATAAGCTGTTACTTGCTCGTTTGTAGCAATGTTTAGGTTCTTTCCTTCTAGCATATATATTCTATTATCTACATTTCGTGTCGTGTCTCCGGTTTCTTCATTTATTGTAGCAGAAGCTTTTACCTCTTTCCCATTTTCATCTACACAACTTGTAAATTTCTTTAATAGGTTTGCTCCACAATCTAAGTATAATATAGAATTATTCTTTATTTTTAGTTCATCAATTCTACTTAATGTGAAATCCACATCTGAGTATTCATTGGTTCTATCTTTAGTACCAGAAAGTGCTATCGTAGAATTATCTAATGTTACTATATTTGTTCTTTGAATTGATATATTTTTTTGTGGTGCATATACTGAACCATAATTCTTAATATTTATATAGCTATAACCACTTGTACTTGAAGCATTTCCTGAACCAAATATGCTTCCTTTTATTTGACATTTATCATGTCCCGTTCCATTAATGTTTATGTCTATTCCAACTGTAACACTTATAAACGAGAAGTCATATATTTCAGAACCAGAGGCGTTAGCTTCTCCTCCTCCAAAAACAGTTCCTTCTATTATTATATCTCCCTGTTCAAGAGTAGTGTCTCCTACTGCTTCATAACCTATGTTTGTAAGAGTATTTCCATATACTACTGATGTATTTGCTCCACCATATACATTTTTGCCTATGCTTGCTCCTACAATGTTTACTTTACTTAGCGAATTGTTATTATCTGTTGTTCCAGTTGCAGCTTGATTTCCTCCACCAAATACACTTCCCGTAATTTTAGTTGAAGTTCCTTCTATTGTTGCATTAGCATTTTGATAAACAATAGCTGTAATTCCATTTCCACCTGCATATACGCTTGATTGTACATTAGCATTTTTTACATGTACATAAGTGTTTCCAATGACTGTTCCTTCATTTCCACCACCATATACATTTCCTACAACAGTTCCGCCTAAGATATCGACATTTGTGTCTGTTCTTATGCTTGCTTGGTTTCCGCCACCATATACAGACTCTAGTATATTTGCATCATTCTGTATTGTAACATTTGGCTTAGTGGTTACCGCTTTATTACCACCGCCATATACATTTGTTACTTTTCCACCATTTATTATGACATTGCTTGTAGAGTTTGTTCCGCCTAAGTTATTTCCACCATATACTTCATTTGCTTCTCCACCGTCAACTGTGACATTACTTGTAGGGTTTGTACCACCTGCATTGTTGCCTCCATATACAGCAAAGCAATAACCATCTTTTATAATCACATTACTAGTTGTTGTTTCTCCTCCTTGGTTGTTTCCGCCAAAGATTGTAAATCCTGTATTTGTATCTTGATATTGATTGCCATCATTTCCTTGTCCTTCAAAGTTATATACTAGTGAAAATTCGCTAGAAACAACTTTTGAGGCTAGATGTACATCCCTAATTTCATATGTACCATTTGCTGGCAAAGAATGAATATTTCCAGAAGTCCATCTGCTATCTTGATTTATAGTGTATTTTCCGTTTTCTTCTATAATGTTACTATCTGAATTATGATTATCTAATAATTTCGAGTCTGGTGCGTTTATATATGACGACCATTTATTTATTGTTGTATCTGTATTGTTTGTATATTTTATATTAACTGTTACGTAGGTTTCATATCCTGGATTTTGTTGTTTTCTCCAATCTTCCATAACAACTGCTTTGTAGTCAACATCCATTTTTATTCCGCCTAGTGTAGGCTGGCCACTGCTTCCTTCTAAGCTAACATTACTTTGTGTAACTGTTCCACTCTGGTTTGATCCACCAAATGCTTTTTCTATATTTCCACCTGTGATGATGACATTAGTAGTTGTAACATCAGCCTGGTTTGCTCCGCCATATACGTCCGTAACTTTACCATTGGTCACTGTTACATTAGATGTTGTTGTATTTGCTTTGTTTCCTCCACCAAATACATTGCCTGATACGCCACCACTTACTGTTATATTTGAGGTTTCTGTGTTTCCACCTTCGTTATTTCCTCCGTAAATGTTCATTGCGTTTCCGCCCTGCATTTGTATATTTGAAGAAGTAACTACTCCACTTGCATTAGAACCTCCATATACATTGTTTGAATCTCCATCTAAAATTATTATTTGTGTTGATTCTGCTCCTGCTTGATTTCCTCCGCCAAATATATTTTGGTTATTTCCACCTTTAACTGTAACTGTTGAATTTGTAATTTCTGCTTGGTTTCCTCCGCCGTATACGTTTTCGTTATTTCCGGCATTGATTGTAACTGTTGGGGTTGTAACTTCTGCCTGATTTCCTCCACCATATACTTGTACCGAGGTTCCTCCATTTATCTGTACATTCGAAGTTCCTTCTAGTATTCCTACATTTCCTCCTCCAAATATTGCTTGCATGTGAGTTCCATTATTAATATTGACATTTGCAGTTCCTATTGTTTTTGCTATGTTACCGCCACCATATGCATTGATTGACAAGTCTGTATTGATATTTATATTTGTCGTTCCTGTAAACTTAGCCATATTCTCGTAATTTGTAAGTCCCATTCCCGCACCATATATGCTTCCATTTATGGTTGGTGAGCCTGATATTGTTAGAGTTGATTCTCCTTCCATTTGTGCCAAGTCTGGTTTATCACTTGCTAAATCGTAACCTCTACCTCCGCCATAAATACTTCCATTTATGGTTGGAGAACCTGATATATTTATATTACTGCTTCCATACAGTGTGCCACCATCAGTTTGTGTAGAGTCTGCAGTTAAGTAGTTAGTATATCCATAGCCACCACCATATATATCAGCATCTATTAATCCTCCTGTTATATTTATATTAATAACAGTATCAATGTTTTGTCCATAACTCTTATATGCGTCAGTAGAATTTGTGCTATATCCTGAAACTCCTCCAGCTCCTGCACCATAAATAGTTTGGCTGACTGTTCCACCAGATATATTTATATTAACAATTCCATAGAAATATGAGTCACACTTTATAGGATTATATGAGCTGCCACCTATTGCGCTCATGTTTCTTCCAAGACAACCACCATACATTTCTGTTACAGAACCGCCATACATATTTATTGTCGCTGTTCCAATAAAAGTATTTATTGGGTATTGCCAGTTGTTTGGCCTATAACTCGAGTCTCCGATACTTGCTCCTAATAGACGCCCTATTTTTCCATTTTTTATATTTATCTCTATATCTCCATAGATATTACCACAAGTACTTCCACCACCAAGGAGATTTATGTTATAAGCATAAGTAGAATCTGTCGTACTATTTTTTATATCAATAATTGCTTTGCATTTGTATAAATCATCCGTTAGAGATGTTCCCATAAAATTATGAGAATTGTATTTTGTTATACTTGATGCACTACTAGTTCCTGAACTTCCACCTAAAAGTATTCTTCCATAAGTGCCACTCTTTATTACGATTTCAGCACCTGTTCTTGGAAGGCTTGTTTCATCATATTGCATCCATCCAGCAAACATGTGGAACGCTGGGGCATTTCCCTCTATTAACCCTTGGTTTACATTTGATGTAGCATACTCTTCCATTTTTATGCCTTCGCCCATTGTAAGGCTATAACCTTGTAAATAGAAGTATGTTTGTCCAGGTGTTCTTCCTCCCCAATAACTAGATTCACTTCCTATGAAAGACATATACATAAATGTAGTATTTCCATTTAAGTACTTATAGTTGTCATATGATTCAAAATTTAATTTTCCTGTATAATCTGTTCCGTTATATTTACCTGTGATTGTAACGTTTTTTCTATATGTTGTTGAGGTGGCAGAATTTAAGTAACTAGTGTCTGTATATGTTCCTATTAGCACTATTACGTTTTCATTTCTTGTTGTTTGGCTAGTAAATTTCCCATATGCAGTTGAGAGTGATCTTACTGCTGTTTCTGGAGTAAATCCATCATTATAATCTGAGCCATTGCTATAATCGCAATATATTACTGTTCTTTCTCCGAACATGTATGTACCTTCAGCAGACATGTATGAATATTTTGCATTTGTAGCAATCAGTTTGTATTCCAAGCCATTTTCTAGATCAGAAACTTGATTGATTGTTGAATCCAGTTCCTCTTCTGTACCAGAGATATCTATTTTATACCATTTGTATGTATAATCATTTAGGTTAAAATTAGGATCTACTAATCCTGTTCCATCTATATTTCCTGTTAGAATTCCTGTTTGTTGGTTGTGTTCAAATGACACATATAACTCTAGTAATGGGATTTCAAAGTTTATCATTGTATAAGATTGTCCATTGCTTACTAATACAGATACATCATGTCCCTCTGTCCAAGTTGAGTTTATTACTGCAATATTTCCTGTAATACTTGAATCTAACGTGCCATCTATAAACCAAGTATATGTATAATTTCCAGTCGAAGCTGAGTCATGTACATGCAATATGTACCTTGGACTATCTTTTTCGACTGTAACACTTAGTTCTGGAACAAAATAATAAGATTTAGTGTTTGAATTATAATGCCATGTTAATAATTTGCTTGTCGAATCATTTGTAACATAATTATTAAAATTTGATAACATGTTTTGTACATTATTTGTATATAATCCCTTGTTTACACCCTGTACATATCCTATACGAAAATATCTTGTTGATGTAGCTATTCTGCTTGAAGAAGTTCCTGATGCAACAGTAGTTGTAAAAGATCTATTGTTTGTACTGTATGATGTGTAATAACTGTTCATTGTAAGATTTCCTGCATCATTTCCTTGCCATAGAGTGTTAAATTGAGAAGTGTAATTATTTCGCGTTCCAAGCGTAGTGTTGTTTCGTAGAGCTCCAAATATAGGTCCAGTGAATCCATTGGTTGCATTCAAATCACCTGTATATAAGCAATTTTCTGGCCAAACAGCTTGTCCTCTTATTAATCCTATTATTCCTCCTACATTATATTGTGCGGCTACATAGTAACTTGTGCTCCATCCATTAGAGGTAAGAGTCATATCTAATTCAATATTTGTATTTGAATAACAGTTTTCTATTTTGTATCTCTTGTCCGTCCCTGGATCAGAAGTTGAGTTTCTAGAATTTACTGCATAGCCAGCGATTCCGCCTACATTTACTTTATCAGAATTTGAACTGATTGTTATTGTATAGTTATCTACTATGCTACTGTTGTTTACTATTACATTTTTTATTTCAGCATTATTAAACATTGTTCCTGTTACGATTCCTATTGTATAGCCTTTTTCTGTTGAAGAATTCGACATTGTTCCATCTGCATTAATTTCAATTTTTGCATTGTCGATTTGCAAGTTCTTAATTATCGTTTTGTTATTACTATCCCCAATGCTTCCAAAAAATCCATATGCAGTAATTGATGTTGGAAGTGATGAAGATGTTGGTATTGTTAAGTTTGCAATAGTGTGTCCCGCACCATTAAATGCTCCTTTAAATGGATTTGTGTAGTTTCCTATTGGAGTCCATTCTTTATCATTAAAATCAATATCAGATATAAGTTCAAAATACGATCCATCATATGCATTTCCACTATTTACTTGATTTGCTAAGTATCTTAACTCAGCTCCATTTGTTATTAAATATGGATCCTCCTGTGTTCCACTACCAAACTTAAACTCTGTTGCAGATGTTCCATCCCAAACGCTTGCCTGACTTAAATCAGAAGAAAATGTTTCAACATTTCCTAATCCATCTTCTAACAATAAAGCATATGTTGAGAAGCTTTCCGCCGGGAAACTTATCTCGTCCTCTATGGTTTGAACTCCATCTATTTCAGTTACTGCTGCTTTATCTGTATCTTGTGCAGTATCTTCGATATGAACCACTTTATATTTTTGGTTATTCTCATCGATTTTTTCCAATCCCGAGATTGTAACCTTGACATTTGTATCAAATTCAGTTGGTTCGTATTCAGTCTCCCCCGCTATAATCTTTATATCATATGCTTTTTTAAAAGAGACTTTTTTTGAAAGCATTTCCTCTATTGAGTCTTGTATTTGTTCTATTTCAACTTTTGTTGCAGAAATAGTCGAATCTAATGGCATAAAACCTTCTATTATGATTTTTGTATCTAGTTGACCATCACTATCGTCATCCAGTTGTGCTTCGATTTTTTGCTCATATAAAACTTTTTCATTTTTTGCAAGGGTATTGTACCCTACTCTTAATGTTATTTTTTTATCTGAAATCTCGTCATCTGTTAAAAATAACTTTTCTCCCGGGTACATAACAGCTATATTTTGTTCTGTTTCTTCTTGTGGAGCTTCTACTTCTATATTTTCTATTATCTCTTCTTGATTTGTACTAGTTAGAATTTCTTCGTTTGTAGCTAAAGTTTCTTCGTTGACACTTTCTTGCAAAGTGTCATTTTTTATCACTTCTTTATTAGACTTTTTGTTGTGTATATCTCTTTCGACAATGTAATATTGTCCAATTCTTTTACCATTTACAAACTCAGGAAGAGCAAGATAATATCCACTTGCTCCTGAGTTTGTAGCTTCTAACATTATTTCACTATTTTCTATGTTTTTTTCATTGTCTTCTACATTGGCTATTACTTCAATCACTTTTGCAGCCTTTGACCTCTGCAAAGCAACAACTTCAAATATTACTAGTAATGTTAAGCATATTAAAATAACTATTCTCTTTTTATTTATTAAATATGTTTTCTTTTTTTTCATTGCTTAGTTCCTTTTGTTTTATTTTATCTATCATTCTAAAATCTTTTTAGCTTCACAGATAAATCTCATTTTTTCTAAATCAATTCCTGCTTTTTGAAAATTATAATAGTTCTTAATCTTTTGAAGTCCAGAAATCAATGTATCAATATTTGAGTCAGTTATATCTTCTTTTTCTATTTTGAAGTTAAGCAGTTTATATCTATCAGATATTATCATCGGTATATTCTTATCTTCTAAAATAGTTATATTTTTGATAATTATTATATATGGATTACTTAGGAATTCTCTAAGTCCGTCTATAAGTTCATCTATTTCTGGTTGTGTTATTGTCTTATTGTTGTTTATAATGCACTCAGTTAAATAGTTAGTGAACTTGCTTGCAAAATAAAGTGCATCAAAAATGGTTGAATCATCGTTTAGATTAGCAATAATTTTTTGGTATATTTCTTCTTCATCCAATTTTTTATACAATTCTTGTATTTGATTTATTGTTTCATTATATTGAGCTATTTGTTTCTCTTGCTTTTCCTTTTTAGAGAAAATACCTTTACTGTTTATTTTTTTATTCAATGATTTTAATTGTTTTTCTTTAGATGTAATTTCTTTCTTTGTTGTAGCATAATTATTTTTATGGTCTTCTCTTTGTTTGTATTTTGATTTTATATCGTCATATATAAATTGATATTTCAAGAAGTTTTTATATTCTTCCAAGCTGTTTATGAATTTTATGACATTTTCACTTATTTCTTTAATTGCTTTCTTAGAAGTACTTTGAGTTATTCCCTTTGCTAAAACTTTATTATATTCTTGTTTAATTTTATCTTCTTCATAATCTTTTTCTACTAGTTGTCCATCTAAAAAATGATTGATTATAGTAAATTTATCTGTTTCTATTATATCGTATAATTTAATCTTTGTAGCTTTGTATTTTTCGTAAACTTTTGCAGTGTCTGCATTTAATTTGTTTAATACATTTTGCTTTTGATTCTCATAATATTTATCTATATTCTTTTTGTTGTTCATATAGATATGTCTTAGATTTAACTCTATATGTATTATTAAATCTGGGCATTTCCAATACATATTTTCAAATTTTTCTTTTAATGTATCTGAGTTTATATCATTTATTTCTTTGAAAAAAGTTTCCATATATTCGTGAGCATATATGCTGTAATTAAAATCATCTTTAGTAAGAGTGACTCCTGCTTCTGCAAATTTATTTATGCATGATAATATTTCCGAATTAACACTTTCCAAATTTTCTTTGTAGAATCGATTAAGCTTATATATTTTTTTGTCCAATCCCATTTTTTCATAAGAAGTCTGTATTTCGTCCAATAGTTGAAGAAAAGTTGAAATTTCTTCAAGTTCAGATTTTAGTTTTGCTATTTCTGTATTTTCTGCAATTTCAACAATTTTTTTATAATTTTTACTTATTTCTTTATATGTTTTTTCTTTTTCTGTTTCATATTCTTTTTTTAGCTCTTGTACTTTTTGAATATATTTTGCTATATTTTTTTTATTATTTTTTGGCATTGTAGATAATATCTCTTTATCAGCTTCAATTTTCTCTAACAATTTACTCATTTTCTTCTCCTAACTTCAGGCTTTCTTTTTCCTCTTTATCTAAGTATTTTAAAAACGTGTCTATGCTTGTATATTGTTCTATTAAGTCATTTATTCTCTTTTTGCTTTCGTCCATAACAAATAAACCTCCCATTGTGTTAATCTTAGCACAACGGGAAGAAAATGTCTATCATTTTTTAACATATTTTTTAAATTCTTGCACTCATCAAATTGCTTGATGAATATCTTTTTAGCCCTTTGTTAAACACCAAAAATGCAAGTGTTGTTAAAGTTACTGTTGTCAACATTACCAGTAAAAACAATCTTGCGTCAAACTCTATTAATAGTTTTACTGGAATGTAATTTATAATTCCAACAGGAATTATAGTATATAGTAATATCTTAGTAATGCCTTTGAATATTCCATCAGGATATGTTGCGAAATGTGTCATCATACTAATTCCTGTTTCAGCTATAATATCCGATTTGTTTAGCCAAAAGCTCAAACTTGATAATATTACTGTTATTGCTGTCATCATAATTCCTCCAACTATTATAAATAGAGTAAATAATGCAAACCTTGATATTGAAAATCCATATATAAATAGCATTATGTATCCATATAATATATCTCCTATCGCTGAAGTCTCAACATCTGTTGTTATTGCCGATAAAAGTACATTTTTGGGTTGTACCAAAAAAGCATCCAGTTTTCCATTATTTATTGTGTCATATAAACTATATGCTTTTTTAAAAAAGAAATGTGATATTCCATATGTTCCAGAGGCAATTCCCCATAGCAGTAAAACTTGCTTGATTCCATAGCCTGCTATGTTGTCTTTTATTGCAAAAAGTATGATCCATTGAACAATGAAACTCGCATTGTTTAGTATCATAAACAATACATTAGATATAAAAGTTACTTTGTTAAGCATTTCTCTCATTAAAGCATATTTAATTGATAAGACTGATATTTTTATTTGATTTTTAGCCTCCGTTAACATTAATCCTCTTCACTCCCTTTCTATATATTAGACTACATAATAAGTATATTGCAATTACATAAATTATTTGTGCTATTAGTACTGAAGCACATGTTTCCCAAGTAAAGTTTACAAATAATCTTGCTGGACCATAACATGTTACAAATATTGGACTAGCTATAATTAGCGGTTGTAAAAATGCTGGGAAATATTCAACTGGAAATAATGTTCCCAAAATTAGAATAATTTTGCTGTGTATCCAAAAAATTGGATTTGCATCTTCTATTACGAACGAAAATAGTCCTATTAATATTATTAGTAGCGAACTAATTACTACTGCAAGCATACCAGAAATCAATATTATGATTACTTGTAGTAGGTTTAATACGGGAATACTCTTTAAAAATAATCCTCCTAAAATTAGTCCAAGTGGTATGTACAAAACTGCTGTTATTGCAGAACTTCCAAGGTGACTTGAAAGCACATATCCTACATAACTATATGGTTTATTTAAATTATACGCAATATTACCGCTTTTTACATCGTCAATTATTTTCTTACAAAAACTTCTGCCACTTGTGCATTTCCAGATTATTTCTGTTATGATAACATACCATATCATTTGCGTCTTAGTGTATCCGTTTATTAATTCACTTGTATCACTGTAAATATAATTCCATAGATTAAGAAATATGAATATCATAATAGAATATCCAATAAATCCTACTAAAGTATTACCAATGTATTGTAAATTGCTCATCAGTTCAGATTTAAAAATGTATAAGTACTTTTTCATGGCTGAACCTCCTTGTAGATACTACTTATAATATCTTCCAAAGGAATATTTGATATGTTTATATCTACGATATTATCTGGATTTAATAGTTTTATCGCCTCAGCAACGCTTGTTTTTGTTGTATCAACTTCAAGCTTTAAATTATATTCTTTATCTTTTATAACTGTAATTCCAACCGTATCTTTTAGACTTATTTTTTCCTTTGTCTTTGCTTCAACTATTTTCTTGTTTAAATAATGATATTTTAAATTTGCCATAGAATCATCTAATACAATAGTTCCGTTGTTTACAATGATTACTCTTTTGCATAATTTCTCTATATCCGAAACATCATGACTTGTTAAAAATATTGTTGTGTTTAGTTCTTTGTTCATTTTCTTAATCAGCTTGCGAATATTCTCTTTTACAACAGGGTCTAAACCTATTGTCGGCTCATCTAAGAACAAAACTTTTGGTTCATGTATTAAAGAAGCCACTATTTCACATCTGATTCTTTGACCTAAACTTAAATTTCTAACTGGTGTATTTATAAACTTTTCTAGTTCAAATAGTTTTATTAATTCATCAATTTTCTTGTCTAACACTTCATCTGGAATATCATATACCGCACCAAAAAATTTAAAATTGTCATATGCTGTCAAATGTGTCCATAATTGTTCTTTCTGTCCAAACACAGTTCCTATTTCATACGCAAGCTTTTTTCTTTGCTTAGTAGGATCAATTCCAAGAACTCTGATTTTTCCTTCTCCCGGATACAATATTCCTGTCATCATTTTTATCGTCGTACTTTTTCCTGCTCCGTTTGGGCCAATAAATGCAATCATTTCTCCTTCTTCTACTTCAAAGCTAATGTTTTTAACAGCTTTTATTATCTTATATTTTGGCTTAATAAAAGCTTTAAGACTCCCTTTTAATCCTTTTTCTTTAATTTTTACTTTAAAATCTTTTGATAGATTTTTTACCTCGATTATTGCCATAATCTCATCCCCTTTCTTTTTTATTGTGGCTTTCCCTTTTATTTTATAATATTGACAGCATATAATTTTATTATATAAAAAAACACAAAGTCACTTATTCGTGACTCCGTGTTTCAATTACGTGTAAGTATTCTACCCGAGATAGCTCACTTTTCAGCTTATATCTCCTCACTTGTGTTCTATTATACTACAAAACTTTTACTTTTGTCAAACATTTTATTCTTCGATTACATCTTGTTGCTTTGTTATATATTTATTTCTACAATATTTCTTTGCAAGTCCACCTTTGCTTGTTTCTCTGTAATGAGAGTTTAAATCTTTTCCCGTTTCGTACATTGTATCAACCACTAAGTCAAATGATATAAATCTTTTTCCTGTCGTAATTTTTGCCATATTAGCAGCATCCACAGCTCTTAACGCTGCAACAGCATTTCTTTCTATACATGGAATCTGTACATATCCGTATATCGGATCACAGGTAAGTCCCAAATGATGTTCCATTGCAATTTCTGCCGCATTATCTATTTTTTCCAAATCCAAATCCATTAAGTAAGCTACTGCTCCTGCCGCCATGGAGCAAGCTGTTCCTATCTCAGCTTGACACCCGCATTCCGCTCCACTTATAGATGCGTTTGTTTTTACTAGGTTTCCTATGACACCTGCTATGGCTAACGCCTTTATAATTTTTTCTTCTTCAATATTATATTGTTCATACATATACGTTAAGACTGCTGGTAAAACTCCGGAAGCTCCGCAAGTAGGAGCTGTCACAATTATATCTCCAGACGCATTATTTTCACTTACTGCATGAGCATAGCTTGTAAGTAGTCTAGTTCTTTTTAATATTGGATTTTGATCTTCTGCCGTATTCTCATAAATCATCTTTGCTTCTCTTGGCAACTGTAATTTTCCAGGAATTATACCTTCTTTTTCAATTCCGGTCTTTACCGAATTATACATTGTATGCCATATTTCTCTTAGAAATTCGATTATATCTTCGCCCTCTGTTTCCACAACATAGTCAACCAAATCTTTATCTTTTTCTTTACAATATTCTTTAATATCTTGCATATGGTTTAATTTATATATGTCTGGAACAATAGCTCTCTTCTGGCCTTCTACTTCTATCGCTCCTCCTCCCACCGAGTACACTCTTGCTTGGGATATTTTTTGATCGTCTTTATATGCTATCAAATCCATTGTATTAGGATGTTTATCGCACACAAATTTTGTATCAAAGATTATATTTGTTTTAATTGGATTTAACGTCTCTTTAATTATTTTATCTGTCAAATGCCCTTTTCCTGTAAAAGCTAGCGAGCCATACAAATAAATATCAAACCTGTTTGCTTCTGGGTTTTTATCTTTAAACCACTCAGCCGCTCTTTTAGGGCCCATTGTATGTGAACTTGATGGACCGTTTCCAATTTTATATAGTTCTCTTAGAGTTTTCATTTTATTTCTCCTATATTAGCTTATATGTTCTTATTCCTTATGACACTTTCATTGAATTCTTCGTTTAGAATATCCATCTCGATCGAATCATAATATTTTCCATCTACAAATTTACTCTGTCTTCTTCTTCCGTATTCTTTAAATCCGCATTTTTTATAGCATTTCAAAGCTCTTTCATTAAATTCCATTACATCCAATTTAATATTTTTTAGATTCAAATATTTAAAGCCATATTCCAATATTAATTTTATCGCTTCTGTTCCATATCCTTTGCTTCTGAAATATTTATCGCCTATAAATATTCCAAGTGTAGCAGTTCTATTAATATGATCTATCTTTTCTAATGAAACTGTTCCTATCATTTTGTCTTCTTCTAGTGTAACAATTACAAATCCTGCTTCCGCAAAGCTGTGTTCTTCTAAGTACTTCTTTTCTCCTTCCAGAGAAACAATCGCACTACTTCTTCCTATATAATCAGTTGTTTCAAAATCATTTAGCCATTCTGTAAAAATTTCTACATCTTCACTATTTCTAGGTGATAAGTATATTCTATCTCCTACAAGTTTTTTAAAATATCTCATAATTTTTTCTCCTTTTTTATTAATTATGCTATTTCCATAGCAGTTATTATTTTTCTTGCCACTTTTTTCTTTTTTGAATTATATCATATATTTTTCATATTTTAAATATATTGACAAAATATAATTCTTATTATATTTTTTATACAAGGAGGCGATATTTTGAATAATATAAGAGTAGGTTGCTCTGTTCTGATAAAATCAAATAACAAATTATTATTAGGAATTAGAAATAAAGAGCCAAATAAAGGAATGATAATTACACCTGGAGGTGGTGTTGAATTATTTGAAAGAATGGAAGATACTGTAAAAAGAGAAATAATGGAAGAAACAGGTTTAGAAATCACAAATATCAAACAATTGAAAACATATGAGATTATTAATAAGCCAGATGAACATAGAATTATTATTTACTGGTCAGCAGATTATGATAAAAATTCAGTACAATCAGCAACCGATTTAGCAGATGCTAAATTTTATAGTAAAGAAGAAATCAAAGAACTAGACAAATTAGGAAAATTAAGTAGTATTACAAAACAAGTTTTATCTGACAACAATTGGCTATAAAACATAGAACTAGGTATTTTTATCTATCTAGTTCTATGCTTTTACTAATGGATCTTTCAATTAATCTATTTGTTCTAAATTAATCAACTCATTTTTTCTAAAAGTCAACTTTAACAAACATGGCGATTTTATGTTTAATATTGTATTTTTGTTATAGACAAGTTTAACATTTTCATTTACTGTACACCAGTTTAATAAAAAGAACTTTATTGAGCCTCCATGACTAATTACTGCAATTCTTTTTCCTTCATATTCTTTAAGTATTTTATCAAAAAATTTATTCATCCTTTCTCTAGTTTGCTCTGCACTTTCTCCATTAGATGTTCTAAATGTTCTATCTAATAGTTGCTCTTGTGAAGGATCTCTTGTACTTTTATCCTTCATAAATTCTCCTAATTCCTTTAAATTTCCTAATTTTCTTTCACTTAAGTTATTGTCTAAATTAAAAGGTAAATCATTTTCATACGCAATATATTTTGCTGTAGCTTTAGCTCTAGTATAGCTACTTGACCATATAATATCTAAATTTTTCAATTCGTCATTTTCACTTAATTTTTTTGCTTGTTCTTCTCCTTCTACTGATAATATTTCTTTTTCATTAATCATTTGAGAATCCTCATTTGTATTTCTAATACCATTTTCGTCAACAGTTTCAGCATGTCTAACTAAATATATTACTGTATCATTCACTTTATTCAAGCCTCCTTTTTCTTTTTTATTATAATAATATACTCAATATATTACAATCTTTTTTTATTTCTCTTCTTACAAAATTTTAATAATTTATAACTTCATATATAACATCAGCTTGTATTATTTTTTCCAATATATTATTTACCTCTTTTCTTGTTTTTTCTGAACTTGCTATATAATAATTTTCAGTAGTTTCGATTCTACTATGTCCTAAAATGTCTTCAACATCTCTAATTTCTGCTCCTTTTCTCAAAATTTGAGTAGCATAGTTTCCCCTTAAATCATAAAATCTACAATTTTTAAAAACTTCTCCTCCAAAATCGCAACACAAATTCACCTATAAAAACCACCCCATCAGGAATGTATGGAGTTAATCCTTTATTTTTTATCAAATAATCATTAAAAATATTATAGTTATGAATTTTGGTTAACGTCAAACTTTTTCCAATATTCTTATATGGATCTCTTTCGCTGATAATAAGGTCATAAAAATCTCCATAAGTAATAATTATATTTTTAAATTTCTCAAAGCAGTTAACATCAATACTTGATATTGTTGTAGGTAAAAATATTTTTTCTATTTTTCTATTTTGTTAAAAATATTTCGTTTAATTGTCTTAACTCCAAAAGGAATTGGAGGGGCTTGAAAATTATGTTTTTTCAAATAGTTATTAAAAGGTATTATGTTAATATTAGTAACTACTTTATTTTTATTTCATAAAATTTACTTTTCATCTTCTATAATTTTTAAAACTAATTTTTTAACTTCTAACCAAATTTTTTTTAAACTATCATATGATAAAGTTTTATAAACATCATCAAATGATGTCCATATTAAATCATGAGTGTCTAAAGAATCATTATTACTTTTACCATTATCAATTGCAATATAATAATACATATCAACTTCATCATTTTTTGAATCATAATAGTGTTCTTGAGCCACAGGCTCATTACTATACAAAATACAATCTCTTTTTGTTTCTTCTGCTGTTTCTCTTATTGCACATTCTATCAAAGACTCCTCTGATTCTCTATGCCCCTTCGGAAAAGAATAATCTTTTTGTTTTTGCCTATATATTAGTCCTATCTTATTATTTTTTTTATTAATTAATATACATCCTGCCTTTTCCACTTTCATTTTCTTAACCCTTTCATCATTAATATTCTATCATAAATATCATCTTTTTCAATATCTAAATCCTTATATTTTGAACTATTTGAAAAACTGATAAATTCTTCAAAACACAATAAATTCAACTCATTTGGTAATACACCATTAAATACCCAATCCACATCTGAAATTAAACATTTTGATACTCCATTTGGATTATGCCAATACTTAATTCTCGATGAATCCTTAGCATCTAATTTATATTTTGAAATCCATCTTTCCTCTCTCACTTTTTTAGGAGTTACAAAAGCATCATCTCTTTTTTTTAATATAATAAAATCTTATTATTTTTTTCTATAATGAAAAAGCCAGCACGAATGCTGACTTTTATTTTTTTGCATAAATTGTTTGCAAAAGATTTCCTTTATTTATAAGGGTTTCACGGCTTTTATATTTTTTTATTTTGTTTGCAAACAAATTGCAAACATTTGCCTTATTTTACGATTTTTTTGATTTGATTAAAATTTTTTACAATTTTTAAGTAATTAGATTTTTCTTACATTATTCTTCTCTATTTTATTTGAAAGAACAATACCACTATTTTTTGCAGTCCATATTTTACCATCATTTTCAGTATATATTCCTATGCTACCATTTGTTGTTCTAATAAGACTAACATCAGTAAGTCCATCTTCTCTTACATAATCTTGTAACAAATAATAATCTCCATATTGATTAGCTACTTTAATTAAATCTTCTTTCTTGTATATTTCATCTCCAACTACTAATGTATCAGGATATTCTTGATCATTAGTATTATTATGTGGATAAATTGAAATTCCATCTAAATTTAAACCTTCTTCAATGTGAAATTCTGGATACTCTTCACTACATGGTGTAATTATAATATATTTTGACATTAACATTGCACCAGCACTAAAGCCTAACATTACCCCATCATATTTTTTTAAAACTTCTAATAATCCCAATTTGTCACACAAATTTTTTTGCTTAAATGGATCTCCACCCATTAACATTACAAAGCTAGCTTCACTAACTGCCTTTTGAGCTTCTGCAGGAGACATATCAGGTGTAATTATAGTACTTGTTTCAAATTCTATTCCAACATTTTTAAAATGTTCGGTAAATGCTGGAACATATATTTCTCTGACTTTTTGCATTTTATCTGCACCACCAGGGATATATACTATACTTTTTCTATCTTTTAATTCATTTAAGAACATATCTCCTAATCCATGTCCAAAAGCATTATTAATATCAAAGCCACTACAATAATATCTTGTCATACTATCAACTCCTATATAAATTATACCATAAATACTTAATATTTTTTAAATTACTACCTTTTGGTTAATAAATTACTATTCTGATAATTTTGCAAATTTTAATTAACTGAATAAGGTTTATGTTCTGAAGATTTATTATGATTACATTATACTATTTTTTTATAAATTGTAATTCTTTTGTAAAAACTTATTTGATTTTGAAACATTTTAACCTTCTTTTATAAGAATTTGAACCCTTTTTAAAGTTTTGAAATACTTATCTAAAACTTATCTAAAATTTTTAAGTTGTAATTTTTTAAAATTTTTGAGCATTGTACAAAAATGGCGTAATTCCTTATATTACTTAGGTTTACGCCGATTTTAATCATTATTTACCACAACAGTTCTTGTATTTCTTACCTGAGCCACATGGAGATTTTTTTACTGTATTATCCGTACTATAAATATCCATGAATACTAGTTATATTGTGGATTATAATCATTTATATCTATTGTATTATTTGTACTATTTTTATTTATTGTACAAACTTTTTGCAAACAAAATGCAAACAATGTTTACATTCATTATAATTATTAGTATATAGTAATTAATAAAAAAATGCAATATATTAAAAATATAAATTATAAATTCTTTAAAATATAGATGCAAAGTTTTATCTTTTATCATCTATACTTTTTATATTCTTAATTAACTCATCAATTTTTTTCTTACTAGCATCACAAATATATATATTATCTTTCTTATGTATCGGATATATTCTATATATTGTATCTATTGGTGTTAAGACAATTTCAACATTACTTGTTGGAGATATAAAAACATCGCGTAAATGAAATGTTTCATGCTTTTTAATGTTACTCTTTAAACTACTTATAATAGTTCCGTGTATATGTCCTCTTCGTTCATATTTTCCTCCATTTGTAAATTCTGTCCATTCTGGTTCATATCTTTCATATTTTGTACCCATTCCATACATTTTATCAGATTGTTCTAGCTTAAAACGTTTTTCATATGAAATCTCAACTACTTCTGGAATATCTTTAAATGGTTTTTCTGGCATATGCTTTAATACACGTCCATTTACCTCCATATCATTTTCTTTTTGTGGTTTGACAAAAATTTGAATAGAAAAACAATTTATTCCCAATTCACTAGCTGCTTGGTTTAAAATATCTAATAAACTCTCTTCTGACTTCTTTGGTCGAACTTTCATATATACACTTTTTGAATCTGTAAAATCTCCTTTTTTTAACCAAGCTGTATGTGAATATACTATACGTTCTTCTCTTAATGTTTTTTCATCATCTTCAAATAACGGAATACTTCTACTATAACATTCATTTTGGGGCAAATACCCACTTACATTTTGTGATAACCCTTCACATTTATTATTTTGAATTAATGAATATTCAAAAACTTCTCCGCCTGGATGATTTCCGTTTTTCCTTGCTCCGGAAGCACCAATTCTTAAATATTCTCCTTCAGCTAATAAATTCATTTTTTTAACAATTTTTCTAATTGTATAATCGTTAAATACTTCTGATTCTGCAAATCTGAAATTATCAATTCCATTCATATCAATGATTATAGAGCCCTCTGCACCATAATCAAGATATAAACTTTGTTTTTTATCATTACAATTTGTCTTTACTTCTATTTCTGCATTATCTTTTATTATTACTTCATACATATTTCTTTTAAAATTATTTTTAAAATTCCTTTTTATCATTAAGTATTCTCTATTTTCTTCTTTTATGATCCATACATCTTCGCAATAATTTTTTATTTCTATATCTTTATCATTTACTTGTTTTATTTCTAATGGTTCAAAATTATTAATCCACTTCATTTTTCTCCCCCTTACTATTTATGAAAAGTACTTTTTACTATCTTTTTCAAAAAACTCTTTCCATTCTTTTAACTTTTCATTTGACTTTCTAATCTTCGCTTGATAATCCTTTTCATTATTATTTATTAGGATATATCTTTGTTCTTTTTTACTAATTTCTACTGCATTTTGCATATCTATACCTTTTATAATAATATTATGTTGTTTTATTTCTTTTAAATAATATTGCATCTTTTTAACAGTTGTATCTTCTGCAAGAATTATTGGAACTTTATTATTTTCAATTACTTTACATATTTCTTTAATTTTCATTAATTTATCACTATTATTCTTATACGTCGATAAATCTGACTGATGTACTGATAAGTCTATTAATATATAATCTGTTTCGCAATTTAAAGACTTATGCAAATACCAAAAATATTCTTCAAAATCTTCCTGAAACAGCCCCACTACTGCTATTATCTTTTTACACAATTTTTCTTTTATATTATCGATATATTCTCTAGATGTCCTATGGTGTAATTGGATATACATATTACTAATTGGCATTTTATACATATTACAACAATTTTCCATTGATTTAATATCTAGTGGTCTTTGAAATAAAATTACTTGCTCTATATTATTCGGAATACTATCTTGCATATTTCTAATACTATCAATTTCAAAAAATGATAGTGGAAGATTCTCATTTATTTCTAAATTTCTTTTGAAAGGAAAATATTTTTCTTCACTACTTAAATAAGAATTTGTATCAATATATACAGCATGGATACCTATCATATTCGCACCATTATTAGCAACCATTTTTAAATCTTCAATATTATGAACTCTGCATACTTTAAAAATATAATTTGAATTATTCATATTGCTATATCTCCTTCTTTTTTTAAAGAAAAAAGCAGAAATGAATTTACATTTCTACTTTTCTTGTTACATTCTCTCTGGTTCTTCTATAGCCATTGTATCTAATAACTTCTTGTTGATTTTTCCGACCATACTTGATAATTGAATCCAGGATTTTTGTTTATCTTTATCTTGCTCTCCGATTACTTTTGTTGTATTATAAAACGAATTATAAGCAGAATTTAATTCATATAAATAATTTGCAATTTCTGTAAGCGATTTATTCTCAAAAGCCGTATCTACAATATCTGGTAATCTTGATATTGTTAACATTAGCATTCTTTCTTCATTTTTAGAAGGTTCTTGTATTTTTCCTGGTTCTATACCTTGTTCTAATGCTTTCTTTAATAATGAATTTATTCTAACTGCTGAATACAATATATATGGACCTGTTTTTCCTTGTGTTTCAACGAATTTATCAATATCAAATATGTAATCAGTTTCTCTATTAGATAATGCATCTGCATATTTAATTGTTGCATCTGCAATTTTATATGCGCTATCTTTCTTTTCTTCTTCAGAAAATTGTACTCCACTCTCTTCCAATCTCTTTTCAGATGACTTTTGCACTAATTCAAGCAAGTCTGATAATTTCATTACTCCACCATCTCTTGTTTTAAATGGTTTACCATCTTTTCCATTCATAGTTCCAAAACCAATGAATCTTAATTTCATATCTTCTGGAACAATTCCTGATTTATATGCTCCTCTAAATACTTGTTTGAAATGCATTTCTTGTCTACCATCAACAACATACCATATTTCATCTGGTTCAAATTCTTTTACTCTTTCATATATTGTTGCTAATTCAGTAGTTTGATAGCCAACTGAATCACTTTGTGTTTTTAAAATTAGTGGAGGAACTGGAGATGAATCTGTTGGTTCATCAACATCCATTACTGTAGCACCATTACTTTGTCTTAGTAAATTTTTCTTTGCGAAAATATCCATCATTTCTGGAATTGATTTAATACAATCGCTTTCTCCTCTCCATAGTTCAAAATTTACTCCTAATTTGTCATAACTTTGTTTTAAATCCTTAATTGATTCATTAATTATATGTTGCCAAAGAGCATAGTATCCCCTATGTCCCGGTCTGTCTTCATTTTGTAATATTGCTGTTGCTTCTCTAGCTTCTCTCATTCTTTCTTCATCTTCTTTAGCTGCTGCACTAGCAGTTGGATATATTTCATTTAAATCATCCATAGTTACTGGGCTTTCACTTGGATATTCACCTGTATAATTTTCATCAAAATATACTAATCCTGGATTTCTTCTTTTTATTTCAGATATAACAATTCCTAGTGGTCTTCCCCAATCTCCAAGATGCACATCACCTATAACATCATGTCCTAGTTCTTTAGCTAATCTTTTTAAACCTTCACCTATTATTGCTGAACGTAAGTGTCCAACATGTAATGGTTTTGCAACATTAGCACCACCATAATCAATTAAAATCTTTTTAGGTTTATCTGCTCTTATTCCCATTTTAGGGTCAATTGACATTTCTTGTATATAATTTGCTAAAAATGTATCACTTAAAGAAATATTTATAAATCCTGGTCCTGCAACTGAAACATCTTTAAAAACAGGATTTTGTCTTAATTCTGCTGCTATCTTTTCAGCAACAACTCTAGGATTTTGTCTTGTAGCTTTTGCAATTTCAAAAGCCTCATTACATTGGAATTGAGATAAATCTGGTCTATCTGATAATTTTACAGCTTTGTTTTCTATTGTATAACCATTGTTTGAAAAACTTTGTTTTACTAAATCATTTAAATAATTCATTAATGACATATAATAAGCACCTTTTACATAAATATTTAGATTTTTATAAAATCTATAAAATTTTATTCATACATAGCTATTATATCATCTTTTCTCGTTTATGTCAACTATTTTCAAAAACTGCTAAATATTATGTTTTCGCACTATTAATCAATATTTATTATTGACATTTTCAGGTAAAAAATGTATAATATTTATGTAAATTACATTTTATTTTATAGAAGGAGGATTTACCTATGATTGATTTGCATTTACATTCATTTGTTTCAGATGGTGACCTTTCTCCTTCTGAAATAGTGAGAAAGGCAAAACAAAATGGGATTAGTACACTATCCCTAACAGACCACGATTCAATATCTGGCATTGCAGAAGCTCAATTGGCATGTAAACAATTAGGTATTCGTTTTATTCCAGGTGTTGAACTAGAAGCAGCAACAGACATTAGTCGGAGTCGGTACATTCATATATTAGGTTACAATTTCAATAACTCTAATATCCTAAATGAATATCTGACGAAATTAAGAGAAGAAAGAATTTATATCATAATGGAATATGTAAAAGTATTAAGAACATTAGGAATATATACTTCTTACGAAGAAATATCTTCTATAACATCAGGCTTACACATAACTGCTTATCATATTCCAATGTTCCTACACCAAAACGGATATTATGAAAGTTTTAGTCAAGCAAAAAAAGACTTTATTAATCCGAGCGGAAAATATTATATTCCTAGAAATTTTTATGATGTAGATTTTATTATTAACTTAATTCTTAAGGCTGGTGGAATTCCTGTTCTTGCTCATCCTTGTCGTCTGCCTCAAAAAAATGAAGCTCTTGATTCGTATGTTGCTGAATTAACTTCCAAAGGACTTTTAGGAATTGAAACATTTTATCCAGAACAATGTAATGAAGATGTTATTTTTTATAAGTCTCTTGCTCAAAAGTACGGTTTATTACAAACTGCTGGAAGTGATTGGCATTCTGAAAAATCTCAAATAAAAATGGGATTTGAGTTTTCTAATGAGGAAGCAATCGTTAAAAGTCTTTTAAACTGCAAAAGGGATTAGCTAATAACTAATCCCTTTCTCTATATTTTTATAATATTTTCTAAATCAAACCAATTATCTGTTATCCAATTTATTTCAAACATAAATTTTTTTACTTTTTCAGGAGTATTGTCTATATAATATGCTTCTTTAATCCATAACCCAACTTCTAAACACCATAAAATTTTTATTCCATTTATCAAATCTTCAATCGTTAATTTAGAAATGCTATTATATCCTTCTACTAAATTTATTAACAATTCTTTATTTATTTGTCCATTATTATCTAGACAAAATGTAAAAAATATTCTCGCAACATCTCTTAATATAAATGATACATTAGCAATTTCAAAATCTACTAATGCCTTAAAACCATTCTTATCAAATAATATATTATCTTGTGATAAATCTCCATGACAATATCCAATTTCTAAATTTTCAAAAAAATTATAATCTAATACGTCAAGTATTCTTTTCTGTTTAAGTACATCTTGTACATAATATTCATTCTTTCCTTCTTTTAATCTTTTATCATATTCTTTATACATTCTTTGAATTAGTTCATAATAATCAATTTTTTGTTTTATACTTATTTCATTAAAACATTTTCTCATTTTAGCTATTTCAGCACCTATTAAAAAAATATCTTCATTATTTATATTAGTATGATCCTTTAAAAAAGTTCCTTCTAAATATTCTATGACTACTATCGGATTATTATTCTCATTATAATTTATTAATTTATCATTTATTTTATATATACAGGGACATTTTATACCAAAATCATAAGCTGTTTTTAGTAAATTGGCTGCTAATTCAATATTAATGTCTCTCCTAATTATTTTTTTATGTTCTATTATTTTTAACATAATTGATAATTCCTTAAATTGTACCTTCCACTTTTCTGTAAGCCATCCTCCACTTATTTCTTGTATATCAACTATTTTTTGATTAAATGCCCTCTCTAGGAATTCTTTTAGTTCTTCATTCATTTTATCTTCCTTCATTCAATTCTTTATATGCTTGATATTCTCTATTATTTGCAACTGTGAAATCCATAAAAACAACATCTCCGTTTTCAATAACATATTCCATTTCATATTGACTAAAAGGAATTCCTTTTAAATGCATTAAAACCTTTCTGAAATTTTTAAAATCCTGTTCATCTTCTCTTAACATTTCCATACGACTAATATGCATTTTGTCTCCTAACATTGGCACAATAATTCTATTATCTATTATTTCATCATGTTTATCTTCATAACTTTTATAAGTTTCAATTGCAAGACAATCTTCTAGCTTTGATAACGTTCCTATTGATTCTGGTATAACACTCTTATGTGCAAAAACTATATATTGATTTTGATATTGTTCAACAAATTCTCTTATCTCATCTAAATTGGTTCTTCTATTTATTGATGGTAGACCAACATTCCATTTCACCAATTTACTTTTAGGAGATAATCTGACACTAATTCCTTCTTTCAATGGTTCTTTTCCCTCTAGTATTTGTCTTATATCTAACAATTTTACTGTTGGCATATTTAATTCTGATAACAATTTAATTCCCTCTAATTTACTTATTTCCATAAAATTCCTCTTTTAATTAATTTAAATATTCTTTTTGAATATACTCTATTTCTGCTTTAAAATTAGATTCAAAAGCAATTGGCAATTTAACTTTTGCTTCTAATTGAAATGCTATATCATCAAGTTCAACTACTACTGTCAATATTTCTAGTAATTCTTCATTTATAGTTTTTTGTTTTGAATATATCTGTTTAAAAAATTCATATTCTTTATTATTTTGGCATAAATCCATCTTAATAAAAGCTAAATCCCATTCTTTTGGTGCAAATCTAGCCCCACCCGGATCTAAAAATCCTGTAATAGAAGAATTATCATTCACTAAAATATTATTTGGATTAATGTCATACCAACATATTACTGGCTTTATATTACTAATAATCTTCAATTTTTCCACAGACATATTAGCTTTTTTAATAAAATTTTTTAAAACATTCTTATCTTCAATATATTTTTTAATTCTTTCAATATTTCTATCTATATCCTCTTCTATATATTGATAAAAATATTCTTTTTCATCCAATCCATTTATTCCTATCCATCCGAAATTTACTACCTATTTCAACAGAATGAATTCTTGCTAATATTCTTGCTAAATCTTTATAAAAAACTTCATAATCAAATTTATCATCATAAGCTAGTTCTTTCCCTGACTTTAATTCTGATACTAAATATGAAAACTCTTTATTTTCTCCTAATTCGATAATATTAGGAATTTCGTTTATTTCCGTTTTTTCTTTTATAAGTTTTGTAATATATTCTTTTTTCTTTGCTTGATATTTTGTATGTCCAAAATATATTTGATAAATATATTTCCTATCATCTTTACTTATTAGATATGTTTTACATCTATATCCACTTTGTATTTCTTTAAATTCAAATTCTTTATATTTTTCTAAAATATATTCTTTCATATTTCCTCCTAAATATAAGGATTATGCCCCTCTTCAGTTATTAAATCTGCTGTTTCATTTATTGCTTTTCTTGTTAAGTCATGAATTTCCATCAATGTTAAATTTCCTATTTTTATATTAGGATATTCTTTTGGCTTTTTATCTCCCATTTTTGAAACAATATGCATATCAAAATATCCTGCTATATGTCCTACAATTTTTTCATTTAGAAATTGATTTGGATAATTTAAATCTAATTCATGCCATTCTGCTTCAATTACATTAGGATTATTTAATAAATATTCAGCTGCTAATTCTAAATTGTGCCATCTATAAAAATCTATATTTAGTTTTTTAGATTCCTCAATTGTATTTAAAATACTTTCCTTTGTGTCTTCGTAATATCCAATTAAAAAACTACCTTCAACAACAATATCATTTTTCTTCAAAATTTCAATAGCTTTAACAATAGTTGCAACATCTTCACCTTTATTCATTGATTCTAGAACTTCATTATTTAGCGATTCTATTCCTATCTCAATAGAATAGCATCCAGCATTTTTCATTAATATTGCCATTTCTTCAGTTATTTCATCTGCTCTTATCAATGCTGTCCATTTACAATCTATTTTTTCTTCAATTATTCTTTCACAAAGTTCTTTTAAATATGGATATGCTGTAATACTTGCATCCCAAAAGAAAAATTGATTGATATTATAATTTTCAATATCATATTTGATTTCATCAATTATGTTTTCATAATTTCTAATTCTAAATCTATTTCCCCAAATTAATCTTTCATCACAAAATTTACACTTATTGTAACTACAACTTTTAGAAGCTACTAAATATAATTTTCCATCATATTTTGATAAATCATATTTTCCCCAATTTGGATATGGAATTTCATCCAATTTATTAATCATTCCTGAATTATACAGATTTATATCCTTATATTTTTCTACTATATATTTTTCTTTATTTTCAACAATATTAATAACATCACATTCTGGATCTCCTAATGATATGTAATTAATTGCTTCTAATTTACTCAAATCTAATTGTTTAGCAGCATATAAATAGTTTGTAAATGTTCCTCCTACTATAACAATATTTTCAGGCAACATTTTTGCTATATCAATGCAAGTCTTTAATAATCCATACTCACAATTTATATATACAAATTTGTATTCTTTTGCTACTTTTATAATTTGTTCATAAAAACGTCTTTTTAATTCAAAAAAATCTTGTTCTTTTACATTTTCTATATCATTAATTAAAAAATCTAATATTTCTGTTTCATATCCTTTTTTTTCTAATATAGCACTAGTATATCCTAATTTAGCATTAGGAGATTCATATTTTGGATTTTTACAAAAAGGATCAATTAATAATATTTTACATTCCTTCATTTCAATTCCTCCAATATTTTTGTTATTATACTTACTCATTTTTTCTAATATTTACTTGATTTTTTATGGATGTAAAGCAGGTATTTTTTCTAGCAACAATTCTTCCGCTAAATATCTTATAGCTTCACAATTTTTACTTTTTATACTGTATATTGTTCCATTTTCATTAATTGCCTCACCAATACACCCTCCAGCGCAATAATATTTAATAGGACAATCAGTACATTCTTTTAAATTATCTACTGTCCTAGCTTTTATATTTTTTATTTTTTCTTCATCATATATAATTATATCTTTACTTTCATCATATTTTCCATATAAAAGTTCACTTAATTTATCATCCGAATATCCCATATCACAACAACTAACATATCCATCTACTGTTAAATGTGGCATTGGAATACATGCTCTACAAGAAATATTTGTTTTTTCATCAAAATTAACTGTGAAAAAAGAACCATAATAAATCCCTTTTTCTTTTGCATATTTTCTTGCTTTTAAAAATTCCTTTGCATATTCAAGTGGATTAATTTCATCTTCATAATATAACTTATTTTCTACATTTGCAAACATCAAATCACTATATAAATATTTAACCCCTAATTCTTCCATTTTATCAACTATATCCATTTGTTTATATAAATTTTTATTCCCTATTGTTGCTCTTACTCCAAGTTCCTTTACTTTACCATTTAAGAATTTTATATTGTTCTCTACTATTTTGCTAACACCATCATTGTTTTTATTAACCCTATAAAAGTCATTTGCCTCCGTTGTTCCATCATATGAAATCCAAACAATGTCAATATGTTTAGATATCCATTCAGCAATTTCTTTGTTAAATGTTCCATTTGTTTGGATTTCAAATATTGCATCATTGTCCAAATTTTTGGTATAATCATATATTTCTTTTATTTTTTCAAATTCTAATGTAGGCTCTCCATTCCCAAAAAATCTTACGAATAATTTATTACCTTGATTTTTAAAATCACTTATAGCACGTTTAACAAATTTCACATTAATACTATCTTTTTTTCTTTCTTCTCCACAATAACAATATTTACATCTTAAATTGCAATCATCTGTAAGTAGAATGCTTATACATTTTTTTCTACAATGAGCCATTTTTTACCCCCCTATTTTAATTTATTTCTTTTTATTTTTCCTGTGCCTGTTGTTGGCAATTCATCTAAAACTTCAACATTATTTACTACTATATTATTTAATTCTTTTCTTATATAGTCATATAATTGACTTATATTATATTTATCTTTTAATACGGCATATATATTATAAAAATAAAATTTAGTTTCTTCATTAAATTCTTTTTTTATAAATACTCTTTTCATTCCATTAAATTTATATAATATGTTTTCAATTTCTCTAAGCGTCATATCATTCTGACTAAAATTTTGAATATCGGATAAACGTCCTGCGATATAATAATATCCTTCATTATCTACTTTTACTACATCTTTTGTATTAAACCACCCATCTTCATCCAAAACTTCTTTAGTCAATTCTTCATTTTTTATATAGCCTTTAAAAACCATTGGGCCTTTTATCCATAATAATCCCCATTTTCCATTTTCGATTACATTCCCATTCAAATCAGTAATTTTACATTCTACATTTGTTACACATTTACCTAGACTTCCAATTTTCCTTTCCTTTGCTGAATAATTAAAATGTGTTAATGATGCTGTTTCAGTTAATCCATATCCTTCTGTTATTATAGCATTTGTTTTTTCCTCGAATTTTTTTATACATTCTATTGGTAATGAATCTCCTCCTGAATCACAAATTCTTAATGAAGAAATATCTATACTATCCAAATCTCTATTTATAATATCTATGTACATATATGGGGAACCTGGAAAAATATCTGGTTTATACTTTTTATTTATATAAATAAAATTATCAATGTTCCATTCATTCATAATTATTATTTCTGAATTTGCTCTCATTGCACTTGTTAGACATGCAAACATAGCATAGTTATGCCACAACGGAAGCACTGTAATAATTTTAGAATTTTCATCTAATTTATATACTTTTTTATATTCTTCTGAAACAAATGATATATTTTCATTGCTTAATTTTACTCCCTTTGAAAATTTGCCACTCGTTCCACTAGTATATGAAATTATTATTATATCATTAAAGTTGCTTTTTATTGGAAGTAATTTTTCTTTTTCATTAACTTGTATATTAATTTTTTCTATATTTATAATATTTTTATCTTTATATTTAGATAATTTTGAAATGTTATTATCATTTGTTAATATTGTAGTTAATTTATTATCTTCTATTATTTTATCTAATCCTTCTTCTGATATTTTAGGATCAATACCAACAACAGTATATCCATTGAATAGTATAGCAAAAAATGCTTTTACAAATTCTAATTTATTCTCAATCAATATTCCTATAGCTTTTTTATAATTATTTACACCTATAATTTTATTAATTGCAATTATAGTATTTTTTATTTCTCCATAAGTTAATTTCTTATCCTCTGAATTTATATCACTATATACTGCAAAGATTTTTTCTTTGTTTTCCATATTCAAATAACATTCTTCAATTATATTTTTCACTATTAAACCTCCATTTTGAAAATATTTTCAAATCTCCAATAAACTAAAATCCACCACAATTCTCTGTCTGTAAACATCTCTGCTCCTTTTAAATATTGTTTGTCAATCATTTCATTTACAATTGCACTTTTTGTAATATCATTCCAGTGTTCTTCACAAATTTTTCTTATTTTCTTATCATAAACATTCGGTGGTTCTGGAAATGCATATTTTCTTCTTTTAATTATGCTTTCTGGTAATAAATCTTTTCCATATTGCCTTAAAATATATTTCTCTCTACCATCTTTAATTTTTAATTTTCCTGGTATTTTCATTGACAATTCTACTAATCTATGATTGTCAACAAAAGGAACTCTACTTTCTACACTATGGGCCATAGCTAATTTGTCTTCTTGCAGTAATAAATCATGTAGAATTGTCTTTATAGACATGATAGAATATTCATTCAATTTATCATTATCTTTAGCTTTAGAGTATTTAGTCAAAGTATCTTCTAAATATTCTCTTAATGTGCCTTTTATCTTATCTTTAAACTCAACACTAAATTTATCTTTAAATATAATATTAGGCATATAATATTCATTAATTAATTTTTCAATGCTATCTGTTTCTTTAGTATAATTAAAAATATTCCAATTAAAAATATATCCTAACCAAACTTCATCTGAACCTTGTCCATTTAAAACAACTGTAAATCCATCATCTTTCGCTGCTTTATAATTAAAATATACTGGTAAATATACTTTATCTATTAATATTTCCTCTACTGAATGTATTACTTTGTCTATATTTTCAATTGTATAATAATCTTCTGTTATTAGTATGTTATTTTGTTTAAAATTTTCCTTTTGCGCTAATTCTTCTGCATGTATTAAATCCAAGTCATTATCATTTTCGTAACAAATTGTATAAGTGTTTAATTGTTCCTCTAGATTATCTTGTGCTGTTTTGCATAATAAACTACTATCAATTCCACCTGATAAAAATGCTGCAATTGGTACTTTAGATATTAATTTTTTATTAATAGAATCTTTAAATTCTTTTCCAAATTTTTCTATTGCTTCATTCTCATCTAATATTTCTTTTTCATAGTTAATTTCATAATATTGTTTTTGTTCAAATGAATCTTTACTTATTTCTATATAAGAACCAGGTTCAATATTATAAATATCTTTAAACATAGTCCATTTAGGATGCATCCATAATCTACATGCTAGAGATACAATAACATTTTCTTTATTATATTCCCTTTTAACTTCCTTATTTTTTAATATTGCTTTAATTTCTGAACCAAATAAAATGCAATCCTTATCTCTATAGTAGTGAAAAGGTTTAATTCCCAATCTATCTCTTATTAAATATAACTTTTCTTTTTCTTTATCATATAATGCTATTGCAAAGCAACCTTCTATCTTGTTTAGTGTTTTCTCTATCCCCCATTCGTAAAAACACTTTATTAAAACTTCTGTATCTCCTACAGTATTAAATTGTACGCCTTTTATCTTTAGTTCTTTTTTTAATTCTTCATAATTATATATTTCACCATTAAAAGCCATTACCAAGTTTTGATATTTATATGGTTGAACTGATTTTTCTGACAAATCCTGTATTTTCAATAATCTATGACCCAATCCTATATTGTTTTCTACCCATATTCCACTATCATCTGGTCCTCTATGTATTATAGAATTCAACATTTCTTCTATATTATGTTTTTCCACCTTTTTGTTAATATTATATCTTCCTACTATTCCACACATACTAATTCTCCTTTATAATTTTGCAATAATTCCACCATCTACTGGTATATTAACACCAGTAATATAATTAGATTTTTCAGAACATAAAAATTCAATTACATCTACAAATTCATCAAATGTGCCTCTTCTACTCAAAGGTATTCTTTCTTTAGGTTGTTTCCAATCATCATAATCTTCATCATTTTTGCTAAATATATCTGTTATCTCATTTACTTTCGTTGTATATCCTTTCATTCCATTTATATTTATTGTATTAGCTCTAATTCCATATTCTCCATATTCAACTGCAATAGATCTTGTCAACGCATCTAAACCTGCTTTTGAGATAGAATATTCTGTTGCATTTTTTACAGTTCTAACACTCAAATCTGAAGATATATTTATTATTTTTCCAAATTTCATATTCTTCATATAAGGAATTATCTTTTGGCATATATAATATGGTGCAAATAAATTTATTTTCATAATTTTTTCAAATTCTTCTTTTGTTGTGTCTATCATCGGCTGATCAATATCTACTGCTGCATTATTTATTATTATATCTATTTTATTAAAATCTCGCATTATCGATAAAATCGCATTATTAATATCTTCACTATTTTCTAAATCACATTTATAACTATAAATATTTTTATCCTTATTAAAAATTTTTTTAGTTTTTTCTATATTTCTTGTAAGCAGTATAATATTATTCTTTTCTTTTAATCTTTCCACTATATTCTGGCCTAGTTTTCCATTTCCTCCTGTTACCACAATATTCATAAACATTTCCCCCTCTTATTTACTAATTAACTCATCTATATTGTTTATTCTCTCGAGTTGCTTATCTAAAATTCCTGTATTATATTTAGTACTTAACATATACACTTTTGCATCTGTATTTGTTTTTACATCTATACAATTTTCATAACTATCATCAATAAATATATCTATTTTTAATTGATTTACTATTTTAGATTTTTCTTTAATGTTTATAAATAACTCATCATACAAAATCCCGTTATCCTTTAACCATTCATTTGTAATTTTTTCTACTATTTCACCTTCTCTTTTTCTTCTTGCTGTAATGATATAAACTTCATTTTTTTCTTTTTTCAATTTGTTTATTGTTTCTTTTACAAAAGGTTTTATTTGAACTTCTTTAAGTATGTCTAAATAATATATTTCAAAAAATTTTGCAATGTTCTCTTTATTCCAATTTAATCCTTCTGCAAAATAATAATAACTTTTCGAATTATTAATATCTTGTAGGTCTCCATTCCCATTAAGATACTCTTTATTAAACTTTATTGCATATTTATTTATAACACTAGCTGTATCAGCAAGTGTATCATCTAAATCAAAACCATATTTCATTACAATCTCCTAAAAAAATATATTTTCATAATATTTTGCCACTCTTCCAACTGCTGATTCTTCTATATATTCTCCATTTTTATATAAGTTTTTTAAAAGCTCATATTTATATAAATCAAATGTTCCCAACTTATCCATATAAGGAAATATAAAATCATTTCTATACTCACATAACTTTGAATAATATGTTGGTACTAACATTCCCTTTATTTTTTTTAATAATTCTATATAAGCACTCTCTTCTACATTAGCTATATTTTTAATTCTAGCAATGGTTGGATATTTTATAATAATTGTGTCTAATAATTTCAAAGTAAAGTTTTCTAAATAGTCTTTTGCATTTTCTAAAGTTTTTCCTGTCATTATGTTTTCATCTACAATTATATAATATGAAATTTTTTCTATTTTATTGTTTATTATGTTATTTTGTTTATTTGCTGCTTCTACATATACCTTTCTAAATTTTTTCATTATATTTCCAGATATATGTTTTATTTCTTTTCTTTCTAGGATAATATCCGCAATAGCTATCAACTCTATCGAACCATAATTTAATCCTAATACATACAAATTATTTTTATTTATTATATCTTTTTCCTGTTCTAAAATTTCTTCTATAGCATATTTTATACACATTATATTTTCAACTACACAATCTGCTTCTCTTGATTTTCTGTATCTTATATATAAATCATTTTTATAATCATCTTGATTTTCTTTTATTTCTTTAATTAATGTTGTTTGTAATCTTAAAAATTCATCAACTATTTCATCATAATTTTCTACTAATCTATATCTTTGTTCAAAAACAATATCATAAATTTTATTTTCAACTTTTTTTAATAACTCATAAAACTCATTAGCTAAAGCATTATCCTCTTCTTTATATACATATATATCTTTTATATTATTCTCTTTCATCAGACAAAAAAACAAATTAGTTATTATACTATTCCTTATAACATCCATAATTGCTAAAATAGTTTTTACATCTAAAATATTTTCATAATTAAATTTTTCATATTTTTCATATTTACTAATAACGATAAAATTTTTAACATATTCTAAAGTATTTAATATTTGTTCATTACTAACATCTAAATCACTTAAATAGCAAAAACCAAAATAATAATTTAGAGGTCCTCTTAATAAAATTTTATCATTCATATTGCATGTATATTTTCTATGATTCTCTATACAATCTATATCAAAAATTTTAAAAATAGGGTGTTCTTTATTTCTTGAATTTAATAAAACACTATCTTTATCAGTTAAATATACAGAACCTGTTTCTTTATCAAAAATATCATATAATTCAAAATTCAATTTAACATATTTCTCAATTACAAATTTTAAACATTTCTCTGCTTTTTCTTGATATAAAGCTAACTGTTTTTTTAAGTCCATATTTTCAATCCCCCTAATATTTATAAAAAATGCATAAGGTAACTTACTTTTCTTTAGAATACCTTATGCCTTTTCAACCTTTTACATATTTACTATTTATCATTTTCCAAAACATACCAATATTATAATACTTTTTTTAATAAAAGTCAACATTTATGTCTACTTATATTTTTATATTGAGATAATAAATTTAGAGAACTAGCTCCATGTTTTAATAAGCAATTTCATATTTAATAATATTATTAATTGTTTCAGAACTCATTAAACTATCGAATACATTACTTACATCTTTTTTGTTTTCGTCAGTACTTGAAATATAGAAATTTTCAGTAGTTTCAATAAATTTGTGTCCTAAAATATCTGCCACATCTCTTACCTCAACACCATTTCGTAAATTAATTGTAGCATAACTACCTCTTAAATCATAAAATCTACAATTTTCAATTCCAAGTTCTTTATGAATTATTTTAAACGGATAATTTAAAATATTTCTTCCAACATATTTGCCATCTTCTCTAACAAATACCATATTAGCATTATTTATTTGTAAAATATTACTTTCATTTTGAACAATACGTTTTTCTACAATCTTTCCATATTTATTTTTTACATCTTCAAAATGATAACTCATATATTGATTTCCATACATTTTCTTTAAATATTGTTGTTTCTTTTTATAATTTAACAATGCATTATATAAAGTTTTACACATATTAACCTGTCTAGTTCCCTGTTTTGTTTTTGTTGTTCCAATATACCATCTACCTTTTTCATCTTTTGGCTTATCATACACTGTATGTTTTACATTTATAATTCTATTCTTAAAGTCAATATCTTCCCATGTTAAGCTACATACTTCTCCTGTTCTCATTCCTGTAAAACAACTTGTAATAAATGCACATGTAACTGTGTCATCATCTTTAAATCTTTCTAAAATCCTATTTATTTCCTGCTTATTATATAAATGTTTTTCGAATGCATTGTTATCTTCTATTTTAGGAAGTTTTAAAGTAATTGTTGGATTATACTTTATAAAACCATATACATCTGTCGCTACTCTAAAACAATTTTTTAAAACTTTTAGAATATTACTATAATAAGATTTTTTATAGTTATATCTATTACATAAATCAACTATAAATGAATTTAATTTAACACTTGTTATAGCATTCAATCTATATTTTCCAAGTTCCTTTTTCAAATACTTGTCCATTATTGTTTTATAAGTTCTTCTTGTATTATATTTCAAATTTAGTTCACAATAGTTTTCATACCAATAATCTAAATAATCACTAAATGATATTTCTTTTTCTTTGAATACTAATCCTGTATTCAAATATTCTGTATATGCTATATTACCTGCCTTTATTGCTTCATCTTTTGTTTCAAACCCAGATTTATTTATAAATTTTCTTTTTCCATCGACTCTTGCTATTTCAAATTTGTATTGATAGTATTTTCCTCTCTTTTGAATTGTTACATTTCCCATACTTTACGGTCCTTCTTCATTATTAGTTGATATCTTTTTAATATTATCAATATCTGATAGATCTTTTCCTTCATTTTCTTTTAGAAATTCTTCTACAGCAGATTTTCTTATTTTAAAGCTTTTTAATTTTATAGCTTTTAATTTACCTTTTTCTATCAATTCATAAATATAATTTGGGCTTGAATTCAATATTTTTGCAACTTCGTGTGTTGTATAAATCATTTTTTCTTCAATTACATTTGTTTTCATTATCTCTCCATCTCCTTATCTTTATAATTATGTTCTCGTTCTTTTCTATCAATTTCATCAAGGACATCTTTTGGAATTTTCTTTATATATTTTTCATACTTCTTAATTTGATTTTGCATATTCATTAATTTCATGCTAGTTTCAAATTCTTTATCTCCCATTTCTTTTTTCAATTCATTATTTTCTTCCATAAGTTCCTTGTTGTCGTATTTTTGATTGATTACCTTAATTTCCAACTCTCTAATATAATCTTTATATGAATTTACTTTAGCTGAAATTTTTTGAGCTTTTGGTACAAACTCAGATAATAATTCAATTGCCTCTGCTTTGTCTTTTTTCATACCAATTAAATTAATGTTTTCTATTACGTTAGATAATTTGTGATATAAATAATCCAGATTATCTGCCATTTTAAATAACCATGTTGGAATATGCTTTCTTTTTGTTACTTGAGCAGATTGTCCTCTTTCTAACTCATTCCATCTTTCATGCATAAATTCATAATATCTTGTTTGCCATTCTGATAAACTTTTTTGATTTCCTAGTATACTTTTAGCAGATAATTTTCCTTCTTTATTTATAGGACAGAATGCTAAATGCATATGCGGTGTTTTTTCATCCATATGAACTACAGCTGATATTATTCTATCTTCCCCTATTTCAGATTTCATAAATTCTGCCGCTCTTTCAAAATATTCTCTTTTTTCTTCTTCAGATAGTTTACTCATAAACTCTGGAGAAGCGGTTATTAATGTTTAAACCAATCTTATACTATCTTTTCTAGTTTTACATTCATATTTCTTTATTAATTCTTTTATTTTTCTACCATAGGTGTATTTTGGTGCTTGTATTATATGGTAGTTATATTTTGTTCTGGTAATATCTATATCAGGATTACTTTTATAAGCTTCTTTTTTTCTCTCATTATGTCTTTCACAACCAGCAATTGCACCGCCTTTATCTTTTTTAAATCTTAATATTGTATTTATTTCTTTTGTTGTAAATATATGTGCCACATCTTTTGGTGACTCATCATATTTGGGTAATTTTAAGTTTGCAGCTGAATTTACTTTTACATATTCATTATCTACTGCATAATTAAATGAACATTTTAATACTTTCCTAATATTGTTCAAAAAGTTCTTACTATATGCTTTTTCTACATATATCTTATTTAAAAAATCTTGAAGCGTTGTTTTTGTTATTTGAGATAGTTTATAAAAGCCTAGATTTGGTTTTAAATGTGTTTTAACTATATTACTATATGCTTCTATAGTGTGATACTTTAAATTTATTTTACAATGATTATCTAGCCAATAATCTAAAAAGTCTGAATAACTCATCTCACTTACTGAAAATGATCTTCCTGTATTTAGATATTCATTATAAGCAAGTATTCCCTCCTTTTCTGCTTCTGATTTTGTTTTGAAGCCTGACTTACTTAAAAATTTTCTTTTTTCATCAACTCTTGCTATTTCAAATTTGTATTGATAGAATTTTCCTCTTTTTTGAATTGTTACATTTGACATTTTACATTCTCCTTTCAAAATTCGAATGTAAACAGACTAAAAAGAAATGCTACCACGAATGATAACATTTCTAAAATTTTTATTCACTTTGTTTGCAGCCACACAATCCTTTATTTTCAAGTATTTTAGAGGTTTTATATAAACTTATGAAAATATTTTGCAAACAAAATGCAAACAATTTACGTTGTTTTCAACTTTATGTTAAATTTCTAAAACTCTGTAACCCTTGATATTACGCATTTTTACCACAGCAATTTTTATATTTCTTACCACTACCACAAGTAGTGGATGTTCCCATATTATCAGTATTATTTATACTTATAGTATTATGCGTATTTCTTTATTTATCAAACTAGGTAACATCTATATTATTTGTATTTATGATATTATCTGTACTATGAGTATTTCTCCAACGTGGACATATTGTGGACATTGTCCACATCCGTTCACTAATATAAGTATATCATATTTTCTTATCTTATAAAATGCGCAAATTATTTTCTATAAATATTTATTAGAAATGTACTTTATATAATAATTTCTATTATTTTTTAATGCGCTAATTATATCATTAAATAAATTTCTGTTTTCTTGTTTCCTAATCAAATTTAAATATCCTTTGCATTCCTCAAATGTTATATTTTCTATTCGTTGCTTTAATATATTAAAAATTTGATCTTGATATTTATCAACTCCTATAAATATATCACTTAAAATTACTGTCTTATTTCTAATGTCAATATCATCTATTTTATAACATATATTAAATAATACATATTGTTTCTCAATTATTGACTTTGTTTTTGGTTTTAAATACTCATTTATAATCTCAACACAATTAAGTATTTCTTCAATGTTATCATAGTTATTTATTGCAATTTCAATATATCTATTTAATACCTCATCATATTCTATTTTATTCAAAATAACGTCACACATCATTACATTAACAATTAAATCAGTTTTATCTTTATAGTGAATATTTTCAAAATCAAACGATTTATGTGGATTAGAGATTTCAATTGAGCTATGAATCATTAAGTAGATATCATTCATAATTTTTTCATCTTTTTCTACCATCAATAAACGTGCTAGCAATCTTATATGTCTTATTTTTTCATATAAAATTTCATTTTTTGAAGTTATTATCTCTTTAGCAAGTAGTAGATATTTATTTAAAATAAAGTTTTTAATTTCATATTTATACCTTTCTGAACTGAATATACTTGTACCAATATTATAATCATTCCAATATCCGACAAAAACACCAGGGTTCTTTTCTCTTTCTTCATGTCTTTGCCTATAAATATTAACTATACTTTTAATTGCTTCTAATTCATTATCTCTTATTTCAACGTTGTATAAAATATTTTCTGTACTATCCTTATTATTAAATAACTTATCATATTTTTTTATTTTTGGTTTTCGCTGTTTTATTTTTATAATACAGTCTGAAAAGTCAAAATTAATATATTCCTTATTTTTTATCAGTGAATCTATTATAAATTGAAAAGAATTAAAATCACTTTCAGATAATTCTTCTACTCTAATTTCATTTACTATTTTTCCAAAATCAATATAAAATCTTGAATATTCCTTTTTAAAATATATTGCAAGAAGATCTAATAATTCACTTATTTTTTTATTTCTTATTATATTATTTCCAATTGCCTTAAAAGCATCACTAATTATATTTATTTGATATTCCTTATCTATATCAATAATCGAATAAATATCAGCTGTTAACTCATCAAATAACAAATCATTAATATATCGCCCATATATGTCGTACAAAAATATATTATTTTTGTCTAATTCAAATTTAAACAAAGATTTTCGAACTTCGATTAAACTATTTATAAATTCCTCACTATTTACAAAACAATATTTTAATTTAATCTTATTATACAAATTTCTATATTTTTTAAATTCTCCACTTAGGAATAACATCTTTAACGTTAATTTATAAAAATCTTCGTCTTCAAATGTTTCAGCATACATATACATTATATTAGATATTAACTCTCTAATAAGCTTCATATGTGTTATTGATCCATAAAAAATTGTTAAATATAAAAGTTGCTGTATTTGTTTGAAGCAATTTTCTAATCCGATTCCATAAATAGTTGTATATTTTGATTTTGTTTTATTACTAAAAATAGTGTTTGATAAGCTGTCAAAAATTTCAGATTTAATTCTATCCACATCAGGATATGATAACTTATGCTTATTTGCGTCAATTTTTCTTTGGTATTTATTGTCAAAAGCAAGCTTATTAATTGTATTTTCATATTGCTGAAATATATTTCTGCCATCAATACAAATATCATCTAAATACCATTCTGGAAAATCATTAAGATTAACAGCATAATCAAACAATTTATCATATTCATTTGATGCTTTTTTTAAATCGCCACGAAAATATGCAAAATTTGCTTTCCAGCGTCTACAAATTGTACTATCATCACTTAAATCAAACTCTAATTTTAAGTTGTGATAAAACTCTATTAATTCTTTATCAGGAAAGTCACTCAATCCAAATATCCAATTTACTATTTTTTTTCCTAATATTAATGGTTTACTAGTAAATTCATATTTCTTGTCATTAAAATATGGAAAAGTTAAATGATAAGCATAATTATCTAGTTCATCAAATTTATTAAGATATTTCTTATAGAACTCATTGTAATTAACTTTATTTGTTAAAAGTTCATAACTTCTATTGATATTTATTTGAAAAACTGTAGTTTTATATATGTTTGTTTCATCTCCGTTAATTACTTTTTCAATATTTTGATATGTTGCATTTGCATTATTAATTTTTCTATTATCTATTTCTATCCCCATTATAAACTTCTCCTATATTATTATATAGTGCATTTTTGTTATTAACTTTTCTATTATCTTTTTTTATAGTTCCAATACTACTATATTTATTCTTTATAATTACAACGCTACCAATACTGCCTCCAATAAAACCTGAAATTAGCGGAATAATTATATCTATTAAAACTTCTTTTAAACTCATTTCTAACCTCCTTTAATATGTGATTTTTTTGCTTTTATTATAGCATATTTTCCCTTTTTAAACATCATTTAGACTAATACTTTCTTCAAAAACTTTAGTAACTTTTTTCTTATTTTCTTTTAAACTTAATATATAATATTTTTGAGTTGTTTCTATTCTTTTATGCCCTAATGTTTCTGCAATATCTTTTATCTCACAACCATTTCTTAAACAAATAGTAGCAAAATTTCCTCTTAAATCATAAAATCTACATTGAATTCCTAATTCATGATGAATTATTCTAAATGGATATCTAATAATATCCGTTCCTGAATAAGTTCCATCTTTTCTAGTAAACACCATTTCTACTCTATTGCGTTTAGAATTATCTTTTATAATTTTATATTCTACTAACTTACCATACTTATTTTCAACTTCTTCTAAAGTATAGTATTTATAATTTTTATCAAATTCTTTCTTATAATTATTTTGTAATACTTTATATTTCAATAAAAATGAATATAAGGTATCACAAATATAAACTTCCCTATGACTACCTATTGTTTTAGCAGCACCTAAATACCATCTGCCATTTTCTTCTTTATCTTTTGCATAAACAGTCTTATTAACTTTGATAATTCTATTGTCTAAATCAATATCATTCCAAGTTAATGCAAATACCTCACCAGTTCTCATGCCTGTATAACAAGCAGTTAAAAATGCACATATAAACACTTTATTATTTTTAAATCTACCTAAAATTATTTCCATTTCTTCTTTAGTATAGATGTGACCTATATTGTTTTTTTTAATTCAAATGATAATACTCTAGGTATCTCCAAATCACCAGCCGGATTATTATTAATAAATCCAAAATAGTAAGTTGCATCCCTCAACGAACTCTTAATAACCTTTTGATAATTTCTTAATGCATCCCTTGTGCCAGATGTTTGATATAGCTTTAATAATGCCTGATTTAGAATATATGGTGTTAAAACTGATAACTTATAATTACCTAATTCCTTTTTGATATTGCTAAAAGATTCTTTATATCTCTTTGCCGTAGAATATTTATAGTTTATTTCAAAATACTCCCTCATCCAGTAATCTAAATATTCAGAATATAACATATTACACTCTTTTGTATTTTCTCCATTAATAAATTCTTCATATGCTCTTTGTCCTGCTATATATGCATCTCTTTTTGTTTTAAAACCAGATTTTGATATTTGTTTTCTTTTACCATTAACCTTTCCTACTTCAAATCTATATTCATACAGATTATTTCTTTTACGTATGTTTATCATATTTTATTCCTCCTCTTTCTAAAAACATTTTACATCAAAAAAAGCATTAACAATTACTGTCAATACTTTTAAATATTACTTACTTTTAATATTTCCTACTTTTCTATTTCTATATTTATTATATAAACTATATATAAATTCATAGTAATCTTCTTTATGTGAATTATACGTGCTTATAATTTTGTTTGCTGTATCATATGCATTTTCAAAATCATCTTTTGTAATCAATCCGTGTTCATATACTTCTTTCAATTCTTCTTCGTCCATTATTGCTGGTTCGTGTCCATTAGGAATACAAACATCTAATTTCATATCAACAAAATATGGATTTTCTGGATTACTAAAATTATTAGTTCTTGTAATATCAAAATAACTTTCTATTAAATTATCTTGATCATCAAACATAACAGTTAGCCACCAATTTTTTCCTTTAGGAGCAAATATTAAATTCTTATAATTATTATCTGCTATAGTAACTTTACCAACTGGTGAGTCTACTGATAAAGGAGATTCAACTTTTTGCATATCTAAAAAGCATACTTTTCCTTCAAAAAAATCATTTTTTTCATCTTCAACTATTACTTCTTTTTCAGTAATTCTTTTCCAATCATCTCTTTTTAAGTCTCTAAATCCAAAAGTAATATTATTATCCTTTAATTTTATTCTAGTTAAATATTCTTCTTCGGTTTCTCCAACTATAAATGCACCACACCCCAATTGCACTCTTAACGATGCGGGATTATCTTTATGAACAGATAAATATATTTCATCTTCCTTTATTATTTCATTGCATTTTTCAATTGCTAAAAGAAGTCCTTGCTTAGCATAACCTTGACCTCTATATTCAGGCAATATTCCATATCCTATATGTCCTGCTCCTTTTCGCAAAAAATCATTTAAGTAATGTCTTATTTTAAATAATCCTACTATCTTATTATCATCCCACAAAAAGAAGTACGTATCTGGGACATATCCATCAGGTAAATCTAATCCTTCAGAATTTTTTAACAGTTTAGGAATTACTTCATTTATAAATTCTTCTTTTGTAACATCATGATATTTATTTTCAAATCCATTTTCTTGTGCTGGCATGGACTTTATTGCTTTATATTCTTCCTCAGCATCTTCAAAATTTATTTTCTTTAAATAAAGCATACTATCAACTCCTACATATATTATACCATTAATTATAGAAAAAAGGATGTCCACATTTAAAACGTTGTCTACATCCTTATTTTACTTAGTTTTCACCACATTACGTGGACAAGTTATAAAACTCGAACCAACTTACTAGTTTTCAAATTTTAAGTTTTTCCTTATTTTATCTTACTTGCCACAACAATTCTTATATTTTTTTCCCGAACCGCAAGGACAAGGGTCATTTCTTCCTACTTTTGGGCCTTCATTTACAACTGTTTTGTTCATTCCACCTTCTTTTTCAGATAGGTTTCCATCAACTAAGTTGATAGCTGTATCTTCAAGTCCTGCACCTGTTACTTTTGCTGTTTCTGTTCTTTGAATAGGTCCTTCTTTTTTACGAATGTTTAATAGGATTTTTACAACATCTGTTTTGATGTCTTCTATCATATCGTCAAACATTTCTGTTCCTTCAAGTCTGTATTGTACAACTGGGTCTTTTTGTCCATAGCCACGAAGTCCAATACCTTTCTTTAACTCGTCCATATTGTCTATATGATCCATCCATTTTTGGTCAACTATCTTAAGCATTACAACTCTTTCAAGTTCTCTTAGATTCTCTTCACCAAATTCTTCTTCTTTTGCATCGTAGATTTCATGAATTCTGTCTTGTAATTCTGCTATTACGTCTGCTTGTGTGAAGTTGTCTGATTTTAATACTTCTACTTCTGATATTCCAAATGTATTTTGTATATCTTGTAATAGAGTTTCTTTGTTTACTGTTTCTCCGTCTACAAAATGTGTTGCGACTACTAATTCTACAACTGAATCCATCATCTTAGAAATGCTGTCTTTTAAGTTCTTTCCATCTAGAACTTCTCTTCTTTGAGCATATATTACAGTTCTTTGTACGTTCATAACATCATCATATTGTAATACATTCTTTCTGATGCTGAAGTTTCTTCCTTCTACTTTCTTTTGAGCATTTTCAACTGCTCTTGAAATTGTCTTTGATTCTATTGGTAAATCTTCTGCTGCTCCAAGAGTGTTGTATACTCTTGTTATCATATCTCCACCAAAGATTTTCATTAAGTCATCATCTAGGCCAATATAGAATCTTGATTCTCCTGGATCTCCTTGACGTCCACTACGTCCACGAAGCTGGTTATCAATTCTTCTTGATTCATGTCTTTGTGTACCAATTATTTTTAGTCCACCTGCTTCGATAACTTTCTTCTTTTCTTCTTTGATTTCGTCTGCATATTTTTTCTCTAATTCTGTGAATTTTGCTCTTGCTGCAAGTATTGCTTTGTTGTCTGTTTCGTTGTGAGCGATTGCTTCTTCTATTTCTTCATCTGAATATTTTAGCTTTTTCATTTCTTGTTTTGCTAAATATTCACTGTTTCCTCCAAGCATAATATCGGTACCACGACCAGCCATGTTTGTTGCTATTGTAACAGCTCCATATTTACCAGCTTGTGCTATGATTTGAGCTTCTTTTTCGTGATATTTTGCGTTTAATACTTCGTGAGGAATTCCCTCTTTATCTAGTAATTTACTTAGTTTTTCTGATTTATCTATTGATACTGTACCAATTAATACTGGTTGTCCTTTGCTGTGTGCTTGCTTAATATCTTCTATAACTGCTCTGAATTTTACGTCTTCGTTTTTGTAGATAATGTCTGGATTATCTTTTCTGATCATTGGCTTGTTTGTAGGAATTTCTACAACATCTAATTTGTATATTTCCTCAAATTCTGCTTCTTCTGTCATAGCAGTACCAGTCATACCTGATAATTTTTCGTACATTCTAAAGTAGTTTTGGAATGTGATTGTTGCAAGTGTTTTAGATTCATCGTTTATTTTTACATGTTCTTTTGCTTCTATTGCTTGATGTAATCCATTGTTATATCTTCTTCCATACATAATTCTTCCTGTAAATTCATCTACAATAAGAACTTGTCCGTCTTTTACGATATAATCTTTATCTCTCTTCATTATTCCATTTGCGTGTAATGCTTGGTTTACATCATGTACTAATTCAGAGTTTTCTAGGTCGTTAAAGTTTTCTAAGTTAAATTCTTGCTCTGCTTTTTTAATACCTTTTTGTGTAAGTGTTGCAGATTTTGATTTTAAATCTACTATATAATCGTATTTTTCGTTATCTTCACTTTGCTCTAAATCTTTGTCGTCTTCTTCTATTATTATTTTTGGTTGTAGTTTTTTAACAAAACGATCAGCTTTTTGATATAGATTTGAAGATTCTGCTCCTCTACCAGATATGATAAGTGGTGTACGAGCCTCATCAATTAAGATACTGTCTATCTCGTCTACGATAGCATATTTTAGTTTTCTTTGTACTAATTGATTCTTGTATATAACCATGTTATCTCTTAGATAATCAAATCCAAATTCATTATTTGTTCCATATGTTACATCACAACTATATGCTACTTGTTTTTCTGCCGGATTCATTCCTGCTATAACTAATCCAACTGAAAGCCCTAAGAATTTGTATAGTTTTCCCATCCATTCGCTATCTCTTTTTGCTAGGTAGTCATTAACTGTTATAACATGAACACCCTCACCTGTTAATGCATTTAAATATACTGGAAGTGTTGCAACAAGTGTCTTTCCCTCACCTGTCTTCATTTCTGCAATTCTTCCTTGATGTAGTATTATTCCACCTATTAATTGTACATCAAAGTGACGCATTCCTAATACTCTTTTAGAAGCTTCTCTTACTACTGCAAACGCTTCTGGTAATATATCATCAAGAGTTTTACCATTTTTTAATTGCTCTTTGAAATAAGGAGTTTTCGCTATTAATTCGCTATCAGATAATTTAGAAATCTCCTCTTCTAAACTGTTTATCTTTGCCACTATTGGCATTACTCTCTTTACTTCTTTTTCACTATATGTCTTAAATAGTCCCATTTATATTCTTCCTTTCGACTGTTGTATATTTTTCCTTGTTATTATATTACGAAAACTTATATTTAGCAAGGCTTTTTTATTTAATTATATATATAATTCCTAACCCAACAAGAGCAATTATAATTCCAGATATTTTTAATATCTTTGTTGTTTCGTTTATCTCCTCTGAGCTAAAATTTTTAGTTGCAATTCTTCTTGCATCATATAGCATAGTAACTCCAATCATAACGATTAGCGCTCCTAGTAATATTAAAATTATTTTTCCCATTTTTACATCCTTTTAATTAAAAAATTCTACTGTAAACCTGCAATCAAATTCTTTTTTTGGTGCAAGTGTTATTATATCTGTCTTTTGTGCAAACACTCCAGTTGTTTTAACATTATCTGCTGTTGAGTACCATGGCTCAATACATATAAATGGTGCTCTTGGTTTTGACCAAACGGCTAAATATGGAAATCCTTCAAAGTCCATTGTTAATAATGTCTTGTTTCCAGTTTTTTGTTTTAAACTTATTTTATGAGATGTAATTCCTTTCATTATTAGAGCATCGTTTTTAAAAGTATTTCCATCAATTGGAATTCTTCTTAAGTCTGACATTACGTTTTTTGCATATTCAGTGCCCACTAATCCGTCTACCAAATATAAAAAGTGTATTTTCTCTTCGTCTTCTTCAAATTCCAAATAATATTCTTTATCTAATAATGCTTTTTGGTCAATTTTAAATGCAGGATGTCCTCCTATTCCAAAAGGCATATTGTTGTCGCCTTCGTTTACTACTTTGTATATTGTAGTTAGTTTGTTTCCATCTGTTCTGTATGTAATGTACAGAGCAAAGTCAAATGGATATTTTACCAAGGTGCTTGGATTACTTCTCAACACATATGAATGGAAATCGTTCAATTTTGTTATAGGTTCAAATTCTATATCTCTGGCAAAACCATGTTGAAACATTTCATATGTTTTACCATTGATAATTGTTTTATTTTGCTTTAGTTTTCCCACAATAGGAAATAATACTGGGAAATGTCTTTTCCAATATACTTTTCCATTTTCATCTATGCACTCTTGTCCTTGGTGAATTTTCTCTATTCCATCTAGTTTGTAGCTTATTAGCTCTCCACCCAGTCTGGAAGTTAGCATTTGACTTTGCATAAAATTTTCTCCTTTTACATTAAATTACTTCTCTTTATGAATCATATAATTCCATGAGTCTTGGCACATTTCTTTAATTCCTTTTTCTGCTGACCATCCAAGTTCTTCTTTTGCTTTTTTTGGATCTGAATAGCAAGTTGCTATATCTCCTGGTCTTCTGGCCACTATTTTGTATGGTACTTTCTTTCCTGTTACTTCTTCAAAAGCTTTTACCATATCTAGAACGCTGTAACCTACTCCTGTTCCTAGATTGTAAATATATAATCCTTTTCCTTCTTTGTTTAGTTTATCTAATGCGTATAGGTGTCCTTTTGCCAAATCTACAACGTGTATGTAATCTCTAACTCCTGTTCCATCAGGGGTATCATAATCATCTCCGAATACTGACAATTCTTCTAGTTCTCCTGTTGCAACTCTTGCGACATATGGCATTAAATTGTTTGGTCTTCCTTGTGGTTCTTCTCCAATTAGTCCACTCTCATGTGCTCCTACTGGATTGAAGTATCTCAAGATACATATGTCCCACGAATTATCAGATTTATATAGGTCTTGTAATATTTGTTCTATCATCAATTTTGTTGTTCCATAAGGATTTGTTGTTCCACCTATCTTGCAATCTTCTGTAATTGGTATTCTTTCTGGCTCTCCATATACAGTTGCTGAAGAACTAAATACAAATTTTTTCACATTGTATTTTCTCATTGTCTCTAGAAGTATTATACAACCTGATACATTATTTTCGTAATATTCTAATGGTTTTTCTACTGATTCTCCAACAGCCTTATATCCAGCAAAGTTAATTACTGAGTCTATTTTGTTTTCTTCAAATACTTCTTCAAGCTTGTCTCTGTCTAAATAATTTAGCTCATAAAACTTGAAGTCTTTATTTGTTATTTTTTTAATAGCTTTTAATACTGCTGGTTTGCTATTGCTGAAATTGTCGATTATAACTACTTCTTCTCCTTTGTTTAATAATTCTACCACTGTGTGAGCACCTATATAGCCTGCTCCACCTGTTACTAATATTGCCATTTATTCTTCCTCACTTTCTATTGAACATTTACCATAAATTAGTCCTATATATAATTCTCCACTTTCAGATGTTCCTGCTTTGCCTCCTCCATTGCTTACACACGAAGTACATTTTAGAGAAGTATCTTCATTTGGCGTAATTATCTTTCCTACTGCTGTTATAAAGCTATTATTTTCACAATAATCTATGAATGAATTGTTTTCAAGGTAGCCACATACTCCTCCAACTATTACCAAATTATCTTGGTCAGATTTTATATTTCCATAATTTTTAGAGTTCGATATTCTAGAACCTAAATAATTGTATCCTGTTATTCCACCTAGATAAACATTTCCCATAGATGGTTGGTCTATCTTTTTTAATTCTCCATCATTTCGACTTTGAGTTATAACCCCTTTGTTTTGGCCTGTAATTCCACCGATATAAGTTACACCTGTGACTTTTCCTGTGTTTTTGCAATTTTCAATCGTTCCACCTTCTAATGTTGCTACTATTCCTCCAGCTATTTCGTTGTTATCTAGATTTTCGGTTATATTATTTAATTCTCCTGTATTTTTTGAAGCTATGACGTCTCCTGTTGAATAACCTATAGTTCCTCCGACTTTCTTTCCAGAAATTTTTCCATTGTTTGTGCAGTTAGTTATTGTTCCTTTTTCATTTAGTGCAACAATTCCTGCTGTATATTTATTATAGCTCTTTTCTTCGCTAATGTTGCCATTGTTTGTACAATTAGTTATTACTCCACTATCTTCAGTTCCTTCTATCTTAGTATTTTTTGCAGTAACTCCCGCTTTTGTACAATTCGACTCTATATTTACTTCATTTACACTGTCTATTATTTTACCAACATTTTCTCCTGCTAGTCCTGCCACTAATATCTCAGTTTCTTTGTCAGTAACTAATTTAATTTCTCCCTCAACTTTGCATTTCTGTATTATTCCCGAATTTTTTCCTGCAAGCAACCCTATATTTAGGTTAGATTTTTCTATATTTGTTATTTCTAGTTTTTCAATTATTCTTAAATTTAATATTGTTCCTTTATTTTCTCCAAATAGTCCAATATTTTGATTTGTATTATCATCTGATATTTTTATTTGTAAATTACTTATGGTTTTTCCATTTCCGTCAAATACACCTTTAAAGATTACTTCTCTGTCTTTCTTGCTATTTAAGTCTTTTTTTCCTATCAGCCTAAGACCATCTCCAGTAGTTAATTCTTTTTTTATTTCTTCTGTTTTTCCATCATTATTTAAATCACCAAAGCTTTTATCATTAGGATTATTATAAGATGAATCTTCTTGAAGATTTAGATTTGTTTCTAGCACAAAGTGTTTGCTGTCATAAATTCTTCCTTTATTGATATCTAATAATAATTTTATTAAGTCCTCTACTTTTGATATTTTGTATGCATCTTCACTTGTTCCGCTTCCCCAAAAAAGTTGTTTGCTCTTTATTGGCATTTTGTTTTTTTGGTACTAAATTTTTAACTGCAATAATTCCAAGCACTATTGCTATTATAACAATTATTGAAATTAATATCTGAAATACACTAATACTGACCTTTCTAGTTTTCATATACTTCTTCCTTTCAATTACTCCTTAGTTTTTCTCTTCTAGCTTTTGATAGATTTTGTAGTTTCTTATAATTTTTCTTACATACATATTTGTTTCTTTGTATGGTATGTTTTCAATGTCACTTCCATCTGCTTTTATTATTCCATTGTCAATCCATTCTTTTACATTTCCTATCCCTGCATTGTATGCCGTAAGTGCTAATAGCATGTTCCCATTATACAATTTTAATAGTTCAGAATAGTATTTTGTGCCAATCATAATATTTTTTTCTGGATCAAATAATGTTTCATCCACAATCAGCTCATCGATTTTATTTGCAATTTCAACAGCCGTTGAATCCATTATTTGCATTAAGCCTTTTGCTTTGCTTGTTGACTTTGCATCCTTTTTAAAATTGCTTTCTGCTTTTATGATTGAGAATACCAAAAGCGGATCAACATTATACTCTTTTGCATATTTTTCTACATACTCTTCATATGTTTTTGGATATATCTTCTTTAAGATTTTATCTTCTAAATTAAATACTTTTGCAAGTACTCCTAGTAATATTATAAAAACTATTACTACAAGTATAACCTTATATGTCTTTTTCAAAATTTTCTCCTTGCACCACTCTTCTGTTTATTTTACTTCATACCAGCTGTTTCCTTCTGAAATTTCAACTTCTAAAGGTACTGATAATTTCATTGCTCCTTCCATAGATTCTTTTAATATCTGTTTTGCTTTTTCTTTATCTTGAAGAGCAACTTCTAATAACAATTCGTCATGTATTTGTAATACAATTTTAGCATGAATTTTGCTTTCTTGCAATGCATTCTTAACATTTATCATCGCAATTTTCATAATGTCAGCCGCAGTTCCTTGTATAGGCGTGTTCATAGCAACTCTATTGCCAAATTGTCTTACCATATAGTTGCTAGATTTTATTTCTGGAATATATCTTCTTCTTCCAAACAGTGTTTCTACATATCCTTTTTGTTTTGCACTTTCAACTATATCATCCATAAAATGTTTTATTCCGCTATATTTTTCTAGGTATTGTTGTATATATTCTTTCGCTTTTTTATTACTTACCCCTATTTGATTTGCTAACCCGAAATCACTTATTCCATAGACTATTCCAAAGTTTACAGCCTTTGCAGAAGACCTTTGTTCTTTTGTAACTTCTTCTATTGGAATATTAAATACCTTAGACGCTGCTTGCTTGTGGATGTCTTCCCCATGATTGAAAGCATATATCATATTTTCGTCTTGAGAAATGTGTGCTAGCACTCTTAATTCAATTTGCGAATAATCTGCATCTATATACACATTTCCCTCCGCTGGTTTAAACGCTTTTCTTATTTGTTTGCCCAGCTCTGTTTTAGTTGGAATATTTTGTAGATTTGGCTCTGTACTACTGATTCTTCCTGTTGCTGTGATAGTTTGATGAAAGCTTGAATGTATCTTGTGTGTTTTAATATTTATATATGGAATCAATCCTTCTACATATGTTGAATTTAATTTCATCAATGTTCTGTATTCTAGTATTTTTTCTATTATAGGATGTTGACCTTTTAGTTTTTCTAGCACGTCAACATCTGTTGTATAACCATTCTTTGTTTTCTTGTATACTGGTAATTGTAGCTTTTCAAACAATATTTTTCCTAACTGTTGATGAGAATTAATGTTAAACTCTTCTCCTGCTAAGTTATATATCTCCTCTGTTAATGTTTGAAGTTGAGCTTTTAATTCAGTTCCAAAGTTTTTCAATTCTTCTTCATCGACATACATTCCGTTATACTGCATATCAGCAAGTATTTGTGCCAACGGCATTTCTATATTGTTGAATAAAGATATAGCTCCCGCTTCTTCCAATTTCTTTATCGTAACTTCTTGGAGCTTTGCTATAATATAACATATTAATGAGTTTCTATACTTCTCTTTTTTTAGTTCTTCTTCATTATTTTGATTATTATCAAATAAATTTAATTGTGCACTATTAGACTTGTTAGAATCTTCAAACTCATTTTCCATATATTCTTCTATGTCTATACCTAAATATTTTTTAGCCATTTCATCTATTGTATTTTTATCAGTAGGATTCAAATTGTATCCAGCTATTTCTGCATCATATTTAATATTATTATAGCCTATCCCCTCTTGTTTAAGTAAAATATAATCTGTCTTCACTTTATAACTTGCTTTTTCTACTTGAGAGTCCTCAAATAAGTCTTTTAATGTAGTTACATCTATATTCTTTGAGTAATACACTGTATTTGCTTTTCTATCGTATATACTAATAGATTTAATACTCTCATTTATTATTAAATCATTTGTTTGTATTTTTTCTTTTTCAAAGTAGTATATAAGTTCCTTGCATTCTTTAGCTACTTTCAGTATTTTCTTTATATCCTCTTCTTCTATTTTAAATAGGTCATCTATTTTCTTGCTTACTTTAACTGTTCCTAAACCATTTAGATCAAATCTTTCTATAAACCTATTAAATCTAAGCTCTTTAAATTTATTTGTTACCGCTTCTTTGTTCCAATCCTTTACTGCTAAATCTTTTACTTCTACATCTAATGGAGCATCTAGTAATATTGTTCCAAGGGTTCTTGAAAGAATTGCTGATTCTTTGTTATTAGTTAGTTTTTCCTTTAAAGCTCCCTTTATTGAAGTATTTCCGCTCTCTAATTCCTCATACAATTTATCTATATTTTGGTATTCTTTGATAAGCTTTAAAGCTGTTTTTTCTCCTACTCCTGGTACTCCCGGAATATTATCAGATGTATCTCCCATTAGTCCCTTTACCTGTATTAGCTGTACTGGCTTTATGCCATACTCTTCTTCTATTTTTGATTCATCATAATCTTCTGTCTCTGTCTTTCCCATTTTTGTTCTTGGGATTCTAATAGTGATATTCTTACTTGCAAGTTGGAAAGTGTCTCTGTCTCCTGAAAGAATGGTAGTTTTTATGCCTTCTTTTTCTGCTAGTTTTGATATTGTTCCTAATACGTCATCTGCTTCATAACCTTCCTTCTCTATTATGGTTATATTCATATTTCTTAATATTTCTTTAATAATAGGCATTTGTTGAGCCAACTCTTCCGGCATTGCATGTCTTGTACCTTTGTATTCTTTATACATGTTGTGTCTATGAGTTGGAGCTTTTAGGTCAAAAGCTACTGCTATATATTCTGGTTCTAAATCCTCTAGTTCTTTAAATAATATTGCCAAAAATCCATAAATAGCATTTGTATATGTTCCATCTGCTGACATTAAAGCTTTTGTGTTCATAATTCCATAAAAAGCTCTATTCATTATGCTGTTTCCATCTATTATTAATAATCTATTACTTTTCAAATCTATACCTCTTTCTTTTATCTTTCATCTCTCTGATCTTGGCCTTGTTGTTTAATCATTTGTCTTGTTTTTTTGCTTTCTGATATTTCCTCTTGCAAATTTCTTATTTTATTTTTTCTTGCCTCTAATACTATTTTTGCATTATTAATTATTGCATCAGGAGCCTGCTGATCTTCAAATTCTTCTAATCTTTTCTGTTGTCCCTTTGTTTGTTCTTCCATATATTCTAGTACACCTTGAAAGTACGTTGACTCTCCATCTTCTGGAATATTTTCTATGCAAAGTGTTTCGTCTTCATTTATATGGATTTTTCTTCCTTCTATATCTGTAAACTCGTCATTGATTCTTTCCATACTTTCCCCGTTAGCAAGATCGAACATATTAATTATTCTTCCTTTTAGGTCATATGCAACACAAATTTCCGAATGTTGGAAAACTCTAAATGAAATTTCTCTATAATCCACTTCGGGATGCTCTTCCAAGTATTCTCTTACAGAGAACAAATTGTAAAACTCGTCTGGGAAACCTTTTGCTGTGCTATTTTCTCTATACATTAAATACGGAAATACTTTGTTTGCTATTACAGTGGTGCTATTCTCGTCATTTTCATCATCAAATAACACACTTTCTAAATTCATTATTGCATCTTCTCTTTTTTGAGATAGCAATTCTCTAATCTTTTTGTCTGTATTACAAGTTTGCTGTATATCCTCATCTTCCATCATATATGCAATCCTTGATACATCTATTCCTTGCATACGAAGTCTTCTAATATCTTCCACTAAATAAATGTATATATCGTATTCGCTTGACACATACAGTTGCTTTGTCATCTGTTTGTAGAACTCATATTTTTGGATTAGTTCCTCCACGCTATTAGCTTGTGGGTATATTCTTGCTAATTCCGATAACGCCAGTGCAGTGTACTGAACAGCAGAATTATCCACATCTAATACTGTCTTTTGGCTTAACTCCCCTTGTCTTATTTTATCTGTATAATATATAAAAGAATTTGAGTTTAATCCTTGTTCATCAATAATTTCATTTATATCATTTTCAGGATTTAAAATTTCTCTAATTATCATCTCTTTTCCTGTGAACTTCATTAGTGCTTTTACTGTCTCCATTAATCGAGTATATCCATTGTTCGAGAGTTTTATATTGCAATTAGTACAGATTTCCTGTGTCATGAACTCTGTTACAGCTTCTGTAATTCCTTCTCCAAAATTAATAAATTCTCCATCCACATATCTCATTGAATCAGAGAATCCAACTTTTGAAATTCCTTTGTTAGACTTGTATCTTGTTATACAATGGATTAATTCATGTATTATTACATTTTCTTTTTCGTCTACTTTGCTAGATATTATAATCTTTCTTAGTATTGGATTATATATACCAGAAACATTTTTCTCCATTTTATCAGAAAACTCTATATCTGAATCCAAATTTCTTGTAATTCTTCTTGCCACATCTTCTTTTGTTATACAGTCTCCATAAGTTTTTCCAAATGCATCTATAAACATGACTATATAGTCTTGTGTTTGCTTACTATAATGTTTAGTTTCTAGTATTTTTAGTATTTCTTCCATATTTTATGCTCCCTAGTTTATATAATATCTATATTATTTTTGATTATATAATTGTTTTCTAGCATTCTTCTGAGTTTTCTTTCGTCCGTTATTTCTTCGTATTCTCCGTTTTTTTGCAGCATAAAGATTATTCTGCCTTGCTCATTATTTCTAAATTCAACATATGTATCATTTGCAAATTCTATTTCCTTTATTTTAGTGTATGTCGTTCCATTTACATTTACTTGTTCAATTACCTTATTATTTTCAAACTTATAATTACTTTTCATTTTATCACTACTTTCTTATTAATTTTGTAGCTGTTTTGATAGTGCTTTTTTTCTAGCTATATTTTATTTTTTAATAGCCCAAATGTCAAGGTTTTATTGAAAATATAGTAATGAAAATTGTTTTATTTAAAGCTTTTTATCTGTTTCTATTTGTTTTTTTGTTTAATCCTGATTTTATCCTTGCTGTAGGCTTTACATAATTTGATTTTTCTTCTATTTTATGGTATACTATACATAGTAGTCACTTAGTAAATCCTAGAAAAAAATTTTAAAAGGAGGGAATTCTTTTGCGCACGACTACACCTATCAAAGCACCCTGGCTCAGCGAACGAGTCCTACAAATGGAGAAAAATTTTATGGATCTTCATTATCAAGGATTTTCAATCCCTGATATTGCGAAAAAATTTAACATCCATAAAACCACTATCTATTATCATCTGCAAGACATTGCTGAAGCAAACGGCACAACTCGGGAAGAACTTTTGAAAGTTGTTAATACATCTTCTAAAACCCATATTCGTCGAGAAGAAGCTGCTTTCAAGGTAGACGCCGAAAAGTTGTTGGAAGACTTGGAAAATGCGAAAAATAGCGTAAGCGAAGCACAACAGAAAATCAAACAAATCATTGCCAGTTTTGAGGAGGAATAATAATGACTACTAATGTACAAATCACATCTCGCGACTTACACATACTTGTCAAGAGACACATAACAACAGATGAGCTTTTGACCCGCTACGGACTTTCTTCTCAAGAAGAATTGTTCTCCCTGATTCGGGAGATAACCCCTGGTGAAGCCAAAATGTTCATTAAAGAGCTTCAGAAATCCAGCAAGAAAACTATTTCTCGTAAGTCTAAGAAATCTGAGGTAGTACAGGCCGACGAAACGTCTTTTTCTACTGATGTAGATAAATCTGCATCCGAAGAACCTGTTACTTCAGAAACTTCTGAAGCAACAACTTTTTCCGTTGTAAGTTCCTTTGATACCTTCTCAGAAATGCAGAAGAAAGAGTCTGCGATGAGTGATGAGCTTATTCATATGGAGCTCTCTCACGAACAAATTCAAAAAGACCGGCATAAGCTTATTGACAATCTAAAAGAGATTGAAATAAAGCTTGCTTCTCTACAAGAAATGATTGAGCAGTACCATTCTTCTGCAACTAAAATCGTTAAAGAGTTCAATCTTAAAGCAGAAGAAATGACTCAACTTTCCGAGGAAATCCGCAATCGCAAGAAGGAGCTAGAGGCTCTACGTCAGAACATCGAAGAATCCAAGAAGGCTATCGTATGGGTTTACGCCAACGGCGTTATCGAAATCGAAAGCCCTCTTAAGGAAACTCCAATAGTTTCTGATAGTGAAGTAGATCTTGTTCCATTCATTTCAGAGCACATGGCAGCAATGCAAGAGCTGAGCCTCAAGCAAATTGGAACACTTGCGAAGCTTGACAAGCTACTGCAAAAGTTGACTGACATCAGTCTTCCTTACGAAGCCATCTTTGATGACGACAACATGCAGAGCGTTTATTCAACAGCAGTCACGGCAGAATAACTCTTTTGCGCAAAAGAGTATGCTCCGGGGTAATTTCCCGGAGCATTTTCTTTATTTTTCCCGATTTATTTACTTAAATATAATATTCCCATCCAGGCTTCCAATCACCAGTTTTTCTCCAATCATCTCTAATAGCTTCTTCCCAACTAATTTTCTTTGTAATAGCTTCAAGTGCTAATTGAGGAGCTCTATGTGCAACTATTCCGATTATTTTTCCGCTATATTCTTTAGAAATATCATTTATAAAATCTTGAACTCTTTCTTCAACATCTTTTAAAGATTCTCCATTGGGAAATTTCTTCTGAATGTGTTCTTCATATACAATAAGCTTTTTATCTCCACCGTCTAGATCTCCATAATTACATTCCCTTAATCGTTTATCTTGAATCTTCTTTGCATCTGGAAAAGCCAATTCGGCACTATCAATTGCTCTTATTAGGTCAGATGTAAAAATAACGTCAAAACTAATATTAGAATTAATTTTTCCCAAATTAATAGCTTGTTCTCTTCCTAAATCATTTAATTCAACTTGTTTCCAACCCGAGCATTTTTTACTTGCATTATCATAAGTTGTACCGTGTACAAAATATATTAATCGATTCTTCATTTTTATCACCTTTATATTTCTATTTTTGCCATTTTACTTTTACATCTCCATTAAATTTATATTTTCTGTTTCTTGAACTACTTGAAAATCTTTTGCTAGTATTTCTAGAGACTTTTTCATAATTTCTTGTTCATTGATTTTACTTTTTCACTTATATATTTTCCGAAGTCCCAATATAAGGAGATTAGCTCTTCATTTACTTTTTTTGGTCTTTCATAATCTGCTTACTATATCTATCTTCTTCTCAACTCCTCGTATCTAACCATACAAATTTGCGTACCCTGTCGTTCTTCATTAAAATAGTTATCATATCAAAATTTTTGAGATTTTTTGTCTTCGTTTTGCTTATTTTTCAGTATTTCTATAACCTTACGTAAGTGCTCATACATAAGGTTTCTAAGTTTTTGCGGTTATAATATATAACCTCCTTTACTTTTAATTACTTTTTATTATTTAATCTATTGGCTTCAATAAGCAACTTATCAAAATCCGAAACTACCTTTTGATTTTTATTAAATTCATTATACTCTTTTTCCGCCTTTTCTTCTGCCTGTTTTCTTGAAATTTTTCCATTATCTTTTAAAATATCATATTTTCTAAATTCCAAAAATTCATTTATACTTTTTGCAAATTCTTCCATAGTAAATGTGTTTTCTCTTTCTACTAGGTCTTCTATATAATCAAAATATCCTGAAACCGTTCTCTCTAATCTTTTTATTTGTTTTTCATCTAGATAGTTTTTAGCAATCATTACATCTGATTTTAATATTCTTCCATCTGGTGAATTTTTCCACGTTGTTAAGCCCATATTTTCTTTAGTATGATCTGCTTTTTGATATATTATTTCTGTAGCTGTATTACCTGTAATTGCATAATGAAATTTATTTTGAATAGTTGCATAAAATCGTTGTGTTGTATCAGAATCTTTATCATAATCTATACTGCATTCTGCAAATATATCTGTTATCTGTTGCCATATTCTTCGTTCACTTGTCCTAATTGAACGAATTCTTTCTAATAGCTCTTTAAAATAATCTTTTCCAAATTTAGGACCATTTTTTAATAGTTCATCATTTAAAACAAATCCTTTTTTTATGTATTCTTTCAATGTATTAGTTGCCCATATTCTAAAGTCTGTTGCTTGTTTTGAGTTTACTCTATACCCGACTGCTATAATAGCGTCTAAACTATAAAACGATATTTCTCTTGAGACCTCTCTATTTCCCTCTTTTTGAACTATTCGAATTTTTCGAATAGTTCGATTTTCTTCTAATTCATGTGTTTCAAAAATATCCTTTAAATGATGATTTATTGTATTTACTTCTACATCAAATAATTTTGACATTGATTTTTGAGTTAACCAAAAATCTTCATTATCATATAAAACTTCTACAGAAACATTATCATTATTTTGACTTTGGTATATGATTAAATCTTTTAAATTTTCTATTGGATTCATTTATACTCTCATCCCTTCTCTTTATATCTCTATAACTTGTAATTTGTTTAACTGATTCTATAATGTCCTATAATATAATCTTGTCCGTATAGTTCTAAAACATCTTCTTCATAGTTTACTTGTATTGGATTTGCGTGGTGTATTAAAAATGGAATACCTTTTTTATTTCTCTTATCTGATATTATTCCTATATGGTCTTTAAATACAATTATATCTCCACCTTGCCATTCTTCTATTTGTGATAAATCCTTTGTTAGAGAAATACTATTATTTTTTAGATATACATCTAGGTTTCTTACTCTCCTAAAATCTATGTTTTTATCTATAACTTCAATATTATATTTTTCTTTATTATTTATAATATCTTCGTTTACAAGTTCCTTTAAATCATATCCAGCATCTTTTAATCCATTTGCAACAACATCAGTACAAACTCCATATTCATCATCTGGATATCCAGTTTCATAATATTTACTTTTATATTTTGGGTTTTTAGCAATATAAGTTCTTACATTATTCAATATATCTGTTTGGTCATCTATTCCATCATTGTCTTTATCAACACTACTAATATAAGTTTCAATATTAAAATCGCTATTAGAATATTGTTTGTGTGGAATAGTTTTAAAAAAATATAATAACGCTACTAAAATCACACTAATAATTATAAATATAACAATTATAAAAATTCTTTTTTTCATACTAACTCCAATATTTCTTAAATATCTTGTTTACCGTCATTTGTAATATCTCCATTTCCACTTACAGGAATTGTATCTCCTAAATAAGTAGGCTCTGGCTTAAATATGCATTTTATAAAATCTTTATCTCTCGCTAATATTTCTCTTAATTCTCTATATGTTGCTCCTATATATTGTCTTGGATCTGCTCCTACTCCATAGGCTTCCAACCCTAACTGATTTGCAATATATAATGCCCTATATAAATGGTATTTTTGAGTTACTATTACTACTTTCTTTGCTTCAAAAATATCTTTTGCTCTGTATATACTTTCATAAGTAGAAAATCCTGCGTGATCCATAAAAATATTTTCTGATGGTATGCCTTTTTCAATCGCATAATTTTTCATTATATTTACTTCATCATATTCTCTTCTTCCGTGATCACCACTCATTATTATCTTGTCTGACACACTATTTTGGTATAATTTTATACCTTCTAATAATCTATCTTCTAACATAGGACTAGGTTTATCTTCCCATATTCCAGCTCCTAGAATTATTATACAATCTACATCAGATAATTCTGTATAGTCATTTTCTTTAATAATTTGTTTGTTTGTGGATATTCTTACATATAAATTTATTCCTAAAACAATAATAGCTATTATTATAATAATTATTATTCCATACTTTAATAATTTCTTCATTTAATCTTCTCCATAACTTACTAGTTATCTTTAACTTTTTTCTTTAAATCTTTTGAATAATATATTATTATTCTCTGTCTTTATTTATCTGCTTAGAGTATCTATCTTCCTCACTAAATATACAACCACAATATTTTTGCATATATAATCCTATATCATGAGCTTTTTGGTGTCCTTCCCAAAATCCCACTCTAAAATCTCTATACAAGAAGTCAATTTCAAATTCTTTGCTTAATTGTTCCATGTACTCTTTTATGAAATCGTGCTTTTGATATATGCTATATAATAAAGTTGTTGTTACTGTGTCATATCCATTTTCTTTTGCATATTCAAATGTTTTTCTTAACCTGACTGGATAGCAGTAGTTTGTACATCTTGCCTTTAAATCTTTTACCGCTTCTCTGCAAAACTCATCTAGTCCATAGTTTTCTTCAAATATAGCTTGTACATTTATACTATTTGCATATTCTTTTAGGCAATCTCTTCTTGCTTTATATTCTGTGTATGGATGTATATTAGGATTATACCAATACAAGGTTGGCTCTATCCCTTCTTTTCTCAAAGTATCTATGCAGTACACACTACAAGGCGCACAGCAGGTATGCATTAATAGTTTCATAGTTAAGTTCCTTTCATTTTAGTTTATATATTGTTCCACTGCTATTTTTGTAAATTATTGTAGCATTCTCAATTAGCTGATTTTGTTTGCCTAACTCTATTACATATTCAAAATCTTTCTCTTGATTTTTTATTTTCTTCACATTTGATCTATTTAGATATCTTATATCTTTTTCGTTTGAGAACTGGTCTATAATAGAATTAATCCAAAATATTTGTCTTTCTTGTGCTAACAAAATTGTATTTTCTATATTAACATCCAGATTATCATAGCAATATTTTATTAGTTCTAATTGCTCTTCATTTAGCTCTTTATCAAGTTGTGTAATCATTGTCTTGTTCATTCCATATATATCCATCACATCAAAAACTGTTTCCTTGCTGTTGAATATTTCTTTTGTAATTTGCACATTTTGAAATAAATAACACACTGCAAAGATTAAGATATAAATCAGTGTATAAATTGCTGTTCCGTCTTCTCCTCTTTTTGTACTAGACAATTCTATAATACTTTCACATGTAATGTATATCATTATTAGCCATAATACATAATAATTTTTAAACATGTAATATGCTGAAATTAAATTTGCTTTGTATAGCACAAATATAAATCCTATATATAAAATTAATGTTGTAAAGAAAATCATGTTGAAGTCGATTTGTCTCTTTTTTATGCGGTTAAAAAAGTACAACACAATAAATGGTAAGAATAGTATAAAATTAGAATATGAATTTCTATATATGTATCCTTCGTCTTTCATTATATCTGTTGGTGCCATTGTTCCTGATGTCTTTTGATGTATCATTCCTTGTAATACATTAAATTCAAATCCTAATATGCAAGGAAGTATTAATGTAATTGCTATAAATACAATTAGCCTCTTCGTTAGTAATTTTTTATTTTTCTTCTTATTTACCATAATGAAATATATGAATTCTGCTAAATATACAAATGGTATAAATAAGTAATATGTAAAAAATAATCCCAAGTTTAATAGAAATAAAATTACTACTATAGTTTTAGTATTTAATACATCTTCTGTTTTATTTATTATAAGTAGTATTGCATTTATAATTGCTACTCCCAGTCCAAGATAGAAGAATCCACAAATCAAGTTGTTTAGAGGATACCCTATTGTGTAGAATATTGAAAAAGCTATGATGCATAAATATGTCGAAGTATTCTTTATTGTTTTTCCGCACTAATGAATAAAATAGCAGTCCCATTAGAAATAATGTTGTTAAATCAAATAGTATTAATACTTTATATAAATAAAATTCTCCTATGAATGGTGCAAATATTTTGAATAGTATTCCTACATTTATATATAATCCTGGCATTATGTTTTTAAAATCTTCTACTGAAAGCAGTTCTGCCTTTTGATAGAATTTATACGATGTGTCATAATGCATCATTGCTGCATCTGTGCTGAAGTATTTTATTTGAAGCGGAAATCCAAATTCTTTATATGCTATCAACAAAATTACTGCAAGCAATATTATGGTGAAGATGATATCTCTTTTTCCTATAGTATATTGTTGGATTTGTTTGTCTTTTGCTATTTTAATTATAAACCCAGCAGAAATTGCTAAGTTTATAATAGTTAGTGATAACAACGTTATTGGTATTTTGATTTTATCTAATATGTAACAAACGAAGATGTTATAGCACAGTGCTAAAATAGCTGTTATTGCCACCGTAGTAATTATGCTAATTTTTTTGTCCGTCTTTTTTACTAATATTGAACTTAGAAATAATACTAATGCAATTAAGCAATACAATATTTCCATTAGTCCCTCCTATCCTCTATTCCTAAGTGTTTATATGCATCCGGCATCGGAATTCTGCCTCTTGGTGTTCTGGCAATAAAACCAATTTGTATCAGATATGGTTCATAAACATCCTCTATTGTATCCAAATCCTCCCCTATTGTTGTAGCTAATGTTTCTATTCCTATTGGTCTACCTGCATATTTTAGGATCATTGTTTCTAATATTCTTCTATCTATCTCGTCTAATCCTAATTCATCTATTTCCAATTTGCCTAATGCTAATTTTGTAATCTTTAAGTCTATATTTCCATCTCCTAAAACCAAAGCATAGTCACGTACTCTTTTTAACAATCGATTTGCGATTCTTGGTGTCCCTCTTGATCTTCTTGCAAGCTCTATGCAAGAAGGTTCGTCTATATCTACATTTAATATTTTTGCAGATCTTTTTATTATGGTCTTTAAATCATTCTCTTCATACAGTTCTAACCTATGGACTATTCCAAATCTATCTCTAAGAGGTGTTGTTAGAGATCCTGCTTTTGTAGTAGCTCCTATTAATGTGAATTTAGGTAAGTTTATTCTTATTGATTTTGCAGTAGGTCCATTTCCTAATATTATGTCTAGCTTAAAGTCTTCCATTGCTGGATATAGTATTTCTTCTATATTTTTGTTTAATCTATGTATTTCGTCTATAAATAAAACATCATTTGGTTTAAGAGCTGTAAGTATTGCTGCTAGATCTCCTGGTTTTGTTATTGCTGGACCTGTTGTAATTTTGATATTCGAATCCATTTCATTTGCAATGATGTTTGCAAGTGTTGTTTTTCCAAGTCCTGGAGGTCCATATAAAAGTACATGATCTAGTGCCTCTTTTCTTTTCTTTGCAGCCCCTATAAAAATCTCCATGCTTTCTTTAATTTTAGTTTGTCCTATATATTCATTTAATAATTGAGGCCTTAGTGTTTTTTCTAAGTTCTCTTCTGCATTATCCTGAATCTCTGGATTAATAATCTTTTCTTCTCTCATTTTCATTTCCTTTATTTTCTGGTTCTAAAATTTTATCTACAATTATAAATATGCTTATTATTGTTATTATTAATATTTTGTACGTAAAGAATGTATGTATATAAGAATGTTGCCTTAGTGCTAAATACCAGATAAATGGTAGTATTCCTGAACATATAAATGGTATTGTAGTATATAAATTTTGCTTAGCATTTATTTTGCCATTTCTATTTTTTATTAGCTTGATTATTGAATATATTATAATTAACGCTAGATTTATTGATATAACAGTTGGAGATAAGAATCTCAAATTCTTGCCAATTACAGTTAAATATCCGTATTGTTTCATTCCTGTTGATCTGAATTTTGCTTGTTGCAAAGCATTGTGAATTATATCTTTATTATATATCAGTGATACTAAAATCCATTTCATTAGCCATGTAAGTGCATAACCCATCCCCCATAAAAAACATATCCTAGCGAAATCAATCAAGTCTTGTTTTATCGAGCTTCTTTGTTTTTGCATTAGTAGCATATATATAATTAGTGGTAAGCCCAATGTAATAAGTGGTTCTGTTAGCAAGTCCATAAAACTTGTAATTGAGCCAACTATAAAGAATATAGCTCCTACATTTTTATTTGTATCTTTTTTTAGAAGTATTGCTATTGAAGCGGATATTGCTATTATAAAATCTATTATTTCATTTAAAGCTCTAGTGGTTAGTACTATTTCAACTGACAATAATCCAATTATAAAAAATACAGCTGTTTCAAAATTTATCTTTTTGATTATTAGATAACTCATATATGCAATTAGCAAAATTGTAAGTATTAACATTAATATTCTTATTCCGCTTATAACTTAGCACTAGTAATAAAGGTCTTAAAAATATCAAATATCCGTGCCAATATCTAGCATATTCAAAGCTTTCAGTTATATTCTCTCCGTGCATAAGTCCATATAACTCATCCACTTGAAAAATGTTTCCGTATTTATCAGTATGACTTTTTGAAGCTCCTAGATTTTTTTCTCTGTCTTTGCTTATTGTTTGAGTCTGTCCTGGAATGTAATTTTTTCTTGCCAACAGAGCACTTTCTATTGGCTTTTCAGAATCAATGGAATATGCAGTATTAAGCATTAAAGCATCTGTAAATAAGAATATTTCTTCTTTTTTATATTTCAAATCTACAATTTCTTTTTCACCATATTGCTTTAAAAATTCAGAGCTTTTAATTACATTTTCTTTTATCGAAGATGCTGGTATTAAACTTGATAGTATAAGACTTGCAAAATACATACAAATTAGGACTACAAATATTAATATATATGTAAAAATTAATTTTATATTTTTCATCTATGTTCCCTTTTTAGAAATTTTTCATTATACAGTATAAATTTGTTTCTTCTTTAGAGAAGTTTAAATTTTCTAAGCTTTCTACAATATCTTCTCTACTTTTTGTAACAACCACAATCGTTTTCTCCTTTGTAATATCTTCTATTAACAACTTATCATATTCAAAGAAATAATTTCCATATTGTTTCACTTTCTGTTCATATAAGAAGTTCAAATCATATGGAGATGGCTTTGTTGCCAACATTGTAAAAATATATGGTTCTGCCTTATTTGTTATTATAAAGTGTTTAGCGACATCTTTTAAACTTTCATCCCTTTCTAGATTTTCTGTAATTTGATAAAGTTCTATGTCCTCATAACGTCTCGTTCTTCTCTGTTCTAAATTTTCATTGTAATATGATACTTCAAAAGCAACAAATAGTGCTGTTAAAATTACAAGTATTGACATGATCGTCCATTTAGAGTCTTTTGACAGATAACTAATACCTATTGTAATCAAGTATAGCATTGGCAAATATAATATATTAGCTCTATTTAGAGTTCCCACTACCACTAGCAAATTGCATATTAGCAATATAATAAAAACTACTGTCATAAATCCTGTGAAGCTAAACTCTTTCTCTTTTATGCTTTTTATGAATTCTTTAATTCCAACTACAATTCCTACTAAAAGAAATGGAAGTTCTATAAGATAAATTCCCCTTGAATCGGTAAATATAGTTTTTAGGCTATATCCTCCATATTGTAATAAATTATGAATGCTTATTTCTCCTTGTCTAAAGAAGAATAATTTTGGTATTGTAAATATTCCAAAGTTTGTCCTTGTAACATATCCTTTGTTTAACAGTATTAAATATATTAAAGGTGTTGCTAGCAAAGCGATCGGTATTCCTAATAATATCACTTGTTTAAAGTTTATCCTATTTACCCATAACATATAAATTATATAGATTAGTAAAAAGACTGGAATTAGTATCCATGCTAGACAATATGTATATAGTGTCACTCCTATTGCTAGACCTGCAACTATATAATGCCAATTTTTATTTGCGGTTACTAATAATAGTACATCTAACATAAACATTGGTGCTAATAAGTTGCAATCTAATCCTTGTCTAGATGCTTCTATATTCCAAGGACAGATTATTATTAAAAATGTATATAATAAAGCTATCTTTTTATCTTTCATTTTATTAGCTAGTATGTAGCATACTACTATTCCCATCAAGAAAAATAATAGTTCTGGTAATCTGTATGCTATAATATTTGCACCTATTAATTTTATAAATGGTATAGTTGCATAAGCATACAAAGCACTCTGCCCTCCACCAAAGTTAATTAAATATAATGGAAATGAATTTAAGTATCGGTCTACTCCATATTTAGATAGGCAGTAGGCATCATATGCAGCCCCTGCTTCATCCACACCTATAAAATTTGGAATTTCTCCGAATTTATAGATTCTTGTTATAAATATTAGTAGTAGAAATACTAGCAATATTTTCTTGTAATGTTTATTTATAAAGTCATCTATTGTTTTGTTTCTTTCTTGTTTTTTAGTATTATCTTTTAGATTTATAACTCTTACCAAGATTATACCAATGAATGCTACTAAACTAAGCACATTTGCTGTCATATAAAAAAATCTCCCTATTTTTCGTTAGTTTCTTTTTCTCCGTTGTATTCATTTACTAAATATAATGGTCTTTGTTTAGACTCATTGAATATTCTTCCTAGATATTCTCCCATAATTCCAATTAACACTATTTGAACTCCCGCAAAGAATAATATTAGCAATATTGTTGCTTGGAATGCTTGTATTGCAATATGAAGTCTGCAGCATTTTACTATTACATATATAAAGTATATTAATAATGCCAAGAATGTTGGTATGCTTAAAAATGTTGATATTCTAAGTGGTGATGTTGTAAATGCTGTTATTCCATCTATAGCCAAATCAATTAGCTTCATATAGTTCCATTTTGTTTTTCCTGCCACTCTTGGATCTCTATCATATAATATCGCTTTTTTATTGTATCCAATCCAGCTAAACATACTTTTCGAGCATCTGCTTGTTTCTCTCATTTTCTTTAATGCGTTTACACACCTTCTATCTAGTAATCTAAAGTCTCCAGTATCTTTTTGTATTGGAACTCTTGTTAGGCTTTGTAATACTTTATAGTACATTTTTGACGTGAATTTCTTTAACCAAGTTTCTCCCTTTCTTGATTTCCTTTGTGCATATACATCGTCATATCCTTGTTCCCATAGTTCTACCATTTGTGGAATTAGCTCTGGTGGATCTTGTAAATCTGCATCCATTATGATTACGCAATCTCCTGTCGCATAATCAAGTCCTGCAATCATTCCTATTTCTTTTCCAAAGTTTCTTGAAAAGTCTACATAGCTTACTCTTTTATCTTTTTCTCTTAATTTTTTTATTTCATTTAATGTATTATCTTTACTACCATCATTTACAAATAACAATTCAAATTCGTAGTTCTTCATTTCATTCATTATCTTGCTTACTCTCTCATATAACAAAGGTAATGATTCTTCTTCATTGTATGCTGGTACTAAGATGGTTATTTTCTTCATTTTTCTTCTCCTTCTTTGTTTTTATTTTCTTTTTTTATTTCTGCTTCTTTAAATACACTTAATTTTACAAAGTCTCTATATCCTATTGCCACTATTGCAATTACCAATAGTGCAAACGAAGCGGCTTTCCAGATCCCGCTATCAAGCAATATTATTGCCGTCATTCCAAAAGTTGCTGTTGCTCCATATAGGATTAAAACTGATTGTTTTTGCGTATATCCTTTTGCCATTAATCTATGATGTAAATGTCCTCTATCTGCCTTAAATACACCTTTTATTGATTTACTTTTTATAATCCTTCTTATTATAGCCCATATTGTATCAAATATTGGAAGTGCTAGTATCATAATAGGAGCTATAAGTACTATGGCTGTATATGTTTTTGCAACTCCTAATATTGAAATTATTGCTAAGGCAAAGCCCATAAAATTTGAGCCTACATCCCCAATAAATGTTTTAGCCGGATTAAAGTTATATGGCAAGAATCCAACAATTGCACCTGCTAGCGCAGTTATTAATATTATCGCTATTAGTGGAGATTCATTTAATGCAAACACTACCACTAATGAAAGACAAGATATTAATGTTATTCCTGACGATAATCCGTCTAGTCCATCTATTAGGTTAATTGCATTTGTTATACCTATTATCCAACCAACAGTCAAAATAAAGCTAAATACTTCATTTAATACAAAACTATTCTCTTTGAAAGGTATTGTAAAATTGTCTATTAAGACTCCTGAGCTTGCAACTATTATTGCAGCTGTAACTTGTCCTGCTAGTTTTACTAGCGGTTTTATGTCTTTCACATCATCAATATAACACACAATGCCTAAGACTAACATTCCTCCCAATATTCCTAATAATTTTATATTTAAACCATCTTCTGATAAATTTATCTTCCCTTCAATAGAAGCGCTAATTACAAGGTAAATTACAGAAACTAAAAAGCCTGCAATTACCGCTAATCCTCCAAGTCTTGGCATGGGTTTTTTATTAACTCTTCTGTCATTTGGTATATCTACCGCTCCTACTTTTTTAGCCAACCTTATAGTATATGGTGTTATTACAAATGCAGTTATAAACGCTAGTAAAAACGCTATTGCTATATCTCCCCACATAATTGTTAATTCCTCTCTGTTTTAATTATAATTCTACTTGTATGATTATATCATATATTAGTCATTTTTCAACAAAAATAAAAAAAATGATGCAAATTTTATCACACCATTTTTGTATTATCTGTTTTGTGTATGTTTTATAATTCTTCTGCAAATCTTTTTTCTAATTTTCTAAATATAAAGTAGCCACAAACGCATAAAATCACTCCCATTACTAGAGCTATTAACAATCCTTCAAAATTAGGCATTGTTTTGTTGTAGAAAATGTTTCTATATCCTTCTATCAAGTATGACATAGGATTTAACATTAAAAGCCATTTCATGCTTGCAGGTACAGAATCCATTGAATATACTATTGGCGTAGCATAGAATAATAGTTGCATTAATATTCCCAATAAATGTAGTAAGTCTCTAAAATATACTGTTAAGCTAGAAACTATAAATGCTATACCTATAGAAACAATAATTTGTATTGCTAGTATTAAAAAATACCACAATATGTTCCAAGATAGGCCTATTCCTCCAAATATTACAAAACCTAAAATAATCGTTGTAGATATTAAGAAATTTACTCCTTCACTTGCGACAACCGATATTGGTAGAATTTCTCGAGGGAAGTACACTTTTTTAATAATGTTGCCATTGTCAATTATCGTTGCCGCCCCCCTTAGCACAACACTGGAAAAGTATTGCCAAGGAACTAATCCACAACATAAGTACACAGCATAGTTTTCAATGTTACTTTTCAATATTACTTGGAATACTAGAGCATATACCGCAATTTGTAAAAGTGGATTCACAAATGACCAAATTACCCCTAAGAAAGAATGCTTATATTTTCCTCCAACATCTTTTGTTATACTAGTTTTTAATAGTTCTCTATAATTATACAAATCTTTTGCTATATTCATTTATAAAGTCTCCTTTAAATATTCTTCTATTACTTTGTCTGGTTCATCATCCATTTTTATGACTCCATTGCTCAACCATACAGCTCTGCTACAAAACTCTTTTACAGTATTCATACTATGAGTTACAAACACCATGGTTTTTCCTTGTGCTTTTAGCTCTTTCATTTTTGCAATACATTTATCTTGAAAATGTTGATCTCCAACCGCTAAAATTTCATCTATTAGTAAGATGTCTGCATCTACATTTATAGCTACCGCAAAAGCAAGTCTCATATACATTCCTGAAGAATATGTTCTTACTGGGTTGTCTATGTAGCTTCCTAACTCAGAAAATTCTATTATTTTATCTATTCTGTCGTCAATTTCTTTTTGGGTAAGTCCAAATATAGAAGCATTAAAATATATATTTTCTCTTCCAGAAAAATCAGGATGAAATCCCGCTCCCAACTCTAGTAATGAAGTTAGTTTTCCATATGTTGTTATTTTCCCTTTATTTGGATAAATAATTTTTGTCATTAATTTTAGAAGTGTTGACTTTCCGCTTCCATTTACTCCTATTAAAGCTACTGCTTCTCCGTTTTTTATTGTTAAATTAATATCTTTTAAAACTTCTCTTTTTTCTTTTTTATTTCTATTCCAAAACAACAATTTTTCCTTTAAGCTGTTTGCTTTGTCCATATATATATTAAATGTTTTATATACATGATCAACAACAATTCTATTATCTGACTTCGCCATTTTACTATTCCTTCCTATTATTAGATTTATATATTATAATACACATATTCATTATTGTCAAAATCTACATTTTATTTTTGTTGCCAATTTGCCTGGCAAGTATAAAAATACTACCATTGCTTTATTTCCTAGTCCTTCTACCTGTTTTATCGGATGTTTTTGGTTTGTTAACACAGAGAATAATATGTAATGCTTATACACATACAATCTCTTTTTCAATGTTACTCCATGCATATCTTGATGAAATATCTCCTTAAAATATTCAAAATATCCATATGGACTTTGTTTGAATATTTTATTGATATTTTTTGTGTATCCATCTGGTTTGTATTCACATATCATTATTGGTTTATTAAAACATCTAACTTCATATTTTAAGTCCATTTTATGATGTAATCTTGCTTCTGTAACAAACTTTTCATCTTTCTCTAATTCATATTGAAATTGTTTTCTAATTGATGCATTATATACTAACGCTTTTTCTCCAGTTATTCCTTCTTTAAAATATAAATCAAACATTGTGCTTGGGTAATTATCTTCTATGAAGTTATTTCCCATGTTCTTGCCTTTTGTTGTATATTTCAAGAATACTAGTGCATATACGTCTCCCATATCTTTACATTCTTTTAAACTTTGCTCTATTATCTTGAATGCATCTTTTGTAAAGAAGTCATCATCATCACATTCTATTATTAAATCTCCTGTAGCCTTTTTTACAAGTTCATTTATTGCTACCATTTTTCCCTTGTTGTCTTGATGAAAATATTGTACGTCTATTATTCTTTCTTTTGAATATTCTTCAACCACCCTTTTGGTGTTATCAATAGATCCATCGTCCATCACAAGCCATTCTATCTGTATATTATTACAGCTATTGCTATTTACCAAAATACTCGCATATAGCTTGTCCAACAGGTTGGCTCTATTATAGGTTGGAGTTAGTATTGATATCTTCATTATTCTTGCCTCCACATTACTTTTACTTCTTCCTTCTTTTTTGTTTCCTCGATTGTTTTTACTATTTTATCAATAATTTTATTATTTTCATAGACATATTGATTATTTTTTTCATTTTTTTGCATTTTATTTTTTGTTATACTTTTTATAGCATTTTCTATTCCTTGTTCATCATTTGTTGTTATTATGCTATTTCCGGCATAGTCCATTAAAACTTCCCTTGATGAAGTATTTGTCGTCAATATATATTTTCTTAATATTTTAGCTTCTTCTAGTACCATTGGATATCCTTCAAATTTAGAAAATAGACATACTGCATCAGCATTTTTCATAAATTGATAAGGATTCTTTTTTGCTCCAAGTAATGTAAAAGTATTTTCTACTTTATTCTCTTTTATTTGTTTCATTAGCTTTTCTCTTAAAGGGCCATCACCTACAATATATATATGATGTTTATATCCTTGTTTCATTAATTTTACATGTACATCAATCAATCTATCTATGGCTTTTTGTTCCACTAATCTTGAAACTTGAACAAAATTTAATTCCTTTGGATTAAAAGTCTTCTTTGCTTCTTCGTCCTTCTTAGATAGTTCTAGTATTCTTTCTGCATTAATATAATTGTGTATTACTGTCTCATGAGGCAAATCCATATCATCATATACTTTGTTAAATTTGTCTAGGTTGTCCACGCTCACAAAAGCTAGTGTATCATATTTTTCATATATATTTCTATCTAATATTCTTTTTATTGTGGCCTTAATACTTTTTCCAAATACCTTAGAAATATCGTTATGTATCCAAGCTATTTTTTTAGCGTCGCTTTTTGTACTAAATATTCTTGTAATCGGTCCTTCTAGGAATGCAATTTGTGCTTGATAATTTTCTTTTTCTATATATTTTTTAAATATTTTCCTGCGACTAAATAATACTTTTAACGGAATCATCTTTCTTTTAAATTTAGATAATTCAGTATATTTAAAATCATACAAGCTTACCAAGTGTATTTTTTTATCTAGTTCTTTTTCAAGTTCGCCCTTTGAATATAACGTAAATATGGTAATGTCATATTTATCTACAAGAGCATTAGCTATATCCACTAAAACTCTTTCAGCTCCACCTAAGGTAAGACCCGTTATGCCAAATATTATCTTGTTCATAGAGTATCGTTTCCTTTCTCCGGATTATATATTTTTACTTCATTATCATCTATATCTTTTATTTGATTTATTACAATTACAGATAGTGTAATTATTATTATCATAGTTGATGAATTAAAGAATGTATATCCTGATAAAAATGATATTATTATTGCAAACCACAATCCAGATAGTGCCATTGAAAATTCTACTTTTGACACTTTGAATTTTTTTAGTATTACATAAATTCCATATACCGCTATTATCAAGAATGGTATAAAATACAAGAAAAATCCTATTACACCAAAGTTAAACAAGAATGCTGGAACTTCCATTTCGAATATCATTTCATAGTAGTGCGACATATAACCATTACCGAATAACAACATTGGTATACTATTTTGCTCTTTTATTAGGTTTGAATGATATATTAATTGCAAAGTTCTCATATTTGTGTTCGATATTTGTTTTTCGTTTGCAGTATTGTATAAATCTAAATATGCTTGTTGCATGCTTTCAGACATATAGTTTTCATCCATTTGACCTGCTTTTATTTTTTTCACTAATTCAACAGTATCTCCTGTAACATGTGCAGTTTGGTTAGTCATTGTGTCATATATTTCATTTTCTTTATTTTTTAATTCTCTTCTGCGCTCTATAGTCTTAGATCCAAATATGGTTACTGCAATTCCTACTAGTACTAATATTATAACTCCAATTGTTAATATTTTTTTATTTAATTTATTTTTGTTTAATAAATTATGAAGTACTGTAAAGGCAATATACGCCATCACAACAATTATAAATCCAAATAATCCTGTTCTTGTTCCTAGAAGTGTGCATAAATACGCTCCAACTAGTACTGTTATCATAAGCACCCATATTCTTATCGATAATCTATTTTCCTTATTTAACATTGGTAATACAATAAATAGTGACAATAACATTATTGTGCCAATACTATTTCCTGATTCAAACCATCCTTTATAGCCAACTTGTGTTTCACCATATGTAAATGATGATGTTTTAGTAATTAATGCCAAATACATCAACACTATATAGATTGTCAAAGCTATCAATACGGCTTTTTTCACTTTTTCCAAAGAGTTCCCTACTGTTTGTTTGGTTATTTCTTTTTCTCTGTTTTTTACAACAAAAAAGTATATGTATATAAACAAATTCATTACCATAAATGTATAGTTTACCAAATACTGGATTTCTCTTAATTCATTTCCATAAGCGCATCCAGTTTTTATTTTATAAAAAATATAAACATGGCAAATAGCATATCCAAGATATGCTATTCCTGCAATTATTATTTGCGGTTTAATTTTATCCTTAAAAAATATGTATGTAATTGCAATTATTGGTATAATCGGTCTCACAAAAGTCGATATTGAAAAATTCGTATTAAAAAAATTTCTGAATATAAAACTTGATACATCTAATATAGGACATATTATTATAAGTAAGCATAAAAGATTTTCCATTGTAAAAATTCTACAATGGTTTTTGTTTTCTATTTTGTTCTTTTTTGATAGTTCTTTTTGCATATTTATTTTTTCCTTGTTCATGATTTTTGTGATAATTACTCTAATTGTTTATTTCCTTCTCTTGCCCTTTGACTTATTTGCTAATATATATAAGATAACTAATACCACAATAACTATTACTATTGTAACAAAAGTATTCTGATTATTCTTTTTTACAGGTGTAGCTACTGTTTCTGCAGTATTTTCTTGTGAGCCATTAACATCTGTATTTTCCTCTTTATTTTCCGTTGTTATCTTTTGCCCTTTTCTAGTTGCTTTTATATGATATGTTCTTACTGTTCCGTTCTCTGCAGTAACATCTATTCTTATATTATTTTCTCCGGGCTCTAATTTGATTATTCCTGTTCCTGATATTTTTGCTCTCGAATCGTCTAGATCTGCACTTATTTCTATTGAATCAACATCTAATTCTTCCTCTATTGTATAATCAATAGTTTGTTTATCAAATTGAGGAGTTAATTTTAAATCTTTAACTGATATTCCTTTTAGATAATTGTTGCTTGATTTACCAAGATTTTCTTTATCTTGTTGTTCTTGTTCTTGTAATTGTTCATTTCTTTGTTTGTCCGAAGTTGCATCATCCATTTCTGCAAATGATGCATATACAGTGTTAGTAAATAGTAGTCCTGCAATAATTGTTAAAGTTATTATAATATTTCTTGTTTTATTTTTCATTATATAATTCCTCTTTTTATTTTATTTAAGGGGCATATGTCAGTTGTGCCCCTTATATCTATCTTGTTAAATATTTGCTTGGCATAAAAGCTTGCCTTCCATTTGATAGCATTATTCTGCTCCAATCATATCCATCTATATTTTTGTATGTTGAATCATCTATAACTGTAACATATGTGCCATCAGATAAGCCACTTCCTGCCATGTCTAATCTAGTACTTGGTCCAATTCTTATGTAACATCCTTTTCCGTCATTTGTCTTTACTCTTGCTGAATAATTACAAGTTTTTACATCATCAATTTGTTCTAACCATGCACCAGAAACATATCCGATTAGTCCATCCTTTGTGACTACTTTATGCCAATTTGAGTTTATACCTCTTTGTACTGATAAAAGAACTGTTCCTTTGTCTGCTATTTCTCTTAATATCTCAGAATCTGTTGAAGCTTCTTTTCTTATTCTAATTTCTGTTCCTGTTGTTTTTACATTTATGATATAGCTCTCTTGATTGTTTTTAGGCTCTGGTGAAAGATCTTTTGGCATATTTTCATATAATGGAATTATGAAAGTAAAGTCTGAATCTAGTCTGCCTGTTCTATCATACATACCCTGTAAAGATTTTGCTTCATTGTATGCGCCAAATAGATTTTGCATATATTGATGAGAGTATAAAGATGTTCCATTTGTTGAGTCTATATCAAATTTGTTTTGATATAACGTGTTTTGATAATTTTCAAGCCAGTTCTTCTTGCAGAAATATATTCCTCCTTGAAGAGCTTTTACCATTGTATCCCAACCTTCTCTTTTTGCCCTTGCTAGTGCATTGTTATATACTTCTGATTTTGAATCTCCTGTTGCTCCTATATTGAATGGATTGTAATAATACTTACCATCTCCTCCATTCATTTTATATGTACCATTTTTTGGATTTCTGCCATTTTCTTGGAACAATCTTGCTATTATGTAGTATGGATTTACATTTTCATTTCTACAAGCCGTATCTATATCTATTGCATAATCTTGTAAGAAGGATTTATTTACTTGTTCTTGTATTCCTTCTAGTGTACATACTCCATATAAATAGTCGTTTACATCTTGAAACTGGAATACATCTACTTCATTTAAGAAATTTCTAGGATCCATAAAACGAGCGATTGCTTTTTCTGAAGCTCCATACCAACCTGTATCATATAGTGTTGTTCCACTAATCCATTCTCCACCATATGATGTTGGAACTAAGTTTGCTGAACGAACTTCATATTCTCCAGATACTGCATCTGAGAAATTTAATCCTGTATACAAGAATTTAAAATTCCAATTTGGGTGTGCTAATTTTAGGTTTTCTAGACTTTCCTTATATCCTGGATACTTATTGTCATCTATGTCTATCAATGTGTTAGGATTACAGAATTTGAATTTTTGCATATCATAACCTGTGTGATTTTGTATTTGCAAATTAACTCCAGGTTTTGCTTCTTGTTTATCTATTTCCATGTATAGCTCACTAGACTTAGATATTATATAATAATATTCGCCTTCTGCCTTTTTTATTATCCATTGTTGAGAATCAGATGTATTATCTGCATTTTGAGTAATTTTTGTTCCTATTTTCATAGCACTATTTGGTACTTCTAGTACTTTTTCTGAATGTACTGCTTTAATTGTATAATAACCATTTCCCAAATATTTCACATCAAATTTCTGATTGTCTGTTAATCTATTTCTCCATATCTCAATAATTTCTCCATTTTTTGTTGAACTAGCAGGTATATCTATTACATATGATGTGTTTACTTTTGAAGCAATTATATATCTGCCATCTTCTATTGTTTTTTCTCCAGTTATAGTTGTTTCAGGCTTTTCAAGCTTAAACTTTTGAACTAATGATGCATTTTCTTTACATGTTTTTACACTTGTTCCATCAATAGTTAAGTATAATCCATTACATCTAGAAATTATATTAAAATATCCGTTACCTGCATCTTGTATCTTCCATTGTTGATTGTTTCCACCATGGTAATTCCATTGTATTACTTCTGCGCCATCATTCTTAGATCCTTCACTTATATCTAGATATTTATCAGAATGAACAGCACTTATTGTGTAATATCCGTTATCTCTATATGTAAATTCAAATTTTTGGTTTACAGTTGAATTTTTGTTCCAAACTCCTAGTTTTTCACCTGTCACTAAAGAACTACGTGGAATTTCAAGTGTCTTTGATGTATCAGTACTTGATTCAATTAGATAGATTCCATTGTTTATTGTTTTAGTTCCCTTATTGTCGTCTTGCTTTACGAATTTGAACTCCTGATTTTTTGCTCCATTCTGAGTCCACACTTGAACATTTGAACCATTTCCGGCTTTAGAATTTGGGATATCTAGGTATAAACCATTTCCCTTTGAGATGATATTAAAATTACCATTTCCGGCGCTTTTGATTATCCATCTTTGGTTATTTCCGCCATGGTATCCCCATTGTAAGATATTAGTTCCTTTTTCTTTTCTTCCTTCTTCAACATCTATTGCTTTTTTTGAATGTAACGCTACAATACTATATGTTCCATCTCCTAAATACTTCAATATGAACCTTTGGTTATCAGTATTGCCATTATTCCATAGTTCGAGATTTCCACCATCTTTTTGTGAGCTTGCTTCAATGTCTAATACATATTGTTCATTTAATGCCGATTTAATGGTATAAATACCATCTTCTATTTCTTGTCCATTACTAGCAGAAAAAGCCACATTAGTTAATGTGCATAATACTAATAGTATTACACTAAATAATGTCGCTTTTATTATATTTCTTTTATTATTTATCATCATTTTGTTTCTCTCCTACCTTTTTATCATGTCGAATTTTATACTTTTTTGTACAATTATATTCTATCACAAAAATATGAAAGAGAGAATAGTTTTTTATCATTTTTTTCTGTTATTTTTTACTTTTTTAGTTTTTCTATTTGTTCATATCTTAAAAGGTTTAGTTCATAATCTTCTTTATGCTGTCTAGTAATAGTATCTAATACGATTCCGCATTGCAAGGACACAGCTGCTAAACCCATAAAACCTGTCGCAAGTATTGCAGATGGAACTTTAGTAATGTATGCTGTTTTAAAAAATTCTACTAAAACTGGAATGCCTATTGCTAATCCTATAATAAATAAGATTAGAGCTATTAATCCAAAGAATTTAAATGGCTTATAGTCTTTAAACATTCTTGCTATTGTTTTTACAACTTTTATTCCATCTCCAACTGTATTTAGCTTTGAAGAGCTTCCTTCCGGTCTATCTCTATACACAATTGGAATCTCTTTAATTATATACTTTTTATCCAATGCATATAAAGACATTTCTGTTTCTATCTCAAATTTTGGACTTAGAACTGGCATATTTTTTACAAATCTTTTGTTAAACACTCTATATCCTGTCATTATGTCTTTAAGTTTAGTATCAAATAGTACATTTATTGCTTTTTTTACTAAGTTGTTTCCAAATTCGTGGAATGGTCTTTTATTTTCTTTTTGGTATGTTCCATTTGAAAGTCTATCTCCTATTGTCATGTCAGCTTGTCCATTTCTTACAGGCTCAATTAATTGGTGTACAAATTCAGCTGGGTACGTATCATCTCCATCCACCATTACGTATATATCAGCTTCGATATCTCTAAATTGGCTTCTTACGACATTGCCTTTTCCTTGCTTATATTCATCTACAACTATTGCGCCATTTTTGATAGCTATTTCCTTAGTTTTATCTTTTGAATTGTTATTATATACATAGATATCTGCTTCCGGTAATTCTTTTCTAAAATCTTTTATTACTTTTTCAATCGTTAATTCCTCATTGTAGCAAGGTATTAATACTGCTATTTTCTCCATCTTTTTCTTCCTTTCTGTTTATAAAGTTCATTGATATATATATTGGTAATGCTAAGAATATAGGATATGCATATCTATATTCACAATACGCAGGTGAAGCAAGTAATGTTAGCCATAATACAATTATTGGTAAATACGCCAATATATATTTATATTCTTTTTTATAAATTTTATATCCCAATGTTATAATAGTCAACCAAACACCGGCTCCAATGCTAAAGATAAGGCTAATTACAGGAATATCTCTCGATTCAGCTGTTACCAATATTTCTTCCACTCCTTCTCCTTTTATTACAGGAGTTTGCTTTATTCCCATATTATTATGGTCCAATGTTGCCCAACTTGCCATTGTGTTTTTAGCTTCTGGATAATAATAGCCATAGGAGTTTGATATTGTTGCAATTATATAATCTTTTGGATACTTAGTAAATAATTCTATCCAGATTTTGATAAATTCTAATTTATTATCATTAAAATACTGGGTATTAAATTTAAACTTGACCGGATCCGATAAAGTTGGATCATAATTTTCCCAAACATTTTCAATTATAAAATATTTATTAATTTCTTCTATTGTTTCTTCATTTATATCATCAATATTATATTTAACAGTCCTTGCAATTTGTTGAATTGGAACTGATAGCATCTCCGCAACAGAACTCTTTTCGGCTTTCAACACATTAAATGTGATTATCTTATGGCTCTCATATACTATTAATATTATTATAAACATCATCAATAACTTTTTCCAGTATTTTCTTAGAGGAATAAATGTAGCTATCAAAGTAATCATTACCACATATAAACCATTATGTCTTAGTAGAATTGTAAGTATCGAAACAAGTATATATAATACAATGTTTCTCTTCTTTTGTAAAAACTCATCTGTATTAGTTACAAGTTCTATGTTCTGGATTACAAATATTGACATCATGCCCGAAAACAATACATCTTTCCACATTGTTATTGAATATATTGCATTTATTGGGTATAGAGCGTAAAACAATAGCACCATAAGGCGAATCATTGAAGGAACTTTCTTTTTTCTTAGATATTTTAGAACTAAAGCATCCATTGTCGCCATTGCTATCATAGAAAAAATGCTATATAAAGCTATTCCAACATTTATATTATTTGTTAACTTTAATCCAATATTAATAAATATTCCAATTATCGCAGTATGTGTTATAGGATGGTGATCACTTAAGCCAATCAATCCTATTGTCTGCTCTATTTGAGAATACGAGTCCGATGTCACTATTCCAGGATAAAATCTAAGGAAGAAAGGTATCCAAGCAACAAATATCAATATTATGGTCATAATAGTTATAAATTTTTCATTTTTCAACCATTTATATCGTTCCTCTTTAAAGAATTCTCTATTTTCAAATTTTAAATTCCAGTTTTCGAAGATATGATAGATCCAAAAAATTATTATTCCAGATATTATAAAATATCCCATAGAATTTACGATTAGCCATTTATTTATAATGTTACTTGTTGAATTTCCTGTACCTATATTCTTGCAGATGATTTCTATCATTGAAAATAATAGTGCAATTACACCAATGTTAATCATTTTATTTTTGTCAAAAAAGTTTTTATTTTCAATCGTTTTCTTTATTGTAATATAAGCACTAGCAAATATAAATACAAATATTATGTTATTTCCACTAATTAAGAAATTGTGCCAAATGAAAATCAGCAGTACGATCGCCAAAATAAGTGAAATTATATTATTTTTATATTTTTTCATCACGTTCCCTTTCTATATGCTAAATATTGTTGCATATATCTTGTATGTAAATTTATTTATTGTCCTCATGTATTTGTTTTTTCCGATATTTACAGTGTTTAATATCTTGTTTTTCTTCCAGTTCGGGAATTCCGAATTTAGTTTATTCCAAGTTTCATTTATTAATTTTTTTCGGGTTACCTTGTCTTGAACTTTGCAGATTCTTTTTAATGAACTGCATAGCAAATATCTAGCATAATTGTATTCTAACTCTGCCTTATATTCTTCATAAAATCCATTTTCTTTATAATATTTTACAACGTCATCTAATATAGTGAATATCTCAGCTGTTCTCGAATTTTGAACATTAGCTATTGAATTATCTCTTTGTACATAATGGACAAAGCATTTGTCCACGTACGCAGTTTTAGTTAAATGTGGTATCATTTTATATGTAAATTCTATATCTTCATAACGTAGTCCCTTTGGGAATTCTAATTTGTTTTTTTCTATTACTTCATGTTTTATCAATTTATTCCATGCTACAACTCTTACAAATGCCAGCATTTCTTTTTTGTTCTTATATTCATATCTTTTATCCTTTTTTATTTTATCAGGATATTCCCACAAAAAATCACATTCCACAAAATCAGCATTTTCTTGTTTTGCTTTTTCATACATTTCTTGATATGCTTCTTTTTCTATGTAGTCATCAGAATCCAGAAATGCTATATATTCTCCTGTTGCATAAGAAAGCCCATAGTTTCTAGCATCTGAAAGGCCTCCATTCGCTTTTTCTAAATACATAATTTTTTCTTTATATTTAGATGCATACCTTTTTGCTATTTCTCCTGATTTATCTGTCGAGCCATCATTTACTAATATTATCTGTATATCTTCTAATGTTTGTCCTATAAGAGAATTTATACATCTTTCTAAATATTTTTCCACATTATAAATTGGAACTATAATGCTTACTTTTGGCATCTTAATCTCCTTTTATCTTAATTTTAAATACCATTCTATATTTATTGCTAGGATTACTTTTTTTATTAATTGTTTGATATTTCTAGCTTTTATATTTTGAGTCATTTTTCTTTTTTTTATTTCTTTTATATAGTTTTTCCTGTCGCTTCCTTGCAAGTTAATTGTGTTCAATATAATACAATTTGTATAATATATTTTTAGATTTTCCTTTGATTTTTTCGAAACATCATAGGTATCAATCTCTTTTATCATGTTATCATAGTGTGTTAGCAAATCTTTTGCCATTTTAACTTTTTTCGAATTCTGCCCTCTTGTAATACTGTTCTGTGTTTGTACATAATTATATGTTCCCACATTAGTTGAAGCAACCTTTTTTGCTTTTAGGATTGTTAGTGGGATGAGTCCAAAATCTTCGTGATATAACCCTTTTGCAAATTTAAAATTATTTTCTTTTATAAAGCTTGTTTTATATATATAACTCCAAGCCACTTCTGTCATTACATCAGATTTATATAATATCTCAAAAGCCTCTTCTCCAGTCTTTTCATAAAATTCCGGGCTATAATTCTTATCTATTATATCACCTTGCTCGTCTACTTTTGATATTTTTATTTTTATTAAATCATAATCATCTATCATGTACTTTACAAGTTTTGGATATAGTTCTTCACTTATATAATCGTCAGAATCTACAAACGCAATATATTGTCCTGTTGCATAACTCATTCCATAGTTTCTTGCATCAGAAAGGCCTCCATTTTCTTTTTCTAAATATATAATTTTATCTTTATATTTTAATGCATATTCCTTTGCTATTTTGCCAGAATCATCTGTTGAACCGTCATTTACTAATATAATTTCTGTTTGTAAATCTTTATCTTCTTGAGTCAATAAGCTCTTGATACATCTTTCTAACTGTTTTTCAACATTGTATATTGGTACTATTATACTGATTTTTATCATTCTAACCTCTACTTTATAAATTTTTATCAAAAAATTTCTTAAACAATTTTGTTTTATTTTTCCATGACCACTCTTTTATTTGTTTTAGGTTTTCTTCTGATAGTTCTTGATATTTTTTTCTATCGTTTATTAGTTCTTTTATTTTATCTTTTAACTCATTTTTGTCTCTTTTAATGATAAACTCTTTTTGTTTTTCTCCAAATACTTCCGGAACAATTCCTACATCAGTAGAGATAACCGGCACTCCACATGCCATCGCTTCAAGTACTGTGTTTGGCGTTCCTTCTGTTCTCGAAGTACAAACATAAATATCTATGCCATTATAATATTCAGGCATGTCCTCATGAGCAATCATTTTTACATTTCTATCTGCAACATTTAATGTTATATCATATCCTTCTTCTTTTAGTTCCTTTATTGCTGGCATTATTATTTTTGTTACTCCCTTTAAATCGTCATCTGTCGCATCTGTAAATTTGCTATTTCCAGTCCATCCTATTATCAAAGTTTTATTTGAGCTGTTTTCTTTTGAACCCTTAGGTTTAAACAAATCTAAATCCACACCATCAGCAATTACCATGCTTGGTCTTTTAATATTTGGATATTCGTCATATATTGTTTTTAATTTTTCAGAAGAAACAATGTAGTCTTTTACATTATTAAAAATGAAGTCAGTTCTTTCTTTTTGCTCTTCTAAAAACAAATGATCATAAACAGCTGTAACTATATTTTGACCTCTCAAATATTTCTCAATAAACTCTTCATATTCAAAGCCCAAATTAGAAATATATTCTTTAGAGAAATCACTATATAGCCATGATATATTTCCTCTCCACATAAAGAACATTAAGTCATATAAATTCGCTAATATTAATATCTTAATAGCATTATCTCCAAAAATATTCATTGGTATTATGTCTATATCATAATAATCTGACAAATATTTTTTTATTTGTTTAGCCGAATTGTCAAGGGCCCATCCCTCTTTGTCTATCATTAGAGCAATTCTTGGCTTAGTATTTTTCATTTCTTCTTTTTCCACTTTTAGCTCCTTTTAATTATATTACTTATCTTATTTACAATTTTGTAACTTCTAGAATATAGTATTGAGTCCAACTGTTCTCTCATTTCCTTGTTTTCTTTTTTTAAGAGTTTGTTCTCTTTTACCTTTTCTATTAGAATTTTATTTTCAAGTTCCAACTCTTCGTTCTTTATTCTTAATTCATCAACTAACTCCATATTTTCTTCCTTTATCCTCTATTCCTTATTTTTCTAAAAACTTCTTAACATTTTCCTCTGCTTTTGCATTATATTCTACTTTCCAGTTTTTGTATAATTCTAGTATCTTCTCTTTATTTTGTAAAGCATACTTTATTTTATTATATATTTCTATTATATCATTTTGCTTTTCTAGTACTAAATATTTTTCTAGTTCACTGTCTCTAAAATATTCTGAATTGTTATCCACTAAGCATATAGTTCCAAGCTCTAGACTTTCCAATGGCATAATTGACGTCTCATCAAAATCGCTTATAAAAAGATTTATATCATTTTGCGCCATTTTTTGTTGCATTTCTTTTCTAGATACTTTTCTTGATTTCCCCCCCACATTCACATTAAATCTTCTACATATTTTTGCAACTTTGTAATTTAATGGTATACAATCCAATTTAGCAAGGTCCATTAAACTGATAGCACATATTTGATTATATATTTCTTTGTTTTCTTTATTTTCGGCATTGTATATTCCTATTCTTATGTAATCGTTTTCTATTGCTGTTTCTTTTATTTGTGGTATCTCCTCATTAGCAAGGTACTTACTAAGATATGAAACTTTATATCCCTTTTGTTTGTAAAATTCGTATAAATTTTTTCTAAATACTACAAATTCATTTACCCATTTTTTATTATATAAATCTAATAATAGATCAAAGTAGTTCCATATGCAGTCTTCTTTTAAAGAATCATGATTTTTGTGGATTAACACTTTTATTGATATATTTTGATTTGTGTTTTTTAGTTCTTTTATTATCTTGTCCCATCCATCAATATATGAGTTAAATATTACAGTCTTTTTACCAGTATCAGCTATGGCCTGAGCTATTAATCTTGCCTCTTTATTTGTATATTGTTCTCTTACATATAAACACTCATTTTTTAGCAATGGAATTATGCCTTCAGTTTCTTCATTTAAATCAGGATGAGCAATAACTAAATATTCTTCTTTTTTCTGTGAAAGTTCCTCTTGTATTCTTCTTACTCTTTTTCCTCTATTTATATATATGGATGCTTTCATTCTAAGCCAACAATATAATTTTTTTAGTAAGTTTATCGTTTTATTTTTTAGTCCAAATATAAAGTCTATTGCATGATTTATTCTTTTTCCAGCACTTGGTCCAAAAGTTCTATATATTCCAATCGTTCTCTTTTCTCCATTGTCAGTCCATGTTGCCTTAAATAAATGTACCATGTATGTATTTTGTGTATAGACTTTTTCTGAATAATTATAGTTCAATGGATAAAAGTACTCTCTTGGATATACATACACATTGCCATCTACCACAGTGATATTATTATTTATTAAAACGCTATCATATTTTTGTAATGTTTTAGTTATAATTACTGGATTTGCAAAATTGTACATAATTTCCGGATTAAAATGCTTAATCTTATTATAATATTCCATAATCTCTTTTATATATTTATTTTTTGCTTCTTTGACATATATCATTGCAGTTCCAACATATCCACTATCTTCAAAGCCCAGTATCATATCTTTATTGAATATATCTGATGGATCTTTTAGGATTTTCATATCTGTATCTAAATATAATCCACCTTCTTTATAAAGCGCATAAATTCTTACATAGTCGCTGACAAAAGCCCATTTTTTACTTTCATAGGCTTCTTTTACAAAAGGAAAACTATTAATATCAAAATTACTTTCGTTCCATTCTTTTATTTCATAATCTGGTAGAAATTTTTTCCACGTTTTTATGCAATCTTTTACCGACTTAGGTAATGGCTTTCCACCAAACCAGCAATAATGTATTTTCTTTGTCATTTTTTCCTCCTACTATCTATTTACTATTGATTTCAATAATGTTTTTGTGCTCATTAATATATTTCTAAAATAATTTACTATTTTTCTTTTGGTTAGTATTTCTTTTACTTTTCTGCAATCTCCCTCTAATAGGGCTTTAAAAATATCTTGCATTAATTTTTTTTGTCGTTCTGAGTATCCATTATTTAAACTATAAAGCATATTACTCTCTAATATATAATTTATAGTATTCTTATTTTTCTTCTCGAAATCCTCTAAGTTTGACACGAATTTTTCTTTATTTTTATTAAAGTCCTCATTAAATATTTCTAATATTCTTATTGTAATAAATTCATTTACTATATATTTATATTTTTCAAATTCATTATTCTGCTTTCTTATAACTTCCGATATATTTTCGCAAATTTTATAAAAAGCTGAAACATACGTATTGGTTGCAACTATTGATTTCTCTCTTTGCAAGTAATAGTAAAATGGATATGGCATATACTTGATATTTTTTGCATTAGTCAATATAAATGGTGTTACAGCAACATCCTCATATTGCTTTCCTACCGGAAATTTAAAATCCTTATATAACTCTTTTTTTATTATTTTATTGCAAGAAGATCCAGACATCGCTCCATCTAGTAATCCCTCTAAGAAAATTTCTTTGTCTTCTCTATATGCTCTTGATGTGTAATTGTATATTGGATTGTTTTCAAAAACAACATATAAGTCATATATAATAACATCATAGTTATTTATATATTCTCTAGCAATCTTGTAAAAATTTTTGTCGATGTAATCATCAGAATCAACAACGCTTATAAATTTACCTCTAGCCATCTCTATACCGACATTTTTAGTGTCCGCTAAACCTTTGTTTTTCTTCTTAGTATATACAAAGTTTTCTTTATACTTCTCTGGTAAATTGTTTATAAATTGTTTTATTATTTTTTCTGAATTGTCAGTTGCTCCATCATTAACTATAATAACTTCACAGTCTGTATCCATTGCATCTAATACGGAATTTAAACACTTTTCTATATACTTTTCGGTATTATATACCGGAATTATTATTGAAAATACAAATTCACTTTTATTCATCTTTTCCTCCACAATTATTTATCAATATATTTAATTTTTGTTTAATTTGATTATTATACTCTTCACAATTAAAAGTTTCTTCATTATGTATGCCCTGATTAATAGCTAGTTTCATTGCTTTATATATTGAATCTACGTCTTTATTTGTCACTATACCATATTTGTTCTGTATAACTTTTTTACTGTCAGAGACCTCTGTTGTTAATATCGGTAGTCCCAATGTCATAGCTTCGATATACACAACAGGAAAGCCTTCGTGCTCAGATGTGGTTAAAAGACTATCAGCTATTTTAAAATATGGATACGGATTAGATTTTTGACCTAAGAATAGTATCTGATCTTGTAAGCTATATTTACTTACCAGCTTTTTGTAGTCTTTATCATCTTTCCCTGTTCCTATCATTACTATTCTAAATTTCAAATTATCTTGTTTTAGTAATTTTGACGCCTCAATTATTCTAGATAACCTCTTGTCCTCTTCTGTATGTCTTCCAACATTTAAAAAAGTATATATCTCACTTTTTTTAACATCTTCGATTTGCTCTTTAGATTTTTCAATAATGTTTTCATAATCAATCAAATTATGTATTACTTCCACTCTTTGTTTAGTTTTTATCTCTTTTATGAATACATTTTTAGCCGTTTCTGATACAAATACTATTTCTTTGAACTTTTTTGATTTTAGCTCTCTAAAGAAGTTAATATATTCTTTCTTATCTTTTCTAAACATTGTCATATAGTCTCCATGAACCCACAATGCTGAATTCTTCGAAGCTGTTCTTGCTACAAAAGAATCGGGTTTTGAGTATGTTGCATATGAAGCTGAGAAATCATATTTGTTTTTATATTTTGCCTTAAACTTAATCTGCTTTGCTAGGTTTTTTATTTTTCTAGTTATTATATTCTTGTCAGCATTTGGTGTATATTCTATAATTTTAATAGCTGGATCTATAGTATCTAAAAAGATTCCTTCTTTTCGTTCTAGTACAAGAGTTATATCGTATTTTTTCTCTCTTGCTAGGTAATTTAATAGCGTTACTAATGCCGTTTCAATTCCACCCACATCCAAGCTAACTGCTGCAAATAACAATTTTTTCATATAAATTGTCCTTCCTTTATTCTCCTGTGATTATTTCTACATTGTATCCTATAAATAATCCTGTTTCTATTACTCCTGTAATGTTTTTCAATCTTCTTTCAAGAGTTTCATCAATATTTTCAAATTTTGCATCTAATATTATATTTCCGTTTTCTGTAATAACAGGTCCATCTTTTTTAAGTGCTAATCTTAATTCTATACTGCTTGCTCCTAATTTGTAAAGTTCTTCTTTGACTAGATTTATGGCTTTTGGTGTGCATTCTACTGGTATTGGAAAATTTGCTCCTAATTTGTTTACTAGTTTTGATTTGTCTACTAAAATATAAGTTTTGGCTGCTGTCTTAATGTTTAATTTTTCATTAAACATTGCTGCTCCTCTGCCTTTTATTAGCCATTTGTCATTATCTACTTCATCTGCTCCATCAAAACACCAGTCAGGCTTTTTTTCGTCTATTGTTGCTGTTGGAATGTTTAGATATGTGCATAGCATTTTTATTTCATATGACGTTGGAATTGCTGTTATTGTTATATTTTCTTTTTGGATTTTGTTTGCAATTTCTATGGCAGTTAGATATGATGTTGACCCAGAACCAAAGCCTACAACTTCTCCATCTTGTACTTTTTCCGCCATTCTTCTGGCTATTTTTTCTTTTTCTTCTCTATTAGATATTTCTTCTTTCCACATAGGTTTTTGCATGATTTCTCTATTCCATTCCATTTATTTTTCCTCCAAATTAATTATCAAAATTTCTTTTATATTATATCTATAAAGCACAATTATTTCAACCGTTTTTGACAAATTTAACTGTTTTAAAGCAAAAAAGATTCCCAACTATATTGTCAGGAATCTTTTATGTGCAGATTAGGCATTCCATCTCCAGAAGATGTCTCTTCCAGAGGAGTCTTCCCGAATCAAATTTCTGTAGAGAGCCTTTGCAATCTCTCCAGGTCTCATAATTATAATTGTACTATCGCTTTTCTTGATAATACAAGTATAATTAATGAAGAGGTTTAACTCGAGATACTTTTGATTGTTCAGGCTCGTCTCGCGTACTCTGTGAATAAAGTAGTACACCCACGGAGCGTTCTTGTACTTTTTGAGCATCTTTTCACAGCTTTTTTCGAATGCCGGCATATTCTCTTTGCTTGGTACTTCAAGCAAATTCGTGAACACTGTGCGTCTGTCTTCTCTCTCAACAAAATAGATGTCGAAACGTTGGTAGTCGCTCATGGGTACTTGCAGTTCTACATAGAACTTTCCCCTCTCATTTGTCCGTTCCATTGTTTTCACCCTTTCTTTTGCACATTAGCTAACAAACATATTTTGAAACTTGTTGCTTTTATGCTGTTAGCATTATTTGGTTGTAATATAGTTATTATAGCAGTTTTTTGGTCTTTTGTCAAATTATGTAAATTAATAGGCCTTCGACCGAAAAAAACGGTCGAAGGTCAGTGCCTTTTATTCTTTCCAGCGCCACACGATAGCCCTTTTATCCTTTTTAAAGATTTCCATATACTTGGTCAGCACTTTACGAACCTCTTTGGGTTCGTAGGTAACAATGATTGTGTCACCCTTCGCAACCAAAGTGGGATACCTGAACAGCAAGTTCAGGTGAACCGTTATTTGTCCTCTTTTCACCGCCGTTTTGATACACTTTTTCAGATAGTGTGTCCAAAGCGCATTTCCGTTCTGGTTAATGCTGTCAATCTTTGCCAGCATTTTAGGTAGTTCTTTCTCCGTAGGGAGAAGCAACATGTTGTACGGGATTGGTTTTTCTTCGGGATTAAGGAAGAAGAACCGATAGTTGTCTTCTTCTGTCGTGGTTACTGCCTTTTGTTGCAGCAACAGCTTCCATCCTGTGGTCATTTTGCTAGATACCTCCTTATAGGCACATCTGTTACATGATTCATGATTATCCCATAATTCATATAACATTATTTTGTTTGTAGGTACTTTGTAATTATAACAGATTGTTTACAGTATTGTCAATGCTTTGCTCTCTTATGCAAGAAAAATCACTTACAGATTTTTCTCTATAAGTGATTTACTTTTCTATTTTTTCATATATTTTATTGTGTATATTGTCATCGCTATTACTGTTGCTGTTATAGCAATTATTGCAAATATATTTGTGTCGCCAGTTTGTGGGATTGGAGTCTCTGCTTGAGTATTGTCTTCTGGTTTCTTTAACATGATTGATGGTGAAACATCTGATGTTGCTTTTTGTTCTGTTCCCTTTGTATCAGTATATGTTACATCTACCTTTTCATTTGTAGGTGTTTCTACGTTTATTATTGTTCTATCAAAGTTTTCTTTTAAAACTAGTTTGTATTTAAAAGATGCTGTCTCTCCTGCTTGTAGAACTCCTATTGTCCATGTTATGCTGTTATTTTCTGTGTTTACTTCTGCTGTTACTTTTCCTATATTTGCTTGTTCTACAATCTCAAAGTTGTAGTTTGCAAGGATTATACTTGGGAAATAGTCCACTAGCACTATGTCTTTTATTTCATTTTTTATTATTGTCACAACATTTTCGAATATATCTTGTGTAATAGTATCTTCTACTTGACTATCTGTTACATAGAAAAATTTTCCGTAATTTGGAGCTTCTTGCGTTCCAAATATTTCTTCTGCTAAATCTTTATATGTTTTTCCAGCTGCTTCTGCACATACGTTTCCGTCTTGGTCTGGCATAAATGTTGAATTAACACCTGTCATAACTGTGATTATATTTATTCCTTTATCTTTTACAGATTGTAATGTTGCTTTTGTTTTGGTTTTTACTTCTCCTGAATATTGATTAACTGGTCCTCCAACAACTGTGTTTGGAACTCCATCTGTTAATAATATTAGGTGTTTGTTTAAGTTTGTATCTGTTGAGAAGTTGTTTCTTGCAATTTGTACTCCTGCGTCTATGTCTGTTCTATATCCTATTGTTTCGATTGTGTCGATTGCTGTTTTTATTTCTTCCAAATTATTTGTAGGAAGTTTTACAAGTTTTGCGTCTTCTTCAAGTGTTCCTTCTTTTGTTGTGTCTGCGCTAGCTGAAAAACTTACTATTCCTATTTTTGTATTTGGTTGAGCTGTTAATATTTTTTCTACCAATGTTTTTGCCGCTGTGAATACAGCTTCTTTTCTTGTTCTTGTATTGTCAACTTTGTTGTCCGTCATGCTTTTTGAGTTGTCTAATACTAAGAATATTTCACTTGGTTTTACTTGTTCTTCTTCACTTTTTATGTTTTTTACATCTATTTGTAAAACTGCTTCTTTTTTAGGATTGTCAACTGATATTAGTTGTTTAATTACTTCTCCATCTTCTCCTAATTTTATGTCACAAACATTGTCTTTTACCTTTACTAATGTCACATCTTCGTTAGCTGCAAATACTGTTGTGGTAAATAGCATTATTATTAGTGCTATTATTCCTATTGTTTTTAATTTTTTCATATTTTTCGCTCCTTTTATATAATATCAATCATTTTTTATTTTACCACATTTTAGTTATTATATCAATATTTTTAACAAAATTTACGAGCACTTTGTTAGTGCTCGCATTTTTTATTTAACTAATTTACAGTAGTTCTTCTTACCTTTTCTTAGTATTGCTCCTTTTTCAAGGATTTCTGCTGTGACTTTTAATTGAACATCTGTTACTGTTTCGTCATTCAATGTTATTCCATTTTGAGCAATTAATGTTTTTGCTTGTCCTTTTGACGTTGCAAATCCAGCTAAAACTATTGCTTCTACAATACTTGTATCTGCTTCTACTTTTACTGTTGGCATATTGTCTGTATTTCCGTTTCCGCCAAATAGCGCATTCGAAGCTTCCTCTGCTTGTTTAGCAGCTTCTTCACCATGTACTAATTTTGTAATTTCGTATGCTGCAATTTTTTTAGTTTCGTTTAGCTCGGCTCCTTCAACTGATGTAAGCTTATCTATTTCTTCCATTGGCATAAATGTAAGCATTTGTAAAACTGTCTTTACTCCACTATCATCTACATTACGCCAGTATTGATAAAATTCGTATGGAGATGTTTTTTCTGGATCTAACCATAATGCTCCTTTTTCTGTTTTGCCCATTTTCTTTCCTTCTTTTGTTGTAAGAAGTTTGAATGTTAATCCAAATGCGTCATCATGTCCAACTTTTCGAACTAGGTTTACTCCACCTATAATATTTGACCATTGATCATTTCCACCCATTTCTAGTTTACATCCATACGTTTCATACAAATGTAAGAAGTCATATGATTGCATTAGCATATAACCCATTTCAAAAAATGTCAATCCTGTTTCTAATCTATTTTTGTAGCAGTCTGCTGCAAGCATTTTGTTTACTGAGAATAAAGAACCTATCTTTCTCATGAAATCTATAAAGTTTAGGTCTAATAACCAGTCTGCATTATTTACTATTATTGCTGCATTCTCTCCTTCAAAACTTATAAATTTTGATAATTGTTTTTTGCAACATTCTACATTGTGTTCAATTTCTTCTCTTCCCATCATTCTTCTCATGTCAGTTTTTCCTGATGGATCTCCTATGTTTACAGTTCCTCCACCTACTAATATAATAGGTCTGTGTCCAGCCTTTTGCATATATGAAGCTACCATCATAGATACGAAGTGCCCCACATGTAGGCTGTCTGCCGTTGGGTCAAATCCTATATAGAATGGTACATTTTCCTTATCTAATAATTTTCTCAAGTCTTCTTCGTCAGTAACTTGTTCGATGTAGCCTCTTGCTTCTAAAGTATCTAGTACATTCATATCTTTGTCCCCCTTTTTTATATAATGAATAAATTATACCATCACAATCCTTAAAAAGCAAGAGTTTTCATCTATTTTCCGATAAACATCTGAACATATATTTTGCCGTATTTTGGACTACTTACCACTCCTATTCCAGTATAGTTGAAACTGCTATTTAAAATGTTAGCTTTATGTCCTGACGAATTCATCCACGCACTTACAGCCCCGCTTGTTGCTCGAATTTCCCGCAATATTTTCTCCTGCCGAATTATATGATATTTTAAAGCTCTTTAACATGTCGAATGGAGAACCATATGTCGGAGAAGTATGCGAGAAATAATTATTGTCTACCATATCTTGTGCTTTTATTCTAGCCACTCTTTGGACTTCGTCATCAACTTTTAGCGCTGATAATCCATTATTGATTCTTTGCTGATTTATTAAATTAAATACTTCTTTTTCGTTCGCATTCATATTTGTTGTTGTAGTTTGATTATTATTGTTGTTTTGCGCGTTTGATGATTTTGGGTAAATTGGTTTTACATACTTTTTACTAACCGCACCCACATAGTCTCCCTCTATTTGTACCACATACCAGTCTCCAACTCCCGCAAATACTCTGATATATTCGTTTTTATTAACTGTTGCTACTACTTTGTATTGTGTTCCAGGACCACTTCTCACATTTAATTTTGAAGCCGTAACCAAACCTGTTGCAAAATCTAACTTGTAATAATGTTGCATTCCAAATGACGTTGTTAATCCGCATAGTATTAGTGTAAAAACAGCCAATGCTGATAATCTAAAAATTATTTTCTTTTTTATTGTTATGACTCTCATAAAAAAACAATCCCCCTTTGTTAAAGGTATTACTTTACGACTGTCCTTTATGCTTGTTTCACTGTAATTTACCCAATAGGCAACCTTTATTTTTCTGCTTTAATATATTTTAAATCACTCAAGAGACGTTTTCTCTCTTGAGCGGTATTATTACTTAAAATTTTATAAATCCAATGTTATTTTCTTTTGCATTTCTTAATATATTTTCTAGTTCTTCCTTACTAGCTTCTGTTATGTCTATAGTTAAAACATGTCCTCCATTGGTTAATTCATGATATGGAGCTTCTATTTTTATTTTATCTTTTATATCAGATTCATTGTCTATATAAAAAGAATTTGTATATATATTTTTATCAGTTATTCCTTTTAAGTTTCCATATATTGCTTTATCGGTTGCAATAAATTCTTCTGCAAGCTCCTTATCTTCTGTTCCCATTAAAGAAAAGTTTAGATTGTATTTATTACTAAATTCCTCCACTTTGCTTTTCATAAAGCTAATTATCTGAATTCCTAATTTTTGCGTTTCTTTGTTATCAATTCTTTTCTTTCCTGTTAAAGCAATTAAACACTCTTCCAAGCCCATAAATCCAACTGTAAGGCTTCCTTGTTTTATTACTTTTCTAATCCTATCATCGTCTTTTGCTTTCTCAGCATCCATCCATACACCTTGTTTTATAAAGAAAGGAAATTCATAAGCTTTTTTATTTCCTTGTGTCTCAAACCTGTCTAGTAGTTGGTCTTTTACTAAGTTTAGCTTGTCCTCCAATTCATTAAAGAATTCTTCGTATTGTTTTTCTTTCGACTTAGACATTTCTTTTAATATTGGACTGTTTTTTATTCCTATTCTTGCTAGGTTAATTGTTGTATACGATATATTTCCTCTTTGTGAAGCTATTTGTTTTCCTTCTCTATCTATAATATTTTCCATCTCTCTCATATTAGAAGCATTGTATGCAACTTCGCTGTCCGGATTATTTTCTACATAGTATTTTTTATTATATGTTGCATCTAAGAAAGAAAATGCTGGATAATTTCTTCTACTTGCTATATCTATAGCTCTCTTATATAAATCATAATTTTTATCTTCTTCGTTATAATTTATTCCTTCTTTTATTTTAAATATTACAAGTGGAGATAGTCTTTCTTTTTCATTTTCTATTCCAAAGTCTATGGCATCTAATATTTTAGTTATTACCATTCTTCCTTCTGCTGAGGTATCTGTTCCCAAATTTATTGTTGGATATATTCTTTCATTTCCATTTGTGTCTATAACGTTTGTATCATGTATAAAGGCTTCCATAGCTTGTGAAACTATTTTCTTTGTTTTCTTCATTGCTATATCGTAAGATATTCTAAATGCTCTTTTTAGCTGTTCTGATTCTCTGCTGTATTTATCAAAAATTGAAATATCAAAATCTATGCTTTCAAGTTTTTCTATTTCTCTGTCAATTCCATTTGTTGCTGCAAATTTATCAAAGTCTGTATATATTAATATATCATCTATAGTTTGTTTAAATTGTTTTTTAAAGGTCTTTAGAACGCCTGGTGCCATATAATAATCAAACGCCGGAATTGATTGACATCCGTGTTGTTCTTTTTGATTTAATGTTATTACTAGAACTGCAAGTGCAGTATAAGACATTATATCTTTTGGTTCTCTTATATGTATATTTTTTGTTTCAAATCCACCATTATATATTTTCTCTAGATTTATTTGTGATGATGTAGTTGTTCCTAGTGGCATAAAATTTAAATCGTGTATATGTATTTCACCTAAGTCTTGAGCATCTGCAACCTTCTTTTTTACTATGTAAGACTTAGCAAATTCCTTTGAAATTGTACTTCCATAGTCTATCATCATTTCCATAGGGCTAACATTATTTTCTTTTTTTAATGTTAATGCTTCTAATGCTTTTAAAAACTTGTGTTGTTTCTTTTCTTCAAAAAATATTTTTCTTGACTGAGCTCTTCTTTCCCTATACTCCGAAAATGAAGTATATACATCTTCATATCCTTCTTGCTGCAGGTATTTCTCTATTAAATCTTGGATTTCTTCAATTTTTATTCTTTCAACTCCAAGATTTCCTATTTCTTCTATTACTAGATTATATACTTTGTTTATATCTTTTTCGGAATATTTTGCTTCTTCTTCGTCAAGTGCAACACTGTCGAATCCTTTTTTTATTGCCAAGGCTATTTTGCTTCCGTCAAAATCAACTTTTTTTCCATCTCTTTTTACAACTTTAATATTTTCAAACATATTTACTCCTTGTTTGTTACAATAAGGGATGGTGCTTTTAAGCCTGCCATCCCTTGTTCATTATTTTGCTAATATTTTCTTCATTTCTTCTGCTCTTTTTACTTTTTGTGTAGTGGTTTTTATTAGAGGCTCTGTTGTTACAATTATTTCTTTTATGTGTTTGTATGTTGACAAGTTTTGATTTATTTCTTTTACTTGTTCCCAGATAATATCTCTATATTCTTCTTCCTTTTTATCAGGATATAATTGTTTCATTGTTTCTTCATTATATACTATTTTTGCAGATACTACTGGATCTTTTTCGTCTCCATCTTTTGGCATACCAAATACCATACATTCCTCTACAAAAGGTAATTTACTAATTAAAAATTCTAACTCTAATGGATATACATTCTTTCCGTTTTTTAATACTATTAAGTCTTTCTTTCTACCTGTTATGTATAAAAATCCTTCTTCGTCTATATATCCTAAATCTCCAGTATAGAACCATCCATCTTTTATGGCTTCTTTAGTTGCTTCTTCATCTTTGTAATATCCCAACATTATATTTGGACCTTTTACTATAATTTCTCCTATTCCTTCATCATTTGGATTATAAATTTTTGCTTCTTCATTGCACATTACAAGTCCTGTTGCTCCAGGCTTTTTGAAGTGATCTGTTTCTGCTGATATAACTGGCGATGTTTCTGTTAATCCATATCCTTGATTTATAGATATACCAAAGTTTGAAAGTCCTATTATTGCTGGTTTATCCATTGGTGCTCCACCATAAAGGATTAATCTTAACTTTCCTCCAAGATTATCTAATATTTGTTTAAACACTTTTCTTCTAATATCTATATGGAAGAATAGCAAGAAATTACATAGTCTGCTCATTATATTTATTAGCTTTGTTTTACCCTGTTTTTCTATTGCTTTGTTTAATTTTTTGTACATTAACTCTAGCATTTGTGGAACTCCTACAAATACAGTTATATGATATTCTTTTAAGTTATCTAATATGTATTTTAGTCCATCACAGAATATTAGTGTTGCCCCACAGTATAAACATCCATATATAAATGATATTGTGCATTCAAATGTATGATGCAATGGTAAAAATGATAGTATTGAATCTGTTTCATACATCATTACAAAGTGTGGCATCGCATTTATATTTGAACAAACATTATTTTGACATAGCATTACTGCTTTCGCTACTGATGTTGTTCCAGATGTATATAGTAATACTGATAATTTATTATTATCTATTTCTATGTTATCAAATTTATTGTAGTTGTTTGCTAAACTATCTTCTCCTTTTTTCAATAAATCTTGATAATACAAAATATCTTTTTTGTTTAGATTATCCATACAAATATAGTATTTTAGATTTGTATTATTTTCTTTTTTTATCTCATCAAATGCTTCTTCATATTTTTCGTCATATATAACTGCTTCCGCTTCACTTCTAGAGATTAATGATTTTATTTCACTGTTTGGCAGTGATCTGTCTAGTGGAACAATTATCATATTTCCACACGCAACAGCCATATATGTTACACACCATTCATATCTATTTCTTCCTATTAAAGCAACTTTTTTGCCCTCTAGCCCCATATTCAATAAGGCTGTTCCTAGTTTTGTTACATCATTTTTATAATCTTTAAATGTATGTTCAACATATTCTGGATTTTTTGCTTTTAAATCTTTTTTATATTTGAAAGCTACTTTGTCTCCATATTTTTCAACTGCTCTATTTAATAATTCTTTATAATCTTTAACAGTCCCCATTTCGTGACCTTTAAATGTTTTCATTCTTTTTTCCATTTTATCTTATCTCCATATTAAAATTGTACTTAAACTTATGTGCTTATTTTATATCAAATCACATATAAAATCAATAGGTAGTTATTAAAATTTAAAACAAGCTAATAAATTGTTTTTGTTAGCTTGTTTTAATCCTTAATTATTAGTCCTTAATTCATTCCCTTCCAGCAGTCTACTCTTGCATATCCTCTATATTCTGTTCCATCTTTTTCTATTATGAATTGTTGTGTTGATCTATAAAATTCATCTGCATTGAAATCGTTTAATTGAGTTCTTAAATAATTGCATATGTGGCCTCCACCAATATAGCTACAATTATTATTATTTCGTATAATCGAACTAATATCTATTTTCTGATTATTATATATTATATAAGCCACTGTAAATGTTTGGATATTTTTTGTCTCTTTATCTTTTAATGTTACACACCAATATGGAGAAAGTTCTGCAATTCTTATTGGTTGTCTTGTTGCTAATCTCGTAATCACTCGTGCCATATTATCTAGAGTCTCTGATGCAATTATATTTGTAACGTAGTATTTAGCATTCTCGTCAACATTTGTTACTTCTACTTCTTTAGTATATGTCTTACCTGTTACTATGTCCTGTACCTTGAATGTATATGTACCATTTGCTGTTGCTATATATTCGTTAGAAGTTGCATCAATCGGATTTGTTATAATATACAGATTTATTGATTCGGCTGTTTCATCCCAACACACTACACCAACGATTCTTAACACATAATCATTAATTCCACCATTACTTTCCACATAACTCCAAAATGCTTCTTCTGTTGCTTCAGTAATATCTTCCTGTGCTTCATGCCATTTTAGTGTTTTTTCAAAAGTTGTAAAGTTAGTTTTTCCATAACGCTTATTTATAAATATCGGCTCTAGCCTTTTAATTATTTCTTTTTTTCTTTCCTCATCTAGACTTGTTATAGCATTTGCTGCAACTTCTGCGTCTTTTTCATTTTTTATAGTTGTCAAACCGTCCACAGAATCTACTTTTAATAAAACTGCACTCGCTTTCTCAGTTGCTGGTGTTTTGCTGATGTTTATTGTTACACTACTGTAACTTATTTCTTTTATTACAGTTCCGTCTTTTTTCTTTATTGTGATTAATTCTTGCTCTCTATCTATTTCATCCTCTGTTAATAGTTTTCTAGAGATTAAACTTGCTAGCATTGTGTCTGCACTTTCTTGTGCTTGATTTGATTCTTTATTTATGAAGTTGTGTTGTTTCCACATCCCCACTTCATCTTCTACTTGAGAAGCTCTTGTTTCTATTCTTGCATCTTTTGATTTTGCGATGATTCCGTTTTCATCTAGTAATAAACTTATTGTCACTCCTGCTAGTATTAAAAGTACAACTATTGTTACTACTAATGCGATTAGGGTTATACCCTTTTGTGTTTTTAACATGATTTTTTCCTCCTACGTTTTTTTGATTTTTTAGTTTCTTTTGACCATATTTATTGTTCTCGTTTTTTGTGATTTTATTATAAAACATTTTGTTCTATCTTTCAACCACTATTTGACTTTTTTATTAAATATGTTATTCAATTAAAAATCTCAGAGAAGCAATGCACTTGCTTTCTAAGATTTCCTCATTTTCTACTATTCCACAGTTTTATAATTCTTTGTTTTAACCTATTGACTTTTTCCTTACAGTTGTGCTATATATAGAAATAGTTAGTTTTAATTGAATAACATATTCAATTAAAAACTCTGGCTTAAAAGTTTTGCTTTTGAGTATTTTTGTTTTTGTAATATTATTCATTTTCTATAATATATTTTTATAGAGGTGAATTTTGTGTTTATTAAGTCTGTCAAGTTAAATCTTTTGAAAAGATTTTTGCTTTTTTCATTTATTATTTTCATATCACTACTTCTTGTTTATTTTGGATTTAGTAATACCATAAAGCCTTCTGTTAATGACATTGAGGATAACTCTTTGACTGATTTTGCAAATGTTAATGTAGAAGATATCGCAAAAGATTCCGAAGAATCTTCTAATAGTTATATTAAATGGGTTGAGTTCAACGGCTCCGCTACCTTACTTAAAAAATTATCTGATTTAGATATTTCTTCGCATTCTCAAGATAGCACTATTAAACTAAATTGGATTGAGCTTATGTCTTATTTAGGATGCAAATATGGTGGTAATTTAAAATTGTTTAAGCAATCCGATTTGGATAAATTAGTATCTGAGCTTAATTCAGGTAAGACCATGGAAGAGTTGACTTTTAATATGAAATTATATAATTATTTTTATCAAAGTTATGATGCCATTTTTCACGAGTTTATTGGCGAGTATGAAATCGAGACAAGTGATAGTTCTGGAAATAAATCTTATACTAAAAAATATGGTTTAAAAGCCTTTTTGCCTATTGCCAAAAATTATAGTTTCAGCCATTATAAGGATTTTGGTAGTGCTAGGTCTTATGGTTATAAAAGAGTCCATTTAGGGAATGACCTCCTTGGAAGTATTGGCACTCCGGTCATTGCCGTAGAATCCGGCTATGTTGAATCTTTGGGTTGGAATCAGTATGGCGGATGGCGTGTCGGTATTAGAAGTTTTGATAAGAAACGATATTACTACTATGCTCATCTTAGAAAGGATCATCCTTATGCCAAAGATTTAGCAGAAGGTCAAATTGTATCTGCTGGAGATGTTATCGGCTATCTTGGTATGACAGGTTATAGTGCAAAAGAAAATGTAAATAACATTAATATTCCTCACTTACATTTTGGAATGCAGTTAATTTTTAATGAAGTTCAAAAGGAAGGTTATAATCAAATTTGGATTGACGTATATGAGATAATAGAATTTTTGAGAAAGAATACTTCTTCTGTCTATATGGCTTATGATGACACAAAGGATTTTGAAAGAAGATTTGAGATTATGCCAGTTGAATAAATTTGCTTTTTTGTAACTTTTACGGTATAATTTAGATTATGAAAACGTTAATTATAGATAATAAGAATAATGGTAAAAAATTGAATAGTGTGTTGTTAAAGGAGTTCCCAAATTTAAGCATTAATTCTATTTATAAAGCTCTTAGAAAGAAGGATATTAGGGTAAACAATGTTAGAATTAATGAAAATGTGACTCTTTATTCAGGAGATACAGTTTCAGTCTATATTTCTGATGATGCTTTGTTTGGCAAAGTTTGTATAGACACGATTTACGAAGACGATAATATTTTAGTTGTAAATAAGCCTATCGGATTGGAAGTGACTGGTCCAAATTCTTTAACTTCATCTTTAATCAAAATGTACGGCTTTGAAGTTTTACCTTGTCATAGATTAGATAGAAACACCTCTGGCTTAACCATTTTTGCAAAAAGCTCTCAAGCTTTAGAAATCATGCTTAAAAAGTTCAAAAATCATGAAATTGAAAAACATTATGTTTGTAAGGTTTATGGTATTCCAAAGGAGCGTCATAAAATATTAAATGCATATTTATTTAAGGATACAAAAAAGTCGCTTGTATATATTAGCGACAGTCCAAAGAAAGGTTATTTAAGTATCACAACCGAATACTCCATTATCTCTTCTGATAAGGGAACCAACTCTAGTATTTTAGATGTTGTATTGCACACAGGCAGAACTCACCAAATAAGAGCTCATTTGGCTCATATTGGATTACCCATAATTGGAGATGGAAAATATGGTATTAACGAAGTTAATAAAGCTTTTGGTTGCAAGACCCAGAATTTAGTTAGTTATTTTTTAAAGTTTAATTTTGTTTCTGACTCAGAGTTTTTAGATTACTTGTCTGGAAAAGAGATAAAACTTGATTTGTCGAAAATAAATTTTTAGCCAAGATTGTTTATCTTGGCTAATTTTTTAAAACAAGTTTATGATTTTTAATGATTGTTTGTCTTGGATATGGTATAGAATGTAAATACAATTTTCAAGTTCTGGTACTCCTTGGCTATAGTCTTCCATTTCCAAATAACCTTTCATAAGTGTCAATGATGTATTTACTTTTTCTAATTCATCATGTTCTATATAAAAAGCTAAATTTCTATTCATCTTTCTCCATTCTTGTTGCATTCTTTCTATTTTATTTGCTAATTCTTCCTTGTCTGTTTCCTCCTCTTTTTCTAATCTTCTTGCATATTCGTCTATCTCACTTAGTTTTATATCCATTTCTTTTACACAGCTTTTTGTATAATTTTGCGTTAGCACGTGTGCAGCAATTATTATCACAATAATTATCAATACAATTATTATTTCTTTCTGCATTTTTCCCTCCTCTGACTATAAATTGCCATTTGTTTTTTTATTTTCTTTTAGTTCTTTTTTGCTAAGTTTCTTTTGACAATAGAAATCACCTTTTGCATTTATCGTTACTATCAAGGCTTCTTCTGGCATCATTCGAAATTTATTTGTTTGCTTTTTTAACCATTCATAATTTTTGCCAATTTGTTGCAAATTCTTCGTCATTACTTTTCCGTCTATTACAAGGTTATATGCCATACCTTCAAATTCTGGCATAATATCAAAGTCTTCCGGTGTTGTTGCTCTTTTGTTTGGCTTTTGTACTACTGATATATCTCCACTAGTTTCAAGTATTGCGTATTCAACATCTCCAATGTTCATAACATTATTGCTTCTTAATTTTTCTTCCAATTCGTTTAAAGTGAATCTTTCTTTTTTTAATTTTTCTTCATCGATTCTTCCCTTGTATATTAATATTGTTGGTTTACCACAGATTAATTCTCTCATTTTACTACTTTTTAAGTTTAAGACTGATATAATTAAATGCATCACTAAAAGTCCTAGTATTGGTATTATTCCATTTGATATGGGTATTCCTATTTCTGTCATTGGAATTGATGCTAAATCTGCTATCATTATTGATATTGCAAGTTCAAATGGTTGCATCTGTCCAATTTCTCTTTTTCCCATCAATCTCATTACTATTAATACAATTATATAAATTACAATCGATCTAATAAAAGTTGCTAACATATAAAAAACTTCCTAACATTTTTTATTTATTTTTAGCTTTTATATTTTATTTATTCATTTTTCGAATGAATAAATTTATTCTTTTTTGCAAATAATATGATTAAATTACATTATGGGGAGGTTTTTTTATGGATAACAATGATATTAACACAAGAAGTTCTGCTCGTCCTAATACTTTTGGTCAAGTTATTTTAAGATTTGTAACTTCTGCAATTATTCTTGCAATAACAGCCTTTTTTACACCAGGTTTTACAATAAGTAATGTTTGGGCTTTGGCCTTAGCCGCAGTTATTCTAACTGTTGTAGATTACCTACTAGCAACCTTTACTGGATTACATGCTAGTGCATTTGGAAAAGGATTTGTAGGCTTCATTTTAGCAGTAGCTGTTTTATATGTAACACAATATTTTGTTGCTGGATATTCGATTTCTTGGATTGCAGCTATAATTGGTGCTTTAATCTATGGTGTTGTAGATTTCTTTATTCCTGATCAACAATAAGATAAATAGAAGGGATTTCCCACGTAAAAAGTCGAGCATTTTATATTTTGCTCGACTTTACTTTTAATATTTTTCTACTATTTCGTTTTTATTTTTATATATACTGTTTGCTGGTATTACACCTCTTACTGATGATAGCGGATAAATGTTTGTATGTTTTCCGACTATTGTTCCTGGATTTAGCACACTGCCGCATCCTACTTCTACTTCATCCCCCAACATTCCTCCTATTTTCTTTATTCCTGTTTCTATTTGTTCTTTTCCATCTTTTATAACTACTAGTTTTTTATCAGATTTTACATTAGACATTATTGATCCAGCTCCCATATGTGCTTTGTATCCTAATATTGAATCTCCAACATAGTTATAATGAGGAACTTGCACCTTGTTGAACAATATTACATTTTTTAATTCTGTTGAGTTTCCTACAACTGCTCCTTCTCCAACTATTGCATTTGCACGAATAAATGCGCAGTGTCTTATTTCTGCATCTTTACAAATTATAGCAGGTCCATGTATGTACGCGCTTTCATATACCTTTGCTGTTTTGTGAATCCATACATCTTCTCCCACTTTGTCATATTCTTCTTTTGGAAGAGTATTTCCAAGCTCTAATATATAATCCTTTATGTGTGGCAAAGCTTCCCAAGGGTATGTGAACTTTAATAGTAAGTCTTTTGCTATTGTTTCATCTAAATTATATAAGTTTACAATTTTACAATTTTCCATATTCTTTTCCTCTCTATTTGTTCCAGTAATTGTTGTATAATTCTCTTGCTGTTTCTGGGCTATCATTTCCTATTTTATTTTTTACTGGAGCAAAATCACATTCTCTTTTTCCTCTTAGTATTGATATGTTATCAAAGTAGTTAAACGCATCAAATATAAAAGCTTCGAATTTATATGCGTTTGGTTCTGTTACCTCAACAAACTCTCCATTCTCATTCATATAATTTGTTTTCTTATCTGCTACATGATATGGTAAGTTTTGTTTTGATATTTTCTCCAATGCATCTATACTAAATAAATTGCACATTATATGAGCTTCTCCATATAAAAGTTCTCCATCTTCGTCTCTTAGTTCTGCCATTTCTTTTGGTAATTCACTATATTCTATAACTGATGGTACTCCATTTGCCTTACAAAATACTCCAACTCTTTCACTTGGATCTTTTTTTGCAATAGATTTTGAAGCTATCTCATTGTTTTGATTTATTGTAAGTCCTATTAATATTGGATCCACCATATTTAATAATACATTATCTACTGATCCTATAAAAATCCATTTGATTCCTTTTTCTCTCATTTCTGAGATTATTCCTGTTTCAGCCATTGCCTTGTATATACAACCATTTCCATCAGCTGCTAGTTTTATACTATAATCTTTATCTAGAACTAACTGGCCATCTTTGAATAGTAATGGTAAATTTCCTTGAGTAAAGAATTTAACCTTTGATTCATCATATCCAAAATAATTATTATTTTTGAAAAACTCTACTGTTTCTTTATTGTTCTCTGTGCTTGTCATTATGCACCAAGGTAATATCACTCCATATTTTTTATTTGCTCTTTCTAGGTTTTCAGCTAATATTTGGAATAGATATTTTGGTTCTGGTCTTACATCTATTTTAAATGTTCCTTTTGGTCCTTTATGTCCAAGTCTTGTTCCCTGACCACCAGCCATTGTTACTACTGCATATTGGTTATTTTTTATTATCTCTTCTCCCAAGCCTGCGTATAATTTTGACTTGTCTTCTGATAATTTATATTCATCAACATATTTTATGTGTTCTAGTTTCTTTTCTAGTATTTCTGGTTTTTCTTTCGTTTCTTCATATAAGTTATTTAATTTTACAAAATCAAGGTCTATTATTTGTTGTGCTAATTTTTCTCTCTTATCTTCGCTCATTTTGTCCATCATATTTAATAATTTATCTTGGTTATTTTCCTTTAATAGTTTTTTTGCCTGTTCTAATATATTCATGCTTTTCGTGTATTGAGCTTTTGCACAATACTCTCCTTTCCTTGTTGTTTATTATATAATATAAATTTGCTTTTTGTTTTGTGTATATAATATCACAACTGCTTTGAGTATTCAAGTATTTTAGCAATATTTAAAGAGGCTCCACTTTGGAGCCTCTTGCTATGGGATTTAATCGCTCAGATAAATTGTATACTTAAACGGCTTATACGGAATTTGAAACTGTTGCAAAGTTTTAAGTTCTTCGTTCGAGAACTTGCCAACCATTTGACTTTTGCCACTTTTGTTGGCAAAATGAATTCTCTTAATCAAACTGTTTTTGATGTTGTAGATGTTCCTGAATCTCCGAGTATTCACGATATACAGAGCTGGTCTGATTTCGAAGTACTCACTCAGAAATTCCAACTGCTCCTGCTTAAGCTTCCACTGAACAGATCTTACTTTCTTTTCCTGCAAACTTCTCAGCTGGTACAATATCTTGCGCAACCGATAGTCTTTGCCTTTCAAAGTTTGATCCCTCCTTTATAATTTATACTTATATCTTATCACATTTTGCTTTATTTTTAAAGCCTTTATTGGATTTTTTACAAAATTATGCAAATTAATCCTCCGCTTCCCTCATTTATTATTCTTTCTAGTGTTTCTTGTAGCTTCTCTTGTGCATCTTCTGGCATTTTTAATAGCTTAGTTTGTAATCCTTCGTTTACCAACTCATGTAGACTTTTTCCAAATATATTTGACTCCCATATTTTCTTTGGATCGCTTTCGAATTCTGAAAGTAGATATTCTACAAGTTCTTGTGATTGTTTTTCACTGCCAACTATTGGAGATACTTCTGTTTCTATATCTGCTCTTATCATATGTATTGATGGAGCCTTGGCTCTCAGTTTAACGCCATAACGTGAGCCTTGTTTTACCATTTCCGGCTCCTCTAGTATTAGTTCATCTATTGATGGGCTGACTATTCCATATCCTTTTGTATTTACCTCTTGCAACGCTATTGCTATTTTGTCGTACTCTTTTTTGACATTTGCAAATGAAATCATTGTCGAGAATAGCTCTCCTTCATTTGTAATTGGAACCTTTGATATTTCAGTTAGTACTTTATAGAATAAATTATCTAGCAAATTTATTGTAATGTTTATACTTCCCGTTCCAAGCTGTATTTCATTTATTACACTATTTGATATTACATCTGTGTCTTGAAGATTTGTAATTCTATTGTCTATTTGTTTTAGTATTGATACATCTTTAAAAGTATTTTTTATCTCATCATATAATTCTTCTTTTAGCCAATGGTCTTCTGGAAGTCCATCAACCCATCTTGGGAAACTGATGTTGACTCTGTCTATTGGGAATTCATATAACACTCTGCCAAATATTTCATCTATTTTATCTCTTGATAAGTTTTCACAATCTGTTGGTACCACTTGTGCATCATATTTTTCTTGTAATTTTTCTGCCAAACTTCTTGTATAGTCCGATTCTGGCTCACTTGAGTTTAGAACTATTATAAATGGTTTATTTAATTCTTTTAGTTCTTTTACAACTCTTTCTTCTGCGCCAATGTAGTCTTCTCTTGGAATGTCTGTCACACTTCCATCTGTTGTTACTAGCACTCCTATTGTCGAATGTTCTTTTATTACTTTTCTTGTTCCTATTTCAGCCGCTTCTTCAAATGGAATTTCTTCTGTATTCCACGGGGTTTTTACCATTCTTGGCATATCGTCTTCTAAATAGCCTATGGCATTATTTACTAGATATCCTACACAATCCACTAATCTGACATTTAATTTTATATTATCTCCAACCGTTATTCCAACTGCTTCGTTTGGCACAAATTTTGGCTCTGTTGTCATTATTGTTCTTCCACCAGCGCTTTGTGGTAATTCATCTTGTGCTCTTTCTCTTTTATATTCATTATCAATATTTGGAATTACTAATAAATCCATAAATCTTTTTATAAATGTAGATTTTCCGGTTCTTACAGGTCCAACAACACCAACATAAATATCTCCATCTGTTCTTTGTGCTATATCTTGGTATAACATATTATCTTTCATTGATTTATTTACCTCCTTAAAATTCTCAATTGTTTAATCTGTTTGTACAATTAACTTTATTTAATGTATATTAAACAGTTTTAAAGTTATGCATAATTTTTTTACATATTTTTATATTTTTAGTAAAAACTATTATAAATATTTTTTATGGAGGCTTATCTTGAAAGAAAATAAAATTAGCACAAAACCAAATAATCAAAAGAGCATTTCATCTATTGTCGACTCTGTTAAACAGTATCTTCATAAAATCTTTTATGAAGATAATCCAACCGATTATGATTTTACTATTGGAGAAACTACAAATTCTGTTGTGATTGACAAAAGTACGACCTTTCCTTCTAGCGCCGAAAATTTGGAACTTACAAATGAGAGTTTACAATGTTTTGATACTAGTAAAGATACTGTTTTTCAGTCTTTGGATGTTAATTTGGAATATATTAAAGTTAGATTTAATAGTATGGTTAATTCTGATGTTATTATTCGTGAATTCACTTTAAACGCTAGAGGCAAGCAATACAGGGCTTTTCTTGTTTTTATTGATGGTATGATTAATGCTGATATGATTAATAATTTTATTTTAAAACCTTTAATGTTAAAGAATACCGCCAATTCTTTTGATGGTTCTCAAAATCGAGTTTTGTCAGAAGTTAAAACTAATAATATTACTGTTAGAAAAGTAAAGAAATTCGACATTTTAGAATACATTTCTACTTGTCTGCTTCCACAGAATGCTGTTAATAAATTCACTAAGTTTGATGATATTATAGCTGGTATTAATGCTGGTAATTGTGCATTGTTTTTGGATACTATAAATTTTGCTTTTGATATAGAGGTCAAAGGTTTTAGTCAACGTGGTCTTGGAAATCCTGAGAACGAGATTGTTATTAGAGGTGCTCAGGTTGGTTTTACAGAAAATTTGCGTACTAATACTTCTTTGCTAAGACGCTATGTTAATAACGAGAATTTAATTATTGAGTCTACTAATGTTGGTAAGATTAGCAAAACTTCTTGTGCTGTTTGTTATTTAAAGAATGTTGCTAATTCTGATTTAGTTGCTGAAGTTAAATATCGTATTAATAATCTTGGTGTTGATTATTTGATTTCTTCTGGACAATTAGAACAACTTATTCAAGATGATGATAATTCGAGTATTCCTCAAATGGTTTCTACCGAAAGACCTGATAGAGCCTGTAATCTACTCTTTGTTGGTAGAGTTGTAGTTTTAGTAAACGGAAGTCCTTATGCACTAGTTGTACCTGCTATATTTTCAGACTTTCTTGATTCTTCCGAAGATTTAAATTTAAAGCATCAATATTCAAATTTTATAAGAGTATTAAGGATTATCGCATTTGTAATTTCATTGTTTTTACCAGGTCTTTACATTGCTATTACTAACTTTCATCAAGAAGTCATTCCAACAGAATTGCTGTTTGCAATCGTTGCTTCAAGAGAGAGTGTTCCTTTTCCTATTCTATTTGAAATTCTCGTTATGGAATTTTCTTTTGAGCTTATACGAGAAGCTAGTATTAGAGTTCCGTCTCCTATTGGTCCTACCATTGGTATTGTAGGCGCTTTAATCTTGGGACAGGCAGCAGTTGAGGCAAATGTAGTAAGTCCGATACTTATCATTATAGTGTCTATTACTGCTATATGTTCTTTTGCTGTTCCTGATTTCTCGCTAGGATTCCATTTTAGAATTATGCGTTTCTTTTATATTATTTTAGGCGCTATTGCAGGATTCTTAGGGTTAGCAGCAGGTTTCTGCATTCATCTAATTGTTTTATGCAATCTAAAGTCTTTTGGAGTTCATTTTTTTGAAATTAATATGTTTCAAAAACCTAGAACCGGTAATGGTACTATTTTAGCTCCTACTTGGAAAAGAGAAAATCGTCCTAGATTTCTTAAGTCTAAGAGGCCAAAGAGCCAAGATGATATAAGTATGAAATGGAGATATAATAAAAAATAAGGTTATGAGTCCTTTGAAAATTCAAATTTTTGTATAAAGGAGTTTTACTTTGAGTGTCAATAAAGTTAGTACAGTTGAAGCTATTGCTTTAGTTTTAATAGTTGTAATTAATAGATTAACTATCAGTATTCCTCAAACAATTATTATGTCTTGTGGGTCTGCTGCACTTTTAAATGTTATTTATATATGTATTATTACTCTGCTTTTTGTTTTTCTTATTACGAAATTGTTTAGAAGATTTGCGGGTAAAGATATTATTGATATTTCTGAGTTTTTAGGAGGGAAATTTCTTAAAAATCTTGTTGGTGTTGTTTTGATTTGCTATTTTATATTTTTCACTTTCACACTTTTAAGAGATTTCTCCGAAATTTTGAGAATTTTATATTTTCCTGATGTACCAATTACGTATATTCTGGCATTCTTTATTGTAGTATGTGTTGTGGCAAATCTGGTTAGTTCTAAGAGTATAATAAATTCCAATGTATTGCTATGTTTTTCCATTATTGCTGGTATTATATTAGTTTGTATATTTGTGTTTCCTTCTATAACTATACAAAGAATTTTTCCTATACTTGGTTATGGAGCTTATCGAACTTTTGTTGTTGGCCTTTCTGATATTTTTGCATTTAATGGGCTTGTTATTTTATATTTAATGCCTCCTATGTTGGAGAATAAGACAGATTTCAAGAAGATTAGTATTATTTCGACTGTTATTTCTGGGCTTCTTCTTATTCTTTCTATTGTAACTTTATTACTTCCGTTTTCTTTTAGTACAAAAATCAGAAAGATAACACCTTTATATCTATTGCTTTCTAATAATGAATTTGGAAAGTATGTGCAACATCCTGAGTCTATATTTGTGTTTACTTGGATTATTTCGATTATGTCTTATTTGAATGTTGCTTGTATGTTCCTTTTACACATTATAAAAAAACTTTTAAAGGTAAGACATGTAAAACCTTTGATAATACCTATTGGAATTCTGCTTTTCTTTACAAGTTTGATTCCGCAGAGTATTATGCAGGCTCGTGATTGGTGGCTTTTTGCTTATAAATATATTTCTGGTCCTTTACTTTTTATCTTGCTACCTCTTGTATTGGTTTTTGCAAATATAAAGTACAAAAAGGTTCATAAAAATGATTATGATGTTCTTAAAGAATAGGAGTTTTAAATATGAAAATTTTAAAAAGTTTTAGAACTATATTTGTTATATGTATTATAATTGCTGTGTCTGCTATTGCATTTTCTGGTATTTATAGTACAAATAATATTGATAAACTTTCTTATGTTCTCGCCTTAGGAATAGATGTTGGTAAAAATAATAATATTGAACTTAGTGTGCAACTCGCCAAGCCTGGTGGAAGCTCGGAAAAGTCTGGTAGTTCAAGTCAATCTTCTAATAATATTGTTAATTCAATAGAATGTTCTTCCATAGAATCTGGCATAAATTTATTTAATAGTTATATTAGTAAAAAGCTTAATATGGGACATTGTAAAGTTATTGTTTTTTCTGAAGAAGTAGCTTCTAAAGGATTGTCAACATATTTATACACTTTATTGAATAGTGTTGAAGTAAGTTCTCAGGCTAACATTGTTGTTAGTAAATGTTCTGCCAAAAGTTTTTTGGAACATTCTAGTCCTTTACTTGAGTCTCTTTCTTCTAGATATTATGATGTTGCATCAGCTTCAAGTGAATATACTGGATATACTCAAAATATTTCTTTGCTTAACTTTTTTTCTAATCAAGTAGATCATTTTATGCAACCTGTTGCAATTCTTGGCTCTATTAACACAGGCGATACAACTAATCTGTCTGTTGGTGAAAGTTCTAGCAATAAAAGTTCCACAGATTTAACAAATAAAGACAGCTCTTATAAGGCTGGCGAATCTCCAATAAGTTCTTCTGGCAATCTTGAAAATATGGGACTTGCAGTTTTTAGGTATGACACTCTCGTAGGCGAGCTTACTGGTTTGGAATCTATTTGTCATTTGATTGTTTCCAATGATTTGAAGTCGTGTAATATCAGCATTCCAAATCCGATTGGTGATTCCGAAAATTTAGATGTAAATGTTAGAATTGCGCACAACACTAAAAATAATGTTAAGTTTGTAAATGGTACCCCATATGTTTCTTCTAAAATAAAGTTAAAAGTAAAGATTATCTCCACAACTGAAAAGGCTTCTCTTGATAAAGCAAATTACTTCACTCCTAAACACATAGATCTTATTGAAGAAGCTTGCAATAATTATTTTCAAAAAATCATTTCGGAGTATCTATACAAAACTGCAAAGGAATATAATTCTGATATAGACGGATTCGGCAAGTATGCTGCAAAGAATTTTGTTACTCTTCAAGATTGGGATAATTATAATTGGTTAGATAATTATCAAAATAGTACTTTTAATGTTGAAGTTGATTCTAAAGTCATGTCTGGTTACACGTTCCTATAATTTCTATATATGTACAACTAAACAACCTCCCAAGCTTCTCTTGGGAGGTTCTATTTTATTCAAATAATTTATTAAATTCTTCTGATGATATAACTTCTTTTTGTATTAATAAATTTGCTAGTTCATGTAATTTGTCCATGTGTTCTAATAATATAGTTTGAGCTTTTACATACGCTGTATCTACCATTGTTCTTACTTCTTGTCCTATTTCGTTTTCCATATTGTTTCCATATAGTTGCATTTGATATGGATCTCTTTCTATGTTAATACTAATAGGTCCTAATTTTTCACTCATTCCGTATACTATAATCATGTCTTTTGCTACATTTGTTGCTACTTCTAGGTCATTGCTTGCTCCTGTTGAAATATCATTGAAAATTATTTTTTCTGCAGCTCTTCCTCCCAGTAATGCAATCATTTTTTCTAGCATTTCTGTTTTAGATATATAATATTTGTCTTCATTCGTTTTATACATTGTATATCCGCCAGCAACTCCTCTTGGAATTATTGATACCTCTTTTATATCTTTTTGTGTTTCCAAGAATCTGCTTACTATGGCATGTCCAGATTCGTGATATGCTGTTATTTTTTTGTCTTTTTCAGACATTATTCTGCTATGCTTTTCCACACCGACTGTTACTTTCTTTAATGCATCATCTATGTCTTTGTTTGTTATAGCTTCTTGTTTGTTTATAGTTGCTATTATTGCTGCTTCATTTAGTATATTAGCAAGTTCTGCTCCTGTAAATCCTGCTGTATCTCCTGCTATTGCTCTTAAATCTACATCTGGAGCCAATTTCTTGTCTTTTGCATGTATCTTTAAGATTGCCTCTCTTCCATTCATATCAGGAAGAGCTATTGTTATTTGTCTGTCAAATCTACCTGGTCTTAACAATGCTTGGTCTAGCATTTCTGGTCTATTTGTTGCAGCTAATACTATTACTGTGTGATCTGAATCAAATCCATCCATCTCTACCAATAATTGATTTAATGTTTGGTTATTGTCTAGGTCGGCTGCGCTTCCACCTTCTGATCTCTTAGAACCAACTGCATCTATTTCGTCTATAAATATTATCGCTGGAGAAACTTTTTTAGCTTTCTCAAATAGTTTTCTTACTCTTGAAGCACCTAGTCCAGCAAACATTTCTGTAAATTCCGAGCCATTCATTGTGATAAATGGTACATTTGCTTCTCCTGCTATTGCCTTTGCTATTAGTGTTTTTCCTGTTCCCGGTTTTCCACATAGCAATACTCCTTTTGGAATTTTTGCTCCCATTTTGTAGAATTCGTCTGGTTTTTTTAAGAAGCTAACTATTTCTATCATTTCTTGTTTTTCTTCATCTAGTCCTGCAACATCATCAAATGTTGTTTTTACATCTTCCTCTGTTGCATCATAGAATTTGCCTTTTCCATCTAGCCCTTGCATTTTTATTAGTATTACAAATAATATAGCCATTAGAGCTGTTGGTAATATTGTAAATATTTTGTCGCCTAGCGCTAATAAAAAGTTTGGTTTTACTTGTACTAATTCTATGTTGTTTCCTTCTAATTTTTTGTTTTGAACTAGTTCAACAAATGCCTGTGTACTTGGTATGATTGATGTTTTTGGCTTCTCTTCTCCTTTTATGTTGACTTTTACTGTTGTACTGCCAACTGTCATTCTTACTTTTTCTACATTGCCTTCATCTATTTGCTTTATTAAGTCTGTATATGTTATTTCATTTTCTTTTACTACATCCTTATCTTTATTATCTTTTATTATTCCATAGATTATTGATGCAATTAATACTACAGACAATATTGATATTAAGATATACAAAAGTATTTTCTTGTTTTTATCTTTGTTATCATTTTGTTTTCTATTTTTGCTATTATCGTTCTTTTTACTCAACTTTAGTTACTCCTTTCTTAAACATTGCTTCCTTCAGGTTTACTACCTATATTTGGAATATCTTTTTCGTCTTTATCTTTTTTCTGCTTTTTTTCTTTCTTTTTTTGGTTTTCTTTTTCTTCTTCTTCTTTTTTCTTTGCTTCTTCGTCCTCTTCTTTTTGTCTTTGTTGTTCTAATTCTTCTCTTACTCTTTCTTGAACTGATTTTATTTTTTCTAATTCATTTTGTCGTTTTATATAATCAGATCTGATTATAAGTATTGAAGTAACTACATAAATACAAGCTATTGCTGTGTACATTGTTTGAAAATACTTTACTGTGCATCCTGTAAATTCTTTTATGATTGCATAAATTATATTTAATACAATTGGAAGTGTTAGCGAATGGACTGCAACACTAAATGCTGCTCCATATCTTAACTTCAGTTTTACTCCTCTTGCTATAATAAATCCTAATATTCCCAGTGCTAGTGCATCTAATAATACACTTATAAAGAATGCCGAGAATGTTAATATAAAAGTTGTTACAAATGTTACTATATAGATTTTAGTCTGACTTTCTGCTATCATGTTTGTTATTGATTGCTTGTCCAATGTTTGTATGTTATTTTGCTCTAATAAGTCTTTGTAATTTTTTTCTGTGATTCCTTGAACCATTTCGTTTTTGTATAAAAATTTGTCTCTTAGTAGCAAGAATCCACCATTTTTATTTTGTAGTTCTTCTTTATATTTTTCAATCTGTTCATTTGTTAGTTCTGATGTATCTATTATCACGTTTTGGTATATATCATCAACTGTTGCTTCTACTTTTTGGTTATTGTTTATTTCCAATACTCCATCTTCATAAGATAGTTGTGAAATATTGTCATCATAATATGCTGTTATTTTATTTAATGCTTTGGAGAACCTATATGTTGTTAAGGATGATATAACCACTGTAAATATTGCAATTAATTTTAATAAATATACAGTTGTTTTTCCTATACTTTCTAATGCAAAATCTTCGTATTTATCAAAGTCTTTTATACTTTTTATAAAAGCTCTAAAAAATCCTTCTTTTTTTATGTTTTTGCCGTTCGCTTCCATTATGGTTCTCCTTTTTTTATATTTCTTTTTTTACTATTATTCCATCTTTGGTATCTTTTATGCTGTAACCCTTGCTTGTTATCAAGTCTCTTAGTTCATCCGATTTTGCCCAGTCTTTGTTTTCTCTTGCTTGTTTTCTTTCTTCTACTAATTGTTTTATTTCTTCTGGCAAATCTTCTGTTTTGCTCTTCTGGAATTTTTCTAAATATTTTTTAGAATTTTTCAGATCCAATCCAAGGACTTCATCAAATTTTAATAGCAATTCTGCAAGCTTATGTGATTTTTGTGGGTTCTTTATAACTTCCCATACTATTCCCATAGCTCCCGGCATATTCATATCATCATTTACAAAATTATTGAATTTGTGATTGTATTCTGCTATTTTGCTATCATCTATTTCATCTATTCCATTTTGTTGTTTTATATATCCTTCATATAGTCTTTCTAGTGCCTTTTGAGATCCATATGCACCTTCAAAAGTAAAGTTTAGCTTATTTCTATAATGAGCTGTAAAACAGAATAACCTAAATGCCAATGGTTCTACTCCTTTTTCTTGTAATTGTGATATTGTATATGTATTTCCTAAGCTTTTTGACATTTTACCATTATCCACTAATAGATACTCACAATGCATCCAAATCTTTGCTGGTATTTTTCCAGTTGCTCCTTTTGCTTGTGCTATTTCATTCTCATGGTGAATCGGAATATGGTCAACTCCACCTGTATGAATGTCAAACACTTCTCCAAGAAATCTTTTACCCATCGTAGAACATTCTAAGTGCCAACCAGGATATGAAAGTCCCCAAGGGCTTTCCCATTTCATTATATGATTTTTTGGAGCTTTTATCCATAGTGCAAAATCATATGGGCTTTTTTTCTCTGGATCCACTTCTACTCTGGCTCCTGCTTTTTGATCTTCTAAGCATATATTAGATAAAACTGGATATTTATCAAGTTTTGATATGTCAAAATATATTCCTTTACTTGTCTCATACGCATATCCATTTTTTATTATTTCTTGTACATATTCTATCATTTGCTCTATATTATCTGTTGCCTTTGTAATGATTTCTGGTTTCTGAATATTTAGCCTATCCATATCTGCTAAGAATGCATCTGTATAAAATTTTGCAATTTCATATGGGTCTCTGTTTTCTCTTCTTGCAGCTTTTTCCATCTTGTCTTCGCCTTCATCTGCATCTGATTCTAAGTGTCCGACATCGGTTATATTCATTACATGCTTTAACTCAAATCCATTATATTTTATCAATCTTCTTAGAGTATCAACAAATATATATGTTCTGAAATTTCCAATGTGCGCATAGTTGTAGACAGTAGGTCCACAACTATACATTCTCACTTTGTTTTCTTCTATTGGCTTAAATATTTCTTTCTCTTTTGAAAGAGTATTGTACAAAGTTAATTTCATTAATTAATTTTCTCCTTTACCTTTCGCTTTCTCCAGGAGTTGGATTATCTATTTCATTTCCATTTATTTCATTTTTAGAATCTCCTGAGTTTGCTTTTTTGCTTACAGTTATAGTAACAGAATCGCCAGCTTTTAATGTTGTTCCTTCTGCTTTGCTTTGTTCAATTACTTCTCCGTCTTTCTTTTGAGAAGACTTTGTTTCTACTGTTACTTTTAATCCTAAGTCTTTTAAGATTTTAGACGCTTCGTCCTTAGCCTTGCCTATTACGTTTGGCATTTTTATGACTTTTGTTGTATGTACATCACAAGTTTCTGTTGGTACATCATATTTTCCACCATCATTTGTACGCCACAATGTTGTATCTTCTTTTTCTGGTCTCTTAGCATAAGTTTTTTCCTCTGTATCAGGGCAATGCTCTGTTGCAATCTTTCCTGTTTCTTTACAGATTGTTAGTTTTGTATGTCCTTCGCAGTCAACTGGTATTGTTCCTTTTACAAAGTATTCTGTATATGTTTGACTACAAGCCGATGTTGCAACTTTTCCAGATTGAAGACATACTTTTGCTGTAACGACATCGCTTGGTTTTGTGAAGCTTGATTCTGGTAATCCTGCATGTATCTTTTTCATTACAGCAGCCCAAAGTTGACATGATCTATTTGTGTAGTTTGCTTCGCCTTTTAAAGGTTCTTGATCTTTATCGTAACCATACCATGTTGCAGCTGTGTAATATGAAGTAAATCCACAAAACCATCTATCTACATACGAGTTGGTTGAACCAGTTTTTCCTGCTGTTTCTTGATTTGGTATTTTACATCTGCTAGCTGTACCATTTGAACCAATTACTGGCCCTGTTAGTATTGATTTTTCTATAAATGCATTTGCTTCTGACATAACTCTTGTCTTTTCTTGTTTAGCTTCTAGTATAACATTTCCTGAAGAATCTTCAACTTTTGTATAGAATGTTGGTGTTATATAAACTCCATTATTTGCTATTGTTGAATATGCTCCTGCCATCTCTAATGGCGAAATACCTATTGTTAAGCCTCCAAGTACCATTGGTAAGTTTTCATCATTATGCTCTGAATTTTCATCTGCAGTTACTAATGTACTTATTCCCATTTTCCTTAAAAATTCTATTGAGTTTTTAGGTCCAAGTTCAGACATTATTTTACATTCTGTTGTGTTAGCTGAGATTTCTATTGCTTTTCTTACTGTAATTAATCCTTTTCCAGAGTTTGTTGGATGGTAGTTTCCAAAGTTTGTTGATGATTCGTCATATATTGTTGCAGCATTTATTATTCCAGCTTCTAGTGATGGAGCAATGGCTGCTATTGGTTTCATTGCTGATCCTGGTTGTCTTGTTGATTGTGTTGCTCTATTTAATCCGTTTGAATCCACGTCATCTCCAAGTCCACCCATACATCCAACAACATAACCTGTTTTGTGATCTATTACGACCATAGCAGATTGTGTATGTTCATTTATTAGATTTCCATCTGAATCTTTTTTGTTTCCTGGATATACATAGTCTCCACTTCTATATACTTCTTCTAAGTTTGCTTGTATGCTAGAGTTTTGTGTTGTATAAATTTTATAACCTTTTCCTTCAATTAATGATGCTGCTGTTTTTTCGTCTATTTCTTTTTCTTTAGCATAATCTTTTACAACCTGATTGAATGCTGCTCTTGCAAGATATGACATCGACACATTGGTTGTTGTTGTTCCTTGCTCAAATTTCAATCCAGCTTCTACTTCTTCTTTTGCACTATTATATTCTTCCTCTGTAATTTTTCCTAATTCTTTCATTTTTGCAAGAACTGTTTTTGTTCTTTTCTTTATTAATTCTGAATTATCTTTTTCTTCAAAAGGATTGTAACTATTTGGTGCATTATTTATTCCTGCCAAGAAAGCACATTCTGCTAAATCTAAGTCTTTTACTGATTTATTGAAGTAGTATTGTGAACCAAGTTCTACTCCGTGTATTCCTGGGCCTCCAACAAATATCAAATTCAAATATAATTCTAATATTTGGCTCTTTGATAATTGCTTCTCTAGTTTAATGGCTCTTGACATTTCCCTTACTTTTCTTTTTATTCCGCCTAATCCTGAATCGTCTTTATCATTCATGAAGTTTTTAACAGTTTGTTGAGTAATTGTACTTCCTCCACCAGACGAAGAACTTCCTCTATGTAATATGTATTTTACTGTAACAGCTAATGTTCTTTTTATATCTACACCGTGGTGTTTTTCAAATCTTTCGTCTTCGATTGATATATATGCATCTTGAAGATGTTTTGGTATTTCACTTAATGGTACTACTTTTCTTCTTTCAGCTCCTGCTAGGTTTGCTATTTCGTTACCATCTGCATCATATATAGTAGTGTTGATATTGTCATATGTTAGGTCTTTTTCTGTCATATTCCATTGATCACTATTAAATATTGCTACAATTATTCCTACTCCTACTATGAATAATAGCAATATAATAGCTATTAGTATTTTTATGAATTTTGCTAATTTTGTATGTCTTTTCCAAAATCCTTTTTTCTTTGATTTTGATTCTTTATTTTGATTTTGATTTTGATTTCCTTTATTGCTAGTTCTTGTATTAGTTTTCTTTTTATCATCTCTTTTTGCGGATTTTCCCATGAAATTAATCCTCCTTTAATTATTTCATACATATCACTATTATATTACATATTTAAGTAAAAGTAAAAGCTTTTTTGCAAAATTCTTGCATTTTAATGTTAGTTTTTATTTGTATACATTTTATAAAATTATAAAGTCTTCTAAGATTTCTTCTGGCTTGGTAACTAATTTTGCTCCCTGTTTAATTAATTCATTAGTTCCTTCCGCATTTTTGCTATCTATATTTCCCGGAATAGCATATACATTTTTTCCTTGTTCCAGTGCAAAATCAACAGTTATTAGTGTTCCACTTTTCTCTTTTGCTTCTATAACTAATATTCCATCTGATATACCACTTATAATTCTATTTCTTGCAGGGAATGTGTACTTACTTGGTCTAGTTCCTATCAAGTATTCTGATACCAACACCCCATTGTTTTGTACAATTTTTTCTTCCAACTCTTTATTCTCTGGTGGATATATATAATCAATTCCATTCCCAAGTATTGCTATCGTTTCTTTATTTGCATCCAATGTGCCTTGGTGCGCAAATGAATCTATTCCCCTAGCTCCGCCACTCACTATAACAATATTTTCTTTTGCTAATTTATATGCAAATTTCTTTGCTATTTTTTTACCATATTCACTATAATCTCTGCATCCTATTATAGCTAATTTCTTTGTTCTGTTTAGTAGTTCTACGTTTCCCTTGCAATATAGGCAAATTGGATAGTCAGTGATATTTCTTAACTGTCGTGGATATCTTTTATCATTGTAAGTTATAACTTCAATACCATACTTCTTGATGTTTTTTATATGTATTTCTAATCTTATCTTGTAATATGTATTTGTTAATTCTTTTATTATTTTACTTGAATTGTCGTAATCGTCCGTCAATTCCTCTTCTAATTCTTTTTTGCTTTTATCAAATAAAATTTGCGGATTCTTGTATTTATCTAACAGTCTAATTTTTTCTCTTGTTGAAATTTTTTCTATACTTGATAACCAAATATAGTATTTATTCTTTTCTATGTTTTCCAAATAAACTTTCCTTTCTTTTTTGTAAAAATCAAGGAGAATAAAAGCAATCTCGTTGCTTGTTATTCCCCCATAATTTTTATTTATTTAATATTTTTATAATATGTTATTTTGTTTCTTGGTTGCTTTTATAACATTGTTCATAAGCATTGCTATTGTCATTGGTCCTACTCCGCCAGGAACTGGTGTTATATATGATGCCTTTTCTTTTACATTTTCAAAGTCAACATCCCCTACCAATTTTCCTTCTTCGTTTCTATTCATTCCAACGTCAATTACAGCTGCTCCTTCTTTTACCATGTCATCAGTTACCATATTCACTTTTCCGACAGCACTAATCAATATATCTGCTGTTTTTGTTATTTCTTTTAGGTTTTCTGTTTTAGAATGGCAAGTTGTTATTGTTGCATTTTTATTTAACAAACATTGTGAAAGTGGCTTGCCTACTATATTGCTTCTGCCTATTACTACCGCATGTTTTCCTTCTATTGGTATATTGTATTCTTCTAACATTCTTATTATTCCATAAGGTGTACAAGATATAAAGCAGTCTTGTCCAATCATTAATTTTCCTACATTTACAGGATTAAAACCATCCACATCTTTTCTGTAATCTATTCTTTCGAATGCTTGTTTTATGTCTAATCCTCTTGGTATAGGACTTTGTAGCAATATTCCATTTATATCTTTTCTATTATTTAGTTCGTCTATTACATCTAATAGTTTTTCCATTGTTGTGTCTGAGCTTAATAATATTTCTTCATATTCTACTCCTACATCTTGACAAGCTTTGCTTTTGTTTCTTACATATATTTTTGAAGCACTATCGTCCCCCACCAATATTACTGCTAATTTTGATACTATTCCTTTTTCTTTGAGCTTATCGTTTTCTTCTTTTAGTTTTTCTCTTATTTTTTTAGCAAGTGCCTTACCATCAATAATTTGATACATCCTTAATACCTCTTACATTTTTATTATTTTTTCCCAAGGTAAATCGTCTTTACCGAAGTGTCCATAGTTTGTAGTTCTTTCAAATATAGGTTCTTTTAAATGTAAATATTTTATTATTCCATCTGGAGTTAAATCAAATTTATTTCTTATTAATTCAACTAATTCTTCCTCTGATTTTTCGCTTGTTCCAAATGTATTTACACATATTGAAAGTGGTTCCTTCATTCCTATTGCATATGATACTTGTATTTCGCATTTTCTTGCATAACCGTTTGCAACTAAGTTTTTAGCAATATGTCTAAGCATATAAGCTGCAGATCTATCTACCTTGCTTGCATCTTTTCCAGAAAATGCTCCTCCACCATGTCTTGCATAGCCACCATAAGTGTCTACTATAATTTTTCTTCCTGTAAGTCCTGTATCTCCCAAAGGTCCCCCTATTACAAATCTTCCTGTTGGGTTTACATATATTTTTGTGTTTTCATCCATCATACTTTCTGGAACAACTTGTTTTATTACATTTTCAATAACAGCTTGTCTAACTTCTTCAAGTGTTGCTGTTTCTAAGTGTTGAGTCGATATTAATATTGTTTCTATTCTTTTTGGTTTGTCGTCTTCATATTCAACAGTTACTTGTGTTTTTCCGTCCGGTCTTAAGAAGTCTACTATTCCTTCTTTTCTTACTTGTGTCAATCTTCTAGCTAATTTATGTGCCATATCTATTGCAAAAGGCATATAATTTGGTGTTTCGTCACAGGCATAACCAAACATTATTCCTTGATCTCCAGCTCCTCCAACATCAACTCCAAGTGCAATATCTGCACTTTGTTTTGTTATATCTGCATTAATGTTGCAAGTTCTGTAATCAATATCTGTTTGAGCATTGTCATAGCCTATTTCTTTTAGCTTTTCTCTAACAATTTCTCCTATTTTAATTCTTGCAGTAGAAGTTATCTGTCCCGCAATCGTAATTGTGTTGCTAGAAGCAAACGTTTCTATCGCTACTCTAGAGTTTTCATCTTGTTTTAGACATTCGTCTAGAATTGTATCAGAAATATTGTCACATACTTTATCAGGATGTCCCTCTGTAACACTCTCTGATGTAAAATAATATTTTTTCATTTTTTCCTCTTTTCTTGTGGCTTGTTAAAATCTTTATTATTATACTATATTTATTAACTTTTGACTACTCTTTTTTATTATTTTTGTATTATTCTTTGTCAGTTCTTAATAACTTGCCTACTTTCATTTTTCCAGCTCTTGTTATCATTTCATAGCCAAATTTTTCTTTTATTGCATCAACTGCTTTATCTACTTTTCTTTGTTTTTCTTTTTCTGTATCTGTCTGATTAAACAGAGATATTTGCATTTGTTCTTTTTCTTCTAAATTATCTACTCGTACTCCTATTAATCTAATCTGCTTATTTATTGATTTTTGATATAGCGTTTCTAATAATTTTTTTGCTTCTTTATAAAGGTATTTGGTGCTATCAGTTGCTTCGTCCAATTTTCTTTGATGTGAAAATGTTTTAAAATCATTTGTTTTTATTTGCACATTTACTACATTTGCCAATAGTTCTTGTTTTCTTAATCTATATGCAACCTGCTCTGTAAGAGCTAGCAGAGTTTCTTCTAGTTTTTCTATATTAGCAACATCTTGTGGCAAAGTCAAAGAATTCCCTATTCCTTTTGGTTTATCATTATTTACGGTTACTGGATTGTTATCTATTCCATTGGCATATTCCCATATCATTTTCCCAAACTTACCAAATTTTTTAATTAATGTATTCTGGTCTGTCCCCGCCAAGTCTCCTATCGTTTTTATTCCCATTTTTTCTAACTTAGGTAAGCTTCTTCTTCCAACCATGTATAAATCGGACACTGGCAATGTCCACATTTTATTTGGTATTTCTTCTTCATATAATGTATGAATTTTGTCCGGTTTTTCAAAGTCTGATGCCATTTTTGCCAGAAGTTTGTTGTGTGCAATTCCTATGTTTACAGTGAATCCTAGCTTTTCTTTTATTTCACTACTTATTTGTTTTGCTTTCTCTAATATTGTTTCATTTGGTAACACAAAGTGGGTTAAGTCCAGTGAACATTCATCTATTGAATATTGTTCTATTTGATCCGTATATTCTTTAAATATTTCTATCATTGCTTTTGAATATTTTGTATATACTCTAAAATCACTGCTAAAAACCTTAACTGCCGGACATTTCTGCCTTGCAAGATATAAAGGTTCTCCTGTTTTTATTCCAAACTGTTTTGCTAACTGACTTTTAGCCAGTACGATTCCTCTTCTTTGAGATTCATCTCCCCCTATCACAGCTGGAATAGTTCTAATGTCTAAATTATCTCCACTTTTCAGTTTTTCGACAGCAGTCCAAGATAAAAACGCATTGTTCACATCTACGTGCAAAATAAAACGTTCCATAATAACCTCCACGATTATTATAGAACATTTGTTTTATTTTGTCAATACATTTTACATTTCTATATAAATTTTTAGATTCTCGTAGTCATATGTTATTTTTGCTCCAAAGTATTGTTCTAGATAAGACATTCTACAAGTGTATGGCAATTTTCCTTTTTCTATTGTATTTGTTACATATTGTAATTCATAGGTTTTACCTTTGTATTTTATTGATTCTATCGCTCCATCTAAGGCTATCTTTTTGTCTTTAATTCCAAGTTCTGAAATCAAGTATCTTAGGTTATATTCATATTCTTCTATTTCCGGATTATATGTTGCACTAAATATGAAGCTTCCAACGTTTTGTCCCTGTTTATCTCCTGTCCAAAATTCTTTTGCACTTTTGCCATTCACAAATACTTCTAAATATTCTGGTCGATATTTATCTAATTCCTCTTTAGGGATTCCTTCTGTACTTAAATTATTAGTTTTAAGCCACTTAATGTAATTATACTTTTCTTCCTTTATTGCTTCTTCTTCGCTCTTGCCCGTGTCTATGTATACTGTGTTGCTTCGGTATTTTCCTATTTTTATGAGGCTTCCTGGAAACGTGTACATGCTTACCATTTTGCCATCTTTTAGAGCTAGCACCGATATTTCTTTCATTGCTTTTGCAGCATCCTCTATTTGGCTAAAATCTGTTAGTTCCATTAATATTTTATAATTTAAAAAAGTAGCTTTTGTTTCTTGTAGATACACTTTGTTATCATAGCTTTCTGTTATCTGTAATTTGTTTTTTAGATTTTCTGGAAGGACTTTTTCCACAAAGTATTTTTTGCTTTGATCCTCATAATCGTTTCTAGTATGAGATTTATTTTTATATGCTGTGAATACTATATTTTTATTCTTTTTTGGCGATATTTTATATATTTCTTCTGTATCATTTATTTCTTTAGAAACTATTTTGAATTCTTCTCGGTATGTCGCCTCCAAATTTTCTATTACGTCAGGATCAACTCTGCTTCCTATGTATTGCCATTGTCCTTTTATATATAAGAAGGCAATTATTAAAGCGCAAATTCCTATAATTGCAGCTATTACAGCAAATGTTTTTGCTATTCCCTTTGTAACTTTTGCCAGCTTTTTAGCTCCCTTAAAATCTAGTTCATTAAAATTTATTTCTGCCTTCATTTTTTGATATCTTTCGTTATCTTTTTCATTCCAGTACTCGTTTTTATCCATAGTTTTCCCCTTTTATATATAATGTTCCACCATTACTATTATTTTTCCTTTTTTAGTTTGACCATCTATTTTTAAAACATTAAATTTTCCTTTTCCTCTAATAACAATTATATCTCCTTGTTTTACTATCTTAGAGTTATTCTCTTCATTTATATAATTTAAAAACACCCTTTGTGCTTCTATTATCTCATTTGCTTTTGTTCTTGAACAATGTGCTAACTCAGCTACCATGTTATCCAGCCTAAGTGATGACACTCTAATGTCCATTATTTCTTTTTTGATATCTGGTTTTCTAATTTCTGATATATCTAGTTTTTCTATTTGAGCTTTGCTAAATCGTGTTAGTTGTCCTATTCTTTCTACCAGATATTTGCTAATTTCTTTACTTACAACCACGTCTGCGCCATCTTCAAAAACAAAAATATCTCCAATTTTTTCCCTTTTTATTCCCAGCTTCATTATACCACTTAAATAATCTTTGTGTATATATTTTTCTTTATTTTCCTTTGGAAGTTTAATTCTTATTACTTCTGCTATGTTTGAATAATTATACTTGTTTTGTTCAAACAGTTCTGCATATTTATTCGGATATACTACAAGCACAGGTTTCTCAGCTCCTTCACAAGGAGTAAAAAATGTGTAATTTTCTTCTTTTTGCATTTTTAGAATTTCTTGACTTATAACCTTTTGATGCATATTCAAAAAATCTGTATATTCAATTTGATTTCTTGTTTTCGCTAATTTTATTTTGTCTAAAATTCTGGCTGCTAACAGTTTGTCCTCTTCGTCATTATATTTGTTGATAATATCATCTTTCTGCATTTTTAATTTCCTCTACTATATTTTTTACATTTAGCTTGTTTTCATTTTCAATCTCTTCAACTGTTCCATGCTGTACAAATTTATCATCATATGCAAATCCTCGTAAGTCTATATTTTTAAGTCCTACAACAAGTTCTGCTATACTAGTATACAGTCCGCCGTTTATACTTCCATCTTCGATCGTAATTATTTTCTGCGTTTTTTGTATTGATTTTAATATATTTTTTTCATCTAGTGGTTTTAAAAATCTAGCATTAATAATTTCGGCTTCTATTCCGTCTTTTTCAAGTTCGTTCGAAACTTCTATTGCTTTTGCCACCATTTTTCCTATTGCTATAATTGTAAGGTCTTTTCCTTCTTTTAATATCTCACATTTTTTATTTTCGATTTCTTCAAATTGTTTTTCGTTTTTGTCAAATAGAGTCACAGATTGACCGCCTCTTGGATATCTTATTGCAACAGGTGTCGCCATTTCGTTTACAGCAATCTCTAACATATCTTCTAACTCATTGAAATCTTTTGGAGCCATTATTGTTATATTTGGAATCAATTTTAAAAACGCCATATCCAACATTCCATGATGCGTTTCTCCGTCAGCACCTACTGCTCCTGCTCTGTCAACGCACATAACCACATGTAAATTTTGCATACATATATCATGGATTATTTGGTCATATGCTCTTTGCAAGAATGACGAATATATTGCAACTACTGGTGTTATTCCAGCCATTGCCATTCCTGCTGCCATTGTTATAGCATGTTGTTCTGCTATTTCTACATCAAAAAATCTTTCCGGATATTCTTCTTTAAATTTAGTAAGTCCCGTTCCTTCTGTCATTGCAGCTGTTATTGCTACTATATTTTTATTGTTTTTTGCAAGTTTTACTAATTTTTCTCCAAATACTTTAGAATAATCCGTCTTTTTCTGTTTCAGCGCCTTTCCAGTTTGTATATCAAAACTTGAAGTGCTATGATATTTGTCTGGATTTTCTTCTGCATATTTGTATCCTTTACCTTTTACAGTTTTACAGTGTATTAATATCGGTCCTGTTAAATCTTTGGCCCTGGACATCATTGCTTCTAATTTTTCTATGTCATTTCCGTCAACAGGTCCAAGATATTTGAAACCCAAGTCCTCAAACATCATATTTGGAAGCACCAATTGTTTTATACTGTATTTCACTCTTCTTACAAATTTTATAATAGAATTTCCCACTTTTGGAATTTTTCTTACCGCATTTTTGATTCTTTTATTCGAATTTGTATAGAATTTTTTTGTTCTCATTTTTGACAAAGCCATAGCTAGTCCGCCAGTGTTTCTTTCTATACTCATTTCATTATCATTTAATATAACTATAATATTTGTATTACTTACACCAGCGTCATTTAAAGCTTCTAACGCCATTCCGCCCGTTAAAGCTCCATCGCCTATCACTGCTATTACTTTATAATTTTCATTCTTGATATCCCTTGCTCTTGCCATTCCCAAAGCTGCAGAAATTGACGTACTGCTATGCCCTGTATTAAAGCAGTCGTATTCAGATTCTGCCGTTTTTGGAAATCCCGCAATTCCGTTGAATTGTCGTAATGTAGCAAATTTTTCTTTTCTTCCTGTAAGAATTTTATGTGCATAAACTTGATGCCCAACATCCCATACTATTTTGTCTTCAGGTGTATTGAATATATCATGCAATGCTATGGTTAGTTCTACTACTCCTAAGCTTGACGCTAAATGTCCTCCTGTTTTCGCAACATTTTCTATTATAAAATCTCTAATTTCTTGAGCTAATTCTTCTTTTTCTTTTATATTTAATTTTTTTAAATCCTTTGTGTTGTCAATTTTATTTAATATGTCATACATTTTATAAATCTCCTATTAATACTTTATATAATATCATATATAAAAAATTTTTTAAAGACTGGATTTTTGTTTTTGTTTGTGTTATTATATATGTTGTAGTAAATATTGGGATGTCGCCAAGCGGTAAGGCCTCGGACTCTGACTCCGATATGCGTGTGTTCGAATCACACCATCCCAACCAAAATCCGCTCTGCAAGTGCTGTTGCAGAGTTTTTTCTATGCAAAGCTACCCCGTAGCCTAATCTAGCTACGGGGTAGTTGGAGATTTTACTCCTTATCAGTTTCTTCTCTCTTGGCATTTCTTCCTTTCAGAAGGACAATGATGAGAAGTGCCAATACGGTTATTGTGGTTGCTGCCAGAAGTGTCCCAACATTCAGAAGCAGGGTTCTTTCAATTCCCGATCCCATTACAAGACCAAGAATAAAAAGATTCAAAACATTTGTGAATGCGCAGTTTCTCGAAAAGTTCAAGACAATCATAACAATTACCCAACCCATTACCCACTGGGTAAAATTGACCACTTCGTTGTCGAAGTTGTGTGCCAAAGCACACACATTGGCTCCGATAAGGAGGCCGATGATCAGGATGCTAATCCGAACCACCAATTTGCAATTTTTCATGTAGATTCTCCTTCATTTGTCAAATGTGTGGCGTTTTCGCCATCAATTAAATTATACCATATTTTTGTAATTATGTAAAGTTTTGTCTTCTATTGACTCTCATACACAGCTAAGTATTAAAGTTACACTCTAAACTTGGCAATACCTATTTTCCTACACAAAAAGTGTGTAGAATCAAGTTTCTTGATTTACACACTTAAATTTATACTCTCTACTTTATTATTAAAGTAGGACCGAGAACCGCCTGTAGTCGTAGCTACTGTCCGGATACTCGCCGAAGTCGTAGCGGTCTGAAGCTGGATTGAGAGAGCCATTTCTGTCGTAGTGACCACCCCTGTTAGCTCGACCTCTGGTGCCTTTCGTCTCTTGAGTCCATTCCCATACATTTCCAGCTAGGTCGTAGATATTATTTGCTTTCCAATACTCGCTATATCCTGTATTCTGCTTGCTTTTGTTCCAACTGGTACTTTTGCTAATGTTACCTTTCCTGTTGCTTCTTCTATCATATCTGATAAATTAGATAAATCTTCTTGCTCTTTTGCTTTTGCTTGTCCATATTCTCTTCTTGCATCTTTTGATTTCTTGATTATTCCATTTTCATCTAACAATAAACTTATGCTTACTCCCGCTAATATCAAAAGTACTACTATTGTTACAACCAGAGCTATTAGCGTGATTCCGTTTTCTGTTTTTAAACATTTTTCTCATTTTTACTTTTCTCCATTCATTCGTTTCTTTTAAATTTTTTGTACGCATATTATCTAAGCTTGTGAATTCCTCACAAGCTTATTTTTTTACGATTTATTTTTCCAATTTTTCAATGTATATTTTATTTTTTTAAATTAATACTAATAATATTATTTATCAAAAAGGAGGAAATTATGAAAAAGAAATTTTCAATTTTAGTCGCTTCTTTTATTACATTTCTTGCTCTTAGTTCTTCATCTTGCATTGCAACTACTAACATGATAAATAGCACTGAAGGTGCTGTTCAAAACGGTGCATCTACTGTTGGTAACGTGGTTTCACAAGGAGCAAACGCAGTAAAAAATACTGTTTCTGGTGCTATGGATACTATGAAGAATCAAAAAGCAAATAATACTGTAATTACTGGTAGCACAAACAATTACAATGCAACAAGAACATCCACAGCTACAAACAATCTTTTCTCAGATATGTCTGTGAAGATTTGGACTTGGGCAATTCTAGCCGTTGTTGGTATTGCCGTAGTTTGGATGACTATAGCTTACAGTAAGCAAAATGAGAAAACAGAAATTCATAACCATAATGAATAAGTCTCAAAATAATTTTATAATTATCAATTTAATTATAAAATTATTTACATATCTCTTTTAAAACTTTCTTTTAGATGTTATAATATTAATGATTTCTGAAAGGAGTTTTAAATTATGATAAAAAATATTGCTAAAAATCCAACTGCAAAACATAATTATACAATAATTGATACATTAGAAGCTGGAATTGTTTTAACTGGTACAGAAATAAAGTCCATTAGAAATAGTAAAGTTAATTTAAAAGATAGTTACGCCGAAATTAAAAATGGCGAAGTTTTTATTTGTTCAATGCATATTAGTCCTTATGAACAAGGCAATATCTTTAACAAAGATCCTATGCGTAATAGAAAACTGTTGCTAAATAAAAGAGAAATTTTTAGGCTAACCGGTCTGATTAAGCAGAAAGGTTATACTTTAGTTCCTATTTCTCTTTATTTTAAAAACAGTATTGTAAAAGTAGAACTCGGTATTGGCAAGGGTAAAAAGTTGTATGACAAACGTGAAGATTTGAAGAAAAAAGATTCTCAAATGTATATTCAAAGAAGTTTATCTCAAAATTAATATGTCTATAACCCTTAAAAATAGATGATAAACTTTTTATCATCTATTTTTTATGTACAATTAAAATTTATTGAAATTCTTCCTCTTGTTTCTCTCCTTCATCTCTTCTACAATATATTTGTCGATTTTCTGACTCTGCTTTAATATTAGTTCATAGTCAGCCCCTTGAGCAATTAATGATTCTAGTCGTGCTGTGTGTTTTAGTCGTGCTAATGTATTTTTTTTCATGTTCATCAACTCCTCCGTCTGTATGATACCACATTTCAAAAAAATAATTTGTCGAAACGTGTCGGCAAATTAAAATTTTTTTATTTTTTTGAATTTTTATAGCTAGAGCACATAGATTCGTCTGGTTGTTTTGTTTGACATCCCTCTATTGGTGTTACTATTATTCCTTCCAATTCACATTTTTGTCTTTGACAATTATTGTACTTACAAGATGATACTGTACAATTTATTGTTTGATTTTCATTGTTATTTGGCTTCATAATATATCCTCCTCAAATTTTATTATTTTTATTTTCTCCTAATTAAAATTTTTTATTCTGTCTTTTTGAGGAAAATTTTGTAATTTATTGAATTTTTTTGTTTTTATTTTCTTTACTTTCTATGGCCTTTTTTGGCTCTTCTATTCTATTGTTTTCTGTTTCTCTTTGAGAATTTTGAAAACTCAAGTACCACATCATACCATTCTGATTGCGCATTATTTCTTCTCTTCTTTTCATTAATTCTTCAAATGTTTTTGGTGGTGGCATTATTATTGGTTGGTTTGGTATCCAATTTGCTGGTGTTGATGCTTTGTTTAAGTCTGCCACTTGTAAAGCCTGCACCGTTCTAAGTATTTCTGGTATACATCTTCCCACATTCAAAGGATATACTAAAATTAATCTTACTATTCCTTTGTCATCTATTATAAATACATTTCTTACTGTCTCCGTAGTACTTACATCACTTGCTATCATTCCATATTTTCTTGCTATCTCTCCGCTTCTATCCGCTATTATAGGAAATGGTATTTGTATTCCTGTTTTACAATATATGTTATACACCCACGCTAAATGCGACGGGTTGCTATCTATACTTAATCCTAAAAGGCAAGTATTTAGTTTTTCAAAATATGGATTTGCTTTTGCAAAAGCAATCATTTCAGTCGTGCATACGGGGGTAAAAGCCTTCAATTTGGGGATATTATATTAATCGGCTAATTTCAGGTTTTAGCTCGAATTTCACACTTTTATCGTGATAAATCCATATTTTATCAATTAAACACTCTAAAAT
>ENA-ORIC01000028-ORIC01000028.1-human-gut-metagenome-genome-assembly--contig:-NODE-28-length-193416-cov-5.955027_pt1 | contig 193416 bp, 185 predicted proteins | sample MGYA00243023_ERZ508732 | MGnify/ENA primary metagenome ERZ508732 (study PRJEB26277, sample SAMN04329767) | human gut metagenome | biome: human-associated habitat | host: Homo sapiens | place: USA... | reverse complement strand
GCTTTCACCAGCAAAGCTGGTGTAGAAAAGGCTCGAGCGAAACTTTTGAGTGTCTTGGTAAAGTCTATAAAATAATATGGAGGAATCTAAAATGAGTAAAAAGTTAGTAGCGTATTTTTCGGCAAGTGGTGTAACTTCAAAATTGGCAAAAAGACTCGCTGATGCAGTAGATGCTGATATTTTCGAGATAAAGCCCGAAAAACCATATACCACCGCAGACCTTGACTGGACAAATAAAAAAAGCCGTTCAAGTGTAGAAATGAGCGATAAGAGCTTCAGACCTGCTGTTGCAGAGAAGCTTGATAATATCGCAGATTATGATACTATTTATGTAGGATTTCCGATATGGTGGTATGTTGCCCCTACAATTATAAATACATTTCTTGAGCAGTACGATTTAACAGGTAAAACAATCATACCTTTCGCAACTTCAGGCTCAAGCCGTATGGGAAAGACAAACTCAGAGCTTGCACCATCTTGCAAGGGAGCAATTCTAAAAGAAGGCAAGCGTTTTGAAGAAAATGCTGATGAAATAGAACTCAAGAAGTGGGCAGATAGTATCCGTTAAGAGATTAAATAGTGTATTGAATTTTTATCATTGATGACGACCCCCACAATGTCCATAGAAACAAAAAGCAGGTAGAATGATAAAATGTGCAGAGAATTTGACCCACAGCTTGTATTGCTGGACATTATGTTAATATTTTATATCGGATATTATATAGTAATAGTAAGAATCTATGATAAAATAGTAAAGTCATGAGCAAATACCGATTTGCCTATATAAAAAGATAAAGGCATCGCATTGTTTTTGCGGTGCCTTTGCTTTAAATGGTGATAAAAAATGATGGATAGATGTTTGCAATAAACCATCCACTTAATATTATAGCAAAAAATTTCGATTTGTGTTAAAAGTTGTAAAATTTGACGACTTCTGGTAAACTTTGTACGAATAATTCTTTTAGAGAATAAAAAGTTATTTAACCAGCAAACAAAGCATATGATTATATTAAAAAAGTTTTGGTGATTTATATGTTTTATTCTCTGAAGTTAAAAAAATTAATTCCCATGATAGTAAAAATTGCAATGATTTTATTATTCTGTACTTTGCTTACAATCTTTCCGAAAGGTGCATCTGAAGGTGCAAAAAAGGGACTTGAATATTGCCTTGAACTTTTAGTACCATCTTTGTTTCCATTTATGGTATTGTCATCGTATATAGTTCGTTCTGGGGTATCGTCAATACTTGGAGAAATGTTTTCTCCAATAATGAGATTTCTGTTCCGACTTGATGGTTCAACAGCACCTACTGTAATAATGAGTTTCATAGGAGGTTTTCCTGTTGGCGCAAGAGGCATAGCAGGAATGTATGAAACAAAGCAAATCTCTTTGAATCAAGCAAGGCGAATGTCGCTTTTTTGCGTCGGTGCAGGACCAGCTTTTTTGATAACAGCAGTAGGAACAGTTCTCTTAGGCAATACAAAGCTTGGAATAATTCTATTCGTATCCCAACTTATATCAGGCTTAATCTTAGGAATAATCTCAAGATTTTTCTATCCTGAAAAATCTATTAAAGAGAAAAACAAGCCAAAAGATACTATCAGCCAACAAAACGCTTTTATAAAGGCGTGTACAGATGGCTCAAAAGGAATAATTTCGTTGTCAGCTTTGGTTATATTATTTCAGACGTTTATAGGAATTATAGAGCAAAGTGGGGCAGAGCAATTTATAGAAAAAATATTTTCATCTATGGGGTTGAGTTGTTCAAAGATAATTTTGCCATCAATTTTAGAGGTTACTGGTGCGTGTAATGTAATAGCAGAAGGGACATTTCCGCTATATATTTTATCTGCGGTTATAGCATTTGGTGGCTTTTGTGTATATTTGCAAATATGGGGTATACTTTCAGAAATACAGCCGAATAAGCTGTTGTTTATTCTTTTCAGAGTGTTTGCCGCCATACTTAATGGATTTTGCACATATATAATTACATTGTTCTATAAGCCAGTAAGTAATGTTTTTAATAGTTTTTCAGAGAGAGCAACACCAAACACAGCAACGCATCTTACTGGTGGAATAGCAATTCTTGTATTGTCGATGTTGTTTTTGTTGAGCATATCTGTCAAAAAAAGAGCAAAATAAAATTATGGCGGTGCGTGACCGCACAGGACAAGACGCAGAATCGCTCGACAAGTCTCGCTCGACACTTTTAAGAGAAGTTTGTTGAAGCGGTCGAAGAAATTTCCAATGAACTACCGATTAACTAACGCACTTCCCCAAGACATTTAAAAGTTTCGCTCGAGCCTTTTCAAAGGCTCGTAGGTCAAGGGCAACGCCCTTGTCGCTCTCCGCAGAGAGCGAAACGCTTTTGGGTGAAGCCCGATATTTATTTTCCTTGTGCTTTATACTTTTTTATCAGCGTCAGTCTGTTCCTCTTGAATATCTTCTTCATCAGGATATTTTATATTCGGAATAGGATTTTCAGAACTTTCATCAAATTCATTTCCGAGCGGAATATTATTGCTCGTATAGAAATTATTTTTAATTTTAGTCAAGGTATCCATACTTTTGCAAATACGCTTATATAGAGTATCAAGCCTGTCATCGAGAGTTATAGTACCAATCTTTATATCACGTCTGAGCCAAGCTATATCCTCACGAAATAGATTAACCTCTTTTTCAATAGTGTCAATAACATTGACAGCGTCCATAGCCTTTTCCTGAGCCTCATCAATAACGCCTAAGGCACGAGCCTCAGCCTTCATTTTTATATTCATAAGACTTTCTTGCAAGTCATCATATCTTTTTGCTTTTATTACAAGTAAGTCGTATTTTTCTTGCAACTCATGTTTTTCTTCAAGACGCAGACGAAGTTCTGCTTCATATGCCTGTATATCGTTTTCACGCTGTGCAGTGACATCTGCAAGCTGCATTTGTAGTGACTGAACCGATTTATATAGAGCGTTTCTTGCGGCCGTAATTTCAATTAAGGAAGTCTTTTTGTCTGAAAGCTCAAGCTCTGCTTCGTGTAAACGCTCTTTAAGTTGTTCAAGCTCCATTTCAGAAGTAAGCTTTTTTTCAACTATACTCTTTTCATTGTTGTCAATGTTATTGTTCAATATTTCGTTCATGGATACCACCTCAAAAAAATCAATCAATATCCATTATATCAGAAAAAATAATATTATACAATGCTTTTTTGTATGAAATAAACTTCTCTAAGACACTCAAAAGTTTCGCTCGAGCCTTTTCTACACCAGCTTTGCTGGTGAAAGCTGCTCGTAGGTCAAGGGCAACGCCCTTGTCGCTCTCCGCAGAGAGCGAAATACATTATGCTTCTCTGAGCGCAGGAGGGTAGAAAAACATTCCAGTGGAATGTTTTTCGTAGGGAACCCTCGCAGGGGGTTCCCTGAAAAAGTGTTTTGTTCTTAAAATATAAAATCGTTTAATAAACCTATTGTTAAACTTATGCTAATTTATCATCTTATCTTCAGCAATAATTATTTTTAATGCCTCAATAGCAGTAAGAACGGCATTTTCAGTATTGATATTTTCGGAATTATCTCCAGATTTTCTGCGTTCCTGATTCCATATTGCGTGTAGAATAGAACCAGCACGAATATTTCTCACTGCTGAAACAGTAAAAAGAGCTGCTGTTTCCATTTCAGAAGCGAGTACACCACATTTTATAAAGGCTTTCCATTTGTTTTCAAGCTCATATGAAACAGCCATAGTTGCAGGATTATGCTGACCATAGAAAGAATCTTTACTATGTATAATTCCCGTATGATAGCGTTCATCAAGCTTTGTTGCAGCTTTAACTAAAGCTGATGTAACTTCAAAATCAGCAGTAGCAGGTAATTCTATTGGAGCGTATTCCTTAGAAGTACCCTCCGCACGAACCGCTGAAGTAGCTATGATAAGGTCGCCCGATTTTACAGTTTCTTGCATACCACCACAAGTTCCAACGCGAATGATAGTATCTACACCGAGCATATGAAGCTCTTCAAGGGCAATAGCCGTAGATGGACCGCCTATACCAGTCGATGTTACCAAAACATTTTCACCACAAAGAGTGCCAAAATAAGTAGTATATTCTCTGTTTGAAACGAGATAATCCGCATCTTCAAGGTAAGAGGCTATTTTTGATACACGAGCAGGGTCTCCTGGAAGAATAGCATATTTTGCCTTAACCGTTCTAGGAATTTGCAAATGAAAAAGCACATTTTCATTCATAACTCATAAGCCTCCTTATATAAAAAGTACCTTATACAATCAGAACATATCATTCTTTTTTAGAATTATAAAAGCCGAAATCATCAATATAGCTGATAATACGAATGGGAACCACCAGAAATCATCAAATGGAAGTCCTCCATCAATATTCATTCCATATAAGCCGGAGATAACCGTAGGAATAGAAACAATCAGTGTCAAAGAAGCAAGAACTTTCATAACATAATTAAGGTTGTTGCTTATAACAGATGAGAAAGTATCCATTGTGCTTGACATAATGTTAAGGTGTATTCCAACCATTTCTATTGCCTGTTTAATTTCAATAAGAACATCTTCAAGAAGGTCTTGGTCGTCCTCATAAAGCTTGATATGTCTGCCACGCATAAGCTTTTCTAGAGTAATTTCATCAGCCTTTAGTGAAGACGAAAAATAAACCAGCGATTTCTGAATTTCAAAAAGCTGGATAATCTCTTTATTTTTCATAGATTTTTTCATTTTTTCTTCTACATGCTCGCTGATTTTATCAATCTGCTTAATATATTGCAAATATCTCGCTGCAACTCTGAGCATTATATGAAAAACAAATTGAGTTTTATAGTTAGTAAAGACATCTTTAACGACGCCCTCGGAAAATTCACTAAGAATAGGAGTTTCCTTAATAGAAACAGTTATAACATTTTTTGGGGTAATCATAATGCCGATAGGCATGGTAGCATATCTTATACTCTTGTTAAATTTTTCAACAACAGGAATATCTATAATTATAAGCGTAACTCCGTTTTCATTATCTATATGAGAGCTTTCCTCTTCATCAAGAGATGCCCTAAAGAAATCAGGTTCAATATTAAAATCCTTTATAAGACTTGCAACCTCGTCCCCCTCAGGTTCAACGCAGTTTATCCAACAGCCTGGTTCATAATTATCAATAGCCTCAATTCTATTGTTAATAGTTTTATAGTAGCTTATCATTTTTGTGCACTTCCTAACAAAATCAAATAAGAGCACAAAATACATTATGTGCTCTGTTTATAGCATAAATAATAGCAATCCGTATTCGACCGACAGACGGGTCAGAGCCCATAATGTTTACCCCTTTCATAGTTTAAAATATAAAAAAATCAAAAGCAAATCAACATTTTCTTAATATATTATACCAATAAATTCGCCGAAACGCAAGAATTTTACGAAATATTGACTCTTGTTTTTCGTAAGATTTATTTTTAGTTATAAGAAAAATAAATCACTCAAAAATACTATCTTAATTGTGCAAAATTATAGACTAAAGTTCATGTTTGTGTTAAAATAAACTTTAATATAATTAAAAAATTCGGGTGATTATTTTATGTCTAAAGAACTTAGCCAATGTCAGGTGATAGAAAGAAGTCTTTCCAAGACCTATCGAAAAAGAATATGGGTACCATTTATTATGGCAATAAAGAAATATGAACTTATCCAAGAGGGAGATAGAATAGCTGTTTGTATTTCCGGTGGAAAGGATTCCATGCTTTTGGCAAAACTTCTGCAAATGCTTCAAAGACATAGTGATTTTCCCTTTGAACTTGTATTTCTTGTTATGGATCCTGGCTATAATAGCATTAACCGAGAAAAGATTGAGAGTAATGCAAAGCTGCTCGAAATACCAATAACAATATTTGAAACCGATATATTTAATATAGCTGATAGAACCGAAAAAAATCCTTGTTATCTTTGTGCTAAAATGCGTAGAGGTCATTTGTACAGTCAAGCTAAAAAGCTTGGCTGTAATAAAATCGCACTTGGACACCACTTCAACGATGTTATAGAAACTACATTATTAGGAATGTTTTATGGTTCTCAGCTTCAAGCTATGTTACCAAAGCTTCATAGCACAAATTTTGAGGGTATGGAGCTTATCAGACCGCTTTATTGTGTACACGAGGACGATATAATAGCTTGGACAAAATATAATCATCTGGAGTTTATCCAGTGTGCTTGTCGTTTCACAGAGAAATCTGCTGAAAGTGAGGATGGAATAGGAGCATCAAAGCGAAAGGAAGTAAAGGAGCTTATCCGTAAATTAAAGAAAGACAATCCAAATATCGAGAAAAGTATTTTCAATAGTATACATTCAGTTTGTTTAGATACGATGGTTGGTTATAAATCGAATGGTGAAGAACATTCTTTTTTAGATAATTATTAAAAATTGTTTACCACCAATATAGCTACTGTACTTTCCTTAAGACACTTAAAAGTTTCGCTTGAGCCTTTTCAAAGGCTCATAGGTCAAGGGCAACGCCCTTGTCGCTCTCCGCAGAGAGCGAAACACCTTTGGGCTTTGCCCAACATTTATCTTTTCTTAAAATCGGCGGATTTTATCCGCCGATTCATTCTCTTTCGTTAGCAACATTAGTTATTAAGGGCGGACTTTGTCCGCCTTTTGGGGCAAGAGAAGTTAAGGGCTTCGCCCTTAAAACCCACAAGGGACTCCGTCCCTCGACCCTGCAAGCTTTTGAAAAAGCTTGAGCAAAACTTTTATCTGTCTTTGGGAAGTGCATTAGTTATCGGTAGTTTAGTTCTCCGCGTGGGTAAACCTCTCATATTCACTACGAGTGAGACTTGTCGAGCGATTCCGCGTCTTGACCGCGGTGGCACGTTGCTTTGAGCAAAATTTTTAATTGTCTTAGATAAGTTTATTAACTTAGTAAAAAACCTCAACAATGCAGTATGCAAGGATACAAAAGACGATGCCGAAAAGCTCAAAGCATATTTTAACACAGTAGTAAAATTCAAAGCTGAAAAATTCGGCGGTATCTGAAAAGAATTTTATTCATTGCGTGATAAAGCACGATAAATATTAAGCTTATCAGTAATTTAATATTTCAATTTTAATGTTGTTTTCAGAAAGATTCTGATTTTCAGAAAATATACTCAACATATATTCAGAAATTTGCTTTGTATAGAATTTACTGCTAAGATTTTTATTAGTAACATCAAAAGATGATAGGGGAGTGGAAAGCCCTGTGCCAAGGAATTTGACATAGGCTTCCTTTTTCGTCCATATCTCATAAAAAGCATTGCCTTGGCTTTCACTTTCGAGAATATACTTATATTCATTTTCCGAAAAAAAGCGTTTTGCAATTTCTATTCGTGCATTTGAGATTATTTCTGCATCAATTCCTATTGGTGAAGTATCACTTGCGAAAGCGACACAGTTCCCCGAATGAGAAACCGAAAAATGAAATTCCGAAAAGTTTTTAATTGAAGGCTTTTCGTGTTCATTATATTCAAACTGGATTTCATTAGATTTAATACCCGCTTGTTTAGATGCCTCTGTACATATCAATAAGCCTGAAAATAAAGAAAGTATTTTATCCTTGTCAAATCTGAAACGGGAGATTTTTTCTAATCTTTCATTGGGCAAAAAAGAAAGATATTTTTTATATCTTGAAAATTCGCAAGAAGTATCAACAAATAATAATTTTACATTAATCATAATAAATCGTCCTCAAAATAATTGTTAATTTATTATAGCAAAATTTCTGATTGTTTACAATCTTTGCTATTTCAGATTTTTAAGCTTAAAAGTAATTGACATTTTATAAGATATTTGATATAATATTTAGGTGTCTTAAATATGCGGATATGGCGGAATTGGCAGACGCGTATGGTTCAGGTCCATATGAATGCAAATTCATGCAGGTTCAAGTCCTGTTATCCGCACCATATCGAGTGTTCATGAGAAATTTGACTTTATGAATACTCGATTTTTGTTTTTAATCTTATTTTTTATGGCTCGATGTCCATAGTTGTGGTAACCCGAAAAAATAGAATAAAGTGTAATTACAAGTGGCAGAGAATTAAACTGTCGCTTGTTTTATTGTAGAATTGATATGTTTGCTGTAAAACATATGTAAAATGCGGTTGCGAAATCACTTGAAATTTCTGTGGCCGTAAGCATTTCTGTTGAGAACTTTGATTTTGTTATTATAACCTTTAATAAAGCCGTTGATGATTGGTGTGAAAAACAAATTCAGTATCTATGTTAACCAATTTTGCATTATTTTGGCACACTTAACAAGCTGAGGGATACCACAATATAGTCTGACATAGCCTTTTTAGTGGACTTTCTGTTTTTGCAAGCAATGATTTTAAAAAAGTCCTATTTGTAAAAATGAGCCGTACACAAATCAGGCGAGGCATACAACATAACATTAGCTTGTTGTTTTTTGCTCATCATTCAATTCGTCAAATCTCTTAAGAAGTAATTTTCTTGAATTTCTAAAGTATCTGCAATATGATTTGCTGAATTTTTTGTTCTTCTTTTCCGACACCTTCAAAAACCCAAAAAAGCTAGCGTATTCAGCTTTCTAAGCAATTCTATTTTAACAGATTTTGGTAAAATATGCGTTACTTTTTGTCTTTAGGCTATTTTTTACTTTTTACATTAAAAAGCACTCAATTCCATCAAAATGGAATCGAGTGCTTTTAAGCATAATATTTAAAATCAACAATTTACTTTTTTTATACTTTGCTTAGCTTCTACTTTATTGACTATATGTCTTGTGATTTTTCTAAAAATCCAGAAAATCAAAACACAAATTGCAAATATTATAACTAAGTTTATTGTCATTTTACCAGTAAATAATGTAAGCGAGAATAGATTTCTAAAGCATAGAATACCTATTGCCAAGCCTGCTATCATCGTTACAAAAAGTGCAATTCTAAGCTTATTAAACGGCAAGCATTTTTCAAAGAGAACTATTATTCCCATAACGGAAACCACTGCTACTGCAAGCGTTACATATTGCTCATGAGAAATTTTAAGTATACTTTCAGAAATAATTACAAGCATAACGCTTACAACCGACGCAAGTCCTCCAGGCAATGAACTTTTAACAATATTATTAAAGAATAAACCTTTAATTCTGTTTTTATTTGGCTCAAGTGCAAGTATAAAAGACGGAATACCTATTGTAAATGCATTAACAAGCGTCATTTGAATTGGTTCAAATGGTGCGGCAGTATTTACGAAAAGGAAGATTATAGCAAGAACCGTCATATAGATTGTCTTAACCAAGAATAACGATGCTGAACGCTCTATATTATTTATGGTTCGTCTGCCCTCTGCAACAACCTTTGGCATAGATGCGAAATTAGAATTTAGCAATACAAGCTGCGATACATTTCTTGCGGCATCACTTCCTGAAGCCATAGCAACACTACAATCAGCCTCTTTAAGTGCAAGAACATCATTAACGCCATCACCTGTCATAGCTACTGTATGTCCATTAGCTTGAAGCGCTTGTACGAACTTTTTCTTTTGTGCCGGTGTTACTCTGCCGAATACGGTATTTTCAAGTATCGCTTTTTCTATATCTTCGTCAGTTTTGAGAGTTGTTGCATCAATATACTTATCGTAGTTTTTAACTCCTGCTCTCCTTGCAACATCGGAAACAGTAAGAACATTATCGCCTGAAATAACCTTAATCTCAACGCCCTGTTCATCAAAATATTGCAAAGTCTGTGGAGCTTCCGCACGAATCTTATCTACAAGCAGTAACAAGCCACAAATTTCCAAATCGTCTGGTAAATCTCTTTCATTAAAATCGTTCTTTGAATGAACTATAATAAGTGAACGATAACCTTTTGAATATTTTTGCAAAAGTTCTGAAAGCTCTTGAGGAATTTTATCCTTTAAAATAAATTCAGCCGCACCAATTACATAAGTGCCTTCCTTTTCAAAATTAGCACCAGACCATTTTTTTTCGGACGAAAATGGCATAATGTTATTTCCTACCCAGTCGGTATCATTATGGAATTTCTCTCTGATTGCGACAAAGGTTGCATTATTATCATCAAGTGCTGAAGTTAAAGCTGTAAGAGCTTTTTCGAGCTGTTCGCTTTTATTATCACCATATGGAATAACATCTACAAGCTCCATACAGCCCTCTGTAATAGTACCTGTTTTATCAAGGCATAGCACATCTACTCTTGCAAGAGTTTCTATACAATAAAGCTCCTGCACAAGAACTTTGTGCTTTGAAAGTCTTATGACGCTTACGGCAAGAACTGTACTTGTCAAAAGGATAAGACCTTCCGGAATCATTCCTATAAGCTGTGTTACAGTTGAAAGAACTGTCTCTTTAATATCTCCATGAATACTATATTGATGAATAGCAAGACCTACTCCAATAGGTACTATAAAGAAGGTTACTATTTTTATAATTTTATTCAGAGTATCCATAATTTCTGAATTGATTTTCTTAATATATTTTGTCTGTGCCGAAATAGATGAAGCATAATTATCTTTACCTACACATTCTACTCTCGCACGACAGCTACCACTTACTATAAAGCTTCCTGAAAGCAGTTTATCGCCTTTTTGTTTATGTATAGAATCTGATTCACCTGTAAGAAGTGATTCATTAACATCACAGTTGCCTGAAATCAGTATACAGTCTGACGGAATCTGATTACCATTAGAAAGCTCTAAAATGTCATCAAGTACAATATCATTTACCCCGATTTCCTGTATCTTTCCATTTCTGATAACCTTAACTTTCACAGATGAAATAATAGAAAGCTTATCAATAGTTCTCTTTGCACGAATTTCCTGAAAAATTCCTATTGCTATATTACAGAACATAACACCAAGGAAAAGCAAATTCTTATAAGAGCCAACAAGAAAAACTGCTATACCAAGAATAATATTGATTACATTAAAAAGTGTAAGGGTATTATCAATAATAATTCTCTTTATACTTTTCGTGGGAACATCTGCATTATGATTCACCAAATCAAGCTCAATTTGTCGTTGCACCTGTTCCTTAGTTAAGCCAACCTTAGGGTCGGCTTTTATTCGCTGCTGAGCTTGTTCTTCGCTCATAAGCTACACCTCTCATTTTTAAATTTAAATATTATCTATATAAATAATCACGATTTAAATTATATCAACTTGCACATTTATTGTCAATTAAGAAACTCTTATATTTTGGTAATAAATTATTCACTATCATAATCAAACATTCTCGAAAATGGTGGTGTTGATGAAAGCGAGATATAATCTCTATCAGCAACAATAATATGATCAGCGAGATGTATTCCTATTGTGTCTAAAGCATCAGCTATATCAGCAGTTGCTTCTAAATCTGCCCTTGAAGGAAAAGCTACTCCACTTGGGTGGTTATGTGCAATTATAACTGTGACAGCCTTGCATCTTGCCGCTATACTCACTATATCCTTTGAAAACAAGGGGGCAGAGCTTGCGTCACCCTTAGAAATTATACCTGAATATTTTTCTTTTCCCTTAGCATCAAGAAAAAATGCATATACACATTCTTCGTTTTTGCCTGCAAATAGATGAACCATCTTTTTACCTATATTCTCATCTGTAATAATCTTTTCTTCATTATCAAACTTATCACTTTGATATGCTCTCGAAAGGTCTGGTATCATATGCAAAAGAACCGCCGCATTATATGAAAGCCCTTGTTGCATTAAAATATCTATTGGTGCATCAAAAACAGCAGAGAGCGAACCACAAGCCTCTAAAAGTCTATGAGCAATATCATTCGTATTTTTTCTTGGTATAGCGTAAAATAAAAGCATTTCTAATATTTCATGCTGTTCAAATACTTCTATGCCTTTATTAACATATTTATTCCTCATTCTTTCCCTATGTCCTTCGTGGACATTTTTCTTTTTATTTTGTTGTTCCACAAAATCACCGCCAAGCTATTACAGCTTTTTATAATAGATTAAAGCACATATAATACTTTAATTTCTATAAAAAATTCCACCTAATTATAGCAAAATTTTCAATTTATAGCAATATAAAGGCTATCTATTTTACAGCTTATTTATAATTTTAGAGGAATTAAAATTTTTTAAATTTTTTCAAAAAAAAACTATTGACATTTTTTAAATTCCGAGTATAATAAATTATGTTGTCAGTCACAAAGCGACAATAAATTGAATCTTGCGGAATTGTGTAAAGGTAGCACAGCAGACTCTGACTCTGTTTGTCTGGGTTCGAATCCTAGTTCCGCAGCCAACTAAAACCTCGCTCTTTGAGCGAGGTTTCTTAAACGAGGTGTAGCTCAGCTTGGTGGAGCGCTGTGTTCGGGACGCAGAGGCCGCTGGTTCGAATCCAGTCACCTCGACCATACTTATAATAAGCCCGCATAAACAAGCCGTTTGTGCGGGCTTATTTTCTGTAACTCAATGTCAATAGTTAGGGTAACCCGAGAAATAGAATAAAGTGTAATTGCAAGCGATAGAGAATTAAACTGTCGCTTGTTTTATTATAGAATTGATATGTTTATTGAAAAACATATGTAAAATGCGGTTGCGAATCGCTTGAAATTTCTGTAGCTGTAAGCATTTCTTTTGAGAACTTTGATTTTGTTGTTACAACCTTCTGATGAAAACTTGCCCCAAATTGCTGAAAAGATAGAAAAGATTATTCCGAAGAAAGCAATGTTGGTATTTCAAGCAGTTTTGATTGTGAAATGCCAAGTGTCGAAATAGAGGGCTGTGATTTTATCGGACTTATTGAAGTGCCAAGCTATGGAATAAAGCTCCCGATATATTCAGAATTTGAGTATTATATTCCAAAAGTTTATAGCAGAAATAATAATGGTTCACTTGTTATAGAGGTGAGATATTCGGAAAATCAATTTAGCTTTGCAGATTATATTTACAGACCTATATTGCAATATATTTCGCTATAAAATTAAGCGAATAACCCATTCAAGTAATCTTATCCTAAAAAATTCCAATCTGATAAGCAAGCTTTAACGGCTTTTGTAAAACATAATAGTTCATACATCATAATTTATAGTGAATAATTTAGAAAGTGCAGAGCAAATAAAAACATTTGTTCTGTACTTTCTTGCTTGTATGTGTTATAATAAAAAAATTAGCGATTGTAAATTCTAATTAAAAGATAGATTTTCGCTAAATCGTTAATCAATTTGAAGTGATGAAATACCCTTTTTATGGCTTGATTTTGTTTAATTTTTATGAAAAACAAAATTCGACTTGTTTAGTACCAAGCTTTGGGATTATAATGCGATGTATAGGAGGTTGAATATGTCAGAGTTTAAGCTTCATTCCGAATATAAGCCGACAGGCGACCAGCCACAGGCAATAGACGCTATATGCAGAAGTATAGAGGCAGGAAACAGAGAACAAACTCTTATGGGTGTAACAGGTTCAGGAAAAACCTTTACAATGGCAAATGTTATTGCAAGAATGAATCGACCAACACTTGTTCTTGCTCATAATAAAACTCTTGCTGCACAGCTTTGCAGTGAATTTAAAGAATTTTTCCCAGAAAACGCTGTTGAATATTTTGTGTCATATTATGACTACTATCAGCCTGAGGCATATATTCCAACAACCGATACCTATATAGAAAAGGATTCTGCTGTAAATGACGAGATAGATAAGCTCCGTCACTCAGCTACTTCAGCACTTTCAGAACGACGAGATGTAATAATTGTTTCGTCGGTTTCCTGTATTTATAGCTTGGGTAACCCGATTGATTATCGTACAATGGTAATTTCACTTCGTCCAGGTATGGAAAAAAGTCGTGACGATTTGCTTAAAAAGCTTGTTGAACTTCAATATGAGCGAAATGATGTGAATTTCACCCGTAATAAGTTTCGTGTTAGGGGAGATGTTGTCGAGATATATCCAACAAACTCTGATGAGAATATTGTTCGTGTTGAATTTTTCGGCGATGAAATAGACCGTATAACAGAAATTAACGCTGTCAGCGGAGAAATTCGTGGTACACTCAAGCATGTAGCAATTTATCCAGCTTCGCATTATATCGTTCCAAAGGATAAGATGGAAATAGCTATTGCGGAGATTGAGCGAGAGCTTGAGGAACGCATAAAATATTTTAATGATAAGGGCAAGCTTCTTGAGGCTGAACGCATAGAGCAAAGAACTCGCTATGATATAGAAATGCTTCGTGAAATAGGCTTTTGCACAGGTATTGAGAATTATTCAAGAGTGCTTTCAGGAAGAAAACCCGGTAGTAAGCCGTTTACCTTGCTCGACTATTTTCCTGATGATTTTCTTCTTTTTGTTGATGAATCTCATGTTATGCTCCCACAGGTAAGGGGAATGTTTGCAGGAGATAGGGCAAGAAAGGAAAGTCTTATAGAATATGGTTTTCGTTTGCCGAGTGCTTTAGATAACAGACCACTGAACTTTGATGAATTTTACGAACATATCAATCAAGCTGTTTTCGTCAGTGCAACGCCAGGTGATTTCGAGAAAGAGCATAGTGCTAAGATTGTTGAACAGGTTATCCGTCCGACAGGACTTCTCGACCCACTTATAACCGTAAAGCCTACTGATGGTCAGATGGACGATTTGATTTCAGAAATCAATAAGCGTACAGCTAAAAAACAGAGAGTGCTTGTAACCACTCTCACAAAAAAGATGGCGGAGGATTTGACCGAATATTTCACTACAATGGGTATAAAGGTTCGCTATATGCACCATGATATTGATACTGTCGAGCGTATGGAGATTATCAGAGATTTGCGTTTAGGCGAATTTGATGTGCTTGTCGGAATAAACCTTTTGCGTGAAGGCTTGGATATTCCGGAAGTTTCACTTGTTGCTATACTTGACGCTGACAAAGAGGGTTTCCTAAGAAGTGACCGTTCGCTTATTCAGACAATCGGCAGAGCCGCAAGAAATGCTGAGGGAGAAGTAATAATGTATGCTGATGAGGTCACAAGGTCTATGGAAAAGGCAATCTATGAAACCGAACGCAGACGAGCTATTCAGCAGAAATATAATGAAGAGCATGGAATCATTCCAAAAACGATTATTAAGAAAGTCAGTGATATTATTGAGATTTCTACTCATTCCGACGATGGAAAGAAATCTAAAAAGAAGCTGACAAAAGCAGAAAGAGAAAAACTCATAGAACAGCTCACCAAGGAAATGAAAGCGGCTGCAAAGCTTCTTGAATTTGAACACGCAGCACTTTTAAGAGATAAAATTAAAAAGCTGAGGGAACAGAAATGAGTTTTGAAAATATAGAAAAATATAAGAAAGCTTAAATAAGACACAAGCGAAACTTTTAAGTTTATTAGTAAGTTATTTAAGAGAGGGATAAAAGGAAATTGGCGAAGAAAAAACAGGAATATGGAAATGAAAGTATAGTAACCTTAAAGGGTGCAGATAGAGTTCGTAAGCGTCCTGCTGTTATATTCGGCTCGGACGGTATAGAGGGTTGTCAACATTCTGTCTTTGAGATTCTCTCGAACTCTATTGATGAGGCTCGTGAGGGTTACGGAAATAAAATAATAGTCACACGCTATGAGGATAAATCCGTTGAAATTGAGGATTTCGGCAGAGGTATTCCAGTAGATTATAATAAAAATGAGGAACGCTTTAACTGGGAGCTTGTTTTCTGCGAGCTTTATGCCGGCGGTAAATTCAATAATAATGATGCGGAAAGTTATGAGTTTTCTCTTGGACTTAATGGCTTAGGACTTTGTTCAACGCAATATTCCTCTGAATATATGGATGTAGATATTCGTCGTGACGGCGAACGCTATACTCTACATTTTGAAAAGGGCGAGAATATTGGTGGCTTAAAGCGAGAAAAGTATTCCAAGAAAGATACTGGTACAAGGATTCATTGGCGACCAGATTTACAAGTTTTTACTGATATTGATATAAGCAAGGAATATTATATAGAAATTATTAAGCGTCAGGCTATTGTAAATGCGGGAGTTACATTTATTTTTAGAAATCAGGTCGGTAAGGACTTTGAAACAACTGAATTTAAATATGATAACGGCATAACAGACCATGTAACAGAGCTTATCGGCGAAAATGGTATGACACAGGTTCAGACATGGAAAACAGAGCGAATCGTTCGTGACAGAGAGGACAAGCCCGAATATAAGGTTAAAATCAACATTGCAATGGCTTTTTCAAATAAAGTAAGTTGTGCTGAATATTATCATAACTCAAGCTGGCTTGAGCATGGTGGAGCTCCTGAAAAGGCTGTCAGAAATGCTTTTGTATATCAGATTGATTCTTACTTAAAGCAGAATTCCAGATATACTAAAAATGAAAGCAAAATCAATTTTTCTGATGTTGAAGATTGCCTTGTAATAGTAATTTCGTCTTTTTCAAGCATAACCTCATACGAAAACCAAACCAAAAAGGCTATCACAAATAAAGGTATTCAAGATGCTATGACGGAGTTTCTCCGCCATCAGCTTGAAATATATTTTATAGAAAATCCACTTGATGCAGAGAAAATCGCAAATCAAGTTTTAATCAATAAACGCAGTCGTGAAGATGCTGAAAAAACTCGTCTTAACATAAAGAAAAAGCTCACAGGCAATATGGATATGACGGGCAGAGTTGCAAAGTTTGTTGACTGCCGAAGCAAAGATGTAGAAAGGCGAGAGGTCTTTATAGTTGAGGGCGATTCGGCTCTTGGTGCTTGTAAACAGGCTCGTGATCCGGATTTTCAAGCAATTATACCAATCAGAGGTAAGATACTTAACTGCTTAAAGGCAGGCTATGACCGAATTTTTAAGAGTGAAATTATCACCGATTTATTAAAGGTTCTTGGTTGTGGTGTAGAGGTTAAGTCTAAGGCTAATAAGGATTTATCTTCATTTGATATAAATAATCTTCGTTGGAGCAAGGTCATACTTTGTACTGATGCCGATGTTGACGGCTTTCAGATTAGAACACTTCTTCTCACAATGCTTTATAGACTTACACCGACTCTTATAGACGAGGGCAAGGTTTATATTGCAGAATCTCCACTTTATGAGCTTAATACTAAAGATGAAGTTTATTTCGCATATACAGAAGCAGAAAAGGAAGAATTTATCAAGAAGATAGGCAATAAGAAGTTCACTATTCAGCGTTCAAAGGGACTTGGTGAAAATGAGCCTGATATGATGAGCCTTACAACAATGAATCCGTCAACACGCAGACTTATAAAGGTTTTGCCTGATGATGCAAAGCGTACAAGCGAAATATTCGATATTCTGCTTGGAGATAATCTTGATGGCAGAAAAGAATATATAGTAGAAAATGGAGCAAAGTATATTGATAATATAGATGTATCATAATGTTAGTTTTTGCATTTTGAAAGTTGTGACTCACCACAAAGTTCAGACTAAATTTGATATAAATAGATGATTGGCGAACACAGTTCGTCCCTACATTTCTTCCCAAAAGAAAATTTAAATTTAGGTCAAGCCTTTTTAAAGGCTTGCAGAGTCGAGGGACAGCGTCCCTCGTGGGGTTTGGGGCAAAGCCCAAACATAAAAATTCAAGGGGTAATGATATGGCAAGAAAAAAGAAAACTACACCTCATACAGAGCCTAAACTGCATGGATATATTGCAGGAGCAGGTGAGATTGTAGAGCAAAAAATAGCTGATACAATAGAAGAAAACTATATGCCCTACGCTATGAGCGTTATACTTTCCCGTGCAATTCCTGAGATTGACGGTTTTAAGCCGTCACATAGAAAATTGCTTTATACTATGTATAAAATGGGACTTCTTGGCGGTGCAAGAACTAAATCTGCAAATATAGTTGGACAAACAATGAAGCTTAATCCGCATGGTGATAGTGCGATTTATGATACTATGGTTCGTCTTAGCCGAGGCTATGAAGCATTACTGCACCCATATGTCGATTCTAAGGGCAACTTCGGTAAATTTTACAGCAGAGATATGGCATGGGCAGCATCAAGATATACCGAGGCACGACTTGACCCGATATGTGCAGAGCTTTTCGGTGATATAGATAAGGATACCGTAGATTTTGTTGATAACTACGATAATACCCTTAAAGAACCTACACTTCTTCCAGCAGCATTTCCGTCTGTACTTATAAATGCGAATACAGGTATTGCTGTTGGTATGGCGAGCTCTATCTGTCCTTTCAATCTTAGAGAGGTATGCGAAACGACCATTGCACTTATGCGTAATGAAAAGCATGATGTTTCCGAAACACTTATCGCACCTGATTTTCCGGGTGGTGGTCAGATTGTATATGATAAGAAAACTATCGAAAACATCTATAATACAGGTAGAGGAAGTATAAAGGTTCGTTCACGCTATACCTATGATAAATTTGATAATTGTATTGATATAACAAGTATTCCTCCGACAACAACCTCAGAGGCTATAATTGATAAGATTATTGAGCTTGTAAAGCTCGGCAAGATTAAGGAAATTTCTGATATTCGTGATGAAACAGGTATTAGTGGTCTTAAAATCACAATCGACCTCAAGAGAAATATTGACCCTGATAAGCTTATGCAGAAGCTTTATAAAATCACACCGCTTGAAGATAGTTTTTCTTGTAATTTTAATGTTCTTATCGCAGGAACACCGAGAGTTCTTGGCGTTAAGGATTTACTTAACGAATGGATTGCATTCAGAATTGAGTGTGTAAAACGCAGAACCTACTACGATTTGCACAAAAAAGAGGATAAGCTCCATCTTCTTAAGGGACTTGAGAAGATTCTCCTTGATATTGACAAGGCTGTTAAAATAGTTCGTGAAACCGAAGAAGAAAGTGATGTTGTTCCAAATCTTATGATTGGTTTCGGAATTGATGAAATTCAAGCTGAATATGTCGCTGAAATCAAACTTCGTCATCTCAATCGAGAATATATTCTCAAACGCACAGATGAAATTGAAAGTCTTGAGAAAGATATTGCTGAGCTTAAAGCAATCCTCGAAAGCAAAACCAAGGTTAAGAATATAATCATTAGAGAGCTTGCCGCTATTGCCGAAAAATACGGTCAGCCACGAAAGAGTATGATTATCTATGCTTCTGATATTGTTGAAACTGAGATTGAGGAAGAAATTCCTGATTATCCTGTAAATCTTTTCTTTACAAAAGAGGGATATTTCAAGAAAATTACTCCGATTTCACTTAGAATGGGTGGCGAACAGAAGCTCAAAGATGGAGATGTCATACAGCAATCACAAGAATCTATGAATAATACGGATTTGCTGTTTTTCAGTGATAAATCACAGGTTTATAAAACAAAGGCTCGTGATTTCTCTGATACCAAAGCAAGCGTACTTGGAGAATTTATCCCCGCCAAGCTGAATATGGACGAGGGTGAAAGTGCCATTTATATGCTTGCAACCACTGATTATTCGGGTTATGTTTTCTTTTTCTTTGAGAATGGTAAGGTCGCTAAGGTCAGCCTTAAAGCATATGAAACAAAAACAAACCGTAAAAAATTGACAGGTGCATATAGTGATAAGGAAAAACTTAGTGCAATAGTTTTTGTTAATGATGAGGATAGCGAAATTCTTATGCGTTCATCATCAGGCAGAGCGTTATTGTTGCATACAGGTGCTATTGCTTCAAAAACCACAAGAAATACTCAAGGTGTGGCTGTATTCAAGCAAAGAAAAGGCCATCGTCTTATTTCTGCGGAATTATATCATGAAGGTATGCTACAAAAGCCTCAAAGATATAGAACAAAGTCTATCCCATCATCAGGAGCGTTGCCGACAGCAGAAGAGCTTGAGGGCGAACAATTAGAACTTAAATAAATGAGAATGGCAGAATCCATTTTTACTTTGGATTCTGCCGTTTTGTTATGAACAGCAAACGCATTTTATTCATAACTGTTATTATTATGTTTGTTTTTTTAATAATTATACAATTTGCCTTATGTAAAATTATGGTAAAATATTATTTACTTAGTTAGACTTTACTTGACATTTTCATTGCATACAATTATAATCCTAAATGTATGATAATTAAAAATATTGGAGGGAAAATATGAAGGTTGTTATTGATATGATTCGTGGCTTTTGTATGGCTATGGCAGATAGTGTTCCTGGAGTTTCGGGTGGCACAATTGCTTTTTTGATGGGCTTCTATGATAAGTTTATCAATTCTTTGAATGATTTGATTTCTGGAAAAAAAGCTGAAAAAATTGAAGCATTAAAATTTTTAGCCAAGCTTGGAGTTGGTTGGGTAGTTGGTTTTGTATCCTGCGTTTTGATTCTCACAAAGCTTTTCGATACTTATATTTACGAAATCAGTTCATTATTTATAGGCTTAACACTTTTCGCAATACCAGTTGTTTTTATGGAAGAAAAAAAGAGTCTTAAAGGAAAGTATTGGAGTTCATTTTTTGTAATTCTTGGTGCAGCACTTGTATTTTGCATTACATATTTCAACCCGACAAGTGGTGGAGAAAGTGGTATAAGCTTAGGACAGCCGAGCTTTCAGCTTGGAATAAGCTTGTTCTTTGTAGCAATGATAGCAATTACTGCAATGGTTCTTCCAGGAATTTCAGGTTCAACACTTCTCTTGATTTTTGGATTTTATTTACCTATCATTAACTCAATAAAAGAATTACTCCACCTGCACTTTGAATATTTGCCAATGATAATTTGCTTTGGATTAGGAGTAATTGCTGGAATGGTTTTGATTATTAAACTTGTAAAGCTCTGTTTGGAAAAATTCAGAGCACAGACGATATTCTTTATTTTCGGACTTATGATAGGCTCTCTCTATGCAATAGTTATGGGACCTACAACACTTGATGAGCCAAAGCCGATGATGAATTTCTCAACATTCTCAATCATTCCGTTCCTCATTGGTGGAGTAATAGTAATAGGTTTACAGCTTTTTAAGAATCGCAAGAGCCGTAAAGAAATTATCGCACAGCATTAACCATAATTAGGTTTTATAAATTAAAAGTTTTGCTCAAGCTTTTTCAAAAGCTTGCAGAGTCGAGGGACGGAGTCCCTCGTGGGTTTTAAGGGCGAAACCCTTAACATTCTTTACCCAACGGGCGAACGCAGTTCGCCCATGCTTTTTTAAACTTACCTGATAAAAGCTGTCGCATATCTTTTTGAGATATACGACAGCTTATCTTTTTACCCATTTTTGGGAGCAATTATAATTGGCTGAAGCTGTTTACCTATAAATGCTGCTTCAACAACCTGTGGAATCAATTCAAAATTGGCAACTAATGATTTTGGCTTTTTTATAGGAGCGTCCTGTCCGAATGGTACGAAGAATATATGCTTTGTATTTAACATTCTGCCTATACTTTGAGCGGAAGCACCGAGAGCGTCATTTGTTGCAATAGCAATGATAAGTGGTTTTTCTTGTCTTAGATGTGATTTAGCTGCCATTGTTACTGGAGTATCTGTTATTCCGTATGATAATTTAGATATGGTGTTTCCTGTGCAGGGAGCAATAAGCATAATATCTGTCATAGCCTTAGGACCGATAGGTTCAGCGTCATTGATGGTTCTTATGATTTTTCGTTTTGTTTTTTCTTCGATTTCATCAATAAAATTCTGTGCTTTTCCGAAACGGGTGTCAGTAGTAGAAGCGTTATATGACATTATCGGAAGCACATCATAGCCCGCATCTATTAATGCGTCTATCTGGGGAATTGCTCGAGAAAAGGTGCAAAAAGAACCACACATAGCAAATCCCACCGTTTTGCGTGTCACCGTAAATCCTCCTCTGTTATATTATAAACAGCATTCTTTATGATTTCTCCGGCCGCCTTTGGTGCAACACGCCCTGGCAGCGATAATGCCCGCATAGCTTTAAGCCCCATTCTTTCGCAGGCTTCAAGGTCAACACCCCCTGGTAATGAGGCTAAATCTATAATAATTGTGTCTGAACCGCCAGGAGCAATACGGGCAAGAGTGTGTGAGTCTAAAATCATAAATGGCACTGTATTAAATATCAAGTCGAATGCGGTGTGTCCTTGTGGCATAAAAGAAAGTTCATTGGTTTTAAGTGCTTTAAATCCCTTTGCCTGAATATATGCAATATCGCTTTTCTTTCTTGCACTGACAGAAACTTTAGCACCAAGACCTCCAAGCATATCTGAAAGTACCTTGCCAATTCTTCCATAACCTATTACAAGACAGTTTGAACCGTTTATTGTTCCATCATATTCGTGCATAGCACATTCAATTGCACCCTCACTTGTAGGAACAGCATTCATAACGGCAAATTCTTCTCTTTTAGAGTAATCAAAAACCATACTGGAATTCCAAAGGGAGCTTGTAGAGAGAAGATTTTCATTCATACCGCAGAAAACATATTTGCCTGAACAGATTTTAGCGAAAGAATCATCAAGTGTAATAGAATTTTTAGAAAATGGAGCATTAAGAGTTGTACCGTTTTTAGTGATAGGAAGTGGAAGTATAACAATTTCAGATTTTCTTATAGCAGTTTTGAAATCAAGCATCTCAAAGGGTAAAGAAAATCTACATTCTTCAAAGCAAGAAATACAGACAGAATAGCCATCGTTCGATATAGCTTTGGCACAATATAATTGACGCAAATCGCCACCAATAACGCAAAAAGAATTATTTATCAATAGGATTACCTCCCGCAATCAGACTTGATACTATATAATATGTTTGCAATAAAGTTTAGGTGCAGATGATAGTCCATATTGCAGAAGATAAGAAACTTACATAAATTGAGTCCTTAGAGTATCTAATGCTTTTCGTTCAATTCGGCTTACATAAGAGCGTGAAATATTTAGTTTTTTTGCAATTTCACGCTGAGTCAGCGGGTCACTGCCATCAAGACCATAACGCAAAGTGATTACAAGCTTTTCTCTTGGAGTGAGATATTTATTTATGTAGGTTTTAAGCTTTTCACTTTTAATCTTTATATCAAGATTATCTACAAAATCTTCTTCAACAGACATTATATCCATAAGCGTAAGCTTATTTCCGTCACTATCAGAGTCGATTGCATCATCAAGCGACATATCCTGAGCAGATTTTTTACTGTTTCTGAAATACATAAGAACTTCATTTTCTATACACCTTGAGGCATAGCTTGAAAGTCTGATATTTTTATCAACATCAAATGTGTTTACAGCTTTAATCAAGCCGATTGTACCTATTGAAACCAATTCATCTGTATCATTGCAAGACGAATAATACTTCTTTGCAATGTGTGCTACAAGTCTAAGATTATGCTCAACAAGCTTGTTTCTTGCTTTTATATCTCCATTTTTCCACTTTAAAAGACATTCACGCTCTTCCTTTGCCGAAAGAGGTTTCGGAAATGAACCTCCGCCTGTAACATGAAGTATGAAGAACATAGAAAATTGGTTCAAAAGCTTTAGAATCAAATCAAACATAACGCACCTCCACAAAAAATTTATCCTTACTAATTTTTATGCGTGGAATATTTTGTTTTGCTTGTCTTTTAAATAAAATTTTGACAAAATTTATTCCAAGATTGATAATTTGTAGAAAATTACGAATGATAATAAAGAAGGTGAAGAACCTTATCAAAGCACAACACTTTATGAAAACCAGTGTATATAAAATTTTCAAGGAGATAATGCGTATGAAAAAGAAAATTATTGCAGTTTTGGCTATGACACTTCTGACAGTGAGCTTTGCCGCCTGTAAAGGTAATGACAACGGAAATTCCGCACAAAATATGGGCAACGGCTCAAGTGGTGGAAATGCTGAATCCTCAACAGTAACAAACAACAATAATTCATCGGGAATAGTAAATTCTGCACCTAATCCAAATCCTGACGCAAATGGAGATAATAACAATGGAAATAATACTGCTAATGGCAATGATGTCAATAACAACGGAAATGTCACAGACGGAAACGGAATTATCGGAGATGGAGATAATGTGGTCAGCGATGTAGTAAGTGGAGCTGGAGATGTAGTAAGCGGAGTTGGCAAAGGCGTAGAAGATGTTGTCAGTGGAGTAGTAGGTGGAGCAGAAGATATTCTTGGCAACAACAGAAACAATAGTTCCAATGCACAATAATTCATAGTCAATTTTATAATGGCCTTCGGTTTTTCTGAAGGCTATTTATTTTTATGATTATTCGAACATACGAAATATTGCTTCATATGTTTTTAAATGGTTTTATTTCATTATTGTGCAATTCAGGTAAAAAAAGTACACCTTACGAAAAATAGATTGAATTTTTTTATTTGATAAAATAGAATAAAATTACAAAATCAATGGAGAAATTTGTATATTAAGGGGTGAAAAAGATGAATAATGCAATGTTTGCAAGATAGCCATTGATTAGTTATATTTAAAAAAGTGATAAGGAGAGTTTTTTTATGAAAGTAATTAACGGTATAGTAGGAGTATTATCTATATTTGGTGCGATTTATTGTTTATTTTTCCCAGGATTGTCATTTATTAATATAGGCTGGGTTATAACAACAATTCTTGGAATATTTGGCATATGCTCAATTATTTTTTACTTTACCAAGAAAAAGATGTATGAGAACCTTATGATAGAAGGTGTACACGGAGCATTCGGACTTGTTGTAGGTATTGCGGCAGCCGTTGTTTCAATACTTGCAATATTTGTTCCAAGTATTCAAGCTGTACTTGATTTAATAATACTTATTATCTTTGCAATTTGGATGATATTAGATGGCGTTTCATCAATAGCAGAATCGTTCGCTATGAAAAAGGCCTCAACATCAAAATCTTGGATACTTGCACTTGTACTTGGTATAATAATGCTGATATTAGGAATATATGGAATTTGCCATCTTATTTTTGTAGCAAGATTTATTGGAATTACAATGGGCATAATGCTTATGAGCTATGGTATTAAGCTTATAGCTTCATTGTTTGAAAAAGATGAGTATTGTAAGAAATGATAAGAGGTGAAGAAATGAAGAGTAAATTTGTTAAAGCAGTAGCAGGTTTATCTCTTTCGGCATTGGTTGCGACATCTTGTGTGACAAGTGCTTTTGCCAAGGATAACAGTAGTACAATATATGATTCTGGAACAGGCTACATAGCTGAAAAAATTACACACCCAGAAAAGGGTGTTATGACAACTGATGGTATTGTTGATTACATAGGCAACGGAAAACTTGCTACAAACCTTGAGAATGGCAACGGAGATAGAGGACAAAATTATTCATGGGGTTCAATTGGCTATGGGGATTATATGTATATTGGAACCTGTTATGGTGCATGGACATCAACTCTTCAGCTTATGAAGCAAAATCTTGGAAGAGATTTTGATGATACTACTATGAAAGAAGCACTTGATACATATTATCATGAAAATATGTATACGGGTGAGGAAGATGGTGTTGATGCACTTGGAATACTTTTGAAACTGAATGTCAAGACAGGTGAAGTTAAAATTTTGATGTCTAAGGATTTGACAAATCAGAATACAATATTCCGTAATGCTATTGAATTTAAAGATAAGCTTTATTTCTGTGGCTCTGTAAATACTATTCCTTGCATATATCAAGTTGACCCTAAAACTGATGAGTGTAAGCAAGTTTATGCGGGAATGACACTCGAAGAATATATGGAAGAATATTCAAAGGGTATTAGTGTTGGAATAAGAGGCATGTGTGTATTTGATGATAAGCTTATAGTTAGCTGTATCAATTCAGAAGGTGCGATTATCTGCGAATCAGAAAATCCTGAAGACCAGGATTCTTTCAAGGTTATTGCAAAAGATGAGGACTTGTTTAATTATCCTGCATATCATTATTGTGATAGTATTTATGGTGGCTCTATTTTTGATATGACACAGTATGGCAAGAGCCTTTATGTTTCAATTTGCACAGGCACACCTGCTAATGCTACTGACAGAAATACAATGCAAGCTTTTGGACTTGTTCGTGGAGATATTCAGGCAGATGGTTCTTGGAAGTGGACAAGTGTAGTTGGTGATAAGGAAAAAGATGGTGCAAAATATACTTTTGGTATTGACCCTGAACGCACAAGAAGTGGAACTGCTAATCTTAAAGTATTTAATGGTTATCTTTATATTGGCGAATATAATGATGAAGAAATCGCTGTAGAAAGAATGTTGTTTGATAACGATTTTGAATTTATGAACCTCAATTTCGAACAGTCTATAAACTTCTATAGAATGGACGAAGATGAAAATATAGAACTTATTGTCGGTGATGCTGATGAGATGTTCCCAAATGGCGGTATTTCAGGTTTAGGTTCAGGATTCGGCAGTCATGAAAATCAGTATATATGGAATATGACTGTATATGATGGAAAGCTTTATGTTGGTACATTTGATGCAAGTAGTTTTCTTATTCCGCTTGATGAATATATGAATGACGAAAATGCTTCAAAGGAATGGAAAGATAAAGTAGATGAGTATGTAGAAAAAATTTGCAAAAATTATAATGGTGTTCCTGACAGTGCCTATAAATGTGCTGAATATCTTGATAAGGCAACCTTTGGCTTTGATTTATATGTCACAGAGGACGGAGTGAATTTCACAAAGATTACGGATAACGGTTTTGGTGACCCATATAACCACGGCTGCCGTGCTTTTGGAATTACAAATGAGGGCTTGTTTATAGGAACAGCTAATCCATTCTATGGTACTCAAGTATGGAAGCTCAGTGAAAAAACCGTTACTCCTGTTGAATCTTCTGAGGATTCAAAGCAAGAAGATAGCAAGATAGAAAAGGATGAAAGCAAGACAGAATCAAGCTCAGAGAATAGTACAGATTCTCCGAAAACAGGTGATTCATCAAATGGAATAGCATATTTTCTTGCAGGCCTATCACTGATAGCTATTGTATATACTATGAATAAAAAGCTTTTTAAAAAGAATTAATCACATTAAAATATAGTTTAGGTATTAAATAATATATCTAAAAACTTTAAAACAATTTCATACAAAACTTTCTGATTTTACATATAGTATTTGCTGTGATATAATTAAAATGACATCAATACTTATTTTTAGCACAAATAATATTATTTGTAAATTAATTAGGAGAGATTGTATGGAAATAGCATTAGTTGATGATATGAATTACGATAGAGATAAGCTCTATCAAATAATTTCTTATTATCTGAATATAAAAAATATAGATTGCACTATATATACATATAGCTCTGCTGAAGAATTTCTCAAAGATTTTTTTAAGCATAAATTCATAATGGTTTTTTTAGATATATCTATGCCAGGAATGACAGGTATGCAAGCCGCATATGAAATAAGAAAAACTGATAAAAAGGTTAATATTATATTTGCGACAGTAGAAAAAGAATTTGCGTTGGAGGGTTATGAGGTTCATGCAGTAGGATATATACTCAAGCCCTTCAATCAAGATAAAATATACTCAGTTTTAGACCACGTATTAAATGATATGATATTGCCACAGTATATTAATATAAAAGAAAGTCGAGTAACTGTTCAGATTATGCTTGATGATTTATATTTTATAGAAATGCGGAATCATTATGCGGAGTTTCATACATCAACAGAAGTTCACCGTACATATATAAACTTTGACGGACTGAAAAGCCTGATTCCTGACCAACTTAGATTTCAGTGCTGTTGCAGGGGTATTATAGTAAATTTTGATAATGTGAAGAAAATCGAAGAGCAGACAATAATTTTAAAGAATGATGAGAGAGTGCCAATAAGCCGTTCAAAAAAGATAGAAATAAAAAACGCTTATGCCTCATATGCATTTGATAAAACAAGGAAAGGAGGTTTTTATGAGCATTGAGCTTCAGCTTATGATAAATGTAATAGTTTCAACTATGCCATATTGTATCTTAGCTTATTGCCCTATGTTGAAATATCTTAGATACAAAAAATGGTTGGTTGGGATAGTAATTATAATAAGCGAATTTGTGTTTGTAAATAGCTCTCTTATATTCCTTAAAAACGGAATAAATCCAAGATATTCAGATGTTATTACCTCAGTGATATGTCTTATAGCATATGCTTTATGCGTAAAAGTAGATTTCTTCAAATTAGTTTTCTTCTACTTTTTCACAGCGGCATATACAATGATTATAAGAGGTTCGTCAGTATTTATTACAGGGCTTATTTTTCCAGATTCAACTTTATATTACTCAATCGAAAACAGTATTACACAGATTGTATTCTTTATGCTTGCACTTCCGCTTATACTTATTTTCTATAAGAAAACAGCAGAAAGAATATTAGATTCCCCAGAATCAGGTATATGGAAAACAATATGGCTTGTACCTGCTTTTATAATTTTTTTAATTATGATGTTTACAGGTTCATTCGATAATGATATTACAAAGAGCTGGAAATTCTTTATAACAAGAATATGTCTGCTGATTTGTGTATTTATTATATATTATGTCTTACTGCGTTCATTCGATGTACTGCGTAATAGTGCTATGCTTGAGGAGCGAGCGAAACAGGCAGAGGCAATCAACGACCTACAAAAAGCACAATATAATCTCATATTAAAGCGTATAGAAGAAACAAAAATGGCTCGACACGATTTGCATCAGCATTTAAATCTTATACAAGCCTATATTGATAGCGGTGACCAAGAGGCTCTCAAAAATTATTTGAAGATGTATAAAAAAACGCTTCCAATAGATACATCACAAATCTATTGCAAAAATTATGCAATAGATGTCTTGGTGAGATATTATGCAGAGCAAGCGAGGCAGAGTAATATAGAATTTTACACTAATATTGAATTACCACAAGAGATTGCAATATCAGAACCAGATATTTGTGTTATATTAGGAAACCTCATAGAAAATGCACTCGAGGCTTGCCAAAGAAAAAAGTCTGGCGAAAAATTTATAAGGATTTGTGGCAAACTTATTAATGAGAATTCAATTTCAATTACTATTGATAATAGTTGCGATGAAAAACCTATAAAAGAGGGTAAAGAGTATCGTTCATCAAAACGCAATGAAGTGGGAATAGGCTTAATTTCAGTGAAAAATATTGTAGAAAAATATGATGGAATTACTGATTTTAAATATGAAAACGGAGTGTTTTTTGCATCAATTTTGCTTAATACAACATAAAGATATGGAGATGAAAATATGTTTAAAAATGTTTCAATTAAAGTACTATCAATTTTGCTTACAACGTGTATTTCCTCGTCTATGTTTGCAGTTTCTGCAACTGCTCTAAATAATGAAAAAACAAATACAGAGATTATTCCTGTTCAAGAAAGCAGCAAAAAAACAATTTCATCAGAAGAAGATGGCAGAGCTGATTATATGAGTAAGGAACAGTATTCTCAGCTTGGATTTAATTCATTACCAGACCCAGAGCTTTTTGACGAAAATGATACGACTAACCCTCTTGAGGGATACAAGCCGTCTATTCTGAGCGAACTTTATATGGGACAGGGAAACTATAGTAAAGGTGATGCTTGTGAAGCATATATAGTGGAAAATGTCAAAGACTATGAGAACTTGAGTATGGAAAAACTCAAAGATAATAAGCTTTCTTATACTGACAGATATCATAATGATAAAGCTCATGGCGGAAAATGGCAGTATCAGACATCTACTACACGAAGCATAAAGCTTGGTGATTTAAGTGGAGAAGACTATGTAAAGGATTCCATTGTTCAATGCAGTTTGTTTCTTGATGGTAACGATGGTAAAAATAGCAAGCTCGGACTTTTAGTCTATGATTATAATAAGGAAAAATCTGGTGACGATAAACTTGAAAAAAAGTTTGAGCGTATTGAAACACTTGATGATAAGAGTAAGTTTGTTCAGGATATAGAAGTTCAGGAATCCAGTGGATATATGGGCATAACCGTAGGTGACTTTGACGGTGATAATTATGAAGATATTGCGGTTTATTTCTCATATAGGAATAATCCTAAGATAGGCATATTTACGCAAAGCAAAAATGAAAATAAGCCACTATTTGAATGGAAATATAGTGTAGATTTAAAGTCTATTTCTTCTGATTTTAATTGCTGTAAAGATACAAACCGTCCGCTTGTATCACTCAGCACAACAGATATTTCAGGTAGTGACGACCTTGTTATAAGTGTTACGATGCCATACAGCAATGACCACGATTTTTGCAAAGATGGTTATACCGCTATTTACAAATGGGAAAAGAATCAACCTGTCAGAAAGTATCTTGATAAAGGTGAAGGCTCTGGCGGAAGAATGAAATTTACATCATCTGCAACTATGGACTTAGATGGTGACGGCAATAAAGAATTAGTCATTGCCGCTAATAAGAACTATGGTTATAAGGACGGTGATAGTCGTGGAGATATGAGTGAAGGTGAAAACCTTGTTAATGTAGTTCTTTGGGAAAACAATCAATACTGTAATGCTTGGAGCGAACCTAAAATTATTGAAGCACTTACTTGGGTTAAAAAGCATAAAGATAGAAAAGAGCCTGTTGCAATAACTGGAACAAGGTTCCAACAAAATAGCGAAAAAGCTACCTTATTTGTAGAAGGTGTATTTTACGATTTTATTCCTTCAAAAGATGGCGAAACGGCAAATGAGCGTATAAAGAATGGTAAATTTAATACGAATTCAAAGTTTGATGGAAATACAGGAGACAAGGAGGCTTTCTTTCATATTGCAGAAAGTGCTTCGTTTGTAGAAAGTAATCGTCTTGCTGAACAAACACTTGTTGTAATGGGTGATGGTTCAGGCGACAGTATTTACCTCGATATATATTGGTGCTATCTTGACCAAGGTTCAATAAAAATAAATTGCACAAACAATGACTATTTCGACCATGTTGATGAGGATGATTACGGTACTTTCTTTACACTGTGCCCAATAGATATTGATAATGATACTACATATATGAAATATACAGGCAAAACAGTAGGCTGGTCTAACCCTGTAGTACATAGCGTAATGTTAAGTGCTCCATATTGGAGTGAGCTTGATTATGGTTCAACTATGACATCAAGAGGTTCAACTTCATATAGTATATCAACAAGTAGTACAAACTCAATAACAGGTAACTGGAATTTTGGTTTAGGTTTTTCATTTTTGTTCTCAACAGAAGTTAAGGCAGGAGCAGGAATATTTCAACAACAAAGTTTTGGATATGGATTTAATATTGATATAGGTGCACAATATGCTGGAAGTTATCAGACATCAAATACGAGAAGTGAAACCCTTACATTTACCTCGGGCGGAGGTGAAGATTATGTTGCTCTACTTGTAGTACCAATAGCAGTATACCATTATGACCAATGGATACCTACACATAAAGCAACCGAAGAAGAGGTTAAAGATTATAAGCTACTTTATGGAGAAGAAGGTTGCCCAAAAGTAGGTGACATTATTGAAGGTACATTTAAGAATATGGATGTTAATATTCAGTTAAATCCTGCAAATTCATGTATACCTGTTTCAACCTATAATAGTGTTATTGAAGAATTTAATCGTACAGAAAATGATGAACATTACAAATTGAAGACGGTAGATGTAGATAGTTTATATGCTGGAAGAAATCCTGGTGACCCATCTACATATGCATCTGAAGCAAATCAGATAAGTTCATTGAATGTAGAAGATAAAGAAAGCTATATGGTTTCAAATAATTCAGCAGTTATTGGAATAAATGGAAACTCAACAACTTCAATAGCAATGGGAAAAGGAAGTTCTAGCTCATTAAGCAATGGATTTTCACTTTCTTTAAAAACAACATCTACTTTAGGTATACAATCTAAAGAGGGATGTCTGGTATATTTAGTGGCATCTATCAAAATTAGTGCCACTAGTACTTTTGGAGGAGGATGCACATGGGCAAATGCAAATTCAGAAAATATAACATACACAACTACATTTGCACCACTGCCTGAATCCGCACGCACCTCAACCACTTCTTCAGGAACTAAATCATCAGCATATGAGTTTACTGCAAGAGAAGTAAAATGGAATCCTAAGGAATTAGGCAGTTCAAATATTCAGACAGTTGATGGCGAAGAACTTACAAATGCTACTTGTGTTATAGGTTGCCTTGTTCAAGGCGCAGACGCAGCACCGCCAAAGCTTCCAGTAGACCTTCATGTTTCATCAACCACAAGTAATAGTGAAACATTAAGATGGAGTAATACTACAAACTATGAAAGAAAGCCAGAATCCTATAAGCTATATTATTCAACATCATCAAATGGTAATTTTGTAGCTTTAAAAAATAATGGCAAAGATGTTATTATCTCTGGTGATAGCGAGATATGTACAGTAAATGGTCTTAAAGAAAATACCACATATTACTTTAGATTGCAGGCATATTCCACCAAAGATGCAAGCGGAAGCCCAAGTGTACTTGGTCCATATGCATCAGGAAAAACAAAAAATAGTAAGGATAGCCAAAATGAACCAATAATAATAAAGTACCCTGTAGATTTGTATAAAAATATTGGTGAAAAGCCTATATTTACTATCGAGGCAAAGCCAAGTAATCCAGAAAATACAATCAGCTATAAGTGGCAGAAGCTTGTTGTAGGTAATTATATTGCAGATTGGAAGGATATAGACCAAGAGTTTGGAAAATCAAGCTCTTTCAATGCAGCATATTTTGCAGATAATGGCGTTATCAACGAGGCTAATGCAAAAAGTCTTGATGAGACGGTTTACCGTTGCATAGTTACAGAATATTCAAATACCGATCATAACTATTATACAAATATAAGTAGAGCTGCTGTTTTATATATAGAAAAAGAGCATCAGCACATATATAATAACAATGGTTTTTGTGATTTTTGTGGTAAATATCAGCCAGCGGTATTGAACGGTAATGGTTTTTACGAAATTAGAAATGCTGGTCAGCTTTTCTGGTTTGCAGCTCTTATAAATGGTGATAAATCAAATGCAGATTTTGAGGCTCAGCAAAAAGGTGCAAACGCTATTCTGCTAAATGATATTGATCTTGAAGAGCGTGAATGGACTCCAATAGGAAATTATGAAACCGGTATATTTGATGGAAATAATTACACCATATCAAATCTTAGAATTTCAAAAAATTCTTCAGGCAAGGCTATATCGAGCCAAGGCTTTTTTGGAAGTGTAACTGGTGGAACTATTAAAAACTTTACTATTTTAGGCGAAGTGAAAACCACTGATTATAATGTAGGCGGAATTGCAGGCTCTACTTCAAAAGATACCATACTTTCAAACATAATAGCAAATGTTGATGTTACAGGAAATGAAAAGGTTGGTGGTATTGTAGGAAATAACAGTGGTATAATTACAAATTGCTACAATAACGGTAATGTCACTGGTGTAGTAGAGCTTACTGGAGGTATTACTGGCTTCAATGATGGTTTAATAATCAAATGCAATAATACTGGTGATGTTTCATCTTCTTATGATTTTATTGGTGGAATTGCAGGCTACAACAGTGGAAATATAAAATTATGTAGCAATAGTGGCAATATTAAATCCCCAGGTTCATATATTGGAGGTATTGCTGGAGAAAATCTTACTAAATATATGGATGCCTTAATATCAAATTGTTATAATACAGGTGATATTACAAGTTCTTATGACGAAGATGGTTATTTAGGCGGTATTGTAGGATATAATAGTTATGCTTTTGTAGAAAGTTGCTACAATGTTGGCAAAATTCAAGGTGGAAAATCATATTCTAACGCTTTAATTGGCTATAATAATGAGTATGACCCCAAAATAAATACAAGGGTTAAAAATTGTTATTACCTTTATACTTATGACGTGGGTGATTCACTTGGTATAAGTAGAACAGAAAGTGAATTTAATTCGGGTGAAGTAGCATATCTTCTTAACAAAGGTGTTACAGAAGGCGATCAAGTTTGGTATCAAAATATAGATAATGGAAAAACGCCTGACCTATATCCAGTACTTGATAATAATTCTGGAACAGTATACTTCCCATCTGAAGCATATTATTCAAACTTTGATAAGCTTTTAGAAGAATTTGATAGAAACGAAAACGGAAGCTTTATAATTAGAACCTATGACGATTTGGTGAAGCTTGCAAATCTTGTTGATAATAATTATTCTCAATATGGTAAAGAAAATTATATTCTCGAAAATAATATAATTGTACCAAGTGATTTTGAATGGACAAAGGGAATAGGCTCAGCAGATGATAATAAACCTTTCAATGGAACTTTTGACGGAAACGGATATATAATCTTCGGCTTGAATATCAAGAATTCCAAGTATGGCGGTCTTTTTGAAAGAATAGGACCAAAAGGAATAGTCAAAAACTTATTTGTTATAGACTGCGATTATAACACTGCTTCAGAATATGCAGGCGGAATCGTTGCAATAAATGATGGTTTGGTAGACCATTGCGTAAGTGGTATTGCATTAACCACAGGTAGTACATTTGATAAAAATGGACAACCTATAAAGCTTTCAGATTATAATTCAGATATAAAAGGTGTTATAAGTGGTGGTGTTGCTGCTGTAAATAACGGAACTATAAAAGCTTGTAGAAATGCTTCTTTTGTAAATGGAACAGATGTTTGTGGAGGAATTACAGGCATAAACAACGAAGAAGGAAGTATATACGGTTGTGCAAGCAATATCACAATAGGTAATTCATCTTCAAAGTTAAAGGGTGGCTTAGTTGGTAAAAACTTCGGTTCAATAGCTTCTTCATATACTTCCGCTAAAATTTCAAATGCAACTGAAGAAAATGCAGGTTCTATTGCAGGTCTTAATGCTTCTGAAAATGTAAAGAATGTATTCTATTATACTACAAACAATATTAAAGCTGTCGGAAGTAATTCAACAGTTATTCCTGATGATACAAATAAAAATAAGCTAAAATCAGAAATGCTGACAAAAGAATTTGTAGATGAGCTTAATTCAGTTACAGATGACTCAGTTGAGTGGATTTATAATGCAAATACTAAGCTCAATAATAATTATCCAACAATAAAGTGCGATTTTTATAAGCAGTTGACCAAGAATACTTCAGATGGAATTTCAGTTAAAGGCTTAATGCACAGCTCACTAAAAGTTAATAGCCAAGCTTTTGATACAAATAGTGAAAGTTATAAAAAGCTTCTAAGCTATGCAGGTAATAAAACTATAGTTTCTTCTTATAATTTGACTCTTACTGACTCAAACGAAAACTATATTCCATCTAATCTTTGGTATTTGTCTGGAGTAGAAATTTCAGTTCCTGTAAATTCTTCAAATGAACTTTCTGTTGTTGGAATTACAGACGATGGCGAAATAAAAGAATTTGAAGTACTTTCTATGAATAATGGCAAACTCACATTCAAATCAGACGATATTATTTCATTTGCATTGCTTTCAAGTAATACTCCAAATCAACCAGATGATAGCTCAAAGGATAATTCGATAAATAATTCTGTTGTAAATACAGGTGATTATAATTACTCTTTTGCATATATTTTAATTATATCAGCGATAGCAGTAATTGTGTTGTCTGTATTAAGGAGGAAAAAACTTGAAAAAGACTAAGAAAAAGACAGTGATAATAGCCATAATTTCGGTTGTTATCATACTTGCTTTAGGTGTATCAGCATTCTTCATTATTAAATCTATGAATCATAAAGAAGAGCAAGCTGATTCAAATGGAGTAGTTGGAAAAATATCGGCTGACTGGGATACAGGGCTTGATGAATCAAAAAAATCCACAGAAAGCTCCTCAAGTGGTACACAAATTCCAGGATATGGTACAGCTGAAATGAAAGCAGGAGATACTCAACTGCATTTAAGCATAGGTAACCCTAAAGAAAATAACTGTGGATTTTATGCAACACTCCAGCTTGAAGATGGCACAGTATTGTATAAATCAGAACTTCTAAAGCCGGGATATGGTTTAACAGAAGTTCCACTTCAACAAACTCTTAAAAAAGGCACATATGACGCAGAAGTTTTTTATGAGTGTGTAACACTTGATGAAGAGCAATCTCCACTTAATTCTGCAAAGTCTAAATTTAAACTGGTTGTTAATTGATATTAACATATATTTTATTTTTGAAAGGATGTTTTATTATGAAAACAAGAAAAATTTTAGCATTATCTATGGCAGTAGCAATAATGGTTACCGCGTCAACAGCAGCTTTTGCAGCAGAATTGACTCTAAGTTCTACAACTGGAAATACAGAAGTAACAGCAAATATTCAAGACCCTGGAGCAGTAAATTATATTATAACCATTCCTGATAAGGTCGATTTTGGAACTTTGACACAGCCTGAAACCGATACCGATAGTTTTAAAGATGTGAAATTTACTGTTACTGCAACAAAAATAGAAAACCTTTCTGATAAAAATCGTGTAGCAGTTGCTGTTAAGGATAAAGATGCAACTGTAGATGACGACCAATTTTACATAACTCAAAAGACTTCACCTAACACAAAACTTATGTACTTAGTATATGATACAGATACAATAGGAGAAAGTGATAATCATTTGGCTGAGGGTGTAATGGGTAATGACGGATATGACTTTGCATACTTTAAAAATCAAGGACAAATTGCAACAGGAACAATCAGACTTAATCAAAAGCAACTTTATGGCAAGAATATAGCTGAAATTGCAGGCGATTATAGTGGAACTATGGTATTCACTTCTTCAATACTTACATTTTAAATAAATAAAATTATATTTTTATATCAAAAGGGGTGAGTCATTATGAAAACAAGAAAAATTTTAGCATTATCTATGGCAGTAGCAACAATGGTTACCGCGTCAACAGCAGCTTTTGCAGCAGAATTGACTCCAAGTTCTACAACTGGAAATACAGAAGTAACAGCAAATATTCAAGCTTCTGGAGAAATAAGTTATGTTATAACCATTCCTGATAAGGTTGACTTCGGAACTTTAACACCGCCTGAAACTGATACTGATAGCTTTAAAGATGTACCTTATGAAGTTACAGCAGTGAATATAGAGGGTCTTTCTGAAGATCAATATGTATTGATTCGTCTTAAGGACAAGGATGCAACTGAAGAGGATAGCCAATTCTATTTAACTCAGAAAACATCACCTAATACAAAATTCATATATGATGTATACAATATTTCTCCTATAGAGAATCATTATAGTCCTTTGGCTTCTGTTTCGATGACAGAACCTAACGGATATTTTCTTGTAGCTTTTGATAAGATAGGTGCAAAAACCACTGGAACACTCAGATTTAACCAAAAGCAACTTTATGGAAAGGATATATCTGAAATAGCAGGCGATTATAGTGGAACTATGGTATTTACTTCTTCAATACTTACATTTTAAATAAATAAAATTATACTTTTATATCGAAAGGGTGAGTCATTATGAAAGCAAGAAAAATTTTAGCATTATCTATGGCAGTAGCAACAATGGTTACTGCATCAACAGCAGCTTTTGCAGCAGAATTGACTCCAAGTTCTACAACTGGAAACACGGAAGTAACAGCAAATATTCAAGACCTTGGAGCAGTAAATTATATTATAACCATTCCTGATAAGGTCGATTTCGGAACTTTAACACAACCTGAAACCGATATTGATAGTTTTAAAGATTTGAATTTTACTGTTACTGCAACAAAAATAGAAAATCTTTCCGATACAGATTATGTAATAATTCGTGTTAAGAACGAGGGTGCAACAGTAGATGACAGCGCATTCTATTTAACTCAAAAAACATCACCTAATACAAAACTTACATATGATATGTATGATCGCAAAACAATAGTTGATTCTGATATTCCTCTGAATAAGGGTAGAATGGTAAATCCTGATGGATATTATCTTGTAGACTTTAGGCATACGGGAGAAAGCAAAACTGGAACACTTAGACTTAATCAGAAGCAGCTTTATGGTAAGGATATATCTGAAATTGCAGGCAATTATAGTGGAACTATGGTATTTATTTCTTCTATAATCTAATTAAATATATAATATGAGTAAAAAATATTGTGAAAATGTCGATAATCGTAAAATTTAGTGTAAAAACTCTTACTTAAAGTGAAATCTTCTGAAATTATATATTGAAAGGATGAGATATACTATGAAAGCGAAAAAGATTTTAGCACTTTCTATGGCAATAGCAACAGTAGCTACCACATCTACAGCAGCTTTTGCAGCAGAATTGACTCCGAGTTCTACAACTGGAAATACAGAAGTAACAGCAAATATTCAAGCTTCTGGAGAAATAAGTTATATTATAACCATTCCTGATAAGGTGGATTTCGGAACTTTAACACCGCCTGAAACTGATACTGATAGCTTTAAAGATGTACCTTATGAAGTTACAGCAGTGAATATAGAGGGTCTTTCTGAAAATCAATATGTATTGGTTCGTATTAAGGACAAGGATGCAACTGAAGAGGATGGCAAATTCTATTTAACTCAAAAAACATCACCTAATACAAAATTCATATATGATGTATACAATGTTTCTCCTATAGAGGATTATTATCTTCCTTTTGCTGTTGTTCCGATGACAGAACCTAACGGATATTTTTTTGTAGCTTTTGACAAGGTAGGTGCAAAAACCACAGGAACACTCAGATTTAACCAAAAGCAACTTTATGGCAAGGATATATCCGAAATTGCAGGCGATTATAGTGGAACTATGGTATTTACTTCTTCAATACTTACAGTTTAAATATAAGAAATAAAATTATACTTTTATATTGAAAGGGTGAGTCATTATGAAAGCAAGAAGAATTTTAGCACTTTCTATGGCTGTCACGACATTCAAACAAACAGAAGAAGTGATAACAGGAATATTTAGACTAAATCAGAAACAGCTTTATGACAAAGATATATATGAAATAGCAGGTGAATACACTGAAAATATGGTATTTACCTCTTCAATAGTCTAAAACAATAGAGATAGTATAATATGAATACAGATATTTTCAAGAAAGCTTTTTGTTTAGTTCTATATTTGTTTCTGATTATAGCATTTTCAATACCTGCGTTTGCAAGATTTGAAGGCGATACAGAGGTTGTGGCTCATATAGAGGCTGAATCCTCTGAAATATGTAGTTCAAGCCTAGAAAGTTCAGATATTCCAGAAAGCATAATTCCATCTGATAATACGGATAGTGAAACCGTAAAAACAGGTGATTCATCAGCAGTTTGGATAATTGTTTTAACTATATCTATATCAATGGTTGTAGTTATAATTTCTTTTCGTAATAGAAATAAAAAATTAAATTAAATTTCAAAAATCGGCATTGTTTTTTACAGTGCCGATTTTTCTTATTAAGATTAAGCATAAGAAAATCACCCCATAATCAGATGAATTGAATATGAGGTGATTTTTTAGATTATAAAGTTTAACCTCCTTGAAAAATTCTTCAACAGTTGTTACAGCGTGGAGTGGGGAAGAGCTTGTCTGACTTGTAAGAGTTTTAGATGATAGCGAATTAGTTGCTTATATCCACTATCTTCTTGTGAATCCAAAATATCAAGGTAATGGAATTGCGGCTCATTTAGTTAAGTACATAAAAGAAAAATATAAAAACTATCTTTATATAGAACTTATGCCAGAGGAAAAGAAGAATGTGCCGTTTTACGAAAAATATGGTTTTAAGGTTATGGAAGGCGGTACGGCTATGTTCCTAAGCAATTATAGTGATAAGCATTAAAGCTATTATAATTCGTTAAATTCATTTAAGAACCATATGTTTTTAACTTCAAAGCTTTTACCATTTAAATATTCAAGACAGCCTGCATCAGTTGTAAACTTAAATACAAGCTTATATGAATAAAGTGCTTGATACTTATAACCACTTTTGCGGTTGTATTCATTTTTGCCATATTTTGAATCGCCAAGCAAAGGGTGTCCTATATAAGCCATATGAGCACGAATCTGATGTGTACGCCCTGTCAGCAAATCGACTTCAACAAGACTTAAACCATTCCTTTCAGAAAGAACACGATATTTTGTCTTAATTGTCTTTGCACCATCACGAGGTTTATTGCTGATATATACACGATTTTGTTTTTCATTTTTTTCAAGATAAGCGGTCATTGTGTCAGCCTTTTTTTCAAAATTTCCGACAGCAATACAGAGATATAGCTTAATAAGCTCTCTGTCTTTCATTTTTTGATTTAGTATTCGCAAAGCCTCAGCTGTTTTTGCGGCGATTACTATACCGCCTGTGTTGCGGTCAATTCTGTTTACAAGTGCAGGAGCAAAGGAATTTTCCAGTTCTGGATTGTATTCTCCCTTTTCATAAAGATAATGCTGTATTCTTGCGAGAGCTGAATCAAAGTGATAGTTTTCGTCAGGGTGGACAATAAGTCCGGGCTTTTTATCAATAAGCAGAATATTCTCGTCCTCATATACAACATCAAGCTTTAAAGGAGCTTTCATAAAGTCATATTCTGTCTTTTGTGGCTCGAAAAATTCGTCCTTAATATAAAGAGTAAGAATATCGCCCTCGTTAAGCCTTGAAGAAATTTCACAGCGTTTACCGTTGAGCTTGATGTATTTAGTACGAATATATTTATACATAAGAGCCTTTGGCATAGTCTTAAAGCGTTTTGTAAGAAACTTATCAAGACGCTGTCCAGCATCATTTTTACCGATTTCTATTGTTCTCATATTATACCTCTCAAAGTCTTTTAATACGATTATAGCATTTAGGGCAGACAACTGCAAGGCAGTCCTTGATTTTTGCAGATAAATGTATTATCATAAAGAAAAACAGATTTTGGAGGGCTTATAATGAGTAACAAGAAAATAGGCTTTATCGGTGCAGGAAATATGGCTACTGCAATCATCAATGGAATGATTGGCAATAAGGCAAAAGAGCCATCTATGATTTATGTATTTGATTTAGATAATGCAAAGCTTGATATTATGAAGCAAAAGGGTGTAAATGCTTGTGCAAGTGCTAATGAGGCTATTGAAAAGAGCGATATTATCGTTCTTGCAGTTAAGCCACAGAACTACGAAGAAGTTCTTCTTGGCATTAAATCAAGCGTAACAGCAGAAAAGGTTTTCGTAACAATCGCCGCAGGAATTTCTATAAGCTATGTTACAGAAACTCTTGGTGTAAATTGTCCTGCTGTAAGAGTTATGCCAAATACTCCACTTTTACTTGGTTATGGTGCAACAGCTATGTGCCGTTCAGAGAATATTTCTGATGAAGACTTTAACGAAATTTATAAGATGTTCTCACTCAGCGGAGAGGTTTGCCTTTTCTCAGAAAGCAAGATGAATGAGGTTATTTCTATAAACGGCAGTAGCCCAGCATATTTCTATCTTTTTGCTTTAGCAATGAAACAATATGCCGAGGAGGCTGGCTTTGACGGCGAAACAGCTCTTAAACTCATTGCAAAGACAATGGAGGGCAGTGCTCATATGATTCTTGAGAGCGGAGATTCTCTCGAAACACTTATTCAAAAGGTTTCATCAAAGGGTGGCACAACAATAGCTGCACTTGATGTAATGAAGTCAAAAGGTATTCCTGAGGCAATTAAAGAGGGAATGGCAGCTTGCACAAAGAGAGCTGAAGAATTAGGCAAATAAATCTTTGTAGATATTTTATAGGTCATAAAACATACCCACCCTTCATATTATTTAACGAGATGTAAAACAGGTAGAGGAGTTAAATAATATGAAGGGTATAGTTTTTACAAAGCCAAAATTTTTGAAAAATCTTTTCAGACGCAACAGACCGAAATTTGACATCAGAAAAAATGCTATGTTTCTGTTGCTGTGCTTATTTTTGCTTGTTGGAGTGATTTTAGGCGTTATCTGTGCAAGAAATGGGGACAAGTCACTTATAGAAAAGCTTGATTTTCTATTTCTGACAGATTTTGAAAATAAGCGTAATATGGGATTGTTTTCGGTTTTCTCGGCAAGCTTTGCCTCTGGATTTTTACTGTTGCTTGCGACATTTTTGCTTGGAATTTCCTCGTGGGGCTTTTTTGTCCTGCCTGCCATACCGTTATTTAAAGGCTTTGGTTTTGGAATTTCAACTGGCTATATGTATGCCGCATACGGTGCGTCAGGAATTTTCTATAATATTCTTGTTGTACTTCCGGGAGCGTTTATTTCAGCCTTGGTTTTAATTATAATATCAAAAGAAAGCTTCAGATTTTCGTGGGATATTATGACTTCGTTAAGAGGCTATAAATCTGACATTTCTGAAGAATTTCGACTTTACATAATAAGGATATTTTGGGCATTGATAATTCTTGCAGGTGCGTCTGTTGTAGATATGCTGTTTTCGCTTGTATTTTCGGGCTTGTTTTCCTTTTCTTGAAGTGATATAATATAAGATAGTTTGTCGAATAAGCTATCTTGACATAGCGGATATCGACAGGACTATTAAAACTCAGGAGAAATAATAATGTCCAATTCTAACAGTAAGCCTGAAAAGAACGGTGCTTTAATTGATTTTCTCACCAATGTTCTGACAGGAAATTTTAAAAAGCTTGTTCTTATAAATTTATTGCTCGATATACCGCTTGTAATAATAGCAGGAATCATAGCTTTAATATCATATCTGCTCGGTGGAATATATATATTCGTTCTAATGCTTGTAATTCCATTGCTTGCACCATTTTCGGCGGGTGTTTTCTATATAGTAAGAAATATAGCCAAGGGTGAAAAGATAAAAATTGCAGAGCAATTTAAGCGTGGTGTTAAGGATAATGCGTTTCAGTTTTTTATACAAGGAATAATACATTATCTTGTTTTTACTGGCTTTTATGTTGCATTTGAATTTTATCGGAATGACCTTTCAAATCCACTTATAATTTCCGCATTAGTAGCAAGCATAATAGTTGCACTGATTTACCTTTTTATGACCTTTAATATGGGTATGATGACGGTAACAGTAAAGCTGAAATCAATAGATATTTTCAAAAATTCACTGTTGCTTTCATTTATGGCGATAGTTCAGAATGTAAAAACGCTATTAGCAATGTTGTTTATATTTGCATTAATATTTTCTGTAACTATTCTTATTTCTGATATGACTATTGTTGTTTGTATTCTTGCGGCACTTATACTTATTATTTTGCCAACACTGATTTTTCTTATAATTGGTTATAACTCATATCCTGCAATAAAGGATTTTGTTATTGATTCTAAAATAGAGAAAAAGCCACAAGAAGAAAAAAAGGTTATGCTCCCACAGCTCACAGCAGAAGAACTTGAGGAATACGCCGAGGGTGACCCAAATGAATATGTCTATGTAGATGGAAAAATGGTTAAGCGAGCAACTGTTTTGAAAATGCTCGAAAAGCTCAAACAAAATAACGAATAAAAAATCAGGCAGATAGTATTGAAAGCTATCTGCCTGATTTTTGTTTAATAATTTTAATTCATATTGATATTTTTTAGTTTATATCTAATAACTTCTCAGCGTCTTCTGATGAATCAAGAGTTGCAACTGTATTTAGTCTACGATTTATAGCTCTTGTACGAGTGCCAACAAGCTTTTCAAGCTCATCATCAGCTTGTTTCAAGCGTTCTCTTGTCTTATTAAGAACTTTCTCAAAGTTATTAAATTCTTTCTTTGCTCCTTCAAGTATCTTCCATACTTCACCACTCTTTTTCTGTATAGCAAGGGTTCTGAAGCCCATTTGCAAGCTATTAAGCATAGCAGCCATTGTTGAAGGTCCTGCAATATTGATTTTATATTCTTTCTGCAAAACCTCAACCAAGCCCATATTAACAACCTCAGCATATAAGCCTTCAAATGGTAAGAACATAATCGCAAAATCAGTAGTATGCGGAGGAACAATATATTTATCATGAATGCTCTTTGCACATCTTTTGATTTCAAGTTCAAGAACTTTTCGTTTTGCCTTAAGCTCGTCAGGATTTCCACTATCATATGCAGTAAGCAGATTAGAATATGTATCACCTGGAAATTTTGAGTCAATCGGAAGATATACATATTCACCGTCTTCCATACCAGGAAGTTTTACAGCAAAATCAACCTTTTCACTGCTGTTAGGGTTTACAGTAATTTGTTCTTCAAATTGCTCCGGAGCAAGTATTTCATTCAGTATCGCACCGAGCTGAATTTCGCCCATAATACCTCTTGTTTTAACATTAGAAAGAACATTTTTAAGGTCTGAAACACCAGATGCAACATTTTTCATTTCACCTAGACCTTCATAAACTTCTGCAAGACGCTTATTAACAGTTTCAAAGGATTTAGATATTCTATCATCAAGTGTTTTTTGAAGCTTTTCATTTACTGTATCATTAATCTTATCAAGGCTTTCAGCATTTGAATTGCGTATATCGTCAAGATTTTTAAGGATTTGCTGTCTAATTTTATCAAGACTTTCAGTATTTTCTTTTGCTGTATTATTGATTTTATCAAGGCTTTCAGTGTTTGAACGGCGTATATTCTCAAATGTTGCAAGAATATCTTGCCTGATTTTATCAAGATTTTCAGTATTTTCCTTTACTGTGCCATTTATTTTATTAAGGCTTTCTGTATTGGAATTGCGTATTCTATCAAAGTTTTCAAGAACCTCCTGTCTGATTTTGTCAAGACTTTCAGTGTTTTCCTTTACTGTACTATTGATTTTATTAAGGCTCTCTGAATTTGATTTGCGTATATTTTCAAGCGTTACAAGAATATCCTGTCTTATTTTATCAAGGCTGTCAGCATTTTCTTTGATAAGAGCAAGCATTTTATTATCAATTTTAGCAAGTATCTCATTGGTTCGGGTTTGCTGTCGGCCTTGCTCATCTCTAAGGCTGTCCCCAAGTATAGAGATTTGCTTCACAGTCGAATTTCCCTGAGATATAGATTGGTTCATAAGAAGATTACTTTGTGCATCAAGATTTGATTTCAGAATATCAATTTTTTTGTTCAATTCCTCAATTTCGCCATTGTTATTATTGCTTACAACAGTTTTAGTTGATTTCATTATTGAAAAAACAAGCAAGGCAATAATAATAACACAGCATATTAAGATTACAATGTCCACTTAATCACATTCCTTTCAATATTTGTTTTATGACTTATATTATACATTATAATTTTAGCAAAGGCAATATTGTATTTTATTTCCGTATTTTCCTTTACTTATAATAAACAAAAACTTGCAGGTATAAACAAAATATGATAAAATATTTTATATTGTGAAGGAGGGTTTTTAATGATTGCTGTTATAGATTATGGTGCAGGCAATATTCAAAGTGTTGTTAAGGCTTTGAAGTTTATTGGCTGTGACTGCATTGTTACAAACAAAAAGGAAGAACTTCTAAAGGCCGATGGTGCAATTATGCCAGGTGTTGGCTCTTTTGGAGATTCTATGGATTCAATGATAAAGACAGGAGCTAAAGACGCTGTTTTGGAGTTTATTGAAAGAGAAAGACCGTTTCTTGGTATCTGTCTTGGTTTACAGCTTCTTTTCCCAAAGAGTGAAGAAAGTCCAAATGCTAAAGGTTTAGGCTTACTTGATGGTACAATCACAAAGATTCCTGCGGACACAGGACTTAAAATTCCTCATATGGGTTGGAACTCTCTTAAGATACTCAAGCACGATGGAATTTTCAAAGGCATTGAGGGTGAACCTTATGTTTATTTCGTACATTCCTATTTTCTTACTGCACAAGACCAAAGCATAGTTTCTGCACAAACTGAATACGGCGTAAAAATTGATGCCTCAGTTCGCAAGGATAATATTTTTGCTACTCAGTTCCACCCTGAAAAAAGCGGTAAGGTTGGCTTACAGATTCTCCAGAACTTCATTGATATTACAAAACGCTAAGGAGGCTTTAAAAATGTACGCAAAAAGAATAATTCCTTGTCTTGATGTTAAAGATGGCAGAGTTGTAAAGGGTACTGAATTTGTTAATCTTCGTGATGCCGGCGACCCTGTTGAAGCGGCAAAAATCTATGACCAGCAAGGTGCAGATGAGCTTGTTCTCCTCGATATAACAGCCTCCTCAGATGCAAGAGGTATACTTGTTGATATTGTTCGTGCGGTTGCAGATAGCGTTTTTATTCCATTTACAGTTGGTGGCGGCATCAGAACCGTTGATGATTTTACAGAAATACTCCGTGCTGGTGCGGATAAGGTTTCAGTTAATTCAGCGGCTATAAAAAGACCTGAAATAATCAACGAGGCAGCATATAAGTTTGGTTCTCAGTGCGTTGTTACTGCGATTGATGCAAAACGCCGAGCAGATAATAGCGGTTGGGATGTCTATATAAACGGCGGAAGAATAAACACAGGAAAAGATGTTCTCCAGTGGGCCATTGAGGCTGAAAAGCGTGGTGCTGGTGAAATTCTTCTCACAAGTATGGATTGTGACGGCGTTAAGAATGGCTATGACCTTGAACTGACAAGGGCAGTTTCTGAAAATGTAGGCATACCTGTAATTGCATCAGGCGGTGCAGGAAGTATGGAACATTTTTATGATGCTTTCACAGAGGGAAAGGCTGATGCAGTTCTTGCGGCATCTCTTTTCCACTTTGGAGAGATAGCTATACCAGACCTTAAAGAATATCTTTCTGATATGGGTATTTCGGTTAGAAAATAAAAATTAAAGGCAGTTGCATTTATGTAGCTGCCCATTTATGAAATATTTATTTTTAGATTTCATTTTTGATTTTTTCTAATGCACCCTTTTCAAGTCTTGATACTTGAGCTTGGCTTATGCCGATTTCTTTAGCAACCTCGGTTTGTGTTTTTCCTGCAAAAAATCTTAATGAAAGTATACGCTTTTCTCGTGGCTCAAGTGAGCGGATAGCCTCTTTTAATGCAAGCTCGTTAAGCCAGTTCATATCATCATTGGCATCTCCAACTTGGTCCATTACATAAATAGTATCTGCTCCATCTGAAAATACTGGTTCATATAATGATACAGGCTCTACTATTGCTTCAAGAGCTAAGACAACATCTTCTTTTTTTATACCAAGCTCTTTTGCAATTTCCTCAACAGATGGCTCTTGATTTTTTTCAGCAGTAATACGCTCTCTTACTTGCATTGCACGATATGCTGTGTCACGCATAGAACGGCTAACTCTTATAGTATTGCTGTCCCTTAAATATCGTTTAACTTCTCCAATAATCATAGGAACACCATAGGTTGAAAATTTTACATCAAGAGAGCTATCAAAATTATCAATAGCTTTTATTAAACCAATACAACCCACTTGGAATAAATCGTCAGGGTTTTCACCCCTGTTTGCAAATCGTTTTATAACACTTAAAACAAGCTTGAGATTGCCATTAATCATATCATCTCTTGCTTGTTTTTTCTGTTCTGGAGTTCCGTCGTGCATAAGCTTAAGCAGGGCTTTTTTTTCGCTTTCGTTAAGGACTTTAAGCTTAGATGTATTTACACCACAAATCTCAACCTTTGAAAATTGCATAGTATAAACCTCGCTTTCTTTTATATTTTTTAGTATTAGCAAGAAAGCAAGGCTTAATTCAAATTGTTTATAAACAAATTATCTATGTGGCATAATTTGCCCGAACACAGTAAATTTTAAGAGATATAGTTGTAAATATAAAACAATATTTTGTGTATTTAGTTAAATTTGTTTCTTAAAGATTGAAATATGTCAGAATTGTGGTATAATATTTTAGATATTGAATTTTTATGGGGGCTTTACAAAATGGATTATAAAGTAGCAATGTCAATGACTAATAGCAGCTTTAATCCTTCAGCATTGACTGTTATTATACCAATTTTTGACGGAACCTTTAAAAGCAAGCTTAATGTTACACTCGATTCTATTCTTGCTCAGACTGATATTGAACAAAATCAGATTAAACTTATCGTTATAAATGGTATAAATTCTAAATCTTGCAGAAAAATCTGCGAAAAATATAAAGAAACCTTTGGCGATATTCTCAATATGGTAAGTGTTCCTGCAAATAACCTTGCAAAGGCTATGAATATCGCATTACCACTTGTTGAAACTGATATTTTCACAGTAATTAACTGCGGAGATGTTATCAGCGATAATTACCTTTCATCAGGGCTTGAGAGATTCAGAAAGACACCTGGAGCAGATGTTATTTCTACTATGGCATATTGCATAAACAAGGCTATTACTACAAGTAAGGTTGCGTATCTTTTCAATCTTTCAAAGTATAATAAATCTGTAATCATTGACCTTCATAGAACACCACAGTACTTTCATGATTCAATCTATGCTTGCTTTATAAAGACAAGCACTGCAAAGGGATTGCAGTTTAATGAACAGCTTAATTATGATGCAGGAAATGATTATATCATAAGACTTCAAGCAAAGAAAATGGCCTTGTCAACCGTTTCTGATTGTTCTTATAGCTTCCGTATGCCACAGGAAGACCAGTTTATGTATTATCTTCCAGCACATTTCAAAGAGTGGTATACAGAGGAAACAACCGAATTTTTAATTCCACTTTTGAGTGAGATTAAGGACGAAAACGGTAAAACACCTGAATTTGTTCAGGTCGCAGCAATGTTTCATATTGCAATTCGTTTTCTTGCTAACCTTGATAATAGAAATAAGCGAACAATGAATGATGAAGAACTTCAAGATTTCTTTAGAAAGGTTCGTGCAATTCTTAATCTTATTGATGATGCAACTATCTTAAATAAGAATAAATATAAGATTCTAAAATATAGTGCAGAAGCCGCTTTGATGTTTGAGAGAATTAAAAATGACGGAGATATAGATTTATCCTACACATATTTCAAGAGAAATGTAAGAATTAACTTTAAAGATGTTGAATTGCTTGCAATAAGTACTCTCAAGATCGGTATTCATGTTATGGAATATCATAATGGACAGCTGGTTATAGATGGTTCTTTCAGAGGAATTATGCCATTTGAAAACTATAAGCTTTATGCGAGCTTTAATGGCATAGATTATGAGCTTGAAAATAACGACAGATATTCTCTTACAAAATATTTTGGAGTAAGTGCTTATAAGAAGTTTACTTTCCATTTGGCTCTTGACCTCGAAAGAACAAGAAACAAGCAAAGACTATATTTCTATGCAGTTGTAAATGGTGAAAGAGTAAATCTTGGGATTTCTTTCTTGCACCACTGGGCAAAGCTTACAGCTTCACCAAAGGGTGCTTACTGGAGATTTAACGAATATACAGCAGTCTATGATAGCAACACAATTCTTATAACAAAGGCAAGCGCTAAGGATACTTTCAAGAAAGAAATTCACTTCCTTAGAAATACTTTCCCACAGAGTAAGAGTATGTTCCTTAGAAGAATTGCTTATTGGCTTACAAGACCATATTTCAAGAATAAAAGAATTTGGATTATGTATGATAAGCTCTATAAGGGTGGAGATTCAAGCGAATATCTCTATCGTTTCTGTAAAGGAAACAATGATGGCATTACTCGCTACTATATTATTGATAAGAATACTCCAGATTATCGTAAGCTTAAAAAAGATGGTATGAAGCCACTTAAAAACCATTCCTTAAAGCATAAGATGGCTTTCCTGAATGCTGATATAATTCTTATTACAAACAGCAATACTTTCCCATTTAATGGCTATTCTATGGAATATTCAAGATTTATTCGTGGATTTTGCAATTTCTCTACAATGTGCTTACAGCATGGACTTACTGTTCAGAAATGTGCTATGGCTCAACAGAGAATAGTTGATAACACAAAGCGCTATTTCATTGCATCAAAGTATGAGTATAATAATCTTATGCACCACGCATATGGCTATAAGGGTTTTGATTATGTTCGTCTTACAGGTATCGGAAGATATGATGGGCTTGTATCAAACGACCAAAAGCAAATCTTGCTTTCTCCTACATGGAGAATGTATAATGCTATGCCTGTTACTACAAGCGAGGGTGAACAGAGAGCATATAATCCAGATTTCAAGAATACAGTTTATTATAAGATTTATAATGACCTTATAAATAATGAGAAGCTTATTGCAACAGCTAAAGAATGTGGCTATAAGATTAAGTATCTTCTCCACCCGATTGTAAGTGCTCAGGCAAAGGATTATACTCCAAATAGTGCGGTTGAAGTTATACCATCAGTTGGTGATTTAAGCTATGAGAAAATTCTTACAGAATCAAGTCTTATGGTTACTGACTATTCAGGCGTACAATTTGACTTTGCTTATATGAAAAAGCCACTCGTATACTTTCACCCAGCAGAACTTCCTGCTCATTATGACGACGGCTGTTTCTTCTATGATACTATGGGCTTTGGTGAGATTTGCACAACATCAGAACAGCTTGTAGATACTCTTTGCGAATATATGCGTCAGGGCTGTAAGATGAAACAGAAATATATCGACAGAGTCGATGATTTCTATAATTTCCATGACCATAATAACTGCGAGCGTATATATAAAGAGATTATGGACTATCAGAAGATTGTTGATAAGGATAAGATGAGAATAAGTAAGTGATTTATCGGAGGAAAACTATATTATGAATATAGCTGTGATTTTTTTTATATTCTTTGTCTGGATTGCAATAGTTGTAGGAATATGTGCATTATTTGTATGGATTTGCAAAAAAATTGCAGAATCTAAAGGGTTACCAAGTTCATATATGTGGTTTGGACTTTTGGGCGTAATAGGTATAATTATTGTTGCTGTTATGGGTCCTTCATATCCTCAGTATCCACAATATCCGCCACAAAATGGGCAAAATCCATATCAGCAAAATACATATTTCGGAAATAATCCATACCAACAGCCTCAGCAACAAAGCTGTTGCCCACACTGTGGAGCTCCTATTGATAACTATTCTATTACTTGCAGTCATTGTGGACAAATCTTAAGATAAGTAATAATTTACTAACCATCACTGATTTTTAGAAAGCACCTGATGTATTGTATCAGGTGCTTTTTATTATTATAAAATTATCCAAAGTGCATAAAAATTGTAAATAATAGATATATTGCCTTGATTTTATCTAATGATATGATATAATCATATCAAGAATTTAAAAAATTCTTTTTTAAAATTTTATTTAAGCATGGTTTAAAATAAGATATTTTGGAGGTTAAGTCTGATATGATAAAAAAGTATATTTATGGTTCTCCTATTGAAACAGGTGCAGTTGTTATTGATATGTTTCCAGAGAATGGTAAACCTGATATGTTCTATGAAGAGGACTATAAGCCAAATTGTCTTGAATTTGGTATGACTGATGCTGATGTTATATATGGTCTGGGTGAAGCTAATCGTGGAATAAATAAGCGTGGATATATTTACACAAGTTTCTGTAACGATGACCCGGTTCATACAGAAGAAAAGCTTTCACTATATGGAGCACATAATTTTATTTTAGTTGATGGTTTCGAGCGTTTTGGTGTCTTTGTAGATACACCCTCAAAGCTTACTTTTGATATAGGTTTTACTGATAGTAATATACTTTCTATTGAATGTGAAACAGGAGATTTCGCACTATATATAATCACCGGAGAAAGCCTTTATGATATTGTCAGACAATTTAGAGGGCTTATCGGCAGAAGCTATATTGCACCAAAATGGGCTTTTGGTTTTCAGCAAAGCCGTTGGGGCTATCGTACAGCAGACGATATCAGAAAAGTAGTTAAAAAATATCGTGAGAGCGGTATTCCGCTTGACGCAGTATATCTTGATATAGATTATATGGAGAGGTATAAAGATTTTACAGTTGATAAAAAGTCTTTCCCTAATTTTAAAGAATTTGTTGCAGAAATGAGAGAAGAGGGCATACACCTTGTCCCTATAATAGATGCTGCTGTAAAGATTGAAGATGGTTATGATGTTTATGTTGAGGGTGTTCGTGATAATCATTTCTGTAAAACTGCTGATGGCAGAGATTTTACCGCAGGAGTATGGCCAGGAAAGACACATTTTCCTGATTTCTTAAACTCCAAGACTCGTAAATGGTTCGGAGATAAGTATAAAACTCTTGTTGATGATGGAATAGAGGGTTTCTGGAACGATATGAACGAGCCAGCTATTTTTTATAGTGAAAAAGGCTTGGCATCTGCACTTGAAGCAGCCAATGAAGCAGAAGGAAAGGATTTGGATATAAATTCTTTCTTTGCGTTAAAAGATAAGTTTACAGGGCTTTCAAATAGTGATAAGGATTATGCGTCGTTCTATCATAATATGGATGGAAAGGTTCTCTGTCACGAGCTTGTACACAATCTTTATGGCTATAATATGACTCGTGCCGCTGCGGAGGCTTTTGAAAGATTTGACCCTGATAAGAGAATGTTGATTTTCTCAAGAGCATCATATATCGGTATGCACAGATATGGCGGTATATGGACAGGTGATAACCAATCCTGGTGGGCGCATATTCTTATGAATATCAAGCAAATGCCATCACTTAATATGTGTGGTTTTCTTTATACAGGTGCAGATTTGGGCGGCTTTGGTGGCAATTGCACAAGAGATTTACTTCTCAGATGGCTTGCTTTTGGAATATTTACTCCACTAATGAGAAATCATTCCGCTCTCGGAACAAGAGCTCAGGAATGCTATAATTTCGGAAATACAGAAGATTTCAAGAATATCATTTCAATCAGATATAGCTTGATACCATATATTTATAGTGAATATATGAAAGCTGCTCTTTCAGATAAAATGATGTTCAGACCGCTTTCTTTCGATTATCCAGAGGATAGCTTTGCATCTTCAGTTGAAGACCAGCTTATGTTTGGTGATGGACTTATGCTTACTCCTGTATATACTCAGAATGCAAGGGGAAGATATGTATATCTACCTGAAGATATGCTTTATATTAAATTTACAAGTCCAACACAAAGAAAATATGCACTTCTTCCAAAGGGCTATCATTTTATAGATGTCGCCTTGAACGAAGTACCGCTCTTTATGAGAAAAAATAAACTTCTTCCACTTTGTAAACCAACAGACCGCACCGATAACATTGATACTTCTCGTTTTGAAGTTATTGCATATGCGGATAGACCTTGTGAATATGTTCTCTATGATGATGACGGCTATACAACAGATTATGATAAGCCAGAACATTTCGATTCTATTGCAATTAAAGAAGATGTCAATGGCAAGTTTGTAGTATTTTCTAATAAGCAAATCGTCAAGGTATCATTATTTAACTAAGGGTGATTACTCTGAAAAAGCTAATAGTTTCTGTAATTCTTATTGTATTTCTTATGCAAATATCAACGATAGTATATGCCTATGAAGATAACTCATTAGAGTATGCTAAGCAAAGTATAATCAATGCACTTGAAAACTTTGAAGATGAAGTTGATATAAGCGAGTATAATATTTCAAAAGACGATATGAGTGGAATTGTTACAGATATTATTGAGGAAAATCCCCAGCTCTTTTATGTAAATCGAGAGTATAAGGTAAGTTATTCAGAGCAGAGTAATGAAGCCTTTTCTATATACTTTTCATTTAAATATAGTGATTCTGAGCTCAGAATAAAGGTTAATGATTTTAATTCAAGAATACAGCTTATAACTGATGAAATTATGAAATCAGAAACCAACTTCGATAAGATACATTCGTGCCACGATTATATAGTGAAAAATTATAGCTATGATGAAACTAAAGGAAGTTCCGATGTATATAATATGCTTCTTACAGGGCAGGGAACTTGTATGGCATATACCGGACTTTTCGATTATGTAATGAAGCAATGTGGCATAGAAGCAACAACTGCAAAAAGCGAACAGCTTAATCATATCTGGAATGTAGTTAAGCTTGATGGAGAATATTACAATATAGATGTAACATGGGATGACCCTATTGGAGGAGTAGCTTTTTCAACAAGTCATAAGTATTTGCTAAAAAGCGATTATTACTTTGACTTGCATAAACATGAGGGCAAAGAATCTAAGGTTGATTGCACAAGTACACTCTATGATTCTTATAAATGGTCTGATGAAGGAATTTTAACTCAAGTTGAAGATGTTGATGATGTATTTGAATATCTTACAGCAACAATGCCAGCAATATTCATAATATCAGTCATAAGCATCATTATAATAGTGATAAGCATTATAATAACATCAATAAGAAAACGCAAACGAGGAATTAATAATCCATATTATTGATGACAAGAAAAAATTTTGATACAGTTAAATGAATTGATTATTAGTTTATAAACTTCTATAAAACACTTAAAAGTTTTGATAAAGCTTTTAGTGTTAGAATTATAAAAAAACTTCCGTAGCTTAATATAAAACTACGGAAGTTTTTTGTATTTAGTTTTTAGCAGCCGCCACCCATAAAGTGTACGACTTCTATTATGTCACTATCGCTGAGCATAACATCAGAAAAATTTTCTCGTGGTACAATCTCATCATTGCGTTCTATGGCAATTCTTTGAATATTATAGCCCTGTTCTTTAAGAAATTCCTCAAGTGTTGTTGCTTTTGTTAGTTGAATCTGTTCTCCGTTTACCTTCATTGCAATTCTCCTTCATTTAATTTTTGAATATTATAGCATATCAGAGTAAATAGAGCAACAGCTTATTTTCTTGTTGTCTTTGGCTTTACGGTCATTCGCTTAACTGGTCGATTGATTTTTTTAACCTCAAAAATAACAGTTCCAAAAGGCGGTATAGTAACTTTTGCAGTGCAAGGAAAGTTATTATAAGGAATATCCTCTGATTTGATTTTCTTATCGTTTCTTACATTACAGCCACCGTAAATATCCCATTCAGTGTTAAGAATTTCAGTAAGTTCGCAAGGATATTCTGTTCCGATAGGGAAATTCTCGTGAGTTACAGGAGCACAGTTCATAATGACTATAAAGGCATCTTTTTCGCTTTTTCTTATATAGGAGTAAATATTATTGTGGTTATCATTAGCATCAATCCATAAGAAACCGCTGCTATCATAATCGTGCTTGTAGAAAGCAGGGTGAGCTTCCATAACTGCTGATATATCGTTGAAGAATCTTGCAAATCCTTTGTGTGATGGATATTCAAGCAAGAACCAGTCAGGCTCTTTGGTTTCGTCCCATTCACGGAATTGTGCAATTTCATTGCCCATAAAATTAAGCTTTTTGCCAGGGTGAGTAAACATATAAGTATAGAGTGAACGAGCCTGAGAGAATTTCTCGCCATATAAGCCCCACATCTTATTAACAATAGTTGCCTTTCCGTGAACAACCTCATCATGTGAAAGTGGGAGCAGATAGCGTTCGTTGTAGAAATAAGCCATAGACCAGTTGATTTTATTGTGGTGATATTGGCGAAGGAATGGGTCAAGCTTGAAATATTCAAGAGTATCATTCATCCAGCCTAAATCCCACTTATAGTCAAAGCCTAAGCCACCTTTTTCAACAGGACGGGTAACATTAGGAAAGTCGGTTGAATCTTCCGCAATAAGAATAACATTTCTGAATGTATTATCAAGATTCCAGTTCATCTTGCGGACGAAATCCAAAGCTCTGTCGTTAATTCCTCTGTCTTTATTGCCCATCCAATAGATAGCATTACTGATAGCGTCCATACGAATACCGTCAAAGTGATATATATCGAGCCAGAATGCAGCAGAACTCATAAGAAAGCTCTGAACCTCACCTTTTGAGAGGTTAAAGTTATAAGAACCCCATTCGCTTTGGTTTACATCTGATGGTGGATACTCATAAAGTGGAGTGCCGTCAAACATACCCATTGCATAGTCATCACGGACAAAATGTACGAATGCAAAGTCGATGATAACACCAATGCCATTATTATGGCACTTATTTATGAATTCCATCAAATCCTGTGGCTTGCCATAACGGCTTGTTGCACTGAAATAACCAGCAGCCTGATAGCCCCAAGAGCCATCAAATGGGTGTTCTGCAAGAGGGAGTATTTCAATGTGTGTGAAATGATGTTCCTTTACATAAGCGATAAGCTCGTCCGCAATTTCGCTATAATTATACCAAAGCTCATCGGGCTTGCTTTCTTCAGTGATGCCACCGTTAGGCATTTTCCAAGAGCCAAAATGAATTTCATAAATGTTAAAAGGTTCATCATATAGCTTTGTTCGTGAATTTATCCATTTAGAATCGGTAAACTTAAATTTATCAAGTGATGCTATGATAGAGGCTGTGCCTGGTCTTAGCTCAGATGCGAAAGCGTATGGGTCAGCTTTATCCACAATTCTGCCATTAGCTTGATATACTCTATATTTGTACATCTGACCTTCACAAGCATTAGGAACGAAAAGCTCATAAAAACCTCTGCCATCGTTTTTCATAGCACTGTTTTCGCCATTCCAGCCATTAAATTCTCCGATAAGTTCAATTCTACGAGCAGCAGGTGCATATACTCGGAACATTACGCCTCCATCAGTTATATGAGCACCAAAATATTTATAAGCATAGAAACATTCCCCACGATAAAAAACCTCGGATGAAAAATCAAGCATTATAATTCCTCCTAATATATAATAATCCATACTTAGTATAGCAAAAAGCCGAATGGTTGTCACTATACATTCCTAAAAATTTGTAAAATTAAAAAAGAATTTTGTAGAAAATATTCATAGATAATCAACTTTTATAGAATTTAAATTAGTTGAAAAGTGCAGAATATGTATTAGCAAATTAGACAGAATTAGGAAATAAATTTAAAATGAGTAGGAAATTAGCTGAAATTCATATATATATATTGACAAATGCTCAAAAAACAATAGAATAAATAATGCATGGTAAATTTAAAAATTATAATTGCCAATATATTTTTAAGACAGCATAAATAATTGCTTAGCAGTTACTTCTTCTGTGATAATAGATTTTTTTATCAATGTTGAAGTTTTGACTGAAATGTGTTGCCACTGTTAAGGACAACACATTTAGCAGTTCTTACTCTATATTACTCTATAAATGCGAACAAAGTTCGCACTTTATTTTAAATTTAAGGTGGTGCTATAATTTGGGAATGATTTGGAATGACCATAAAGGTTTTGGAAAACAAATCTTTATTCTTGCAAAAAATGAACTTATTAAAACTTATAAAGGTGCGGTGATTGGACCTCTTTGGGCAGTTGTTAAACCAGTATTTACATTGTTTGTTTATTGGTTTGCTTTTGCTATCGGTGTTCGTGGGGGTGCGGCTCGTGATGAGCTTGGCAACGGAACTCCATACTTTATATTCCTTATGGTAGGATTTGTGCCGTGGTTCTTTATAAATGATGCAATTCTTATGGGTTCTAAATCAATTCGAGCCAATAGTCAGTTTGTCACAAAAGTTTCATTCCCTGTTTCTGCAATAATGTCTTATGTCACTCTCTCAAGACTGTTTGTACATTTCTTCTTGTCTATTTTGATGTATGTATATATGCTTCTTGCGGGAATACAGCCAATGTGGTCTAATCTTGAATTTTTCTATTATTGTCCACTGATGTTTATGTTCTTTCTGGCACTTTCGTGGTCTACAGCTCCGATGTGTGCGTTCAGTCGAGATTTTGAAAATATGATAGTTTCCTTTATGTCAGGTCTTTTTTGGCTCTCAGGAATTATCTATAATTCATATACGATAGAATACGATTGGCTTAGAAAGATAATGTACTTCAATCCGATTAACTATTTTGTAAATGGTTATAGAAAGGCATTTCTTATCGGAGCACCGCTTTTCGATAATTCAACAGAAACGATTATATTTTTTGCAGAATTTGCAGTAATAATATTCTTAGGAATCTTTAACTTTACAAGATTAAGAAAAAGATTACCTGATGTGTTGTAATGGAGATGTAGTATGGTAAAAATAGAAAGCCTTTTTGGTGATAACAAATATAGCTATATGCTTGAAGATTTTAAGTATATTGCAAATTCAAATCTAAGCTTTGATAAGCTAAAAAATAAAACTGTTCTCATAGTTGGTGAAAATGACGCTGTAAACGAAAGTACAGCGTTTTCGCTTTTATTGAGAAATGACCTTTTTGGCGATAATATAAAGGTAATATCTGTCGGAAAGCTTAATCAACAGGATAGAGATGACTTTATAGCTATCAATGACTTCTTTGAAAATTTTGATAAAATAGCAGAAAGTGCGATTGATTATATAATCTTTATTTCAACAGATGAATATGATATAGCTAAATCAAAGACACGTATAGGAACAATTCTCGCAAAAAGCAAAACGATGATTTCATCTGTTATGGCTCTTGCCGCAAGGAAAAAAGCTCGCCTTGTATTTGTTTCTCCTATGAATATTTATGGTTCAGTACATAACGGTTTTGAGCCTATAAAAGAAGATGAAGTGGGATATATTTCTTTGACGGATTCCAAAAATCTTAGCGGAGCAGATGCAAGATTTTCAGAAACCTTAGTAAGTAATTTTGCTAAGGAAAGAGGTTTATCCGTAAGCTTTGCGAGATTACCTATTATGTATGGCTATGGTAGGGGGCTTTGTTCAAAAAATAGCAAGAAAATTTTCAAGCTTATTCAGGATTCTAAGACTAATACAGCAATTTTGCCAAAGCTTGCTGATGAAAAAATGAGCGTAGCTTATCTCGCAGATTGCGTAAGAGCAATACTTTTTATCTTGTTAAATGGCAAAGATAATGAGGCTTATAATATAGCTTTCAAGAATAATACAGCTACTCTCCGTATGATACTTACTACTGCAGAAAAGCTTCAAAAGAAAAATCTTACAGCAGAAGAACCACAGGAAAGCTCATTTATGACTCCTTGCTTAATTCTTGATGGTGAAAGGCTTTCAAATCTTGGCTTTAAAGACCACCTCAGACTTGAAGAGGGTATACAAAAGATTCTCAATTTATAAAGAAGGGCGAATTGCTTAATGAATATATCTGAAATGTTGGGTGAATATGAAAGAGATTACGCTCTTGCGATGCTCGGAGTAGAGGATTTTCCATACCAAAAATTGAGTGGAAAGACGATTGTTGTTGACGGCGAATCTGAATATATGAAGCTTACTGTATGTATGAGCTTGCTTGCTCTTAATGATAAAGAAAAGCTTTCTATTAAGGTTCTTATGCTTGGCAACGGTAATGAGCTTTCTGAAAAGCTTGCAGAAAGAAACGATTTTTCACTTTGCAGTTATGAACAGGCTGCCGCTACCGAATATAATTTCTTTATCTCTACTGGTATATGTGGCTTAGAACTTAACGGAACATCTGCGGAGTATTGCAGAATAACAAATAATTTTGCAAGAGCCATTTCAACAGCAAAAAGTTGTCTTGAAAGATGTATCTTGCTTTCAGATTATCGTGTATATGGTGAGCTTGAGCGTGGTTTGGTAATCTCCGAAAATGAAGCAGGTTTTGTTCCATTTTCAAATAACGGCGATATGTCACAAACCACAGCTGTTTCGATAGAAACATATTTTTCTGCATATGCCAAGCAGTTTAATTTGCCAACTATAATTTTGCGTTCAGGCATTTTACTTGGTGCAAAGGCTGAACTTCCTCAAAATTTCACAGATGAACTTTTTAGTGCAGTTGCAGAGGGCAAACAAATTTCATTGCCTAATACACGCAAAAAATATTCATTCACATATCTGAATGAAGTAATCCACGCATTGCTCTATGCTTTCTATGAATTTAAGGAAAATTCTGTGTTTAATGTTATAAGCAGAAATGCGACAGTTTCGGTCGGTATGCTTGCAAGTATGATTTATGACATTTACCCAGAATTTGCAAAAATAGAACTTGCAGCTTGTGAAGATGACCCTTATTATGGCACCGCAATGAATAATGCTATGATAGTCAATTCTAACTGTGAGCCGCTCCTTGAGCTTAGTGAAATAATTCAGCTTTGCGTAAAGAGCAGACAAACAGAAGAACCTTTCGGCTATGATGCTTCTCACGAAGGAAAGATGGTCAATATACAGAATGTTCTGGTCGGTTATCTTCTTGAGTTTGATAGAATTTGCCGAAAGCATAATATAAAGTATTTTCTTGGTGGAGGAACTTTGCTTGGTGCGGTAAGGCACGAAGGCTTTATCCCGTGGGACGATGATGCAGATATTATGATGCTAAGAGAGGATTATGATAAATTCCTTGAAATCGCCCAAAGTGAATTGCCAGAAGGTTTAACCTTGCAGACCTCTAAAACAGATAAGTATTGTCACTATCCATTTGCGAAAATCAGGCTTGATGATACTATGTTCGCAACAAAGTATTCAAAGACGCATGGCAAAATGAATAATGGTATGGCATTTGACATATTCGCTCATGATAATACCGCAAATTCTGCACTGGGACAAAAGCTTCATTTGCAGTTTACACTTTTAATTCGTGCTATGATATTCAACAAGTGGAACCATCGAAAGATTAATAATAAGAAAAAAGTACAGTCTTTTGTTGCGAATATTTTGAAAGCCATTTTCCCGATAAGAGTTTCACAATGGATACAGTATAGAATATTTAAAATATTCAAACACAAGAAAAATGCAAAGTATCTTTATGACGGAATGGGCAGAAATGTTTATCATGGAGCATTCCCAAAATCATATCTTGATGAAGTTATTTATGTAAAGATTCATGGCCACGATTTTCCGATTCCAAAGGAATATGATAAGTATTTGACTTATCTTTACGGAGATTATATGAAGCTGCCACCTGCAAGTCAGCGACAAACGAGCCATAGCATAGTACAGCTTGATATGAGCGAATACTCAAAATTTGAAGTGAATAAATAATGTTAGTTTGGTAGAACCTCAACATTTTATTGCTCTTTGAGCGGCGGATTTTATCCGCCGCTTTTTTTGTTAGTAATAAGCTTTGGAAATAGATGTAATGGCGAACTGTATTCGCCCGCTCGGCAGTATGTTAGCAAAATCAGTTCCATAAGGGCGGACTTTGTCCGCCCTTACAGGGGCAAGAGAGGTTAAGGGCGTTGCCCTTAAAACCCACCAAAGGCTCCGCCTTTGGAAACTGCGAGCCTTTGAAAAGGCTCGAGCGAAACTTTTATCTGTCTGAGATAAGTGCATCACAACTAATCGTAGGAGCGAACTGTGTTCGCCCGCTTGGCAGTTTAATCCTCTGCGTGAATAAATTTCCTATGATCACTACGAGCGACATTGTTAAGAGTGACATATTCTTTATATAAAGTCAAAAAATGTTCAGCGAAAAATATTCGCAAAATTCTCTTGACATTTCAAAAGAAAAGCGGTATATATTATATATAAGCTTTGATAGGGAACGGTATTGTGGTTATCCTGTTTTAGAGAGCTGTCGTTTGGTGTAAGACAGTACAGAACCATTTTACAAATCACCCTTGAGCTTGTCGCTGAACATTTTATAAAGATAAGTAGGAGGACACGGTTTCTCACCGTTATTTGAGAGTACATTTGTTGATGTATTAAAAGGTGGTATAGCGAATTATTTCGTCCTTTTAAAGGACGATTTTTTTATTTTATGCGTAAGGAGAAATTATAATGCTGACACTTGACAAAATCTATCACGCTTCATATGTTCTTAAAGAGGTTATCCGCCCAACAGATATGATTAAAGCAACCAATCTTTCAGATGATTGCAATATTTATCTTAAGACAGAAAACTTGCAGGTAACTGGTTCATTTAAAGTTCGTGGTGCTTATTATAAGATTTCACAACTTTCAGAAGAAGAAAAGGCAAAGGGCGTTATTGCTTGTTCCGCAGGTAATCACGCACAGGGTGTTGCACTTGCTGCTGCAAAAAATAATATTAAGTCACTTATCTGTATTCCAAGTGGTGCTCCTATCTCTAAGGTTGAGGCAACAAAGAGCTATGGTGCTGAGGTATGTCTTGTAAATGGTACATATGATGATGCTCACGATAAGGCAGTTGAGCTTCAAAGGGAAAGCGGAGCTACATTTATTCACCCATTTGATGACGAACAGGTTATCGCAGGACAGGGAACAATCGGTCTTGAAATCTTAGACCAGCTTCCTGAACTTGATGCAGTTATCGTTCCTATCGGTGGTGGCGGACTTATCAGTGGTGTTGCATTTGCCATTAAACAGCTTCGTCCTGATGTAAAGGTTTACGGTGTACAATCCGCAGGCGCTCCATCTATGTATCTTTCAGTTGCTCACGACAAAATCGAAACTTTGCCAGGCGTAAATACAATTTCTGATGGTATCGCAGTTAAGACACCTGGTGATAATACATTTGAAATCTGCAAGCAGTATGTTGATGAGATTATGACTGTAACAGATGATGAGGTTGCAACAGCTATCCTTACACTTATGGAAAAGCAAAAGCTTGTAGCTGAGGGTGCAGGAGCGGTATCAGTTGCAGCAGCATTATTTAATAAATTCCCAATTAAGGGCAAGAATGTTGTATGCCTTGTTTCAGGTGGTAATATAGATGTTACAATTCTTTCTCGTGTTATCAATCGTGGTCTTAAGATGACAGGCAGAATAGTTGATATTACACTTGAGCTTACAGATAAGCCAGGAGAACTCCAAAATGTTTCCAAGATTATTGCAGACCTTGGTGCAAATGTAGTTTCAGTAAATCACGACAGAGCAGAAATCAATAGTGACATCAATTCTTGCTATCTTAAGCTATCTATGGAAACTCGTGACCACGGACACATTTTAGCTATCAAAAAAGCACTTAAAGAGCAAGGATATAATATCATTAACTGATAAATTATTTATTTGAAAGGAAGTTTTTACTATGGCAGAAAAAGTTTACACAAAGAATGCTCCTGATGCAATTGGTCCTTATACACAGGCTATAAAGACAAACGGTTTCGTATTCACATCAGGACAAATCGCAATCAATCCACAGACAGGCAATGTTGAGGCAACAACAATCGAAGGACAGACCGAGCAGGTTATGAAAAACCTCGGAGCAATTCTCGCAGAAGCAGGAAGTTCTTTCGATAAGGCAGTTAAGACAGTATGCTTCTTAGCTGATATGGGTGATTTTGCAGCATTTAATGAGATTTATGGTAAGTATTTTACAAGCAAGCCAGCTCGTTCATGTGTTGCTGTTAAGACACTTCCAAAGAATGTTCTTGTAGAAGTTGAAGTTATAGCTGAGGCTTAAGTAATAATTTTGCAATAAAATTAAAGATTTAAATGCAAAGTGCAGTGGATTTTTTCTACTGCACTTTTTCTGTATAATAAACTGGTTATATTCTCTGCTTTTAATGCATATAAATTTTTAGAACTAAAAAAGGAGAGGATATTGTATGGAATATGTTCTGTTGAAAAAGGCATTGAGTGTGTGCGAAGCTGTGTTTGAGGGCAGTAGTGAGCAGCCTGTCGATATAGACTTCACTTTGCCTGATTATTGTCCCGATATAGAGAAAATTTTGAAGTGTACGGCAACTCCGTACATATCAATGAAAAATCTTTCGGGTGGAAACCTTGAGATTGACGGCGTAGTTAATATTAAAGTTTTGTATCTCGATTCCAAGAACAAAACTATAAGGTGCTGTGAGCATACTTCGCCATTCTCTTGCTCATTTACTATCAAGGGAGATTCTGAAAACGCTGTTGCAAGTGTTTCTCTAAAAACGGAATATGTCAACTGCCGAGCCTTGACACCAAGAAGACTTGATATTCATGGTGCGTTTACTGTTTCTGCGAGAGTGCTTAAAGAATCTCAGCAGGAAATTCCGGAAGCTGTTCAAGGTGACGATGTTGAGCAGAAAAGCAGTACAGTTCCAATAAGCTCTCTTGTTGGAATTTCGAGCGGAATTATCAACATAAATGAAACTCTTGATATTGGAAAAAATCGTCCTGCACCGCAGACAATTATCCGAACTGAACTTACAGTGAGCCATTCCGAGCCAAAGCTTGCCGCCGAAAAATTGATTGTTAAAGGCGAGGCGGTTCTGAAAATACTATATGTCACAGACCTTGAAACAGGTGAGCTTGACACAGCAGAATTTAACATTCCAATAAATGAAATGCTTGATGCCTCAGGAATAAGCGATTCTGATACTTGTGATATGGAGCTTACTGTTCAAAGCTATGAGGCTGGTCTGAAATCTGATTTTGATGATGACAGCACACTTATCAGCTTTGAGGCAAAGCTTTGTGTAGTGGCGACTGTATATAACGAAGATACAGTCAAGATTATAGATGATGCTTATTCAAGAGCGTATGAACTTGATTTAACCTATAAGCAGATTTCGTGCAGACATATTGCCACAGTTATAGATGACGAAATCAGCGAAAAGAATGATATAAATCTTGATTCCGCTATCTCACGAATAATTGATATTTATGGAGATTCTCCACAGTGTTCGTGCGAGTTTCAGCAAGCAGAGGGTAAACTGATGATTAAATGCAAGCTTACTTGCTGTATACTTGGCTGTGACGAGAATGACGCAGTATTCTATACAGAAAAACCGATTGAATTTAGTCGTGAATATGATATAGGAAAAGTAACTAATCCTTCCAGTAAACCGATTGTTGCCCCACTTAGTATAAGCTATCGTATTTCGGGAGAAAACAGCCTTGAAGTTCGTGCGGGAATTTCATTGCATATGGCTGTTTCTGAAAGTATCTCAAAGCGAATAGTCAATGAGATTACAGCAGATGAGGAACAGAAGCGTGAGCGTGATAAAACAGCGGCTCTTACGATTTATTATGCAGACGCAGGAGAAAATCTCTGGAGTATAGCGAGAAACTATTGCACAAGTGTTGAAGCTATAAAAATGCAAAATGATTTAGCTGATGATGTTATATCTGCTCGTGGAATGATTCTTATACCGATGTAAGGGGAGGAAAACACAATGGAAGAGAGAAATATATACAGCGACATTGCACAGCGTACCAACGGCGATATTTATATTGGTGTTGTAGGACCTGTCAGAACAGGTAAATCCACTTTTATCAAGCGTTTTATGGATACGCTTGTTATTCCGAATATCGAAAATGAGCAGACTCGTGGCAGAGCAACCGATGAACTTCCGCAATCAGCAGCAGGCAGAACCATTATGACTACCGAGCCGAAGTTTATTCCCGAAGAGGCTGTTGAGGTCAATATTGGTGGAAATGCAACCTTTCGTGTAAGAATGATTGATTGCGTTGGATATATCGTTCCAAGTGCGATAGGATATATCGAGGACGAACAGCCTCGAATGGTAAAAACGCCGTGGTTTGAGGAAGCTATTCCGTTCAATATGGCTGCCGAAATCGGCACGAAAAAGGTTATTACAGACCATTCAACGATTGGTTTGGTAATTACAACTGATGGTTCTATCAGTGATATTGAGCGTGGGGAGTATGAGGAAGCCGAGGAACGAGTTGTAAATGAGCTTAAAGAGATAAATAAGCCGTTTATTATGCTTCTTAACTCAATGTACCCTAATTCGGCAGAAACAAGAAATCTTGCGAAAATGCTTTCGGAGAAGTATAATGTCCCCGTTGAACCTGTAAGCTGTCCTGAACTTGATGAGGAGGAAATCAAGAGGATTCTTGCTCATGTTCTTTTTGAATTTCCGATAAAGGAAATCAAGGTCGATATGCCTAAGTGGGTTACTTCTCTTGAAAAGGACCATTGGCTCAGAAGCTCTGTTTTCAAATGCATACAGGATTCGTCGAGAGAGGCAAAGCGTATTCGTCAGATTAAAGAAATAACCGATGGCATACAGCAATGCGAATATGTGACATCTGCGGTCGCAACAGCCTTAGACCTTGGCACAGGTCACGCAAGAATGGAAGTAAGGCTCGCCCCTGAATTATTCTATAAGGTACTTGGCGAAAAGACAGGACTTGAGATTGAGGACGAGGGGGCATTGCTTGATACCCTTATGGAGCTTTCTGCAATGCGAGCGGATTTTGAGAAGGTTCGCAAGGCATATGAAGATGTAAATGAAACAGGTTACGGAATTGTTATGCCGACAATGGAAGAGCTTACCCTTGAAGAACCCGAAATTATCAAGCAAGGCGGAAAGTATGGTATTCGTTTGAGAGCTTGTGCACCGTCAGTGCATATGCTCAAGACGGAGATTAAGACGGAAATTACACCAATAGTCGGTTCGGAACAGCAATCCGAGGAGCTTGTGACATATCTGCTAAAAGAATTTGAAGAAGCTCCGTCAAAGATTTGGGAATCAAATATTTTCGGAAAATCTTTGCACGAGCTTGTCAACGAAGGTCTGCACAACAAGCTTTATCGTATGCCAGCTGATGCAAGGAATAAACTCAAGGAAACTATTGAACGCATTATCAATGAGGGTTGTAACGGTTTGATTTGCATTATACTTTAGCGGCGAGCCGCCGCCCCCGAGACGCAGAATCGGTTTTGCAAGCAAAACCTCGACATTGGCGAGATAAGCTTTTTACTGCGGTCGAAGAATTTACCAATGAAATTCCGCACTGCTCCAAGACAATTAAAAGTTTCGCTCGAGGCGGCGAGCCGCCGCCCCCCAAGACGCAGAATCGGTTTTGCAAGCAAAACCTCGACATTGGCGAGATAAGCTTTTTACCGCGGTCGAAGAATTTACCAATGAAATTCCGCACTGCTCCAAGAAAATTAAAAGTTTTGCTCAAGCTTTTTCAAAAGCTTGCAGGGTCGAGGGACGGAGTCCCTCGTGGGTTTTAAGGGCAACGCCCTTAACATCTCTTGCTCCTTAAATGGCGGACGAAGTCCGCCATTTTTAAACTAATGTTGTCAACAAAAGAAAAAACAGCAAATAAAATTCTATATTTGTTCTTTGTTATGACTTATAAGTCCATTTTGTATATAAAATACTAACTTGGTTATTAAGCTTAGTTATAAATGCACGAAGTTCAGAAAATTCGACAAAAAATGGAAATTACCCCTTGCAATTTCAAAAAAGAAGTGATATACTACGAACATACCAAGTGAAACAAACCACTTGATGAAATTTAAGTAAGACAATGAGGTCACTTTAGTGAGTACGCAACAAAGATGTGCGGAAAACTGGAAGTGACCTTTTTCAGTTTAGTCAGTTGAGGAGGAGTTTCCGATGAGTAAAGTTTGCTTTTAAGGTAACAGTTTTCATTATGTAATTATAATGAAAACAAAAATTCACATAGGGACAAAGGCGTCACTTCAAAGTGCTGAAAAAGAGTGATTCAGCAAATTATGAAGTGACGCCTTTGTTTATAATCATCTATATTGACAGGAGAGGGTAAGTATGAAAAACAGGATTAAGAAAGTGTTGGCAGTCGCAATGGCAAGCTGTATGACAATGGCAATTTTTGCAGGCTGTGGAGGTTCAGAAACAGCAACTTCATCAGCAGGCTCGACAGGTTCAAGCGATAAGAAGGTTCTTCGAGTTGGTATGGAATGTACCTATGCACCATTTAACTGGACACAGTCATCAGAAAGTATGCCTGATGGTGAAAAGGCTGTAAAGATTTACGGACAAAATACATATGCTTACGGCTATGATGTAATGGTTGCACAGAAAATTGCAAAGGAGCTTGATATGGATGTTGAAGTCCATAAGGTTGAATGGGATTCAATTGGACTTGGACTTGATTCTCAAGAGTATGATTGTATTATTGCTGGTATGGGTAAGACAGCTGTCAGGGCAAAATCTTATTCTTTCACAGAACCGTATTATTATAGAGATAACTGCATTGTTGTAAGAGCTGATTCAGATATTGCTTCGGTTACAGGTCTATCACAGCTCAAGGGTAAGAATGTAAAGATTACAACACAGCTTGGCACAGGTTGGGTTGACTTGCTCGACCAGATTCCTGATGGTGTACTTGGTTCTAACTACGAAACAACTGGTGAAGCATTTATGGCAGTTTCAAATGGAGTTGCAGATGTTGTAGTTATTGATGTACCGACAGCTGAATCTGCATTGCTTACAAACAAAGATTTGAAGCTTATCAAGCTTGATGAAAATGATACTTTCAAGAATGACCAGGAAATGACAAATGTTTGTATCGCAACAAGAAAGAATGATACAGAGCTAAGAGATAAGATTCAAGGTGCTATGGATAAGATTGGCTGGAACGATAAGACAAAGATGGATGAGCTTATGGAAAAGGCAATCGCAGCTCAGCCAGCAGCTAACTAAGCGTAGTGTCGCAGATTAAGAAATTAATGATAAGCTAAACAGGAATTTTAGTCAAACGCACAGATGTAAATAATTGATACTGTGGCTGCTTTAAAAGGCAGCCATAGATATTCTAAGAATAGTAATGAATTAAGGGGAGAACATTTTATGAATTTTTCCGATCCTAGTAATATGTTTGAATGGATAGTATATATAGCGAACGAATATAAATATATGTTCCTTGAAGGTCTTTGGATAACACTTTATATCGCCGTAATAGGTACATTGGTAGGCTTTATAGTTGGTTATCTCGTTGGTATGGTTCAGGATATTAAAATCAATAAACAGGATAATTTGATTAAGCGTATACTTATGAGAACATTGAAAATTATCTGCATTGTTTATGTTGAGGTTTTCAGAGGCACACCAATGATAGTACAGGGTATGATTGTTTACTACGGTTTACTTCAGGCAAATGTTAAGATTTCCCCAATATTCGCAGGTATTCTTGTTACTGTTCTTAATACAGGTGCTTATATGGCAGAAACAGTCAGAGGCGGTATCAATTCTGTTGATAAGGGTCAAAAAGAGGGTGCTTGGTCGCTCGGTATGTCACCAATGCTTACAATGTTCCGAGTAGTTCTTCCACAGGCTTTCAAGAATGTTGTTCCTGAAATGGTAAACACATTCCTTACAAACCTCAAGATGACATCTGTCTTAAATGTTATTGGTGTTTCCGAGCTGTTCCTTGTTGCAAAGACAGCTGGTGGTACATACTACAAGTATTTCGAATCATACCTCGTAATTGCAGTTATTTATTTTGTACTTTGCTTCGTACTGAATCGTCTTTTCCTCTTGCTCGAAAAGAAGCTTGCAAAGAAGAAGGATTATGTGCTTGCAGTTGAATATATGAAAGAATCAGCATAAGGAGAGATTAAGCTATGTCAGAAAAAACAGCAAAAAAGGTTATTGCTATTGAAAATTTAAGCAAGTCCTTTGGTGACCATCAGGTTCTCCGAAAAATAGACTTTGCTGTCGAGAAAGGCGAGGTTATCTGTATAGTTGGTTCGTCAGGCTCAGGTAAATCTACACTGCTACGCTGTATCAATAAGCTTGAACAGCAGACAGACGGCAAGATTTACTTTAACGGCAAGGAGGTTGCAGACAAGCAAAAAGAAATCAATGAATACCGCTCAAAGGTAGGTATGGTTTTCCAGTCATTCAATCTCTTTGAAAATATGACCGTTCTCAAGAATTGTATGATTGCAGTTACAAGCGTTTTGCACGAATCAAAGCAGGAGGCTTTTGAGAGAGCTATTAAGCACCTCAAAGCAGTTGGTATGGCACCTTATATAAACGCATATCCATCTCAGCTTTCTGGCGGTCAGAAACAGCGTGTTGCTATTGCAAGAGCTTTGTGTATGAATCCAGAGGTTCTGCTTTTTGATGAACCGACTTCCGCTCTTGACCCTGAAATGGTTGGCGATGTTCTTAATGTAATGAAAGAGCTTGCACATACAGGTCTTACAATGATTATCGTTACTCACGAAATGGCATTCGCAAGAGATGTATCTACAAGAACAATATTTATGGATAGAGGTTACATTGTCGAGGACGCACCTCCTAAGGAACTTTTCTATAATCCTAAGAATCCGAGAACAAGAGAGTTCCTTTCAAGGTTCCTTAATGACCAGAAGAACAAGACTGAAACGGAGGCTGTGGCAAATGGATAATATTGTTATTACAGTTGCTCGTGGCTTCGGTAGCGGTGGTAAGGAAATTGCCTCAAAGGTTGCAAAGGATTTAGGAATATCCTGCTACGAAAATAGAATTCTTACGCTTGCATCTCAGCTCAGCGGTCTTGATGAGGAGCTTTTCAATGAGGTTAATGAGCGTGTCAGAGAAAAGGGTGGCTTTGCGGCATTTATGAAAGGCTTGCCAAGGGCAAGAAATTATATCACAAAAGGAAAATTCGTTTCTGATGATACGCTTTTTGAGTATCAGAAAAAGATTATCGAGGAGCTTGCGGCAACGCAATCTTGCGTAATAGTCGGTAAGTGTGCGGACTGGATACTTAGAGGCAGAGATAATGTAATCAGCCTTTATATTGAAGCACCTCGTGACTTCTGCTTAAAGAGAACAATGGAGCATATGCAGGTTAATGAAGCTGTTGCAGAAAGAAACATTGTTCAGACCGATAAATATCGTGCTAATTACTACAAATATTACACAAAGGGCAACTATTGGACAAATCCAATCAACTATGACCTTACTCTTAACAGCGAAAAGGTTGGCATAGAGCAGTGCGTACAGCTGATTGAAAGCTATGTAAAAATCAAGATGGATTATCTTGGTATCAAAAAGCTATAAAACCTATAATTTATAAATTTTGGAGGAATTTGTTATGAAACTCAGCGAAACAGGACTTACTGCCGAAGAACTAAAGGGCTTAGTTAAGAAGTATATGATTGAAACCTATGAGCGTTTCGATTTCATCGCAGAAACAGCCAAGGATATGTATATTTATGACGAAAAGGGCAACGCTTACCTCGATTTCTATGCAGGTATCGCCGTAAATAGTGCTGGTAACTGCAACGAAAAGGTTGTCAAGGCTATTCAGTCACAGGCCGCTGACCTTATTCATACATTTAACTATCCTTATACAATTCCTCAAGCATTGCTTGCTAAGAAGATTTGTGATACTATCGGTATGGATAAGATTTATTATCAGAATTCAGGCACTGAAGCTAACGAGGCTATGATTAAGCTTGCAAGAAAGTATGGTGTAGATAAGTATGGTCCTGAAAAGTATGAAATCGTTACTGCAAAGATGGGCTTCCATGGTAGAAGCTTTGGTTCAATGTCAGCAACAGGTCAACCGGATTCAGCTATTCAGCAAGGCTTTGGACCTATGACACCTGGCTTTAAGTACGCAGAGTATAACAACCTCAAGGCTTTTGAAGACGCAATCACCGATAAGACAATCGCTATTATGATTGAGCCTGTACAAGGTGAGGGCGGTGTTCACCCAGCTACTAAGGAATTTATGACAGGTCTTAGAAAGCTTTGTGATGAGCGTGGATTGTTACTTTGCCTTGATGAGGTTCAGTCTGGCTGGTGCAGAACTGGTGAGGTTATGGCATATATGCACTATGGTATTAAGCCTGATATCGTATCAATGGCTAAGGCTATGGGTGGCGGACTTCCAATTGGTGCAATTTGTGCAAAAGACGAAGTTGCAAAGTATTTCACAAGCGGTTCACACGGAAGTACATATAGTGGTAACCCTGTTGCTTGTGCTGCATCACTTGCTCAGATTGGTGAACTTCTCGATAGAGATTTAGCAGGAAATGCAAAGAAGATGGGCGAATACTTTATGAATAAGCTTAGAGAAGTTGTTCCTCATGTCAAGGAAGTTCGTGGACTTGGACTTTTCGTAGGTGTTGAGTTCGAGGACGGCTTTAATTCAGTAGATATTAAGCATGAATGCTTTGATAGAAAGCTTATTGTTACAGCTATCGGTTCTAATATTATCCGTATGGTTCCACCGCTCATTCTTACAGAGGAGCATTGCGATAAAGCGGCTGAAATTATCGCTGAATCTGTAAAGGCTCTTGAAAAATAATAGAACAGTTTTAAAGTGGCTTTGTTATTCGGACAACTGGGAAAAATATTTCTCAAATGTTTGTGGCAAAGCCAAAACTGATTTTAGAACAGTAATTCGTTGAGGTGTTGATTATGATGAATTTTAATTATTCGCTTCCTGTAAATCTTATGTTCGGAAAAGGCAAATCTAAGCTTGTCGGCGAGGTTTGCAAGGATTATGGCAGAAAAGCTCTCGTTGTAACAGGCGGAAACAGCACAAAGAAGTCTGGTTTACTTTGCAGAGTTACTGAAAGTCTTGAAAAAAGCGGTGTTGGTGCAGTGGTCTTTGATAAAGTTACACAAAATCCGCTGACGACAACTGTCTATGAGGGCGTTGAATTAGCCAAAAAAGAAAGCTGTGATATTATTCTTGGCGTAGGCGGTGGCTCGATTATGGACGCCGCAAAGAGTATAGCTTTCTGTATGAATAATGAGGGCGATATTTCTGATTATATTTTCGGCTTGAAACAGGGTAAAAAGGCTATGACTATTATCCTCATTCCTACAACCTGTGGAACGGGAAGCGAAGGCAATCAGATTGCTGTTCTGACAAATCCTGAAACTAAGGATAAAAAGGCTCTTTATACAATGAATATTCTGCCAAGTGTTTCTATCATTGAACCAGATGTTATGAAAACTATGCCTAAGCATATACTTTCTTCGGTAGGTTTTGATGCTTTTACTCACTCCTTAGAGGCATATACTTCAAAGAAAGCTAACCCTCTCACAGATGCTCAGGCATTGCTTGCAATTAAGCTTATTGCAAAAAATCTTCCATTGCTTATGAATGATTATAATAACGATAATGCGTGGGAGGCTGTAAGCTTAGCGGCAACATTGGGTGGTATGGTAATTGGAGTTGCTGGAGTTTCAGCGGCTCATGGTATGGAACACCCTGCTTCAGGCTTGAAAAATATAGTTCACGGCAGAGGTCTTGCGGCACTTACTCCGATTATTGTTGAAAGACTTGCACCCGCACTTCCTGAAAAGTTTGCAGAGGTTTCAAAGATACTTGGCGGAAAAGATGAAAAGGATTGTGCAGACAGCATAAGAGGCTTTTTAAAAGCAATCGACCTTGAAGTAAAGCTTGGAGATTTAGGCATTACTCAAGATGATGTTGAGTGGATGACTGATAACTGTATGAAAATTTCGATTGGAAATTTGAATAACGCTCCAAAGGTGTTTGATAGGGCAGAGGTTGCAGAAATTTATAGCAAAGCAATTTAGCGTGCGGAGTGCCTCCGCCGTCTAGATGCGGTGCGTGACCGCACAGGACAAGACGCGGAATCGCTCGGCAAGCCTCGCTCGTGGTGGATTAGAGAAGATAGTTGTCGCGGTCGGGGAAACTACCGATTAGCTAACAGATTTTCATAAGACAGATAAAAGTTTTGCTCAAGCTTTTTTCAAAAGCTTGCAGTTTCCAAAGGTGGAGCCTTTGGTGGGTTTTAAGGGCAATGCCCTTAACATCTCTTATTTTCTAAATGGCGGAAAAATCCGCCATTTTTTCTTTTGCAAACAACAAACTATTAGGTTATAAATATATATAAACTATATTCGCCTTGTTGGTAATATTAAAAAAACAGTGATAAAAAATATTGGTAAGATTAATTAACTTTGGGGCTTTTATTTTTTGAAAATTTATTGTATAATATTATAGAAAGTTTACTGAAATTTTATGCTTCAAGAATCGGAATTTTGTAAAATCAGAAGAAAGTAGGTGCTAATTTCTTATGGATAATAATTTTTCTGTTTCATTAACTAAGGTTATAAAAGAACTTCAGCTTGATACTGCATATATGCCGGGTAATCCTGATGATATTCTTATCGCTTCAAGAGATGTCATTCGTCCTGGTCTTGAACTTACAGGCTTTCTTGATTATTTCGATAATACCCGTCTTATGCTTATCGGAAATACTGAAAATGCTTATCTTAATAAATTCAGCTCTGAGCAGAGAAAGCATGTAATAGACAGAATATTTGCAATGAAACCTCCTGCCGTTATTGTTACAAGAGGAATAACCCCTTATCACGAACTTATGGATGCTGCTGAAAAACATCAGATTCCTATTTTGCGTACTGCTGACGCTACAAGTGAGGTTTCTGCGGCGATAGTTTCTTATATGAATGTAGAGCTTGCTCCAAGAATTACCCGACATGGTGTTCTCGTTGAGGTTTACGGCGAAGGTTTGTTGATTGTTGGTGATAGTGGAGTTGGTAAGAGCGAAACTGCAATAGAGCTTATCAAGCGTGGACACAGACTTATTGCAGATGATGCTGTCGAAATTCGCAAGGTTTCTAAAAAGTCGCTTGTTGGTGCGGCACCTGAAAATATTCGACACTTTATAGAATTAAGAGGTATCGGTATTATAAATGCAAGAAGACTTTTCGGTATGGGTGCTGTTAAGCTAACAGAAAATATTGATATGGTTATCAACCTTGAGCTTTGGGATAATAAGAAAGTATATGACCGAATGGGTATGGATAACGAAATGACAGATATTCTTGGAATAGAAGTTCCGATTTTGACTATACCTGTTAAGCCTGGTCGTAACTTAGCGGTTATTATTGAGGTTGCCGCCATGAATAACAGACAGAAAAAGATGGGATATAATGCCGCACAGGAACTTCTTGCAAGCTTGGGATTAGTTTATGATGCAGAACCTGAAAAGAAATCTGTTGATTGGTGATAGTTTTTTAGATTATCTGAGAGAAAGGAACATACCTCTTTAAATAGGAGAATTTGTCTGCTTATGAAATATAATTTTGATTTTTTAAATATTTTTACAAATGAAGATATAGAAATTAACCTTGATGAACCAATGAATAAGCACACAAGCTTTAAAATTGGCGGAAAAGCCGATGTATACTGCGAAGTTAAGACAAAAAAAGCCCTTGCGGAACTTATCTGTCTATGTAAGAAAAATGAAATTCCATATTTCATTATAGGAAAAGGCTCAAATCTTCTTATATCGGATAATGGAATAAGAGGAATTGTCATAAGACTTGGCGGAGAATTTTCTGAAATGAGCCTTACTGAAAATGGCTTGATTAGCTGTGGTTCAGGAGCGGCTCTTGCGTCTGTTTGTAGCTATGCACTTAAAAATTCGCTTAGCGGGCTGGAGTTTGCCTGGGGAATACCTGGCACAGTCGGTGGTGCGGCATATATGAATGCAGGTGCTTATGGCGGAGAGATGAAAGATATTGTCGAGGCGGTAAGCTACATTGATGAAAACGGCATTATAAAAAGCTTTAAGCGTGATGAGCTTAATTTTAGTTATCGCAGAAGTGTTTTTACTGATAAGGAATATATTGTAACAGATGTACTTTTTAAGCTTGAAAATAAATCACAAAATGAAATTCGAGAGAAAATGGACGAACTAATGGGCAAAAGAAAGAGTAAACAGCCACTTGAATACCCAAGTGCAGGAAGTACATTTAAGCGACCTGAGGGATATTTTGCGGCGGCACTTATCGAGGAATGTGGACTTAAAGGGGCAAGTGTCGGAGGAGCTGAGGTCAGCGAAAAACATTCAGGCTTTATAATAAATAAAAATAATGCCACCTGTGAAGATGTCAAAAATCTTATTGCATATGTCAAGAAAGAGGTGTATAAGCAAAAGGGTGTAGAGCTTCACTGTGAGGTAAAATTTATTGGAACATAAAACGAGGTGTTATATATGGAATTTATAATTATAACAGGGCTTTCAGGAGCAGGAAAATCCAACGCTATGAGGATTATGGAGGATATTGGCTATTATTGCGTTGATAATATTCCGCCTGTACTGATACCGACATTTTATTCGCTTTGCGAAAAATCGACTGACAAGCATCTTAAAAAGGTTGCAATTGTTACTGATATTCGAGGCGGAGATGTTTTTGACGCATTGTTTGATGCACTTAACAAGCTCAAAAGCAATAACAATAATTATAAAATCCTCTATCTTGATGCAAAGGACGAAGTAATACTCAGAAGATATAAAGAAACAAGGCGTAAGCACCCTCTTGCAGATATTTATCACGGCTCAACTTCAGATGCGGTAAGCTTTGAGAGAGGTTTGCTTGAAACGGTAAGAAATCGTGCAGACTACATAATAGATACTTCTTTTCTTTCGCCTTCACAGCTAAAGGAGAGAATTTCCGCATTATTTCTTGGCGATTCGTCATTCGGACTTGTTGTCAACTGTATGTCCTTTGGCTTTAAGTATGGAACACCATCAGAGGCGGATATTATCTTCGATGTAAGATGTTTGCCAAATCCTTTCTATATTCCAGAGCTTAAAAACTTCACTGGCCTTGATAAGAATGTTTATGATTATGTTATGAAGTGGGACCAGACAAAGGGTTTTCTTGAAAGACTTATTTCTCTTATCGAATATATGCTTCCGCTCTACTGCGATGAGGGTAAGAGCCAGCTTATGATTGCAATAGGCTGTACAGGAGGCAAGCACCGTTCTGTTGCAACTGCACAATACCTTTATGAATATCTTATTAAAAAAGGTTATCGTGCGTCAGTTCACCACAGAGATATAAGAAGAACATAAGGCGGTGCAGTAGATGTCATTTTCTCAAGAGGTTAAGTCTGAGCTTGCTGGAGTGGAGTGCAAAACTATTTCTGAGATGAAGGCTCAGGCTTATGGAATGACTATTTTTTCAAAATTACAGCGTTCAGATAAGGTACTTTTTGCAACAGAAAGTCCAATGATTGCAAGAACATATTCTCTGCTTATGACGCTGATTACAGGCAGTATTTTCGATGTTAATATACCGCTGAACAGAAAATCTCTTAGAGATAAGCAGATTACTGTTACTTCTCCAGACTTTCCAAGTAGAAATATTTTGCTTAAATTTTTCGGTCATAGCAGTGATGAACTTAGTTTGCATATAAATCGTGCGAACTTTGATTCAGAAGAAAGCTTTCCATCATTTTTGAGGGGGGCTTTTTTATCATACGGAAATGTTACCGACCCACAAAAGGATTATCATTTGGAATTTGTTTCACCTTTTCAGAATCTTGCAAAGGATTTATCTTATCTTATCGAGGAGATAGAACAATTAGCAGTAAAGCCCAAGATTATCAATCGCAAGGGTAGTTTTATTGTCTATCTGAAAGACAGCGATGGCATATCCGACCTTCTTACTTTAATAGGTGCTCAGATGTCAGCCTTGCAAATTATTCAAGAAAAGATGCTTAAATCTGTAAGAAATACTGTTAATCGTAAAATAAATTCAGAAACGGCGAATAGCAATAAGACTGCAAAGGCTTCTGCAAAACAGCTTTTGGCTATTGATAAGATAAAGAAAAAGAGGGGTTTAGAATCCTTGCCGAATGATTTGTATGAGTTAGCAATTTTGAGGGTAGAAAATCCGGAAAGTAGCTTGAGGGAATTGGGTGAGATGTTAAGTCCGCCGATAAGCCGTTCTGGAGTTAATCATAGAATTGAGCGAATAATGGAATTAGCCGAAGAATTAGGATAGTGGAGTGCCTCCACCGTCAAGACGCGGAATCGCTCGGCAAGCCTCGCTCGTAGTGAATTAGGGAAGATAGTTGACGCGGTCGATGAAACTACCGAGCGGGCGAACTGCGTTCGCCCATACAATTAACTAATGCACTTCTCTAAGACAATTAAAGTTTCGCTTGAGCCTTTTCAAAGGCTCGCAGTTTCCAAAGGCAGAGCCTTTGGTCGCCGTCCGCAGACGGCGAAATACTTTATGCTTCTTAGAGCGCAGGAGGGTAGAAAAACATTCCAGTGGAATGTTTTTCGTAGGGAACCCTCGCAGGGGGTTCCCTGTTTGACTACTGATGCTAACAGAAGAAATAAAGGGGCGGACGAAGTCCGCCCCTTAGGGAGCAAAGAATGTTAAGGGCTTCGCCCTTAACACCCACGAGGGACTCCGTCCCTCGACCCTGCGAGCCTTTAAAAAGGCTCGACCTAAACTTTAAGTGTCTTCTTAGGAGTTTATTAGCTATTTTTATTTGTGAGGTGATACCATGAGTTTTGTACATCTTCATGTCCATACTGAATATAGCTTGCTTGACGGTGCTTGCAAGATAAAAAATCTTGTAAAAGCTGCCAAAGAACTATCTCAACCAGCAATAGCCATAACCGACCACGGCTGTATGTATGGCGTTATTGATTTCTATAAAGCCGCTAAAAAAGAGGGAATAAAACCGATTATTGGCTGTGAAGTCTATGTTGCTCCAAGAAAATATACTGATAAAGTCGCAGAATTAGATAGAGAAAATCGCCATATGGTGCTTTTGTGCGAGAATAATGTCGGCTATCAAAATCTGATAAAGCTTGTTTCTATGGCTTGGATAGACGGTTTTTACGGTAAACCAAGAGTTGATGAGGAACTCTTGGAAAAATATCACAAGGGAATAATTGCACTTTCTGCTTGTCTTGCGGGTGAAATTCCTAAGGCTCTTATGCGTGGAAATTATGAGCTTGCAAAGGAAAAAGCTTTGAAGTATAAGAGAATTTTCGGCGAAAATAATTTCTTTCTTGAACTTCAAGACCATGGAATACTTGAGCAAAAACGCATCAATCCTGATATAATAAAGCTTTCTAAAGAATGTGATATACCGCTTGTTGTGACGAATGACTGTCATTATATCAAGCGTGAAGATAAGGATTTGCATAAAATTTTGCTTTGCATACAGACAAACCATACAATAGAGGACGAAAATTCATTTGAGTTTCCAACAGATGAATTTTATCTTAAAAGTGAAGCAGAAATGCGTGAGCTTTTTCCGAATATGCCGGAAGCTTACGAAAATACAGTTAAGATTGCGGAACGCTGTAATGTTGAATTTGAATTTGAATTTGGTAAGACAAAATTGCCACGCTTTGATGTTCCAGACGGCAAAGACCATATAGAGTATTTTCGTGAGGAATGTTATAAGGGACTTCATAGAAGATACGGAGAAAATCCAAGTCAAAGCCTTATTGATAGGCTTGAATATGAGCTTTCTGTAATAATCAAAATGGGCTATGTTGATTATTACCTTATTGTAAACGACTATGTAAGCTATGCAAAAAAGAACGGGATACCTGTTGGAATGGGCAGAGGTTCAGGTGCAGGAAGTCTTGCGGCATATTGCATAGGCATTACAGGAATAGACCCAATTAAATATAATCTGCTCTTTGAGAGATTTCTTAACCCAGAAAGAGTAAGTATGCCTGATTTTGATGTGGATTTCTGTAAAGACAGGCGACAGGAAGTTATAGATTATGTCATAAGAAAATATGGCTCTGACCATGTGGCACAGATAGTTGCATTCGGAACAATGGCGGCGAGAGGTGCTATAAGAGATGTCGGCAGAGCTTTGGCAATGTCTTATGCGGAGGTTGATTCCGTCGCAAAGCTTGTGCCTTATGACTTGAAAATGACTATCGAAAAGGCTCTTACAATCTCTGATGAGCTTACACAGAGATATAATAACGAACCAGCCGTACATAGATTGATTGATATGGCTATGAGGCTTGAGGGAACACCTCGTCACGCAACAACTCATGCAGCAGGTGTAGTTATAACTGATAAGCCTGTAAGCGAGTATGTTCCGCTTTCGAGAAACGATGAAGCTATTGTAACACAGTTTACGATGACTACACTTGATGAACTCGGCTTGCTGAAAATGGATTTTCTCGGACTTAGAAATCTTACTGTTCTTGATGATACCGAAAAGATGATTCGTAAAAAAGAACCGCTTTTTTCAATAAAAAATATTCCCGATGACGATAAAAAGGTTTTTGAAATGCTTTCTAAAGGTGATACCGAGGGCGTTTTTCAATTTGAATCAAGCGGTATGAGAAATGTTCTTACACAGCTAAAGCCTGAAACTATCGAAGACTTGATTGCAGTTATTTCTCTATATCGCCCAGGACCTATGGATTCTATTCCGAAATATATTGAAAACTGCCATAATCCCGTAAAAGTAACCTATAAGCACGAACTCTTAAAGCCTATACTTGAGGTTACTTATGGCTGTATTGTTTATCAGGAACAGGTTATGCAGATTTTCAGAAGCCTTGCGGGATACTCTCTTGGCAGAGCGGATATTGTGCGAAGGGCGATGTCCAAGAAAAAAGCTGATGTTATGGAACACGAACGCAAAATATTTATAGAAGGACTTTTGCGAGAGGACGGCAGTATTGAGGTTGAAGGTTGTATAAGACGAGGTATTCCAAGAAACATTGCCGAGGAAATATTCGCAGAGATGGAAAGCTTTGCGTCCTATGCTTTTAATAAGGCTCATGCAGCTTGTTATGCTATGATTTCGTATCAAACGGCATATCTCAAATGTCATTACCCTTGTGAATATAATGCTGCTTTGCTTTCAAGCGTGCTTGACAATTCGGGCAAGGTTGCCGTATATATTGATGATTGTATGAAGCATAATATCAGAGTTCTTCCGCCTCATATAAATGAAAGCGATATTGGTTTTACCGTATGCGGAAAGAATATCCGTTTCGGACTTATGGCTATTAAGAATATCGGAAAAGGTTTTATCACAAATATAATAAATGAACGCAGAAACGGCGAATATACTTCTTTCTATGATTTTTGCAGTAGAGTTTATAGCAAGGATATGAATAAAAGAGCGGTGGAAAGTCTTATAAAGTGTGGTGCTTTAGATAAACTCGGTGCAAATCGCAGACAAATGCTTTATTCGCTTGATGGCTTGATAGATTCTCTTGCAAGAGACCATCGTGATAATGTCGCAGGACAGCTTGATTTATTCGGTATGGGTGATGATAATGAAGAACCCGCATATCAGCTAAAAAGCATAGATGAATTTGACGAAAATGAACGCTTAAAGCTTGAAAAAGAGGTTGTTGGTATTTATTTGTCGGGGCACCCTGTTGCAGAATATGAAAATGCGTCTAAGGCTCTAAATACCGACCTTATAAATAATATTCTTGAAGGTTCAGCATACTATAATGACGGTAAGCGTGTAAGGGTTATTGCGTTTATAAATGAGGTCAGAACTAAGATTATAAAGAACGGTTCTACTATGGCATTTGTGACTATTGAGGATAAATTCGGAAGTATAGAAATGCTCGTTTTCCCTAAAACACTTATGGAATACAGTACGCTTATAAGAGATGGCAAGGCTATTCTTGCGGAATGTACTGTAAGTATCAAGGAGGACGAAGAAACCAAGCTTTTGTGCAACAGAGTTTATCCAGCACCAAAAACAGATGCGGAGATTGCACAGTTTAAGGCAATGTATAGTTCATCTAAGAAAAAAGCAGAACAGCCCGAAGTAAAAGTACAAAATAATAGGAGTAACAGCGATAAATCAGGGCTTTATCTGAGATTTAAGAATCAAGAATGTAATGAATTTATTCGTGCAAAGCAGGTTTTGAATATATTTGACGGTTCTACACCTGTATATTTCTACTTTGAGGATAATAAAAAGCTTTTGAGAGTGCCAAGAAATATGTGGGTAGACATCAATGATGTTATGATAAGAGAGCTTAAACGAAGAATCGGTGATAAAAATGTTGCACTGAAATAGCCTTGAAATTTAGATTTCAGATGTTTATTGCAGTAAAATAGCCAAAGTTTTTACGCAAATTGCCTTGAAAAAGTTATAATTTATACGGTTTTAAAAAAATATATAAAAAATGCCAAAAATGCCTTGAAAATATCGTCTTAATAGGGTATACTATTTTAGCACCAAGTATAGCATTTATAGAGGTTTGGAGATGTTTCTATGGACTTTAATTTTAAAGATAAATATGGAATTGATGACCTGATTAAGATTATGGAAATCCTCCGAAGTGAAAATGGCTGTCCTTGGGATAGGGAACAAGACCATAAGTCTATTCGCCAGAATCTTATTGAGGAAACATATGAAGTTATCGAGGCAATCGACAATGACGATACAGAGCTTCTAAAGGAAGAACTTGGAGATGCTCTCTTGCAAGTGGTTTTCCATTCAAGAATTGAGGAAGAAAAAAATAGCTTTGATTTTTCAGATGTTGCCGATGGAATATGCAAAAAGCTGATTATTCGTCACCCTCATGTTTTTGGCAATATTACCGCAGATACACCAGAAGAAGTCCTCAAAAATTGGGACGATATTAAGATGAAAACAAAGTCCCAGACCAAAGCAAGCGAGGCTATGGATAGTGTTGCAAAATCCTTGCCAGCACTTATGAGAGCGGATAAAATTCGTTCTAAGGCTAAAAAAGCAGGTTATGCACCAAAAAGCTATGAAACTGCATATGAGGATACAGAAGAAAAGTTGAAGGCTCTTTCAAAGGCCTCTTATGACAAGGCAGAAAATAACCGTAAAATCGGTGAATTGCTTTTCTCAGTTATTAATCTTGCGGCTATGGTTGATGTAAACCCAGAAGAATCGCTATATCGTGCCTGTGATGATTTTACAGAGAACTTTAGAAAACTCGAAGAAAATTCATCAAAGTAAGGCTTAGATATATATACTCAAAAAGAAACTCATTTCTATGAGTTCGATGAAGTAGGAGGAATATAATAATGAACAAGACAGAACTTATTGCTGCTGTTGCAGAAAAAGCAGAACTCTCTAAGAAGGACGCAGAAAAAGCAGTTAATGCACTCCTCGACACAGTTGTAGAAGAAGTTGCTAAGGGTGAGAAGATTCAGCTCGTAGGCTTCGGTACATTCGAGAGAAGAGAAAGAAAAGAAAGAGAAGGCTGCAACCCACAGACAGGTGCAAAGATACCAATTCCTGCATCTATGGTTCCAGCATTCAAGGTTGGCAAGGCATTCAAGGACGCTGTCAATAAGTAATTTAAAATTCTATTCAGAAAATCCGACTACGCAGTGGCAGTCGGATTTCTTTATTTATGGAGGGATAAATATATGAGATTGGATAAATATTTAAAGGTTTCAAGAATAATCAAACGCAGAACAGTTGCCAATGAAGCTTGTGATGCGGGTAGAGTTATAGTTAATGGCAAACCGGCAAGAGCATCTTATGATGTAAAGGTTGGTGATGTATTGGAAATAGTTCTTGGCACAAAGCCGATAAAAGCAGAGGTCGTCAGCATAAATGAATATGCCAAAAAAGAAGATGCTCCTTTGATGTATAAGATTTTAGAATAAGCAGCAGCGAGCAGCCACCATCAAGACGCGGAATCGCTCGGCTTTGCCTCACTCGTAGTTAATTAGATAAGATTGTTACCGCGGTCGATGAAACTACCGAGCGGGCGAACACAGTTCGCCCCTACGATTAGCTGACAGTTTTTTCTAAGACAATTAAAGTTTAGGTCAAGCTTTTTCAAAAGCTTGCGGTTTCCAAAGGTAGTCACCTACGGCAGAGCCTTGTGTAGTTTATTGGTAATTTCTTTATCCGTGGTAATAAACTGACCTTGCAGATGTCGAGGTTTTGCTTGCAAAACCGATTACGCGTCTTGGGGGCGGCGGCTCGCCGCTTAAGGGCGTTGCCCTTAAAACCCATGAGGGACTCCGTCCCTCAACCCTGCAAGCCTTTAAAAAGGCTTGAGCGAAACTTTTGATTTTCTCAGGAAAGCTTGTAAGCAAATCGTAGGAGCGAACTGCGTTCGCCCGCTAAGTAGTCACTTTATCCACACATAAAAGCACTATCGAAATCATATAATTGCTTAAGAGATGATTTCGGGAGGGCTTAGTTATGCAGGAAAATGGTAAAGCTTTGAAACGCAAGCATAACCTTATTATGGAAGATAGAAAAACACTTACTTTAACAGGCATATCCGATGTTGATAGCTTTGATGAACAAACAGTTGTGCTTATTACAGATATTGGCGAGTTGATTATAAAAGGCGATTCTTTGCAGATTAAAGGCTTTAGCGTAGAGAGTGGCGAACTTAGCCTTGAGGGAAGAATAGATTCTCTCAGCTATCAGGAAATTAACAAAAATAATGGCGGATTTTTTTCCAGACTTTTTAGATAGGAGAATCTGCCTATGGAGCTTACCTTAGAGGCTCAGACGCAGGCTTTTATATATTCCTGCGTTTTGGGTGTGATTCTTGCGGTAATATATACCGCTATGGGTATAATTAAAATAATATCTCCTCCAAGCAAAAAATTGTTGTTTGTTATGGATATACTATTTATGCTTGTGTGTACATTTACAACATTTTTCTATTCAGTATTGATGACTTGGGGAAATTTGCGTTATTATGTTGTTTTTGGTGAACTAATAGGCTTTTTCCTATTCTATCTTTTTGTCGGAGAGATTATTTTAAAATGCTCAAAAGCTATTACTAATTTTTTTGCAAAGATATATTTTTTTATTACAAATCCATTCAGAATATTATTTCATAAGCTTTATTTGTTAATATCAGTTTTGTTAGCAAAATTATGGAAAAGAATAAAGCCAAGGCGTAAACCAAAAAAGAAAGTTAAAATCAGGGCAAGCTCTAAAATGCCTGAATTACCACAAAGGCCAAGGATAATGGCTAAACCAAAGCTTTAAAAATTTGAGGAGTAATTTATATGGATTATATTGCAGTTATAGGCATTGCCGTAGGTCTTGCGATGGACGCATTCGCAGTATCTGTAACAAATGGAGCTATTGTAAAGAACTTTAAGCCAAGCTTTGCTATAAAGATTGCAGCAGCATTCGGAATCTTTCAATTTATGATGCCAGTTATTGGTTGGATAGTTGGTAAGGCTGGACAACAGCTCATAGAGAGCGTTGACCACTACATAGCCTTTATACTTCTTTTGCTTATTGGTGGAAATATGCTTATTGAGGCGATTAAGGATAGAATTAAGGAATATAAGGGCGAAGAAGTTCAAAAAAAGGACAATAAAACCGCCACATCAACAAAGACACTTTTGCTTATGGCTGTTGCTACAAGTATAGACGCACTCGCAACAGGAGTTATTTTGCCATCAGCAGTAGGGGCAAGCACAATAATGCTTATGCTGGTAGCTGTTTTGATGATAGGTGTTATAACCTTTGTAATTTCTTTTGCTGGAGTATATTTAGGCAAAAAATTCGGTTCATTGCTTTCAAATAAAGCAGAAATTCTCGGCGGAATAGTTCTCATAGGAATAGGCACAAAGATTTTGATTGAGCATTTGTTCTTTATGTAATTAGCTAAAGCACTACCCATAAGACACTTAAAAGTTTTGGTCAAGCTTTTTCAAAAGCTTGCGGTTTCCAAAGGCGGAGCCTTTGGTGGGTTTTAAGGGCGAAGCCCTTAACATCTCTTGCATTTAAAGGGCGGACTTTGTCCGCCCTTAATGACTAATGTTGCTGACAAAAGAAATTAAACGGCGGACAAAGTCCGCTGTTTAGAGAGCAAAGAATGTTAAGGGCTTCGCCCTTAAAACCTATGAGGGACTCCGTCCTCAACCCTGCGAGCAGCTTTCACCAGCAAAGCTGGTGTAGAAAAGGCTCGAGCGAAACTTTAAGTGTCTTGGGGTAAGTTGGTAAACTAATCGTAGGGGCAAACTGTGTACGCCCGCATAGTAGATGACCCATCTTGGAAGTATCATTTTACTGCATTGTAACATAAGACAAAGCCTCTGTGTATAATGGCACAGGGGCTTTTTTATGACTGTTGCAGCTATTAAAAAAAGACGAAGATTAAAACGCTGGCTTATTATTGTGCTTGTTATATTATTATTGTTTCTTATTTTTCTCGAAATTCGTGTCAGACCAACAGTTTCGGCTATTGCGATTGTTCAGGGTAAAAGACTTTGCACAGAAGTAATAAATGAAGCCGTTTCAGAGGTTATGGACGAATTGGAGCTTTCCTATGAAAAGCTTGCCGAAACTACACGAGCGGAAAACGGTTCTGTACTCGAAATCGCAACAAATATGGCAAATGTCAATAAGCTAAAAACCGAAGTCAGCCTTAGAGTGGGTGAAAAGCTTGAGGATATAAAAAGCCGTAGAATTGATGTTCCAATGGGAACTCTTATGGGACTTAATTTATTATATATGCGTGGACCCGATATTCCTTTACATATCTCTATGTCAGGTAGCACAGAAACAGACTTCGTTTCAGAATTTGAAAGTGGTGGCATTAACCAAACTGTACACAAGCTTTCACTTACTATAACAACTGATATGACGGTTTTAGTTCCGCCGGTAAGTGAAAATACAAGCGTGACAACAACTGTTGTAATTGCAGAAACTATAATTGTCGGTGAAGTTCCGAATTATGCTCTTTATGGAGGTGCAAAAAATATTGCATAATTATTGTTGGAAATTTACATAAAATCACTTGTATTTATTTGTTGCTTGGTGTAAAATATAAAAAGATGATTTACAAAAATTTTTTATAAAATATTTTGGAGGAATCGACAAATGGCAAGCAATACAAATAAATCACTCAAAAATAAGGTTATTTATAGTGTTTATGTTCGTAATCACAGCGAAAGCGGAGATTTTAAAGGAGTTATGAAAGACCTCGATAGAATTAAGCTTCTTGGGGTTGATTATATTTGGTTTATGCCTATCCACCCAATAGGTGAGGTTAATAAAAAGGGTGAGCTGGGCTGTCCTTATTCTATAAGTGACTATCGTGCAGTTAATCCTGAATATGGCACAATGGAAGATTTCAAGGAGCTTGTTTCAGCCATTCACGAAAAGGGTATGAAGTGTATGATTGATGTTGTTTATAATCATACCTCGCATGAATCAGTTCTTAGCAAGGAACACCCTGAGTTTTTCTATAAAAAGCCTGACGGTAGGTTCGGCAACAAGGTTGGCGACTGGACAGATGTTATAGACCTCGATTATACAAACAAAGACCTTTGGGATTATCAGCTTGAAACCCTAAAGATGTGGGCAAAGATTGTAGATGGTTTCCGCTGTGATGTTGCTTCCTTAGTGCCGATTGAATTCTGGAATCGTGCAAGAAAAGAGGTTGCAGAGGTAAATCCTGATTGCCTATGGCTTGCCGAATCCGTTGAATATGGCTTGATTAAATATGCTCGTGATACAGGCTTTAACTGTCTTTCGGATTCGGAGCTTTATCAGGCATTTGATATACTCTATGATTATGATGTTTACCCAAAGTATCTTGCATATGTTGACGGAGAAATTCCTCTCAGCGAATATATAAATGCACTTAATCAGCAAGAGTACATTTATCCTGAAAACTATATAAAGCTCCGTTGTCTTGAAAATCACGATAGAGCAAGAGCAAAAAAGCTTGTCGTTACTGAACAAGAGGTTATCAATTATACAGCGTTTATGTATATGCTAAAGGGTACAGTTCTGCTTTATGCAGGTCAGGAAACAGAAAATACCAATACACCGAGCCTTTTTGATTACGATAAGGTCGATTGGAACACAGGCTTTGACCTTACACCAATTTTGCATAACCTTTATCGTGTAAAGCAAAGTGAGGTTATAACAAACGGTAAATATGAGCTTAAAGCATATGACAGTGAAAATGCTGTAACTATTACATATAAGTCAGATAAGGGCATTGTTTTCGGTGCATTTAGTATGAGATGCTATGAGTGTATAGTTGAGGCAGAGGTTCCGGACGGCGAATATAAAAATAAAATCAATGGCAAGACAGTTTTCGTCAAGAATGGCGAAATCGAACTTGATGGTTTCCCTGTAATTATAGAGTTCTAATAGTATATCAAAATTATGACAAACGAAGAAATATTAAACATAGCAATGTCGCAATCTGCTATCGACAGTAATTGTAAGGCAGAGGATTTTAAATCCCTAGAAAATAAAATAGTCATTTCTCGTAAAAATCCCAATGCAAGAAAATATCTTGAACTTCCATTTAGTTGCGATTTAACATCATATGGAAATAATATAGTTGCTTCTGTTTCGGAAGAAGTTGTTGATGTTGTCAAAGAATATATTGAAAAGTATGAGATGATTCGTTGCTTTGAAACTCCAAATTTGCATTTTCTTATTGAAAAATTAAAGCCATATAATTTAAATATGTGCTTTATGGCAGAATATTTTTTGCCTGATGTAGATGTGATTAAATCTTCACCTTGTTTATATAAGACTAAACTACTTAAGGAGAATGATTTAAAGGGCTTGGATTCCAAGCAATGGTCAAATGCACTTTGTTGTGATAAAAATCGTCCTGATGTACTTGGTGTTGGAGCATATGATAATGATAAACTAATAGGTCTTGCGGCTTGTTCAGCCGATTGTGACACTATGTGGCAGATTGGTGTAGATGTTTTGCTTGAATATCGCAGAATGGGAATAGCATCAAGTTTGACATCTAAGCTTTCACTTGAGATTTTGAAGAATGGAAAAGTTCCTTTTTACTGCTGTGCATGGTCTAATATAAAATCCATTCGTAACGCATTAAAAAGTGGTTTTAAGCCTGCATGGGTATCAGTTACCGCTAAACCCAACGATTTCATTAACAAAATGTTATAATTAAACAGTAGCGTTGTTTAAGGTATTGCTTTCGGGCGATACCTTTTTTTCAGAAATCGACATATAATTCTAATATAGAAAATAACTTATATTAAAGTTTGGTATAATATTATGTGATTTTTTATTTATTTTTTACTTTTTAGAATTTGGTGATAGATTTTATGAGAATAAGACATAAACCCTGGGCAAGACCGGAATTACTCGAATGTGGTTTCTATATAGATAATCCTGATGACTATAAGGGCAGATGGGCAGAGCTTTACCCCAAAAAACAGCCATTTCATATTGAGCTTGGCTGTGGTAAGGGCGGTTTTATGGCTCAGGCAGCTTATCTTAATCGTGATATAAATTATCTTGCGATTGATATTAAAAACGAAATGCTTGGTCTTGCAAAGCGTAATATTGTAAAAGCTTTTGAAAAGACTAACGAAAAGCCAGAAAATGTTATTTTAACTATCCATAATATTGAGCTTGTTTCTAATATGCTTGGCAAAGAGGATTATGCAGAAAGAATTTACATAAACTTCTGTAATCCTTGGCCTCGTGAAAAGCACAAGAAACGCCGTCTTACACATACCCGCCAGCTTATACAATATAGAGATTTTCTTGTTGATGGCGGAGAGATTCATTTCAAGACAGACGATGATGAGCTTTTTGAGGAAAGTCTTGAATATTTTGCAGAGTCAGGCTTTGATATAATATATATAACTCGTGATTTGCATAATTCAGGCTATGAACCAAATCTTATGACCGAACACGAAAAGATGTTTTCTGATGAGGGCATAAAGATAAAATTCCTTATTGCGAAAAAAGTTGAACTAAAGGAAATGCCTGTTTTAAAGAAGCCTAAGAGCGGAAAGGAAACGATTGATGTATGAAAAAGCGGATTCTCGCTTTAATTATGGCACTGTCGGTAGCTGTGTTGTCGGGTTGTTCGGCAAGCTTTACTGACGGCGGGAATATGATGCGTCCGCCAAGACCGACTGGTGATAAGGCGGAAATTCAAAATATAATAGAAGAAAAAGCAGGCTCAGGCTTTATATTTGTATATCCACAATCTGGAGATTATCGCTCAGCAGTAACCATGCAGGATTTAGATAATGATGGTTCTGATGAGGCTATTGCGTTATTTTCATCAGGCGGTGAAAATACAAAGCTTAATCTTATGATTATGACCAAAAAGGGAGAATCATGGGAGAGCATTGCAAATATACAAAGTAGTGCCGCAGGTGTTGACAGAATGTTCTTTGCTGATATAAATGGTGATAGTAAGCTTGAACTTTTTATAGGCTGGACTTCTTTTGGAAGTAATGAGAAACAGATAAGTGCATATGCTTTTGATGATGAACATAACCAGATTCGTGAAATGCCAATAGACTCAACATATAATGAGCTTGCTTGTGCAGATTTTGATAATGACAATCAATCAGAGTTAATATTGCTTACTATTGCTAATAAAGATGATGGTTCTCTTGCGAAATTTTTTAAGTATTCTACGAATGAAAAGCGTCCTATGTTGAGTTCATCTGTACCACTTGATGCTGAGCTTACAAGAATTTTAAATGCGTGTGTCGGTATGGTAGATTCTAATACAAGAGCTTTGATTATTGATGGTGAAAATCATAGCGGAACGATTTCAACACAAATTATATATTGGGATAGTAAAGAACAGGCTCTTAAAAATCCACTGAGCACAGCATTGCATACCTCTGCAAATACCAATGTATCTACAAGAACAACTTCTACTATAAGCAAAGATATAAATAATGATGGTATAATCGAAATTCCGTCAGTAGCTACTATGCCAGCAGGAAACAAAGAAGATACCTCAACTATATGTAGTCTTACAACATGGAATCAATATCAGCTAAAGACAAATTCATTTAAGGGTATTCTAAATATGATAATCAATTATAAGGACGGTTATTATTTCAAAATACCTAAAAAATGGATTACAGATAATAAAAATAGCTGGCCTACCTATGTTACGGCAAGGGTTGATAATGAAAATAGAACTCTTTCAGTATATCAATGGCTTTCTGATGAAACACACACAGGCTATATAGGTGATAAGTTATTTACGATTTATGTCTATTCAAAAAAAGAATGGGATTCCGAAATTTCAAACGAAAAGATTTTGCTGCAAAAAACAGATAACAACTATTATGCCGTTAAAATAGACAATTCTAAAAATAAGCTTTCCCTTAACGAGGAAGAATTAGATGAATGTTTTATGTTGATAAGCTGAAAATTTACGAAAGGATAGGATAGGTATGAAAAATATTCTTGTTGCAGAAGACGAAACTGCCATAAGAGAATTTGTTGTAATTAACCTTGAGCGTGCAGGCTATAATGTTACAGAGGCAGATTGCGGAGAGGCTGCCCTTGAAACATACGAACAAAAGGGTGGAGATTTCGATATTGCCATTCTTGATATTATGATGCCTGGTATGGATGGGCTTCAGGTTTGCAAAGAGCTGAGAAAGAGAAACGGCTCTATCGGAATTATTATGCTCACTGCAAGAACACAGGAAATGGACAAGGTTTCAGGACTTATGCTTGGAGCTGATGACTATGTAACTAAACCGTTCAGTCCGTCAGAGCTTGTTGCAAGAGTTGATGCACTCTATCGCCGAGTTGCTATCGCAGAAATGCGTACAGAAAATAACTTCAAAGAAGAAATCAGGTCAGGCGATTTTGCTCTCAATCTCCGCAACCATACACTCACAAAGCGTGGTCAGCTTATAGACCTTACACAGGTTGAGTTTCAGATTATGGAATATTTCTTTTCAAGTCCAGGAGCGGCTCTTGATAGAGGTGATATTCTCCGTCATGTCTGGGGAGAAAACTATGTCGGTGAAGAAAAAATCGTTGATGTTAATATTCGCCGTTTGCGTATGAAAATAGAGGATAATCCGTCCTCACCAAAAAATATAGTCACCGTATGGGGACTTGGCTACAAATGGGAGGCTTAAAATATGGGTAAGATAGTATTTATGCATTGCGATTTGGATAGCAGTGACGGCAGAACTGTTGAAGGAATAACTCTTGTAGTTGATGGCGATGTCAAAACTGTTCTTGATTATATTCTTATGGAAAAGGGCGATGAATTTAAGAGTCGTACCGAAATCGTAAATCACGCACTTATGGATGGTCTAAAAATTCTGACTGATGAGATTAAATCAAGCAAGAATGAAAATATTGCTCCTAAGAAAAAATGATAATTACACACTAAGTCTTTAAAGTTGTATTCTTTTTAAATTCGGGAGGTCTGTTTTTTGAAAGGTATTACAAAAAGATGGCTTATAAACAGCATGGGTGTAATTATGGCAATACTCCTGCTTATTGTAGTTATCTTTGCACTTTTTGTGCAGTCGTTTTATTACAATGGAATAATGCAGACTATAAGTGGTCGCTCATCAGAGTTTGCAAATATGTTTAATAAACCAGATGAATTTATCTCTACTGCGAGAGTTTATGTCGAGAATTTTCCCGATAAAGAGCTTATGGAGCTTATGGTAATAAACTCAAATGGTGATGTTGTTATAACTTCTACGGGCTTTGAGCCAGATAAAGAACAGGTTATGCCTGATTATGAACAGGCTAAGTATGAAAAAAGCGAATATACTACTTGGACAGGCAAACTTAATTCGGGCGAAAATGTTATGGCTCTCACCAGAATGATTTATGGAAATGATGATGAATATGTCGGAGCAGTGCGTTATATAGTTTCTCTTGAGGAGGCAGACAGACGGATATTCATAACAATATCGGGAATTTCACTCGTTGGACTTCTGGTGCTTTTCTTGATAATTATATCGAGTACATATTTTTTGCGTTCAATCGTCAAGCCTGTTCGTGAAATAGGAGATACAGCAAAGCGAATTGCTCAAGGTGATTTTAACGTAAGAATCGGAAAATTCTATGATGACGAAATCGGCGAGCTTTGCGACACCATAAATTATATGGCAGGTGAACTCGGAAACGCTGAAAAAATGAAAAATGACTTCATTTCATCAGTTTCTCACGAACTCAGAACACCGCTCACCGCCATTAAAGGCTGGGCGGAAACTATGCAGATGGGCGGTTCTTGTGACGCTAAGACTATGGAAAAGGGCTTAAAGATTATCGTTAATGAATCTGAGCGTCTTAGCGGAATAGTTGAGGAACTTCTCGACTTCTCAAGAATACAGAATAACCGAATGGTTCTTAAAATGGATAAGATAGATATTCTTGCAGAGATTGACGAAGCCATATATATGCTCAGAGAAAGGGCTTTGAGTGAGAATAAACATCTTATATATGAAGAGCCTGAAATATTGCCAGCTGTACTTGGCGATAAGAATAGACTAAGACAGGTATTTATAAATATAATAGATAATGCCCTAAAATACACACCAGAGGGTGGCATTATCAATATTGAGGTATCACAAGTTGAAGAAAATATTGTTATTAAAATTTCTGATAATGGTTGTGGCATACCAGCAAGGCACTTATCTAAGGTTAAGGAAAAATTTTATAAGGCAAATCAGACGCAGAGAGGTTCAGGTATAGGACTTGCTGTTGCTGATGAGATAGTAAAGCTACATTCAGGAACATTAGATATTGCAAGTACAGAGGGAGTAGGAACAGTAGTTTCTATTTCAATACCGATTTTAAAAGAAGAATCAGAAGAACCAAAAGAAATAATTGTTAAGTAATAAATGGCTACGAATAGCAAAATTGTCGAGCGGTTGAAGACAGTTTGTTCCTACATTTTCACTATGAGTTCGCTCTATCGTTAGTTCATTGGCAATTACTTTGTTTATAGCAACAAATTGCAAGGAGGGTAATAGGATTGGAAAAAAGAGAAAAAACAAAGCTGATAACCTCGATTGGTGGTCAGGCTCTTATGGAAGGTATAATGATGAGAGGCCCGAAGAAAACTGCTATTGCAGTCAGAAGAGCTGACGGAGAAATTTTGCTTGAAGAAATGGAACCACTTGGGCTTGGTAAAAAGGCTAAAATATTAAGAGTGCCTATTATAAGAGGTATCGTCAATATGATAGACTCTTTCGGAACAGGATATAAGGCTCTTATGAGGTCGGCAGAATTGGCTGTTGATGATGTAGAAGAAACGCCTGAAGAAGAAATGAGCAAATTTGAGAAGTGGATTGACGATAAATTCGGAGATAAATTCCTCAAAATCTTTATGGGCATTGCAATGGTTATTTCTATTGCTTTTTGCGTGGCACTGTTCTTTTTTGTACCAGCTTGGCTTTTTAACCTCTTGCAGATGATTCCAAATTCAGAATGGCTCGGAAGCCATATGATTTACCGTTCAGTATTCGAGGGCTTTATAAGAATACTGCTTTTCCTCGGATATATGGCACTTTGCTTACTTAATAAAGATGTCAGACGCCTATACAAATATCACGGTGCAGAGCATAAGACAATTTTTTGCTATGAATATGGTCTTGACCTCACTGTTGAAAATGTTATGAAGCAAAGAAGATTCCACCCAAGATGCGGAACAAGCTTTATTATAATCATACTTATTCTTGGAATATTTGTTGGTTGTTTCATACCGTTTACAAATCCTTTTATAAGAACACTTACAAAAGTCCTTTGTATTCCGATAGTTGTAGGCTTAGGCTATGAGCTTATCAAAGTATGTGGCAGACACGACAATATAATCACTCATATAATTTCCGCACCGGGTATGTGGATGCAACATCTTACCACAAAAGAGCCTGACCCTGATATGGCTGAGGTTGCTATCAAGGCTATGCAGTATGTAATTCCTGAAAACGGAGAGGACAGAATCGGATGACATTGTCGGAGCTTTACAGAAAAGCAAGGTCAGATTTTCGCAACGCAGAAATAGATAGCCCACAATATGATGCAATGTGCCTTATAGAGCATTTTTTTGGTGTAAATCGTGCAGAGCTTGTGGTTAAGGGCGATAAATCACCAAAAGCAGAGATAGAAGCGGAATTCCTTACAGCTGTTGAAAAGCGTTCATCGGGCTATCCCTTGCAATATATTCTCGGAGAATGGACTTTTATGGATATTCCGCTTTTTGTGGGCGAGGGTGTTCTTATTCCGAGAGATGATACAGAAATTTTAGTGCGAGAGGCAATAAAGCGTGTCAGGGGCGTTGAAAATCCAAAAATAATAGACCTTTGCAGTGGAACTGGAGCGGTGGCTATTGCTCTTGCAAAGGCTTATCCAAAGGCTGCAATTCTTGCAGTAGAGCTTTCAGATAAGGCTTTTAGTTATCTCAAAGAAAATATAAAGCGTAATGCTTGCGAAAATATCAAAGCCATAAAGGGCGATGTATTCAGGCTTTATGAGGAATTTTCAGATAGTGGGTTTGATGCAGTTCTTTCAAACCCTCCGTATATAAAAACAGATATTATAGCAACTCTTGCAAAAGAAGTTCAGCACGAACCTAAGCTTGCACTTGACGGTGGAAAAGACGGAATGATTTTCTATAATTCTATTATAGAAAATTGGAAAGGTAAGGTTAAGAGAAACGGCTTTATCGGTGTCGAGATTGGCGAAGATTTGACAAATGAGATTGTTAAACTTTTCAAGGAAAATAATTTTGAAGATGTTTATGTATTGAAAGATATGGCAGGCTTGGATAGGGCAGTTTTCGGAACAGTGCATTAAAATATCGAAAATTTGTTCTTGAAATGCTTGTCATAATTTTGATGAGATGATATAATAAACCTATGATAAGCTTATGCACTTCCCCAAGAAACTTAAAAGTTTCGCTCGAGCCTTTTTAAAGGCTCGCAGGGTTGAGGGACGGAGTCCCTCATAGGTTTTAAGGGCAACGCCCTTAACATTTCTTGCCCCATTAGGGCGAACTTAGTTCGCCTCTAAATTCCTTTTGACAGCAACATTAGTCAAAAAGGGCGGACAAAGTCCGCCCTCAGGAGTAAAGAATGTTAAGGGCTTCGCCCTTAAAACCCACCAAAGGCTCTGCCTTTGGAAACCGCAAGCCTTTAAAAAGGCTTGACCTAAACTTTAAGTGTCTTAGAAAAATTTATTTAGCTAATCGGTAGTTTCCCCGACCGTGTCAACAAACTTCCATTACGAATGTCGAGGTTTTGCTTGCAAAACCGATTCCGCGTCTTGACAGCGGAGACACTCCGCCTTGAGCAAAACTTTTAAGTTTCTAAGATAAGTGCATAAGTGTAGAAAGGAATGAATTATTGTGGCATTTGATAAAGAAAAAGCTCTTGAAACAGCACTTCGCCAAATAGAAAAACAATTCGGTAAGGGAGCAGTTATGCGTCTTGGACAAAACCCAGCTATGCAGATTGACGCTATTTCAACAGGTTCTCTCACTCTCGATATGGCTCTCGGTATAGGTGGTCTTCCTCGTGGAAGAATTACAGAAATCTATGGACCTGAATCCAGTGGTAAAACTACACTTGCCCTCCACTGTATTGCAGAGGCTCAGAAAGCTGGCGGTACAGCGGCATTTATAGATGTTGAGCACGCACTCGACCCTGTTTACGCATCAGCCCTTGGTGTAGATATTGATTCATTGCTCGTTTCACAGCCTGATACTGGTGAAGACGCTCTTGAAATTACCGAGGCACTTGTTCGTTCTGGTGCGATTGATATTATAGTTGTTGACTCAGTTGCTGCTCTTGCACCAAAAGCTGAAATTGAGGGCGAAATGGGTAGCTCTCATGTTGGCGTACAGGCTCGTCTTATGTCACAGGCTCTCAGAAAACTTACAGGCTCAATTTCAAAACTTAATTGCGTTGCAATTTTCATCAACCAGCTTCGTGAAAAAGTTGGTGTTGTTTATGGTAGCCCTGAGGTCACCCCAGGCGGTCGTGCGTTGAAGTTCTATTCAACCGTCAGAATTGATGTCAGAAAGGGTGAACCTATTAAAAATGGCAGTGAGATTATAGGCTCAAGAACTAAGGCTAAGGTTGTCAAGAATAAGATTGCACCACCATTTAAGGTTGCTGAATTTGATATTATGTATGGCGAGGGCATTTCTCGTGTCGGTGAACTTCTTGATTTGGCTGTTATGGCTGATGTTGTCAAGAAAAGTGGTGCGTGGTTCTCCTATAAGGAAAATCGTCTTGGACAGGGCAGAGATAAGGTCAAGGAGCTTTTTAAGAATGACCCTGCTCTTGCTAAGGAAATCGAGGAAGAAACTCTCAAGCATAAGGACGAACTCCTTGGTCAAATATCTAAAAAGCCAAAGGGCAAGTCTGTTAAGTCTAAATCTGATGATGAGGAAAGCTCAGAGACTGAAAGTCCAAAAGCAGAAATTAAGGCGGAGGATACAAAAGAGGAGAAATCAGACCGCATTGATGATGCTGATATTGATATTATGGTTGAGTAATTATGCAGATTACAGCTATTGAGGAAAAGAGAAAGGGCTTGAGTGCTGTCTATATTGATGGCGAATATGCTATGAAGCTTGATACCTTTGCTCTTGCAAAATCTGGCGTTAAGGTTGGTTCAGAAATCGACGATGACAGATTACACGAAATTGTCATAGAATCAAATCTCAGCCGAGCAAAGGAAAAGGCTCTTTACCTTTTGGAATATAGAAGCCGTTCAAGAAATGAGCTTGTCGAAAAGATTAAACCACTTTATGGAGATGATGCCGCAGAGGCGGCCGCCGATAAAATGGTTCAGCTTGGACTTGTTGACGATGAAAAGTTTGCGAGAGATTTTGCGGAGGAACTTTTCCGCAGAAAGAAATACGCACCTAAGCGTGTAGGCTATGAGCTTTTGCGAAAGGGAATAGATAGAGAAATTATTGATGAGGTTATCGAGGAATTAACCCCAGACCCCGAGGAGCAAATTCGCTCATTGCTTGAAACAAAGTTCAGAAATAAACTCGGAGATATAAAATCCCGCCGTAAGACAGCAAATGCTCTTGCGGCATTGGGATACTCCTATTATGATATAAACAGTGTATTATCAGAATATGAAGATGAATAACACTTGAGGGCATAACTATGCCTTCAAGTTCTTCTGTGCAGGAGGAATTTTTAAAATATGGCTACTAAAATCGGTATGGTAAGTCTTGGTTGTGCAAAAAACAGAGTAGACGCAGAAATGCTTCTCTTTACTTTAAAGCAAGAGGGCTTTGAGATTGTTGCAGACCCAGCTATGAGTGATGTTGCGATTGTAAATACTTGTGGTTTTATCGAGGACGCAAAGCAGGAAAGCATTGATGAAATTTTAGAGCTTGCAGAGCTTAAAAAAGAGGGCAGAATCCAAGCTATAATTGTTACAGGCTGTCTTGCTGAAAGGTATCAGACTGAAATTCTCAAAGAGCTTTACGAAATTGATGCTGTTGTTGGTATCGGTGCAAATAGCAATATTGCAAATATCGTAAGAGAAGTTCTCAAGGGTAAAAAGGTTGAGGAATTTCCTGATAAGCTATGTCTTGATATTAATGCTCCAAGACTGCGTTCAACACCATTTTATTATGCATATCTTAAAATCGCAGAAGGCTGTGATAACTGCTGTACCTATTGTGCTATTCCAAAAATCAGAGGTGAATTCAGAAGCCGTAAGATTGAGGATATTGTTGAGGAGGCAAAGGGCCTTGTCAATAATGGTGTAAAGGAACTTATTCTTATCGCACAGGATACTTCAAGATATGGTGAAGATTTATACAAAAAGCGTATGCTCCCTGAACTTTTGAGAGAGCTATGTAAAATCGACAGCAATTTCTATATAAGAGTGCTATACTGTTATCCGGATAGAATGACAGATGAGCTTATAGATACTATCGCAAGTGAGCCTAAGGTTCTGAAATATATAGATTTACCACTTCAACACGCAAGCGGTAAGCTATTAAAGCGTATGAACCGCCACGGTGACAGAGAAGTTCTTACAGAGCTTATCAATAAGCTAAGAGCTAAAATTCCAAATCTTACAATTCGCACAACCTTTATAACAGGCTTCCCAGGAGAAACTGAGGAGGATTTCACAGAGCTTTCAGAGTTTGTAAGAGATATGCGTTTTGATAGAATGGGTTGTTTTGCGTATTCACCTGAGGAGGATACTCCAGCGGCAGAATTCCCAGACCAGATTGATGATGAGGTCAAGAAGCACCGCAGAGATATTATTATGGAACAGCAGGCAGAGATTATGGCTGAAAAATGTGAATCTATGATTGGCAAGACCATAAAGGTTCTCTTTGAAGGCTTTGATAGATACGCTGAATGTTATTATGGCAGAAGTTCTGCAGATGCACCAGAAGTAGATGGCAAGGTTTTCTTCACAGTAGAAGGCAAAAAACCAGCAGTTGGCGATATTATAGATGTAGAAATTACAGACTATATAGATGTTGACCTTATTGGCGAATATAAAGCTTAATTTTATAGAACGAAAGGGAGTGGCTTCAAAAATGAATACGCCGAATAAACTTACAGTTTTGCGTATTATACTTGTACCATTTTTTGTAGCAGTATTGCTTTTGCCGCAAATTCCACATCATTACATAATAGCGGCAATAATTTTCGGAGCTGCTTCATATACAGACCATCTTGATGGGAAAATTGCTCGAAAGAATAATCTTATAACAGATTTCGGAAAATTTGCCGACCCATTGGCTGATAAAATAATGGTTACTGCGGCACTTGCTTGTTTTGTGCAAGTTGGTTTGACAAATGCGATAGTTCTTATACTAATTCTGACAAGAGAATTTATGGTAACATCAATGCGACTTGTGGCCGCTGGCAGAGGCAAGGTAGTTGCCGCCAATAACTGGGGTAAAGCTAAGACAGTAAGTCAGATTGTAGCTGTACTTCTCATACTGATTATGCAGTATATACTTGAGCTGAACGCAATGGGCTGTATATCACTTGAGAATATAGGACTTATAAGTTCGATATTTTATGTTGCAAGCGATATTCTGATGTGGATAGTAGTTGCTTTGACCTTAATTTCTGGTATAATATATATGTGGGATAACCGAGAATTCGTCAAGAACGCTAAATAATGACAAACTGTGTTTGCTCTCTCGGTAGATATTTCCTCTGCGTTAATAAACTTCTTTTGTATTAGCTAATTGATAGCAATCCACTAAGCAATTTTAAATAAGGACTGAAGATAATGGATTATGAACTTAAAAATGCTCCAAAGAGCAATGATACTATATTGTCTATATATAACCTTGATATTGAAAAGGCTGATTCATCAGACGGTCTTTATGATGTCCGAAAGGAATTTTTTAAAGCAAGGCATAACATAAGGGGCAGACTTACTCTGAAATGTGACGATGATACATATAAGCTCTCTTATAGTATGGAGCAAGGTAAGGTTCTTAACTGGAAAAAATTCTGCGGAAATAGCCAGTGCGAAAGAACAGTTCCTTGTGATGGTGGATATAGAATAGAGTGTTTTGATAAGTCAAAGCGCCTATATAAAAAAATATTCTTCAGTCTTGAACACGAAATCATTCGTGTAGAATTTTTTGCTGATAACAGAGTTATTCCGACTATGATTATCACACCATCTATTGAAAATAGCGAATATATTCTTATAAAAACTGTAAATAACCAGTACGAAAAACTCCATGCTTTCACTGAACGCACAGGCAAGGATATTACAAAAGAGCTTAACGGACTTACAGGCGAACCACAGATTTTCTGTAAAACAAGCACAGGTGCATACTATTACTGTACTAAGGACGAAATTGAGGTTCGTACTGCCGCATTAAAAAAACTGCTTGAAGTTCAAAGCGATGAAGATGTTGAAACAGTAAAGTCAGCATTTACAATAGCGGAAAATGGCGAAGGAAAGCATATAAATCTTTCCGAAGCAGAGGCTTATGAAAAAACTGACACTAAAAAGTCCGAGCCTCAGCATATCGAAATGGCGAAAAATGCCGAAGATTTAGAAAAAACGGATAAAATTGAAAAAATCGAGAAAACAGAAAAGCGTACTATCAAAGTTAAGCCGAAAAAATCTGAAAATAAGTCTACTGAAAAGGAAGATAATACTACCATTTTAGCAGAACCCGATACTGAAATCGCAGATGAAAACGAAGAACTTCCTATTCCAAGCATAGATGACAGCGTTTTTGAAACTGTCACAAAAGATGAGTTTATCGCAGAAATCTCAAAAGAAGATGAGAAAGAAAAAGAACAAGACTCCGAAGATGAGGGCTTTGTTTATGAGCAGGTAATTCCTCAGGAACTCAGAGAAACACTTTGTGCTTTTGCGTCAGATTGTCCCTACGAAAATCTTCCCAAAAAAGAAATCAAAACCGAAAAGGATAGATATTTCTATTTTGGAGAACTTACAGACGATATGCGTGATGGCAGAGGTCGCACCACAATGGAAAATGGTATAACAGCCTATGAGGGTAACTATAAAGACGATAAAAGAAGTGGATTTGGTGCTTATTATTTCAAATCGGGTAATCTTTGTTATGTTGGTGCGTGGTGCGAAAATAAGCGTGAGGGTCTTGGAACAGCGTATTCCATAGATGGTGCTTGCTATACAGGAAAATGGCATAATAATAAACCGTCGGGTTCAGGAGCAAGCTTTAATAGCGAGGGCGAGCTTAAATATTTTGGTACATATAAAGACGGTAAGCGTGACGGTGCAGGTGTTATGACTATCGGCGAAAATGTTGTCGTAGGGATTTATCAAAACGGTAAATTTACTGGCAGAGGTACGATTTTTGCACCATCAGGAGCTTTGCTTTATAGTGGTGAAATGAATCGTGGTGAACGCTCTGGCAAGGGTATTGAATACAATGAAGACGGCACAATCCATTATAATGGCGAATGGCGTGGCGGAAGATATAACGGCAAAGGAATACTTTATCTTGCAGATGGTGGATTTATTGAGGGTGAATTCAGATATGGTGCTGCCGATGGTGAGGGCAAACAATACGATAAAAATGGCAAGCTTATTTATGAGGGCTTGTTTGCAAATAATCTTTCAAGCGGAAATGGTAGAGTTTACAATTCTGATGGTTCGTACTATGAAGGTCGTTTCTCCGATGGCGAGGCAAACGGTCTGATGTCCGAATATACTGCAAAGGGTGAACTTGTCTATTCAGGTGAATGGAAAAACGGCAAACGCTCTGGCAAGGGTACAGAGTATATCAATGGTATAAAGGTTTATGACGGCGAATTTTCAGAAGGTGTTTACTGCGGTGAGGGTAGACTTTATGAAGATGATTTGCTTGTTTATGCAGGTTCATTCAAAGACGGCAAGAAAAATGGCTATGGATGCAAATACGAAAACGGCTCTATGGTCTACCGTGGAAAATTTTTTGAAAACGAATATAATGGCTGTGGAATTTGCTATTCTAATGGCGAAATTTCTTGTGTTGGTATGTTCAAAAATGGCAAGAAAAACGGCAGAATAAATGAAATCTCAAATGGAAAAATCATTCGTGAGTGTATTTATTCTTCAGGTGAACTTGTTTATATGAGAGAGTACTCCGAAGAAAACGGTGCATTGCGGTTTGATGGAAATGTCAGAAACGGTATGCGTGATGGTTTCGGTGCGAGCTTCAATGAAGATGGTGAAAAAAACTTTGAAGGTATCTTTAAGGCTGGTCAGGAACAGAAGAATATGAGTGTTATTCTCCGTAAGATTGAAAAGCTTCCGAAATGTGATGAGCTTGCTGATGGAGAATACGATATGTATCGCAAAGGAACAGGATATGTTGTTGAATACGCTTTAGATGGCGGACAGTTTACTGGTAAATTGAAGAATGGCAAGCCAGACGGAAAGTGTACTATACTTTATAGTGACCATAGATTTACTGGAGAATTTGTTGATGGCAGAATTGACGGCAATGGCGTTATATATATGCTTGACGGCGAGGAAATTAAGGGCGAATTCAGAAGTGTTGAGTTTGAGGGTTCAAAAAAGATAGAGCTTTCAAATAATAAAACATACTATTATTTATAGTGTTGGTTAAATTAGATTGTAGCTGCGGAGGACTAAACTACCGATTAGCTAACGCAATACCTTAAGACAAATTAAAGTTTATGTCAAGGAGTTGTGAAAAAACAGCCTTGCAAAAACAAGAAGGCACATAACCGTTATCACTTTCGGTTATGTGCCTTCTGTGGTATAATAAGTTTGTGAAGAACACCGCGATTAATTATAGTCCAACATACAAAACATTCGGCAACTTCATAAACGAGAATTTGATAGACACTGCGGAAGAAATATTCAATGATATTATAAAATATATCACGCACAAAGATAAGCACAACTTCATTTCTTCACAGCCCCTTAGAATCTTTTAAGTTTAAGAATTTATACACGCCTTAAACCCTTGGGATATTTATTTTTCATTCTGCCGTTTGAGCATTTGCCAAAACCAAGTGAAACTCCCTCAACAGCAAGAAGTGTATAACCTTTTTGGTTTTCGCAATCAATCTCTTCTCCACTAAGAAACTTTTCTACACGCTCATCATTCAGTTTGAGATTGAGAACATTTTTGAAATATTCTTTCGTATATGCCGAAAATAATGCGTGTGCAGGCTCTATACGATTTTTCTTGATTTCACCAAGAAAAACTCCTGCACGAATAACTCCAAGTCCGTTAAGCTTGGGAAGATTTTCTGGGAAAATATAAGCTCTATCACCAATAATTTCAATATTTCCGCTTGGCTTTATGCTAAATACTTCATCAATAAAGCCTGAAACAAGTTTATTTTCATTATTATTGAACTTGTAATCTCCGTCACAAGCAGGCTCATTACCAGATTTTCTTAGCCTTACCATAAACTGTCCTTCGCCACCTTCAAGTGGACTTATTCTGACACAACCTTTTAAATCACATTTTCTGCCAAAAGGATACTTAATTTCATCAATAGCGAAATCTTCATTGCGTTTCAGAAATTCTGAAACTACTCCTTCATTTTCCTCATAAGAAAATGTGCAGGTAGAATAAACAAGCATTCCGCCTGCTCTTAGAGCCTTTGATGCTGATTCAAGTATAAAAAGCTGTCTTTCAGCACAAAGCTTGACATTATCTCTACTCCATTCATCTGAGGCATCGTGATTCTTTCTGAACATTCCTTCTCCAGAACAAGGTGCGTCAACAAGAATTTTGTCGAAAAATCCCTCAAGACCATCACAAAGTGTATCAGCACTACAATTTGAAACCACAAAATTTCTTGCACCCATTCGCTCTAAATTAGAAAGCAAAATTTGAGAACGGGATTTTACATATTCATTAGACCAAAGTAAGCCAGTATTATTCAATAAAGCAAGTATCTGAGAGGATTTTCCGCCAGGAGCAGAGCATAAATCAAGTATACGCTCTCCCTCCTGAACATCAAGCAATGAAACCGGTGCAGAAGCTGATGGTTCTTGAACATAAAACGCTCCTGCGTGATGTAATGGGTTATTACCCAATCCTTCAATTTCACTATCAATATAATAACCATTCTTATACATAGGCGTTTTTTCAAGTTTATATACTAATAACTCTTTAAGCCTTTCAGCAGTAATTTTAAGAGTGTTTACACTTATTCCACGATAAGGCTTTTCATTATAGGTTTCAAGAAACGCTTCATAGTCTGAACCAAAAACGGATTTTGCGTCCTCGAGAAAATCTTGTTTTAAAAAATCTATATTCAATATTATCACCTGAAAAAATCTTTTTTTAAAATAATACCATAAATATGGCAAGTTCTCAACGATTTTATTGCAAAAAATATTCTATTTATTCTTGAAGCCTGTTTGAATAAAATTCTAATTCCCGTCGATAATATATTTCAGAAGGGGGTGAGATGATGAGCAGACAAAATCAGCAGAACAACCATTCTCAAAACCGTCAAAGCAACAATAATTTCAACAATCAGCAAAATAGCAATCAATCACAAAATCAGCAAAATAATAATCAGTCACAAAACCATAAAAACAACAACAATTTTAATAACCAGCAAAACAATAACTTCAATAACTAATAAAATAAAGGCGGAAAGGAATACAGTCCTTTCTGCCTTTGTTTTGTAACTAATAGACTTTTAATTGTCTTAATATATTACTTGATTGAGATATAAGCCCTCCGGTGGTGCGGTAGGTCCAGCTTTATGGCGGTCTTTTGCTTGTATAATTTCCGGTATGCTATCTGGTGGAAATTTTCCCTGTGCTATTCGCAAGAGAGTACCTACCATTATGCGAACCATATTATACAGAAAGCCGTCAGCCTCTACTGTAAAATATACCATATCGCCGTCACGAGTTACTGATGCATTACGCACTGTACGGCGAAAATCTCCGATTTCTCTTGAATCGAGCGTACAGAAAGATGTGAAATCGTGATAGCCGATAAAATCCTTTGCCGCCTTATCAAGAACCTTTTCATCGAGCGGATACCAATAATGCAAGGCGTAGCCCTCGAGAAATGGGTCACGAATTTTTGCGTTATATATCTTATATACATACTCCTTACCAAGTGAGGAATATCGTGCGTGAAAATCTTCCGAAACATAACAAGCCTTTTTAGCAGCTATGGTCTTTGGAAGATAGGTGTTAAGTGCGGCTACAAGCCTTTCTGGTGGAATAGAATGTGTTGTTTTAAAGCTTATACAATATTCATATGCGTGAACGCCTGAATCTGTACGGCTTGAGCCTTTTATATCGACACGCTCTCCGATAACCTTATATAAAGCTTTCTGAAATTCCTCTTGAACAGTGACAGCGTTTTTTTGAATCTGCCAACCATGAAAAGCACTGCCGTCATATGAAATTGAAACAAGAATATTCTTCATCTCACTGGATATGGTAGAAATATGTTGCAAAGTATCACCCCAACAAATACTAATACTGAAACGCTTAATGCGATAATATCTCTCGGCTTTATTTTCAGAACTTTCATTCGTGTTCTACCATCACCGCTATTATAGCAACGGCACTCCATAGCAGTGGCAAGGTCATTTGCTCTGCGGAATGACGATATAAAAAGCGGAATAAGTATAGGAACAAAAGCCTTAATCCTTGTAATAAAGTGACCGCTCTCGAGGTCAGCGCCTCTTGATTTTTGTGCATTGCTTATCTTATTAAATTCATCAAAAAGAGTAGGTATAAACCGTAGTGCAATAGACATCATCATAGCAATTTCATGTACTTTTATATGGAAGATTTTCAGCGGTTTCATTATTCTTTCCAAACCGTCTGTTAGGTCTGTCGGAGAGGTTGTAAAGGTCAGAACCCCACTCATAAGCACTATAAGTATAACTCTTGCTGCAACAAATACAGCATTATTTATGCCTGCCTCAGTTATCTCCATAAAGCCCCATTTGAATATAGGCTCACCACTACCATAAAAAAGATTCAAAATCGCTGTAAAAAGAACTATCATAATAACGGCTTTTATGCTTTTTATATATTTGAAAAGACTTATGCCCGTAAGGAGCATTATAAAAATCGTAAAAGCTGTTATAAGTGCCATTGAAAAGTAATTTTCTGCTATAAATACAAAGGTTATGCCACAAAGCATAAGAACCAGCTTTACTCTTACATCAAGGCGATGTATAAGCGACCTGCCCTCTACATATTGTCCTATCGTAATATCACTCATAAGTTTTCCCTCCTCGAAAGTAAGCTTATAAGCTCAACGAAGGCTTCATTAACTGTAAGAATATCATCACGAACGGCACAGCCTCTTTGTTTTAAGCTTTTCATTATACGGGTTATCTGTGGTATGCCGAGTGAAAGCTCTGAAAGCCTTTCTTCTTGTGAGAAAATTTCTTTTGGCGTTCCGAACATATCGCACTTTCCGACATTCATAACCATAATTTTATCAGAAATCTTTGCGGTATTTTCCATACTATGAGAAACGATAATTATTGTCGTACCATTTTTATCTCTAAGCTTTATTAGGTTTTCTATAAGATTTCTGCCACTTCCAGGGTCAAGACCTGCGGTTGGTTCATCAAGAATAAGGATTTCGGGTTCCATTGCAAGAATACCTGCAATGGCTGTTCTCCTCTTTTCACCGCCAGAAAGCTCAAACGGTGATTTACCCAAAAGTTCACTACGCAAACCAACAAAGCTTGACGCTTCAAAAACTCTCCTGCCAATTTCTTCATTGTCAAGTCCCATATTTTTAGGGCCGAACGAAATATCCTTGAAAACGCTTTCCTCGAAAAGCTGATATTCAGGATATTGAAATACAAGTCCTACTCTGAATCTTGCTTTTTTCAAAAGCTCAGTGCTACTGAAAATATTCTCGCCGTCAAGACAAACTGTGCCTGATTTTGGCTTTAGCAAACCGTTGAGAGTTTGAACAAGAGTGGATTTTCCCGAACCTGTATGACCGATTATAGAAAGAATTTCTCCCTTTTCGAGCGAAAAGCTGACATCATCAAGTGCGAGATTTCTGAATTTGCCCGTTCCGTATTCAAAGGTAAGATTTTTAACTTCGAGTAATGACATTTTACACTCCCTTAATCAGCTTAACCAACTCATCAACACATTCATCATCGGAAACAATTCCGTCTGGAAGCTCAAAGCCAGCCTTTTTTAATTTATAAATCAATTCGCTGCTTTGCGGAACAGAAAGACTATGCGAAAGCAAAAGCTCTGTTTCGGAAAATACCTCTTTTGGCGTACCTTGTGTGAGAATTTTTCCGCTATCCATAACGATTATTCTATCCGCAAGAGTTGCCTCCTGCATATAGTGGGTTATAAGAACTATGCTTATTCCTTGCTCGGTTCTTAGCTTTGTGACAGCCTCAAGAACTTCCTCTCTGCCCTTTGGGTCGAGCATTGCTGTCGGTTCATCAAGCACAATGCACTTAGGCTCCATTGCAAGAATACCTGCAATGGCAACTCTCTGTTTCTGACCACCCGAAAGCTTGTGTACGGCACTTCTTCTATGCTCATACATATCAACCGCCCTCAAAGCCTCATCAACACGCCTGCGTATTTCCTTTGGTTTTATGCCAAGATTTTCAGGTGCAAAGGCTACATCTTCTTCAACAATACTCGTTACAAGCTGGTTGTCGGGATTTTGCAAGACAAGTCCGACTCTGCTCCGTATATCAAAGATATGTTCGTCGTCTGCAGTGTCCATTCCGTCTACAAGTACAGTTCCATTATCGGGAAGTATAAGTCCGTTCAACATTCTTGCAAGCGTGGATTTTCCTGAACCGTTGTGTCCGAGAATGGCAATAAATTCTCCCTCGTCTATATCAAGCGAAATTCCTCTTAAAACATCTGTCTGTTTATTTTCGGTGTCCTCCTCATCGGCAGGATATTTATAAAAAATATTTTTTACTTCGATAAGCTTATTCATAACTTACTTTTCCCAGATAGCTGTACTTCCGCAAGGAAGTGTCATACCTGATTCTGTGACATGAAGTCCGATTTCCGAGCTTGAAACCTTACCGCCAAAACGCTTTTTAAGCATTACACCGAGAAGATATTCCATAACCGCAGGTGAAAGACCTGTTGTATATGAATTAAGAATAAAGAAAAGTGCATCATCACTAAGAATCGGCATACAAAGTTCAACAAGAGAATAAAGCTGTTCTTCGAGCTTCCATACTTCTCCACCCGGACCTCTGCCATAGCTTGGAGGGTCCATAATTATGCCGTCATACTTATTTCCACGCCTTTGCTCACGCTGTACAAACTTAACGCAGTCATCAACAAGCCAACGAACAGGCTTATCCGCAAGACCGCTTTTTACAGCATTTTCCTTTGCCCACTGTACCATACCCTTAGATGCGTCAACATGGCATACGGACGCACCAGCTGAAAGACAAGCAAGAGTTGCCGCACCAGTATATGCAAACATATTCAGAATTTTTACAGGTCTTTTTGCTGATTTAATTTTATTTATAGCGAAATCCCAGTTTACAGCCTGTTCGGGGAAGATACCTGTATGCTTAAAGCCCATAGGTTTTATGCCGAAAGTAAGACCTTTATATTTAATCTCCCATTGCTTTGGAATAGACTTGTAGGTTTGCCACGCACCACCGCCAGTATTTGAGCGGTGGTATCTTGCGTGTGCCTGTCGCCAAAGCGGATTTGTTTTTTCAGTATTGAAGATAACCTGAGGGTCAGGACGAATAAGAATAATATCGCCCCATCTTTCAAGTCTTTCTCCACAAGAGCAATCTATAAGCTCATAATCTTTCCATTGTGCTTCTCTCATTATATACCTCCATATTTGGGAAGTGTATTCGGTAGTTAATTCCGCCGCGTGAATAAAATTCCCTTAGACACTTAGAAGTTTCGCTCGAGCCTTTTCTACACCAGCTTTGCTGGTGAAAGCTGCTCGCAGGGTCGAAGGACGGAGTCCGCCCTCTCGGTAGTTAATTGGTAATTTCTTCGACCGCGTCAACAAACTTCTATTGCGAATGTCGAGGTTTTGCTTGCAAAACCGATTCTGCGTCTTGGGTGCGGCGGCTCGCCGCTTAAGGGTGAAGCCCTTAACATTCTTTGCTCTCTAAGTGCGGATTTTGTCCGCACTTTTTGACTAATGTTGCTAACAAAAGAATTTAAGGGGCGAACATTGTTCGCCCCTTTTAGGGCAAAAGAATGTTGGGCTTCGCCCAAAAGTGTTTCGCTCTCTGCGGAGAGCGACCAAAGGCTCTGTCGTAGGTGACTACCTTTGGAAACTGCAAGCTTTTGAAAAAGCTTGAGCAAAACTTTTAATTGTCTTTAGGAAATCTGTTAGCTAAGGCGTTCTTTGATAAGGTCGGCTGTTTCTTGGGCAAGCTTTTGGATTTGTTCCTCAGATTCGCCCTCGAGCATAACTCTTACGAGCGGTTCTGTACCAGAAACTCTTACAAGTATTCTTCCGCTCTTACCCAGAATATTCTTAACGCTGTCTATCTTCTCTGCAATATCTAAATCTGTGGCAAATTTTGCCCTGCCCTCAGGTGAAACCTTAATATTTATAAGTACCTGTGGATACTTTTTCATAACATGACGAACATTTGAAAGCTTTGCATTTCTGCGGCTTACAATGCTCAGAAGCTGTGCCGCAGTAAGCTGACCATCGCCAGTTGTACCATAATCGAGGAATATGACATGACCTGATTGTTCGCCGCCGAAATTATAGCCCTTTGCGAGCATTTCCTCAAGAACATATCTATCGCCGACACTTGTTGCAACAAAGCCGATATTATTGTCTGCACAGAAACGATTTACACCCATATTTGCCATAACTGTTCCGACCATAGTTTCCTTAGCAAGAGTGCCTCTTGAACGCATATCCATTGCACAGATTGTCATAATGAAATCGCCGTCAAGAATTTCACCGTTTTCGTCAACTGCAAGGCATCTATCGGCATCACCATCAAATGCGATACCTGCATCAATGTCATTATGAGTTTTTACATACTCTGCAAGCTTTTCCATATGAGTTGAACCGCACTTATTATTTATGTTCTTTCCGTCTGGAGTATCATTGAGCATAACACAATCTATGCCTAAATCTATGAAAAGCTTTTTCGCTGTTCTTGATGCTGAACCATTTGAGCAATCGAAAGCAATTTTCATACCAGAAATAGAATCGGAAATCGTGGACTTTATATGCTCAATATAATCCTCAGCACCATTTTCTGAGCAGGTGACAGAGCCTATTCCATCGTGTGTTGGGCAAGGATAAGGCTCACTTCCATCAAGTACGATAGCCTCTATTTCGTTTTCTAAAGCGTCAGGAAGTTTATATCCACTTCCGCTAAAAATCTTAATTCCGTTAAATTCAAAAGGATTGTGTGATGCTGAAATCATAATTCCTGCATCAGCATTATACTTTCTTACAAGATATGCAACTGCTGGCGTAGGAACAACACCAAGCAATATAACATCTGCTCCAACTGAGCAAAGTCCTGCAACAAGGGCATTTTCGAGCATATCAGAAGAAATTCTTGTATCCTTTCCTATGAGGATTTTCGGGTGCTTATTCTTACTGTCTGTCAGAACCATTGCAGCCGCCTTACCGATATTCATCGCAAGCTCACAGGTAAGCTCTGAGTTTGCCACACCTCTTGCACCGTCTGTACCAAATAATCTGCCCATTATATATAAATCTCCTCTTAATATAAATATATTTATGTTCCTTGCCACCGTTTTCGGGCAAAGAGTTATTATCTTACAATATAAGCCTCAAGTGCCTTTCTTACACAATTTGAAAAGCTTTCAGATGCGCCCCAATCGAAAGAGAAAAGTCCCTCTCCGCCACCGCCACCAATAGATCTTACATTCGTTACACCATTAAGATTATCAATAACAACTGTAAGAGTAAGTCTATTGCCAGCTCTATAATAATGCTTTTCAAAGACCATAACCATACAAGCTACACCGTTACTTTCATAGACAGTGTAATTATCAATCAAAGTTCCTGTTATACTTCCATGTACAACATAATTATAAATACAATCAGCTGCATCTCTTGGGAAAAGATTCACTCTGAATTGATTAGTTGCCATAAGCTATCCTCCTATTGAAGAATATATTTAATCAAATGATATTTGTGCGTCCTGTGCATTAGGAATATCATAGCCTAAATGCTGACAAGCCGCACGAGTTATACAGCGACCTCTCGGAGTTCTGTTCAAAAATCCTATCTGCATAAGATATGGTTCGTAAACATCTTCTATTGTTACTGCTTCCTCACCGATTGCAGCAGCAAGGGTTTCAAGCCCGACAGGGCCTCCACGATAAAACTTGATAAGTGCCTCTAACATTCTGCGGTCATTTGCATCGAGTCCAAGCTCATCAATCTCGAGCTTATCAAGGGCAATCTGTGCTGTTTCGCAGGTTATCACACCATTTGAAATAACTTCCGCAAAATCACGCACACGCTTTAAAAGCCTGTTAGCTATTCTTGGTGTACCTCTTGAGCGTGAGGCTATCTCTAATGCTCCGTCTGGGTCAATTTCTATTCCAAGAATTGACGCACTTCTTGTTATGATTCGTGCGAGTTCTTCTGGGGTATAAAGTTCAAGTCTAAGCACAACACCAAAACGGTCACGAAGTGGTGCTGTAAGCTGTCCGGCACGAGTTGTCGCACCAACAAGCGTAAATTTTGGCAATGGAAGGTGATATGATGCTGCCATCTGTCCCTTGCCTGTTATAATATCAATCGCAAAATCCTCCATTGAGGGATAAAGAACTTCCTCTACCGCACGAGAAATGCGGTGAATTTCGTCAATAAAAAGTACATCGCCCTCATTAAGATTTGTGAGCAATGCCGCCAAATCGCCAGGTTTCTCAATTGCAGGACCGCTTGTAATTCTAAGATTTACATTCATTTCATTTGCTATAATTCCTGCAAGAGTTGTCTTACCAAGTCCCGGAGGACCGTATAAGAGAACATGGTCGAGAGTTTCTCGTCTGCGTTTTGCAGCCTCTATAAAAATCGAAAGATTTTCCTTGACTTTTTCCTGACCGATATAGTCGTTCATAGTTCTTGGGCGGAGAGGATTCTCGCCCTCGTTATCCAAGGCTATCTCTGAGGGGTCTAATATTCTATTTTCAAAATCAAAATCTTCCATTTGTGTTTTCCTCTAAATTATTTATTCGGAATAAGTAGTTATAAATTAGCTAATCAAACTTCCCCAAGACACTCAAAAGTTTCGCTTAAGGCGGCGAGCCGCCGCAGTCAAGACGCGGAATCGGTTTTGCAAGCAAAACCTCGACATTCGTAATGTAAGTTTGTTGACGCGGTCTAAGAAATTACCAATTAACTTCCGATTAACTAACAGATTTCCTAAAGACTCTTAAAATTTAGGTCAAGCCTTTTTAAAGGCTTGCAGGGTCGAGGGACAGAGTCCCTCATGGGGTTTTAAGGGTGAAGCCCTTAAGCGGCGAGCCGCCGCAGTCAAGACGCGGAATCGGTTTTGCAAGCAAAACCTCGACATTCGTAATGTAAGTTTGTTGACGCGGTCTAAGAAATTACCAATTAACTTCCGATTAACTAACAGATTTCCTAAAGACTCTTAAAATTTAGGTCAAGCCTTTTTAAAGGCTTGCAGGGTCGAGGGACAGAGTCCCTCATGGGTTTTAAGGGCTTCGCTCAAAAGCTTGAGCAAAACTTTTAGGTGTCTTAGTGCAAGTGCATTAGCTAATACGGTCACGCACCAAGCTTTTTCAATGTCAGTTTTATAATTTCCTCAACAGATAAATCTGGGTCTATGCCTGCCATAAACGGCAAAACATCATCACTTGTATACCCCAAAACAGCCAATGCTCCAACAGCCTTTTGTATATTTCCTTGAGTTACTTGCGGAGTAGGGACGAAATCTGATGAAGTGCTTGCAGATGTTGTCGAAATCAGTTTAAGCTTGTCCTTTAATTCGAGAATAATTCTCTCGGCAAGCTTTTTACCTACACCATTGGCACGAGTAAGCGTTTTACTATCGCCACTGGAAACCGCAATAGCAATTTGTTCTGGGCGAAGCTCTGAAAGCAAGGCAAGTGCAAGTCTTGCACCAACACCGCTTATTGACATAAGCAACTTAAAGCAATTAAGCTCCTCCTGACCAGCAAAACCGCAAAGCTCTATTGCATCATCTCTGACGAGCATATGCGTATAAATTGTACAGCGTTCGCCGATTTTTGGCAAAAGCCTTTGTGTATTTAAAGTTGTCAAACACTTATAACCAACACCTGAACATTCAATAACTACAAAAGTAGGTTCAGCATGGATAAGTGTTCCGCATAAGCTATATATCATCTCAAATTATCCTTTTCTTTTTGGTGGTAAATTTTTCGGGAGAATAGACTTTGAGGCGTCAGCCTGTGGATAGAGCGTTCCACGAGTGTTTCCACTCTGATTTAAAAGCATTTTTAGTTTAGTACCAGCTGACTGTGCATGACAAAGTGCCACCGCAAGTGCATCTGCGGTATCATCGGGTTTCGGAACTTCCTTTAACCCGAGATGTCGTCTTACAATCTCCATCATCTGTGGCTTTTTCGCTCTGCCATAACCCGTTAAGGCTGTTTTTATCTGAAGTGGGGTATACTCAAAAACAGGCAGTTTGCTTTTTTGTAAGGCAAGCATTATTACACCTCTCGCCTGTGCAACATCAATGGCTGTCTTTTGGTTATTCTGAAAATAAAGCCTTTCTATTGCCGCAACTTGTGGCTTAGTCTTTGCAATAATAAGTTCAAGCTCATCATAGATAAGCTCAAGCCTTTTCGTAAACGGTGTATCGGAGCTTGTAGTTATCGCACCATAGCTTAGTGTCTTATATTTTCCACCGAAAAAATCTATGATTCCATAACCGATTATTGCATAGCCTGGGTCTATTCCAAGTATCCTCATAAATAAATTTCTCTCCAAAAATAATCAAAGGTGACAATGAAGCCTTTTCACATAACATCAGCTTTATGTCACCTTTTTATTATATCACAAGCAATAAGTCTTAGCAATATTTTGAAAAAATTTATCCTGCTGGATACCTCGCACTCACTTTTTTCCAATCAATAACATTACACCATGCGTCAAAATATTTATCTCTTTGTTGCTCGTATTGAAGAAAATATGCGTGTTCCCATACATCTATAACCAATAATGGCTGTAAAATAAGAAGTGGCGGGGGGTCTTGATTAGGTGTTTTTACTATTCTTAACTTTGAGGTGCTATCATACATAAGCCAAGCATACCCTGAACCAAATTGTGATATTGCTACAGTTTTCATCACTTGGCACAATCTTTGCATAGAACCAAAATCTCTTATAATAGCTGTTCGTAAGTTTTGGCTTGGTTCTGTCTTATTAGGTGTCATTCCGTCAAAATACATATAATGATTCATAACACCTCCACCATTATTTTTCAGGGCAGTTTCCATTAAATCTTCAAAATCGGAACTATAAGCAAGAAGATTATGCAAACTCCAATCCTGATAAATAGGATTATCTTTAAGTATCATATTCAGATTATCAACATATTTTTTGAACATAATATCGTGGTGTATACGCATCGTTTCTGTATCAATATATGGTTCAAGTGCATTATAGGCACATGGCAATGGTGGCAGAGTAAACGGATAGTGCTGGTCAAGCATTATAAATAACCTCCATTATGAAATTAAATCCTTGATTTCTCCAAAAGAATATCCCATATCTTCCCATTTTGTGAGGAGTTCATCAAGTATATCACCATTTGTTTTTGAAGTGCTGTGCAAAAGTACAATCGCACCTGGGTGGATTCTTTTCAAAAGCTTATTAAAGGCCTCCTCTTTGGTAGGCTGTTTGTTTTCGTACCAATCTACATAAGCAAGACTCCAGAAAATGGTTTTATATCCAAGCTTATCAGCCATTTCAAGATTGCTGACACAATATTTCCCTTGTGGCGGTCGATAGATTTTCAGAAGTTCTTGACCTGTGGTTTCTTTATAGAGAGATTCGAGCGACTGCAATTCCTTTTTGAAGCTCTCCTCATCAGAAATCTTTGACATATCAGGGTGTGAATATGTATGATTTCCGATTGTATGCCCTTCCTCTACCATACGCTCAACAAGTTCAGGCGATGTTTCGATATAGTTTCCTACAAGAAAAAAAGTTGCTTTAACATTATGTTTTTTCAAAGAGTCAAGAATCTTTTCGGTATTGCCATTCTCAAAGCCCGCATCAAAGGTAAGATAGATGATATTTTTTGAGGTATCACCGATATAATAGGCATTATGCTTTGCTAAATCCGCAACAGAAGCATTGCCTGTTGGTGGTTTTCCATCCTCCTTGAAGCCAAGTCCCCAGTTAGTATTTTCTGCTACGGTTTCTACTGCCTCATTACTGCCAAAAGCCCCTATTACCGCCGGAACACACAAAGCAAATAACAAAACCGTCATTGCAATTATGACGGTTCTTTTTTTAAGTATAAAGTACATACAGCCACCGCCTTATAATAAGTCTGTTTAATAATATGCACTTGTTTTTATAATTATTCTGTTTGGCTAACACATTTACACTAAGACACTCAAAAGTTTTGCTCAAGCCTTTGGTGGGTTTTAAGGGCGAAGCCCTTAACATTCTTTGCTCCTAAAGAGGCTGTTTTTACTCATTTATAAACTAAACAGCCCCACTTTGTATTATTCACACAAAGTGGGACTGTTCGATTTTTACATATTTTCTATGATTTTTGCAATCTGATTTTCTGCAATTTCTAAACCATAAGCATTATCGCCAAAGCACATAACATCGCCAATTTCCTTTTGGAAAACAAATCTAAGTTTTCCGTCACGAACTTTTTTATCAGTATAGAGCTTTTTAACGAGAACATTTTTATCAATATAATCAGGGATTGTTATAGGCAAATTAGCTCTCTTATAGAGGCTAATAACTCTGTTCATATTTTCCTCAGAAATAAATCCAAGCTCATTACCAAGCTTAACTTGAGCAACCATACCAATAGAGAGAGCCTCACCATGTAAGAGCTTATAGTCAGAAACAGTTTCAATCGCTCTGCCGACAGTATGTCCAAGATTTAGGATTTCTCTCAAACCACTTTCACGCTCGTCCTTCATAACAACATTATATTTAACTCTGCAATTCCTCTCAGCGATAAACTCGCAAGCCTCAACATTATTTTGAAGAACCTTTTCAATGTTTTTCTCTAAATATTCAAACATTTCTAAATCGCCGAGGCAAGCGTGTTTTATAGTTTCCGAAAGACCGCTTGAAAGTTGTCTTGCAGGTAGAGTTTTCCAAGTATCTATATCTATATAGACTTTTTTAGGCTGATTGAACATTCCTATAAGGTTTGTTGCGAGCGGTGTATCAACAGCAGTCTTTCCGCCGACAGAAGCGTCAGCTGCCGAAAGAAGTGTAGTTGCATAGTTGATGAAAGGTACGCCTCTGCCAAAAGTACCAGCAACAAAACCAGCCAAATCAGTAACAACTCCACCGCCGATTGCAAGCACACAGCAATCTCTGCGATATCCTTTGTTTAACATAGAATCTTCAACAAATTCTTTCATTGGGCGAGTTTTTGATTTTTCACCCTCAGGAATAACGAATAAATCTGCTTTAAAACCGTTAGCAATAAGCTTATCAAAGATTTCCTTTGCATAAAGATTCTCAACGATAGAGTCAGTAACAACAGCAAATTTCTTAATTTTACCAACTAAACCATTCTGTATGTCATTTATGAGCATGTCAGAAAGCTTGTGACCGATTTCAATATCATAAGAATCGTCTACAACCTTCTTGAGTTCACAATAAAATTTCATTTATACCACCCTTGCATTTTTCTTTCATTATATCATATATGTAAAAAATTATAAAGCTTAAATTTTAAGTATTGTTTTGTCCTTAATACCCACCAAATACTTTGCCGTAGGTGACTACCTTTGGAAACTGCAAGCTTTTGAAAAAGCCTGAGCAAAACTTTTAGCTGTCTTTAGGTAAAACATTGATATTTTATTACAAAAGAATTGCTTTTTTATTGGTTAAAATCAGCGTAAAGTGCTTATATCTGACTTAATATAGCCTTGTGTGTCGAGCAAAAATATCATTCCTGAAACTTTTTTCGCCGTAATTTTTGTGTATAAAAAGCTATTATTTTATTGAAGCAAGAAGCATATCTATATATGTGGAGGGCTAAAAACTCTGAAAGGAATGAAAAAGAAAAATGGATGTAAAAATCATCACCGACCATGGCGAAATGACAGCAAAGCTATTCGGTGAAATCGACCATCATAAAGCTCGTTCTATGCGTGAAACCATAGATTCAGCCGCCGAGAGAAATAAGCCGACAGTGCTTTATCTTGATTTTGGCGGTGTGACATTTATGGATAGCTCAGGAATTGGCCTTATTATGGGCAGATACCGAACTATGAAGCTGCTCGGTGGAGAGGTTCGTGTGTTGAATATTCCGCCGAGCATGGAAAGAATGGTTGAGTTGTCGGGCTTGTCGGCATTAAAGCTGTTTGAGAAAGGGTGTGAAAAAGATGAAGTTAAAAAATGAGATGAGCCTAACCTTTGAAAGCCGTTCATCAAATGAAGGTTTTGCAAGAACGGCGGTTTCGGCGTTTATCTCACAGCTTGACCCGACAATAGGCGAAATAACCGATATAAAAACCGCCGTTTCTGAAGCTGTAACAAATTGTATAGTTCACGCATATAAAGAAAGCGTTGGACTTATATACATAAGTGTAAAAATTTTTGAGGGTGCAGTTGTTGTAATTAAAATAAGAGATAAGGGTTGTGGAATTGCAGATATAGAACAGGCTATGGAACCGCTTTTTACAACAGGAGGAGAGGAGAGAGCAGGTTTAGGCTTTGCAGTTATGCAGAGCTTTACAGATAAAGTTAAGGTTACATCAAGAGAGGGCAAAGGCACAACAGTTGTTCTTGAAAAACGGCTTATGAGCCGTATAAAAGATGTATGACAGAGATAAGGCAGTCAGCGAAAATCTTGGACTTGTACATTCCTGTGCAAAGCGTTTTCGTGGCAGAGGAATAGAGTATGACGACTTGTTTCAGGCTGGCTGTGTAGGTCTTATAAAAGCGATTGATAATTTTGATGAAAGTAGGGGATTAAAGCTTTCAACCTATGCTGTGCCAGTAATATTAGGGGAGATAAAAGGACTTTTTCGTGATGGAGGTGCAGTGAAAATTTCAAGGGGATTAAAAGAACTCTCCCTAAAGGCTACAAGAGAAGTTGCACGATTCTTAAAAGAAAACGGCAGAGAACCTCAGATTTCAGAGCTTGCACATATTCTTGGTGTAGAACCTGAACAGGCAACCGAGGCACTCAATGCGTCAAGATTGCCTGTTTCACTTACAGCCGATGAAGAAAACGGTTCAGGACAGCTTGATATTCCTACTGATTCTCCAGATGAAAAACTAACGGAGGTTATATCACTTCACGATGAAATAAAAAGCCTCGAACCAAACGATAGAAACCTCATATTATTACGGTTTTTCAAAAATAAAACACAATCCGAAACGGCAAAGGAGTTGGGAATGACACAGGTACAAGTATCACGCAGAGAGAAAAAGCTTTTAATATATTTAAGAGAGAGGCTGATATAATATTACACAATAAGTGTTTCTGTACTTGACAAAGGCTTAATAATTCTCTATAATTAAATGTAGAGGTACACAATAAGTGTTTAAAACGATTTTTTAATTATATTTGCAGCGAATAGGTCGCTAAAAGTGTCGAGGCATAAGAAAGCATTGCCAATTATAAAAATTGTTTTAAACATTTCAAGATATAAAGAGGTGATAATTAGATACATTTATCTTTCTAAAACAGCTATAAAACCTTTAATTTGACAAATGATTGCCAGTATTGTATACTTAACTACAATATAGAATAATTTATTCGGATAAAATTACTAAAGAAAAGGAAGTATTATAATATGGCAATTTTAGTTACAGGCGGTGCCGGATATATCGGAAGTCATACTTGTGTAGAGCTTCTAAATGCAGGATATGAAGTAGTTGTCTGCGATAACTATTGCAATTCCGTTCCAGAAGTTTTAGAGAGAATTAAGCAAATCACTAATAAAAATATAGCAGGCTATGATTGTGATATAAGAAATAGAGCAGGCTTAGAGAAAATTTTCTCTGAAAACTCAATCGAGGCTGTTATTCATTTTGCGGGTTTAAAGGCTGTCGGTGAATCTACAAGAGAGCCAATAATGTACTATGATAATAATATTTCAGGTACAGTTACACTTCTTGATGTTATGAAAGAATATAACTGCAAGAGCATAGTTTTCAGTTCATCAGCAACTGTTTATGGCAATAATCCTATACCTTATGAGGAAACTATGGTAACAGGTGATGTAAGTAATCCTTACGGCAGAACAAAGCATTTCATTGAGCAAATTCTCGGTGATGTATATGTTTCTGATAATGAATGGAGTATTTCACTTCTTCGTTACTTCAACCCAATCGGTGCTCACGAGAGCGGACTTATCGGCGAAGACCCTAACGGCATTCCAAATAACCTTATGCCATATATTTCAAGAGTTGCAATCGGCAAGCTGCCACAGCTTACTGTATTCGGCGGAGATTACGACACTAAGGACGGTACTTGCATTCGTGACTATATTCATGTAGTAGACCTTGCAAAAGCTCATCTTTGTGCATTGAATAAGCTTAAAGCCGACCCACACAGCATAGATGCTTATAATATCGGCACAGGTATCGGATACAGCGTTCTTGATATTATCAATGCATTTGAGGACGCAACTGGTCAAAAGGTTAATTACAAAATCGGCGAAAGACGAGCAGGTGACCTTCCAGCATTCTATGCAAATCCTAAGAAGGCAAATGAGGTTCTTGGCTGGCACGCAGAGCGTAACTTGCATGATATGTGCGAAGATACTTGGAGATTCCAAAAGAATAACCCAAATGGCTATAAGAAGGACTGATTTTCGGTGTCGGAATATTTTGATATATTGAATCCTGATGGAATACCAACGGGTAAAATCAAAGAGCGTAATGCCGTACACCACGATGGTGATTTGCATGGAAGTGTTCATATATGGCTTTTTCGTGATAGCAAAGTTCTCCTGCAAAAACGCAGAGATGACAAGGAATCCTTTCCATCTTGCTATGATGCCGCTTGCACAGGACATATTTCCGCAGGTGAAACACCAATAGAGGCGGCTATTCGTGAAACCGAAGAAGAAATTTCACTCAAGCTGAAGCCTGAAGATTTACATTTTTTGCACGATCAGATACTTACTGTTCATCAGGGCGATTTTATAAGCAATGAATTTAATCGTGTTTATTTTGTCGATGAAAGTGTTTCGCTTGATACACTTAAATATGACGAAAAAGAGATTACAGAACTTCGCTTCTTTGAAATTGAGGACTTGAAAAACAGACTTAAAAACAAAGAAAAAGGTTTTTGTATGACCTATGATGAGCTTATTCGTGTGATTGATTGTGCTGTTTCTAAGGGATTGTTGGAAAGCAGGGAATGATTTTGAAAAGTAATTTTCATACACATACTAAACGCTGCTGTCACGCATTTGGTGTAGAAGCAGATTATGCAAAAGAGGCTTATGATAAGGGACTTTCAGTGCTTGGATTTTCTGACCACGCACCTTTTAAAGATATTGATTACGGTTACCGTATGCAGTTTTCGGAGCTTCAAGAATATATTTCAGCTGTTCAGACCGAAAGAGAACGCTATTCAGAAAAAATGCGTATTATGACAGGCTTGGAGATAGAATATCTTCCTAAATACTGTGAATATTATGAATGGCTTTTGAATGAAATGAAGCTTGATTATCTCGCCTTAGGTGAACATTTCTTTGATATAAATGGAAGATTTTGCAGTATTTTTGCTTCTGAAAGCACAAATGAATATATCCCTTATGCAAAGGCTATTTCAGAGGCTCTTAAAAAGGGGTATTTTTCAGTTCTTGTTCACCCTGATATTATGTTTATGAATTGCTTTGCGTGGAATAAAAACTGTGATAAAGCTTGTGAGATAATTGTAGATGCCGCAATGCTTACTAATACACCTGTTGAGTATAATGCAAACGGTATTCGCCGAGGTCAGCAGGATTATCCTGATGGCAGGAGAGACCCATATCCTCACCCAAGGTTTTGGGCGATGGCAAAAGACGCTGGCTTAAAAGTCTTAGTTGGTTCAGACGCACATAGCCCTGAGCAGGTTTATGATAAGTCTATGGAGCTTGCCGTAAAGCGTGCAAAAGATTTTGGGCTTGATATAATCAGCGAATTTTAAGACAATTGCAAAAATCAACTCTCTTAAATTATTTTGAATGATATATTTACAAAAATAACCATATGAATTTACAGCTTGTTTATAGATTGTTTAAATTTGTGTGTTAAACTTATATCATCAAATAGATTACAAGAAATTTTATATACATAGTATTTTAGAAAGGAGTTGATAGAATGGAAATCGAAAAGCCGATGTATTATAGTCCATTATTGTTTTTTAAACTTATGGCTCATACACTTTCACCGAATCCACAGGTTCGTCGTGCAGCAATGATTGCACTGACTAAGGTTGCTAAGGACTATCTCGGCACCTACTTTAAGATGTCAGTTACACCTGCATTACCTCAGCCACAAACATTAGATTTAAAATAAAATAAATTTATTTTATAGAAATCGAACGCATATCCGCTTGGGTATGCGTTTTCTTATATGATAAAGATTTGTAGCTTGATTTATGAGGAGGTTTGTTGTATAATGAAATTTATAATAGCGAAAAGGGAGAATGATAAAATGTCACTGCCTAATGACCCTATGATTTTATTATCATATGTAAATACTCAGTTGAGAGATTTTTATTCATCTCTTGAGGAATTTGCAAAGACTAATAGTATAGATACTGATACTATCAAAGAAAAGCTTTCAATAATAGGCTATGAATATAATGCAGAATTAAACCGTTTTGTTTAAAGGTTGCTACAATTTAGTAAAGGCAAGTTAGCTACATCTAACTTAAGAGAGTAAAATTCAAGCATAAAAGTTAATATATGTTTACACCTTTAGCTTTTAAGAATGAAAGAAAGTTTAAAGCTGATTGTCAAAAGGCAAGAAGTCTTTCTGAAAAAGAAATTATAAAATGGATAAAGGCGTAAAATATTATAAAAAAATTTTTAAAGGAGATGCTTATATGGGTTTCTTAGTAGGTAAAACAGCAATTATTACTGGAGCGGGCAGAGCTGTTCTTTCTGATGGCAGTTGTGGTTCTATCGGGTATGGTATTGCAACAGCTTATGCAAAGGAAGGTGCTAATCTTGTTATCACAGGCAGAAATATAGAAAAACTAAATGCCGCAAAAGAAGAACTTGAGAGCAAATATTCTATTAAGGTACTTGCAGTTCAGGCAGATATTTGTGCAGGTGCAGATAATGAAACTATTGCAAAAAATACTGTAAAAAAAGCTATTGATGAATTCGGAAGAATTGATGTTCTTATAAATAATGCACAGGCTTCTGCTTCTGGAGTTACTCTTGCTGAACATACAACAGAACAATTCAATCTTGCTTTATATTCTGGACTTTATGCAACATTTTACTATATGAAAGCGTGTTATCCATATCTTTGTGAAACTAAAGGCTCTGTTATAAATTTTGCATCTGGTGCTGGTATTTCAGGTAACTTCGGACAATGCTCATATGCCGCAGCAAAAGAAGGTATTCGTGGACTTAGTAGAGTAGCAGCTACTGAGTGGAGTAAGGACGGTATAAATGTAAATGTTATTTGTCCACTTGCATGGACTGCACAGCTTGAGCAGTTTAAGAGTAAATTTCCAGAGGCATATGAAAAGAATGTTAAAACACCTCCAATGGGGTATTTTGCAAATCCTGAAACAGAGATTGGCAGAGTTTGTGTTCAGCTTGCTTCACCTGATTTTAAGTATATGACAGGCGAAACACTTACACTTCAAGGTGGTACAGGTCTTCGTCCTTAAAATATAATGATTTTTGAAAATAAAAGTCGATAGTTTAAAGCTATCGGCTTTTTATTTTGTTTACATAAGAGTATTTGATTTGAAATATAATCAAAATTATATTTAAATTACAAAGTTTACCAGAAAACGACAAATTTTACCAGATATAACAAATTTGAAAAAGAATGTGCTATAATTTAATTGAGTTCAATTTAATTTTGAATAGAATATTTTAAAATAACATTGTGTAAGTGATATATAAAAAAATAAATTTTAATAAAAAATGTGTTGACTTTTTAAAAACTAATATGGTATTATTGAGATATAAAATAATTGTGAATTTAAAAAATATAAACAGAAAGTTGGTGTTTCGATGTTTTTAAAAAATTAAAATTTATTTTGATAAAAAATATTATAAATTAATAGGAGGTTAATAATATGAAATAAGGTGAGTAATGTTACAGTTAAATAATTAAACAATAGATTAACAAAAAAGGCAGAATTGCTCTGCCTTTTTTGAATATATGGAGAATTTGATATGAAAATAGTAGTAAAAGATGTAAAAAAGACATATAAGCAAGGAAATATTGTAGTTGAGGCATTAAAGCCTTGTAATTTTGAAATAAACGATGGTGAACAAATTGCAATAACAGGTACAAGTGGTTCGGGAAAATCTACACTTCTGCATTTGCTTGGAGGTTTGGAACAGGCTACTGACGGAAGTATAAAATATGGTGATACAGATTTTTCTAAAATGTCACAAAATCAATGTGATGATTTTCGTCTTGAACATATAGGAGTAGTTTTTCAATCATTTAATCTTTTGCCCGAACTTACTGCATATGAAAATATAATTCTTCCTCTTATGTTGCAAAATAAAAATATAGATGATAAATATGTAGATAAGCTTATAGAGCGTCTTGAGCTTAAAGACAGAATGAATCATCTTCCCGGACAGCTTTCAGGTGGTCAGCAACAGCGTGTTGCACTTGCAAGAGCTTTGATAAATCGACCATCTCTTTTACTGTGTGATGAACCTACAGGAAATCTTGACAAAAAAACTACACAATCTGTAATGGAACTTTTATTTGATATGTCAAAAGGGTATTCTGTTACACTGCTTGTTGTAACTCACGATGAAAATATCGCTAAAAGATTTTCAAGAGTTATAACAATAAGTGATGGCATTTTGGGTGGTGATATATAATGAAAAGTTATTTATACCTTACTAAAAAATATATAAAATCATATCCGAAACGGTGTATAGGCATAGTTTTATGTATATCATTATTCTTATTTGCTTTTCTTACTATTCTTTGGTACAGTAATAGTTTTAAATATTCTTTTGTAGAAAATTATAAAATAGAAAAAGGTGGTGCTTATGAATCAATTCGATTTTATGTAGACCAAGAGAATTTCAGAGAAAAGGAATCTCAATTAGTTGAAGAAAAAGCAGGAATTATAAGTGGAATTTGGGAAGTTAAAAGTAAAAGCCCTTCGGATATTTGGATAGGAAATGTAAATGACAATGTAAGTACACTTTTATCATTACATTTTGAATCTGGAAAAATGCCAAAATCTGAGAATGAAATTGCAATAGAAAAAGGTACATATGATATTCTTGGATTGAAAAGTAAAATAGGAGATAAGGTAGAACTTGAAATTAAAAATTCAGATGGAAACACAGAAAAGAAAAGCTTTATATTGACTGGAATTATAAAGAATTTTTCAAATAAAATAAAATTGCACTATGACTATCAAAGTGAAAAACTTTTATTTCCATCAATATTAACAACAAATAGTAAAGCTTCACCAAAGTATATACATATAATAGCAGCTGAAAACTCATTTTTGATAAGAAATATTTCAAGTAAAAGTGTATACTATAATGATTCTCAACAAATGATTTCTTCTAAAATGGTTGCTAATAATTTAATTTTAATGCCAGTGAAGATATTTTTTGTACTCACTACGATTATGGGAATAGTATCAATTTCTTTATATTTCTTTAAAGAACAAGAACGATATTTGAATTTACTTAGATGTATAGGTTTTTCAAAGAAGAAATCAAGAAAATTATTACTTATTCAGGGATTTTTTATATGGTTAAGTTCCTTGGTTATTTCAAGTGTTGCGTCAATATTGGTGTTACTATTATTACAATTTATATCGTCTTTTTCGTCGCAATACTTATTCTTAAATTTAAGCATTTTAGATTTGATTATAGTTGCCTTGCTTAGTGCAGTATTGATTTTTATTTCGTTCAATATTTTGCTCGCTCGTTTTTATAAAAATGCACCTTTAAGAGAAGCGATATATGTATCTAAAAAACAGATAAAATCTCAAACTAAATTAAAGCGTTGTTGGCATAAAGCATATGGAAGAAGATATAAACTACAAAATTTTACTTGTGTTATGTTGGTAATGTTTTGTGTTGGAATGTCAATATTTGGTTCGTTTGTTCCGTTATTTAATGCAAGAGGAAGTTCATTTGATGCTGATAATCCAGAGTATTTTAAACAAAACGCAGATTATTCTTTGCATATGATGGGTGGAGGAAGCTCTGCAAAAATTTATTATATAAATTTACCTGTAGGTTGTGGTGTATCACATAAAATAGCAGATGAGATAACATCGGATAAAAGAATAAATGTTTTAGAAGCGTCTGTTTCTAATCTTTTTGTACCTTTTTTCTTAACTTCTCAAAATCCTGATAATAAGCTTTTATATAAGTATGTTGTTGAAGCGAAAAAAAATGAGTATAATTATATTTTTCAACATAAGCGTACAAATGAAATGATTAAGCTTGCAGGCGGTGACAGCAGCAAGGATAGCTTGGTTGAGCTTTCTGTTAAATGGCAGTCATATGATTCAGTATTAAATAATATAAATGAATTTGCTAACGGTAAAATTGATGAAAAAAATTATAAGAATGGCGTTGAAATAATAGCACCTGATTATTTATGTTCAGTTGGTGATGAATTTACTATGATTATTCCTATAGCTGATGCAGAAGCAACAGAACAGAATATAGAAGAACATATTAAATTTAAAGTAGCTAAAGTTAAAGTTGCAGCAACATATTCTAAGGAACAATATAATAGTGATGAACTCATTATATCTACAGAATATCTTTTTTCGATTTATCCAGACTTGAATTATGAAAATATTATTTTAGAAAATCTTGACCATAATGATAGTGTATGGGTGAATGAGCTTGAAAATAATCTCGAAAATTTGGAAGGAATTTCTGTTGGTGTAAGATATGATAACTATGCAAAGATGCAGAGGGAATTTTATGACCAAGTGAATCTGGAAACATTGCAAATTATCGTTAGTGTGTTTATATTTATAGTAATAATTTTAATAGCGATTGTTTTTTCAAGCTATGTTCAGGTTCGCTCAAATCTTAAAAGTTATATTATGATGAGGGCGATAGGAGCGAGAATAGAAACTGTACAAAAATTGATTATCAATGAAATAAATCGTACATTGACTACCGGAATTATATTAGGAACTATTTTGGGCGGTGCAGTAGTAGTGTTTTTCTCTATACTTGGTAGCAATATCAAATTATGGGATATATATCTTTTCTATGTCGTACCTGTTTTTATAGCAACTGTAATCTTGCTCTATTTCGGAAGTAGAATAGCAGTAAAACGAGCAGTTCGTTCTATGATTAACCAAAATATAATTGAAAAGCTGAATACTGTAGAATAAATTGAAAAAATTTTTATTTTATATGAATTTTTAAGGTTTATCTAAGGTTCGGCAGATAGAGTATATTCATAGCAAATGAGCTGTGAATATAAAAATAACTCGGCTATACATAAGAGTTGATGCCATAGCAATAGTTATGACTGAGCCAACGACTCTATGCTCGTGACAATAGCCCCACAGCATTATATAATATATTACTAAGGCACAGTCTAAATTGGCAGACTGTGCCTTAGACAATTTTATAGGAAATTTGCAAATCTTGAATTTAATGCTATAATGAAAATAAGTTTTATTATGATTTGGGAGAATAGTTGAAGTGCAAAGAAATCTAACCAAAGGTCCTATTACAATAAATATCTTACTTTTTGCTTTGCCTTTAATGTTTGGAAATCTATTACAGCAAATGTATAATATTGCTGATACATGGGTTGTTGGCAGATATTTAGGTTCAGATGCTTTGGCGGCAGTAGGTTCATCATATACCCTTATGACTTTCTTAACCTCAATAATTATTGGTCTTTGTATGGGCAGTGGAGCGGCTATTTCTATGCAATATGGGAGCGGAGATAGCAAGAAAATGCGTCAAAGTGTTTTTATGTCATTCTGCTTGATTGCGGGAATATCTATTGCTTTGAATATTATTGTATATATTGGAATGGATTTTATACTTTGGGCTTTGCAAATTCCAAATGAAATTCAAGCTATGATGAGAGATTATCTTGAAATAATCTTTTTAGGTATTACAGCAACATTTATATATAATTACTTTGCAAATTTGCTTAGAGCGATTGGAAATTCTGTTCTTCCATTGGTGTTTCTTGCGGTTTCTGCTGTATATTTAACTTTATCAAAAGGATTTTATATATGATTTATAAGAATAAAAGAAAGGTTGATTGTATGAAAAGTGAAGATAAACCAATTTTGGCTATTTGTTATGATTTTGATAAGACACTATCTCCAGATGATATGCAGGCACAGGGATATATTCAGTCTATTGATTATGAGGTGGCAGATTTTTGGAAAGAATCAAATGAATTGGCTGCTAAGAACGATATGGACCAGAATTTGGCATATATGTATATGATGCTTAGGTCTTCTGAAGGAAAAGTTCTTTTTACAAAAGATACATTGCGTAAAGATGGTGCGAAAGTAAAATTATTTCCGGGTGTAAATACTTGGTTTGATAGAATAAATCAGTATGGTGAAGAAAAGGGAGTTATAGTTGAACATTATATTATTTCGTCTGGATTAAAAGAGATGATAGAGGGAACTGAAGTTGCTGATAAATTTAAAAAGATATATGCAAGTTCTTTCTATTTTAATGAAAAAGGTGTTGCAACTTGGCCTGCACAGGTTGTCAATTATACAAATAAAACACAATTTCTATTTAGAATTAAAAAAGGTGTTTTAGATATTAACGACCAAAATATTAATGCATATTTTGAACCGAACGAATATAGAGTACCTTTTAGAAATATTGTTTATATCGGAGATAGCGATACAGATATTCCATGTATGAAATTGGTCAATACCAATGGTGGTCATTCAATAGGTGTATATAATTCAGAAACTAAAGATAAATCAAAAGTATTCAGAATGTTAGAGGAAAATAGAATAAAATATTTTGCTCCAGCAGATTATACAGAAGATTCTAAGTTAGAAAAATTATTAAAACAAATTATTGACCGTACTGCATCAAATGAAATATTAGAAAACTTTCATTTTGAGTGCATTAATGAAAAAAATAAGGAAACTAAGAATAAGGGTGAACAAGAACTACAGAAAGATGATTTGATTAATCGACTTGAAGATAGTACAAGCTTTGCAAATACTCATACAATTATAGCTGAAATGAATGATGTGAAATCTTGGTCTGATGAACAAAAGAAAAAACTAATAAAAATTGCACTAAAAAATAGTCAAGTTAAATATATCTTAAAGGATAAAGATATAAAACAATTTTATAAAGCATTATGTAATGGACTTGATGAAGAAGAAATAAGTGAAATAATGAAAAAGATGAAAGATTAATAGAGGTCTGATATGGAAAATTTTTAAAAGCTTTTTTTAAATGAATTTAATATGATAAAATTATATATGTTATTTTTTAGTAATATTGTTTTAATGTAAAGATTGAATTGCACAGGCTTTTTTTAATAGGCTGTGCAATATTTTTATGCCTGTTTTATAAAAGTAGCTTATATAAATCAACCTATAATGATGATTATATATAAAATAGAGAAATTATTTTATCTGCATTGACAAGGGCTTTATTTGAGTATAAACTAATTGGTAGTACCAATTTAGGAGGAGAATAATGAAATATTTAAAGCAATTTGGGATAATTATTATAATTTCTTTTATAGGCGAACTTATGAATATGTTCATACCTTTGTCTATTCCTGCAAGCATATGGGGACTTGTACTTATGTTTCTATGCTTAAAGCTTCATATTATTAAGCCAGAAGATGTCAGAGAAACCGCAAAGTTACTTATAGAAATTATGCCGATTATGTTTATTCCAGCAGCGGTTGGTTTGGTTGAATCGTGGGGTTCTATACAATCAAATCTATTAGCTTATGCTGTAATAACTGTTATATCTACAATAATTGTTATGGCAGTTTCGGGCATTGTAACACAGGTCATTATAAAAATGGACAGAAAGAAGAAAAAAGTATGAATGACTATTTTCAGGATTCAGTATTTTTTGGTGCGGCAGTAAGCTTACTTGCTTATGGTTTGGGAGCTGTGCTGAATAAAAAAACAAAGCTTGCTATTTTAAATCCGCTTTTAATCTCGATTGTTGCAACTATTCTTGTTATTACTTTAGGCCATATAGATTATGATACTTATAATTATGGTGCAAAATATCTTAGCTATCTATTGACACCTGCGACAGTTTGCCTTGCTGTTCCGCTTTATGAAAAGCTTGAACTATTGAAGGAAAATATCAAAGCAGTTATTGCTGGAATCGGTACTGGAGTAATTACATCATTGCTTAGTGTGGCAGTTATGGCAATTTTCTTCAATCTTAGCCACGAGGAATATGTTACTTTCTTACCTAAATCTATTACAACAGCCATTGGTATGGGTATTTCTGATGAATTGGGCGGCTATGTTAATCTTACAGTTGCGGTTATTATCGTAACTGGTATTATTGGTAACATTATGGGTAAATTTGTATGCAAGGTTTTTCATATTACAGAGCCTATCGCAGTGGGAATTGCATTTGGAACATCATCACACGCAATGGGTACATCAAAAGCTATGGAAATAGGTGAAGTTGAGGGTGCTATGAGCAGTCTTTCAATTGTTGTATCAGGTATTCTTACTGTAATAGGAGCATCTATATTTTCTATGTTTCTGAAATAAATGAGGTGAAACACTTGGCTAAACAAAATCACGAATATGAGAAAGTAATTGATTATATTCGCAATCAAATAGAAGCTGAAAATCTCACTATAAATTCTAAACTTCCTACTGAAAGAGCAATAGCGGAGGAACTTTCTATAAGCCGAAATTCTACAAGAGAGGCTTTGCGTATTTTAGAGCATATGGGGATACTTAAAAGTATTCACGGTTCTGGAAATTATCTGACAGATAATATTTCTATGCAGATGTCTGAAATGTTGCGGTATATGATACTGCTTAAAAGTATTTCTAAGCTTGATATATGCCATTTCCGTAGAGATATGGAAAAAACTGTTTGTCGAGTAGTAATGAAATCTGAAATCAGTGAAGATGAGCTTGATAAAATATCAGATATACTTAATTCTGAATCTGATGAATATGATGAGGTTGAGCGGGATAGACTTTTTCATTATTCGCTGATATATGCTACAAACAATAAGCTTTGGATATGCTTTATGGAAGCTATTATGGATATTTATAGAGAATGGATAGATGAGGTTCTTTCTAACGCAGATAGTGATACTAAAAAGCTTTTAAAAGAAGTACATAATAGCATATTTTCGTCTATCAAAGAAAGAGATATGGCTAAATGCGAAGCTTCAATAGACAAGCATTATGACATAATTGAAAGAGAACTTTTTATGAGGTGATTTACTATGAAATATAAGGTTTATATTTTTGATATGGACGGTACAATTCTTAATACACTTGAGGACCTTGCAAACGCATTGAACTATTCATTGGGAACAAATAACTATCCTGAAAGAACCATGGATGAAGTAAGAAGATTTGTAGGAAACGGCATATATAAGCTTGTAGAAAGAGGCGTACCTACTGGCACTGAAAAGGCAGATATAGACAAGGTTTTCAAGACGTTTAAAGAATATTATTCTGTTCATTGCGAGGATAAGACAAAGCCTTATGAAAATATAATTGAAATTATCAAGAAATTGAGAGTGAAAAATTGTCATATAGCGGTTGTTTCAAATAAGGCTGATTATGCTGTGCAAAAGCTTTGTGAGAGATATTTTCCGAATTTGATAGATATAGCAGTTGGTGAGCGTGAAAATGTAAGAAAAAAGCCTGCTCCTGATTCTGTATTAGAGGTTTTGAAAAAGCTTAATGCAGATAAATCAACAGCAGTTTATATTGGAGATTCTGAGGTTGATATTCAGACAGCCAAAAATGCTGATATGGATTCGATTATTGTAACTTGGGGCTTTCGTGAAAAGGCTTATCTACTTGAAAATGGTGCAAAGCTTACAATAGATAAACCGATAGATATATTGAATATTTAAAGCATAATATTGATTTAAGATTAGAACTGACAGTATGTAAAATTACTGCCAGTTTTTTGCTGTTAAGAGTATAACTTTATGTTTGTGTTTATGTTGATGTATATATCAACAAGGTTTTGATTTTAAAAAAATAAAATTATATTTTGCAGCTTAATAAACTGAAACAGACAGAAAAAATTAAATAATTTAAGAAAATCTCGGTTGAGTGAAAGCTTAATCGAGAGTTTATCTAAAAATGTAATTTTTAGGTTGATTTTTTATGGTTTTAAATATATACTTTAATATAAGTGATTATGTTTTCTATATTTTATGGGTAGATGGTGGGGCAAGTATGGATATTGCCATAATAGATGATGAGCAAGTTTTTTTGGAAATTTTTAAATCAGATGTAATTAAAATATGTAATGATAATGATATTGAGTGCTATATTGATACTTTTAATAGCGCAAGAAATATTATGGAAATATATAAAAATTATCATCTGATATTTTTGGATATAGATATGCCGGGAACAGATGGGATAACTGCTCTCAGGGAGATAAATAAAATCTATAATCCAAAGGAATTTCCTTATATTGCATTTGTTACAAGCAAAGAGAATCTTATTTATGAAGCTTTGAAAGAATTTCCTTATACATTTATAAGAAAAAAAGATATTAATGAGCTTCTTGAGAATTGTATCTGCAATATTTATGAAAAAACAAATCCTAAAAAACAAAAATATACGATAAAATGCGGAAGAAATTTGGTTAATGTATTTATAAAAGATATTATATATATTGACAAAATTAAGAATTATGTTTGGTTTCATACAGTAAACGGCACCTATAAAGAACGAGCTACCATAGAAGAAAAATTTGCGGATTTAATGCCTCAAAATTTTGTAAGAACACATATAGGTTGCCTTGTCAATTTGGATTATATCTTTGAAGTAACACCAAATTCTGTGTTGTTAGATAACGGAGAAAGCGTAGTTTTATCAAGAAAATATTATAATGAAGTAAATAACAGATATTATGAAAGGTTGGTGGTTGATGATGATTGATGCAATAGTAGAAATTAGCATAAATATATTGCAGTCCTTTATGTTTATAGGATTTTTATTTTTACTATTTAATAAAGAAAAGAAGACTAAGAAAGATTATATAGGATTTTTCTCTTTTGTAGCCGTACTATTTATTGCACTTACATATTTTTCTTTTAATCCAATACATTTTACTAATTTAGACGAAATTATATATACATGTATACAAATCGTATATGCAGTATTTCTGCTCAAAGGGAATATATTTGCAAGAATAATTATGCCAGTTATATCTCAAATGATAAATACTGTAATAAGCTATGGCTTTGCTTTCACTATAAGTTGCTTTACACCTGAAACAGTTGGAAGCCTTGTGCTAAAAGCATCTATATATAGATATTTGTGTATGATACTCATAACTTTAACAAATATTTTAATATTTATGATTATTATAAGATTTAACAAGACGGAATTTAAATTTAAAAAATGGACAGATATTGTATCATTCTTAGTTATTCCAATTATGTCAGTACTAATTATATATTCATGTGTATATATATCTATTTTAACGGAACTAAATACAGAAATAGTTGTTTTTTTAGCATTTATTTGTTTGAGTATGGCATCTATTGCAATTATAACATGGTTTATGATGGCTAAAATAAGCAAAAGCAACGAGATTAAAACAAAGCTTTTGCTTACAGAACAAAGGGAACAGCTTTATAAAGAAGATATTTTACATACTAATGAACAGATAGAAAATATGTCAAAAACAAAGCACGATATGAAAAATAATATATTATGTTTAAGTAGATTGATTGCTGATAGTAAGTATGAGGAAGCAGAAGAATTTTGCAATTCTATATCAGAAAACCTTGAGGCAATTTATACACCAATATCTACAAATGACCCTCTGCTTAATGCAATTATAAATGTTGAGCGTGACAAGGCTTTAAATAGTAAAATTGATTTTAGGGTAAGTATAAATGAACAGGTTGTCAGTGATATAAAAAGTAATGATATAGTTTCAATAGTCGGTAATATGTGTGATAATGCAATAGAATATTTGAGAAAACAACCTGAAAATAAACGAAAAATGACGCTTGATATATCATATAAAAAAAGTTATATTGTAATTACTTGTAAAAATAAAATATCTGAATCTATACTTTCGCTGAATCCAGATTTAGCTACAACTAAAAAAGATAAAGTAAGCCATGGTAAGGGAATGGGTATTATTTCAGATTGTGTTAAAAAATATAATGGCGACATAAGATATTATGAGAAAGATAATTATTTATATGTATCTGCTATAATTCATAGCAATAGAATTTCGAATTAAAAATATATTAATTTTGTATAAAATTTGTGGAGATTAAAGCCGATTGAAACCAAATAAATCTCCAACTCGACTTTAATTTGACCTCTTCACACTAACCTTTTGTACCAAAGGTCGTATTTCATTACAACGATTACCGAACAGGCAAACAAAATTTATTCTTATTTTTACTCGTAAGGCAATCAATAAAAATGTAATAATTGTCTATATTCAGGGCCTTATTGGTTTGAATTTAAAAAATAAACAAATATTCAATAATATCCAGTGGCTTTTTTTGGATTCTCACTTGATATTTTAAGAAAATTACTTTATAATATGTAATATGTAAAATTTGTTTAACCACAAATGAATGGAGGAAAAGGGATGGGTATCGAAAATAAAAATGATGTCCTTTCTAAAGCAGTAAGTGAAGTAGAAGCATCTAAGGGCTATATGCGTTTGCAGAAGCTTTTTGATGATGCAACTTTCACACAGGTTGATGCTTTTGCAAAATCAGAGGGCGGTTATGCTGAAGCCGTTGCAGGCTATGGTTATATTAATGGCACAGGAATTTATGCCATTGCACAAAATAGCGATTTAAGTGGCGGTGCAATGTCACAGGCTCAGGCGGCTAAAATAAAAAAGGTCTATGACCTTGCACAAAAAACAGGTGTACCTGTTATTACAATTTATGATTCAATCGGCGGAAGACTTACCGAAGGTTCACAGCTTTTGACAGCTTATGGAGAAATTCTCAAAATGTCAAGTGCACTTTCTGGGGTTATTCCTCAGATTTCTGTTGTACTTGGTCCTTGTCTTGGAACACAGGCGCTTATTGCGGCTTGTGGTGATGTAGTCATTGCAGCAAAGGGTGCAGAGTTTTCACTTGATGTAAATACAGGTTCTACAGCTGAAAAGGCTTTTGAAAATGGCACAGCACATCTTCTTGCAGAAGATGAAGAAGATGCTATTGCGATTGCTCGTGATGTTGCATCAATGCTTCCTGCAAATAATATAGAAACAGCTGCTGGCTTTGAGTTTGCAGATGCTTCTGAAAATGTTGCAGATAATACTCCTGCTAATGACATTCCTGAGCTTGTTGCTGATGACGGAAGTTATCTTGAACTTTCAGCAGCGTATGGTGATGATGCTGTCACAGCACTTGCAACACTTACAGGAATTACAGTAGGTTTTGTTTCTGCTGGTACAAAGATTCTCAGTGGAGATGCTTGCAAGAAGATTGCTCGTTTCGTTCGTTTCTGTGATGCTTTCTCAATTCCAGTTATCACATTTGTAGATTCAGAGAAATTCTGTTGCCTCAAATCGGCTGCAAGAGTTTCAAGTGCATATGCTGAGGCTACAACTGCAAAGATTTCAGTTATCACAGGTGAAGCTTATGGTGCTCTTTATGTAGCACTTGCAGGAACAGGCTCTAATGCAGATATTACATTCGCATATCCGAATGCGTCGGTTTCCCCACTTAATCCATCTGCATCTGCTGTTATTATGCTTGGTGATGAGATCGGCAAGGAGCTTAAAGGTTCTGCTAATCCACAGGCTGATAAGGAAGCACTTGTTGCTAAGTTCAAAGCAGAAAACTGCTCTGTATTCGAGGCTGCTGCAAATGGCTATGTTGAAGATGTTATCACACCATCAGCAACAAGAGCAAAGCTTGCGTCTGCACTTGATATGCTTATTGGCAAGAGAGTACAAAGACTTCCAAAGAAGCACAATAACTTGTTTATCTAATGAATTTTTGAATATACTTCGATTTTCGAAAGGACGATTTATAATATGAAGAATCTTAAAATTACCGTAAACGGCGTAGCATATGATGTTCAGGTTGAAGAAGTTGGCGGTTCAGCATCAGCTCCAGTAGCAGCACCAGCAACACCTGTAGCTACCGCACCAAAGGCAGCACCAGCAGCTGCTCCTACAAGCGGTGAGCCACTTAAGTGCCCAATGCCTGGAACAATTATTTCTGTTAATGTTTCTGTTGGACAGCAGGTTAAGCTTGGTGATGTAGTTGTTGTTCTTGAAGCTATGAAGATGGAAAATGAAATCAAGGCTCCAAAGGATGGCACAATTACTTCTGTTAATGTAAATAAGGGCGATGCAGTTGAGTCAGGTACTCTTCTTGTAACAATCGGCTAATTGGAGGTCATAAAGAATGGCTAAGAAAAAAATACTTGTAACAGAAACAGCTCTTCGTGACGCACATCAGTCGCTCATAGCAACTCGTATGCCAATAGAAGATATGCTTCCGATACTTGATAAAATGGATAAAATCGGTTATCATTCAATCGAATGTTGGGGTGGTGCTACATTTGATGCCTGCTTGCGTTTCTTGAATGAAGACCCGTGGGAGAGATTGAGAATTCTCCGCAAGAATCTTCCTAATACAAAGCTTCAGATGCTTTTCCGTGGACAGAATATGCTCGGCTATCGTCACTATGCTGATGATGTTCTTGAATATTTTGTACAGCGTACAGTTGCTAACGGTATTGATATTATAAGAATTTTTGATGCACTTAACGATATTAAAAATCTTCAGGTTGCTATTAAGGCTGCAAAGAAAGAAGGAGCACACGCACAGGTTGCTATTTCCTACACAACAGGTCCAGTATTCACACATGAATATTATGTAGAATACGCTAAAAGAATTGCTGATGCAGGTGCAGATTCTATCTGTATCAAGGATATGGCTGCTCTCCTTACACCATCTGAAACTTATTCACTTGTTAAGGAAATCAAAAAAGCTGTTGACCTCCCAATTCAGCTTCATACACACTATACATCAGGACTTGCTTCAATGTGCTTACTCAAGGGTATCGAAGCAGGCGTAGATATAATCGACACAGCGATTTCTCCATTGGCTCTTGGAACATCACACGCTCCAACAGAATCTATGGTAGCGGCTCTTGCAAATACAGATTATGACACAGGTCTTGACCTTGTTGCACTTTCTGAGGTTCGTGAATACTTTATGACGCTTAGAAAGAAGTATATCGACAGCGGACTTCTCGACCCATCTATGCTTGCAACAGATGTTAAGGCACTTATCTATCAGGTTCCAGGCGGTATGCTTTCAAACCTCCTCTCACAGCTCAAGCAGGCAGGCAAGGCTGACCAGCTTACAGCAGTTCTTGAGGAAGTACCTCGTGTTCGTAAGGACGCAGGTTATCCACCGCTTGTTACACCTACATCACAGATTGTCGGTACACAGGCAGTATTCAATGTCATTATGGGTGAAAGATACAAGATGTGCAACGACCAGTTCAAGGGACTTGTTGCTGGTAAATACGGTACAACTCCAGTGCCGATTGACCCTGAGTTCAGAAAGAAGATTATAGGCGATGAGCCTGCAATCGACTGTCGCCCTGCTGATTTACTTGAGCCTGAGCTTGATAAGCTTCGTGCAGAGATTCCTGAGTGGATTGAGCAAGAGGAAGATGTTCTTTCTTATGCACAGTTCCCGAAGGTTGCTCTCGATTTCTTCAAAAAGCGTAGAGATAAGAAAATTGGCATTGACTCTAAAAATGCAGACTTGGAAAATAAAATCCACGCTGTCTAATTAGCAATATTAAGAAACGGTGCCAAAAGGTGCCGTTTTTTGCATATTTATAAGGGAGATGATGCCTTGAATATAGTAGTTATGGATTATAAAACTGTTACAAGTGGAGATGTTTCGCTCAAGGCTTTTGAGGATTTTGGAAAAGTAACCTATCTTCCGTTGACGTCACCTAAGAATGTGGCAGAGGCAATAAAAGATGCTGATGTTGTGCTTTGTAATAAAACACCAATGACAGCAGAAAATATGTCAGGTGCAAAAAATCTTAAATTCATAGGACTTTTTGCGACAGGCTATAATAATATAGACCTCGACTATACCAATACTCACGGAATAACCGTCTGCAATGCAGGAAGCTATTCAACAAGTGCGGTTGTACAACATACTTTCGCACTTCTGCTTGAAATGACTAATCGTGTTGCAAAATATAATGAATTTACTCATAAAAATGGCTGGTGTGAAAGCGAAACCTTTTCGCCATTTATTTATGATATAATGGAACTTTCTGGAAAGACTATGGGTATAGTCGGCTATGGCAGTATTGGTAAAGCGGTTGCAAATGTGGCTCGTAACTTTGGAATGAATGTTATCGTAAACACAAGAACAGTTCGAGAGGACGGTATTACAAAATTTGTTTCGTTTGATGAACTTCTTGAAAAAAGCGATATAATTTCTCTGCATTGTCCGCTGAATAAGCAATCTGAAAAGCTTTTTAACGCAGAAACCTTTGCGAAAATGAAGCAGGGAGCATATTTTATAAATACAGCTCGTGGCGGAATAGTTGATGAAGTGGCTCTTGCAGATTCGCTAAAAAGCGGCCATCTCGGCGGAGCAGCTGTTGATACAATAGCTGTTGAACCAATGAGAAATGATTGTCCGTTGAAAGATGCTCCTAACTTGTTGATAACACCTCATGTTGCTTGGGCTCCTAAGGAAACAAGAGAACGCCTTGTCGGTATTGTCTATAACAATCTTAAAAACTTTATAGACGGAAAGCCTACAAATGTAGTTACAGCTTGATTCGGTGAGAAGCCTATGGATAAAACACAGAGCGAGCTTAACAGGCTTTTATATGATGCAAGGCACAATACTGAGCTTAGAGATAAGCTTTTGGCAACAAGAAATGCCAAAGACCCTATGAACGAATTTTGCAAGGTTTCGCAAGATTTAGGTTATAATATAACTATTGGTGGTTTATTCGCGCTTGGTCAGGATATGAATGACAGCAAGTTAAGAAGTGTGAACGGAGGCGGAGTCGATGGCATTGATGGCTGGGACGATGCCTACGAAACCTTCTTTTACTCATTAAAATAAATATTGAGGAGGAATTTTCATGAAAAAAGAGGCAAAAAAAGTTGCTATTGTAGGAACAGGTATGGTTGGTATGAGCTATGCTTATGCAATGCTTAACCAGAATGGCTGTGACGAAATGGTCCTTATCGACATCAACAAGGAGAGAACTATCGGTGAAGCTATGGACCTTAACCACGGTCTTGCTTTTGCACCATCAGCTATGAAGATTTATGCTGGAGAATACAGCGATTGCAACGACGCTGACATCGTTGTTATCTGTGCGGGTGTTGCACAAAAACCAGGCGAATCAAGACTTGACTTGCTTAACAGAAATGTTGCAGTCTTTAAGACAATCGTTGAACCAATCGTTGCAGTAGGTTTTCACGGAATTTTTCTTGTTGCAACTAACCCTGTTGATATTATGACTTATGTAACCCGTAAGCTTTCAGGATTCCCTGCAAAGAGAGTTATCGGAAGCGGTACTACTCTTGATACTGCAAGACTTCGTTTTCTAATTGGCGATTACTTCGATGTCAACCCAAGAAATGTTCACGCATATGTAATTGGTGAGCATGGCGATAGTGAGTTTGTTCCTTGGTCGCAGGCATTGATTTCTACAAAGCCTGTTGTAGATGTAGTAAAGCAAAATCGTAATTTCTCTATGAATGAACTTCTGAAGATTCAAGAGGAAGTTCGTACATCTGCTCAGGTTATTATTGAGGCAAAGAAAGCAACTTATTACGGAATTGGTATGGCTTTGACAAGAATTACTAAGGCGATTTTCCAAGATGAGAATAGTATTCTTACAGTTTCTTCTATGCTTATTGGTGAATTTGGAGAACAAGATGTAACTATTGGTGTTCCTGCTATTGTTAATAGAGATGGTATCAAGGATATTCTTGAGCTTAACCTCAACGAGGACGAAATTGCTAAATTTAAAAATTCTTGTGAAACACTTAGAGAATTCTATGGTCAGTTGAATTTGTAATATGCTGACAGCTTTTATTAAATTGTTTTAGCAAGCTTTAACTGGCAACGACCTTATGCCTTACACACTTTTAGCGACTTATTCACTGCAAATATAGTTTAAAGCTTTGCTATTTACACAGCAACACATATTGTGTGCTTTATAATTTAATTATAGAATGATTTTCTGATTATGTCAAGAATAAAACACAATTTGTGTAAATTTGATATTGCTATGAAATGTACGAGCTTTTAATATGAAGTTCGTACATTTTGCTTTTGTGGTAAATAATAATTTATATTATACCTAAAAAATCAAGTATATATTGTGTTCAAAATCATTCTTTTGTTTAAAAAGATTATAATTAGCACATAAATTATATTGAAAATCATTCTGTAATTGACTGTGTAAACTATTATAAAGATTGTTCATCTTATAAATTTCTATTAAAATACCAAAAGGTGCACCAACAAATACATCTAACAATAGTACAACAGAAGGTTCTGGCTATAATATTGGAACAGTACTTTAAGTCATAAAATAATAAAAATTAAACTCTTTATATAATCTAAAAGTTTAGAAAAAAGTGTAGCAGAGAATTGTAACACCACATATAAATATTAGACTTTTAGTCTGTTGCTTTTTGTGGCTTATTTTATATTTTGACAAAAAAACAACCTCCATTTTAGGATTATTCCTAATAATGGAGGTTGTTATTATCTGATTATAAAATTAAGTCTGTTTCTTCAAGGCGTTTATTAAAGAACCTCATTGCTCTCATACAAGGCTTACGGAAGAGGATTCCTATTATCAATGCTAAAGGTATGAAGCAAAGGAGATATAGTATGTTTTCCCAGTAAGCACTGTATGTAACGCCTGCTATTGTTTCTCTTACAGCATTAATAGCATAGTTAAATGGCATAAATCTGATTAGATTCTGGAAGAAAGTAGGTAAAAGCTCTGGTGGGAATGTACCGCCTGAACCTGCAACCTGAACAATCAATATAATAACTGCTATTGCCTTTCCTATAACACTGAACGAAATTGTCAATGAGTAAATAAGAAGTGAAAAAACAATAATAGTTATCCAGGTTGTAAGAATGAAGAGAAAGAGGTTTTCACACTGAATTTTTAGGAAGAATACATCACCAAGAGCTGTGATAGTAGCCTGAAGCAATGATATTACCATAAATATCAAATATCTTCCAAAGTACTCCTGATAAGGTTTGACCTTGCCAACAGTTTTTATATCACTTTTGCTGAGTTCAGTTTTAAGAACCGCAACAAGGACGATACCACCGACCCACAAAGCAAGAACTGTATAGAACGGTGCCATTGCTGAACCATAATCGGATACTGGAAATATCTTTTCAGTGTTTATCTTAACAGGACTTGAGATAAAATCACTTACTGCCTTTGGGTCACCAAAAACAGTACCTATAAGATTTTCAATAGTTGAATTTTCTTTTAAATTCTGAACCTTTTTCTTAATGGTATCAATATTATTGATTCCCTTATCAATTAACTTTTCTACATCATTAAATGTACCACTTACAGAAGTAACTATTTTTTGTGCAGAATTTAATGCCTCCTCAATATCATCAGTGACGGTAGAAGATGTAAGAACATCTGAAACCTTATCGAGTGCATCACCTGATTTATTGATGACCTTTTCTATTGATTTTTTTGCAGGAGTTAAATAATTACTCTTAAAGTTAGCAATAGAATTCTTTGTGGAATCTGCCAATACTTTAATTTCACTGCCAAAGTCGGCTGGAAGTATATTTGAATTTTTTAATGTAGATGCCGCTGAATTAAGCTTCGTAATTATCTGATTTTGAGTTTTATTAATATCTGTTAAAAATTCAACAACATCAGAAACCTTAATATCAGCTTTAATATTAGAAATAAGTTTATTTATTTCTGTCTTTATCTGAGTAATGGAATTTTGAGTTTCTTTAATGATAGCATCAATATCGCTTTTTAAGTCTTTAGGCAAAGAACCTGTTTCTTTGATTTTTTGAGTTGCATCATTTATTTTAGAAATAATAGCACTTTGTTTTGTATTGAGTGAATTAAGCTTTGCAACTGCATCAGATGTATCTATTCCAAACTTTTCAGACAAAGTATTTAAAGCAGAGATAAGCTCGTTATTAGCGGCAATTATGCTTTGATTGATAACTTTTATCTCGTTAAGCTTATCTGCTGCGGTAGATGTATCTTTTTCAATAGTGTCAAATATAGTATCGAGCTTTTGGCTTAAAGAGTCTATAAGATAAGAAATCTTCGCTGTGGAAGTTTCAATAGTATTAACTAAGCTTGTGATACCGCTTGAGCCTGTATTATCGAGGCTATTAAGAATATTAATAATATCATTATTTATCTCAATAATCTTATTGCAAATATCAGTAAGATTCTGAAGGTCGTCAGCAATATCTTTAGAACCATTATTTACTTTAGTAATAACTGTATTAAGCTGATTGCTGAATGATGAAGTAAGCAAATCAAGAGAAGCAATGCTGCTTTCAAGAGTTGAAGAAAGTCCTGTTGATGCAGACTTAATTGCCGTACTTGCATCTTTAATAGAGTTTACAAATTCATTTGTATCTTTAAGGTTATCTTTAAGTTTTGGAAGTGAATCCTTATTTGACTTAATTAAGGAATTTACTGAATCCATACTTCCAGAAATTACATCTATTGTAGATTTCAATGAATCAAGAGATATTTTTCCGTTATCAAGAGTGGAAATAATATTATCACAAATCTTATCCTTGTTTTCTGATATTTCGTCAGAAGATGTATTAAGCACTGTTGCGGCAATATTTGTAATTTCAGCAACAAAGCTTGAGTTTACCTCTGTTTGAATAGCCTGGATACCTTTATCGGTGATTTTAGGTGCAATAGCGTTTTTCTTTTCATTAACAAGGTATGTAATTTCAGGTCTTTTAAGCTCACCAGAGGCTATACTTACAAGATTTTCGCTGAAATTTTCAGAAATAATTACTACTGCATAATAATCGCCATCAATTATACCTTGGTCGGCAGTATCTTTGTCTACAAATTCCCAACCCATTTGAGTATTTTTTTTAAGATTATCAACTATATTGTCACCAAATGATGTCTTTAGAGGTCCAATCTTACAACCTTTATCGAGATTGACAACTGCAACTTGGATATTTCCTGAGTTATCATACGGATTCCAGTTAGATGCAATATTAAACCACGCATATAAAGCAGGAAGAACACTAAGTCCAATAACCACTATAAAGGCAATTACACTTCTGAAAATCTTTTTAAGGTCATGCTTAAAAATAGAAAAAATTTTTTTCATTCGCTTTCGTCCTCACTTTCGTCATCTTTTTCTTCTGACTCATTCTCATCTTCATATCCAAGATATACACGCAGCCTATATATTCTATATTCATTGTGTATAAGATAGGCAACTACGAAGATAATTGTAATAATCCAAAGTACCAGAAAGAATAGTTTTGATTCAAGACTGAACATAAGTGCCAGAAATACAATAGCGGATACAGCTATAAATATAATTCCTATTCGATTGACTTTCTCACGCTTTTCTTTCATTTCCATATATTCGTATTTTACACGAAGATATGTATTGTGTTCGATGTCACGCTCGCTTAACAAGGGATTATATTTATCTTCTTCAATCATAATAACAAACCTCCCTTTATTTATAAGAAATTTTAGAAAAGTAAAAAGAAGCTTTTCTAAGATGGAATAATATTATACCTTATTTAGCTGTTTTTTTCAATCTACAATATAAGTCGTTTGTAGAAAATCGGGAGTTCTTGTACAGATTTTACTAATATCAGTTACTACAATGCGTTGATTAAAGAGTATAAATTTGCATAAACTATGCTTAGCTAAATAAAAAGCTGTTTATATGGGGGAATTTCTGTGAGGATTAAAAAATATATTACTTTATTGTTTATAACAGCGTTAATTATAATAACAATATTTGCAGTTGGTAATTTCGCAAAAACAACAATTCCGGTTGTTAATATTTTTAATGTAATCAAAAGTAAGTCTGATGAAATAGTGCAATCAACGGGTAAGGTCGGCTATATAAATCAAAAAAATGTAAAAGCGAATTATGATTGTGTAGTTACGGATATTTTTATAAAAGAAAATGACAATGTAAAAAAGAACGATGAGATATTAAAAGTGGCTGTTGTAGAATTGCCCTCTAATATAGATATGGGTAATATATCTAAAATAATAGATAAGTATAAAAATTATGATATTAGCCAAGCAGAATATAAAACGATAGTTGCTCCTGAGAGCGGAACAGTAACTTCTTTTAAAATTCAAAAGGGTGATATTATCACAAAGGGGACTGGACTTTTTACTATAACAGATAAATCCGGATTATCAGTTAAGCTTAATATAAACGAAAACCAAATCTCTAAAATACAAGAAGGTCAGAGCGTTACTATAACAGGAAATGCTTTTGATAAAAAAAGCTATACAGGAAAAGTCATTTCAATAGCTGATGAAGCGGAAGAAACCGCTACCGATATTGGGCGTGAAACTACTATTGAAGTAGATGTAAAGGTTGAAAATCCCGATGAAGAAATCAAACGAGGATATACCGCAAAGTGTGCAATAATTATTGCATCTGATGATTCTTCAATAATAGTTCCTTACGAATCGCTTGGAAGTGACAATAAAGGAGATTATGTTTATAAATTTCAGAATAGGAGAGCGGAAAAGCAATATGTAATTATAGAATGTGAGCTTACTGATGGTGCAAAGATAAAAAGTGGACTTAAAGATGGAGATAGAATTATAAAAAATATTTCTGAGCTTTCTGATAGTGAAGCTCAAGCTATTCATATTGAAGGTGAATAAGTATATGAATGAAGTTTTTTGCTGTGTTATGAGAGGTTTAATAAGAAAAAAGGGACGAAGCTTACTGACGATAATAGGTATTGCTATTGGTGTTACAGCAGTTATCATAATAAGCAATATCTCACAATGTGGAGCCGTGGCTGTAAGTTCAGAGCTTGATAGTCTTGGAGTAGGTGGACTTTCTGTTAGTCTTGATAATACAAATGCTGATTCTGATGCAGTATTATCTGATAATGAATTGAATATTATAAAAACCTCATCATATGTAGAAAAAGCTATGCCTTTGATTTTTCAGACCGCAACTGTTAATTCTCGTGGAGAAAATACGCAGGCACTTCTATGGGGAATTGACCAAAACGCTAAAGAAGTTATATCTCTTAAATTAATGTATGGACGATTTATAAACAAAGGAGATATTGCTACTAATGCAAGAGTTTGTCTTGTAGATGAAAGCTTTGCTAAAGAAAATTTTGGTTATAGTAATATAGTTGGCAGAAAAATTACAGCTTTGTGCTCTGGCAATTATGAAAATTTTGAAGTTATAGGGGTGATAAAAACTGGTAGCGGACTTTTACAAAATATGATGGGAAACTATATTCCTACATTTATGTATCTCTCATATACCACTATGCAAGAATTATATGCTATGAGTGATTTTCACCGTATAGCAGTAAAGATAAGTGATGGTGCTGAACCAGATATAGTTGGTGAAAAGCTTGTAAAAGCTCTTTCTACAGAAACGGGTTTTCAGAATAGTTATATAGTTGAAAGTATGGCTAAACAAAAAGAAGGTCTATCTCAGCTTATGAATATTGTTACTATGATTTTATCGGCAGTTGGAGGGGTTTCTTTATTTGTGGCAAGTCTTAGTATTATGAATGTTATGCTTGTATCAGTTGGAGAAAAAAAGCGTGAAATAGGTATTAAAAAAGCCATAGGAGCATGCAGAGGAGATATTCTTAAGGAATTTTTAATAGAGGCTTTTATACTTACAATGTCAGGTAGTATTCTTGGTGTAATTTTAGGCATTGTAATATCCTTTATTGGAGCATTTATGCTTGGGATATCCATTATTATTAGATATGATATTATTGCATTTACGGTCATATTCGCTCTATTTACAGGTATAGTTTTTGGTATATATCCAGCGAATAAAGCTTCTAAATTAAAGCCAGTAGATGCACTTAGAGGCGAATAGACTTTATAAAGGCTTATTATTCAAATATGTAAGTGAAAATATCAAATCCCATAATCTACATTATCAACAACAATTATAATGCGTATTATGGGATTTTTTGCTATAAAAGCTGTATTTAAATCTTCCGAAGGATTGTTTTTCTGTGCTATTGCAAGGATATGGAAACCTTTTATCATTCAGCTTATCTATGTTTCAAAATCTGACTGCGAATTTCCTCTGTCAACGGCTCAATATTTCCACCATATTCGGCAAAGGTACATATAGATAGCATTTCTTCAATAGCACATTTTGTTAACAATTAAAGGAGAAATGTTAAGTATTGTAAATTCTTCTGTACCGAATATTTCCCTCGGCGTCATCAAAGTGTGTGATTGAGTACGGACCGTTGGGATATTTCGAGCAATAAAGACTTCGGCGGGAGAGCAAACTTGTAAGTTCCGTTATGGCAATACCGTAAAGCTGCTTATGGAAAATATGGTCGATACGCTCTTGCAAATCGGGTATTTTGTCCTCAAGACCTACAAGCAATCGCTTTGCAATTTCACGCAAAAAAAACGCCTGTTTTGCAAGCAGGGTCTAAAAATGTGGTATTTGGGTCTAGGAACAATTCCTGTGGCAAAAGGTCGAGCATTTGGTTTACTACCTCCGGCGGAGTGAAAACTTCGTCATTTGACAAATTTGCAAGACAGGACAACACATCTGGCGTGTGTTGCGTTTTGTTTTTATAAACTCTATCAAAAAAACTTTCAGCCATTTTCCCATATCCTCCTGTAATTTATAGGCGGATATTCGCATATCGGCTCCGCCATATATTCGCCCGTAACGGGGTTTTGCGATAAATATTTGCTTGTATCGTCCTGCGTATAAAATAATGATTCTTGCCTTGGCTTTTTCTTTGGCTTTTCGCCTGCTTTGAGCAGAACATCAAGGCGAAAATCTCGTCTTTTCAGCTTTGTACTGAGCATTAAACTCCATTCGGGAAAAACGATAGGAACATCGGTATCTTGCTGATTTTCGTCATATGAAGCTCTGCAAAGACAGCGACAACTTGAAACAAGAATGAGAGCAGAACGGCAGAAAATCAAGCTATTGCAGGACGGTGAAGCTGATGAAACAGATATAATGCTTGCAAGGGCAAAGTACAGAGGTACTTCTCAAGAATATACAAGCTTTTCTAAAGCTATGGAATTGCCACAGCAAAGACAGAGAGTGACTATTGACGGTTTAGAAAATATTGGGGTTGGAAAAACAAAGATAGACTTGACCCAAAAAGATTACGGCGATATAATAAATATGAAAGGCAAGATGTCTAATGTAGATGTGCGGAAGTGGTATAAATATCATAATGAAAATATTCCGCAACTTATCGACAGTAGCAAGTCTATTGAAGAACAGGCAAGGCAGGCTTGCAAATTGCGTAATCAGTATCGTTTTCAGGCAAGAGAGTTAATGAAAGACCAAGATGCTCGTAAAATTCTTGACCAAACCGACCCGATAATTTCTTTTGAAGAGTTGTTATCAGATAAAATGAAACGAAAGCATTTAAGCAGAGACGAGGCTGTAAAGGATATTTTGAACACTGCTGTAAAAACACGCAGATCAGTAAATAAAAAACTTGGATTGGAGGATTGACAATGAAAGAATATGAATACAACATTTGCACAGTTGCAGATGAAGAGATTTTTGAGAAACAATGCGTCACATTGGAAAAACATATCCCTGGCATTGAAAAATCCGATTTGCTGATAGATGTCGATGGCTCGAAAACGCAGATATATACACTACACAATAAGAAAATTACTGTACACAACAGTTATTATATCGGTGCTGTGTACGTTAATTCAGAAATTGAGCTGACACAATACTTTGAATAATAAAACCGCTCCTTGAGGGCGGTTTTTCTATGCCTGAAAGTAGGTGATAATTTGATATGCCCGTATAACAATAAGTCAGAAACATCTATCCAAAACTGGAAGCAAGACCACGAGGACGAAAGCCAGATACTTACCAAAGGACAAACCATAACGCAAACGGTTTATGAGCCTATGGTATGCCAAAAAGATGAATGTGGAGCATATTACGGTGGCAGATGTCATTATAAAGATTAAGCACGCTTGATAATTCAGCGTGTTATATTTATACCCGAAAGTAGGTGAAACAATGGACTTCCGAGAATTTATAGAAGAAAGATTCATAAAAAGAAACTAAGCACTTTGAGAAATCAAGGTGCTTTTTTAATGCCCAAAATTGACCGCTCCGAAGTCGTAAAACTACGGATAGAATGAGAAGCAACCTCGTAAAAAGCGTATCGAAAGGAGCATTTATATGCAAAGAAAATTTTTAGAGGATTTAGGTCTTGAAAAGGAAATTGTTGATAAAATAATGAGCGAGAACGGCTCGGATATTGAAAAGACAAAGGCAAGACTTGAAGCCGAAAGAGACAACTATAAGGAACAGCTTGAAACGGCTCAGAACGCCCTCAAGGAGTTTGACGGAATTGATGTTAAGGAATTGCAAGGCAAGATTGAAACATTGAATAGCGACCTTAAAAACAAGGAAACTGAATATCAATCAAAAATCGCTGATATGGAATTTAGTGCGGTGCTTGATAGTGCAATAAGCTCCAGTAAGGCGCGAAATGCTAAAGCAGTAAAAGCATTGCTTGATATTGAAGCTCTTAAAAATTCCAAGAATCAAAGTGAGGATATAAAAACAGCAATCGAAGCTATCAAAACAGATAATGATTACTTGTTTGAATCAAATGAGCCTATTAGTAAACCTGTCGCTCATACTGGAACAGGCAATCCTTCAAGTATTTCAACAGAAGCTTTTGCAAAAATGGGGTATATGCAAAGGCTTGCACTCAAAAAGTCGGACCCTGAAAAATATAATCAACTGAAAGGATGATAATTTATGTCAGAAACAACAAAGCTTAGCGACCTCATAGACCCAGAGGTTATGGCGGATATGATTTCCGCAAAGGTAGACAAAAAGATGGTAGTAACACCTATTGCAAAGATTGATAACACACTTGTAGGTACACCAGGCTCAACTATCACAGTGCCGTCATATAATTACATTGGTGATGCCGAAGATGTTGCAGAAGGAGTTGAAGCAGGCACAACAAAGCTTACAACCTCTACTCGTCAGGTTACTGTTAAAAAAGCTATGAAAGCGGTAGATTTAACCGATGAATCTGTACTTAGCGGATATGGCAATCCTATCGGAGAAACCAATAATCAGCTTGCTAAAGCTATTGCTTCAAAGATAGATAATGACGCAATGGACGCTCTTCTTACAGCTCCGCTTGGCTTTGACGGCTCATCGAAGGTTATTTCATATGCTCAGATAGTAGACGCAATCGACCTGTTTAACGAAGAAGTTAATACCGAAAAGGTAATGTTTGTCGCTCCTGCCCAGGTTACTGTACTTAGAAAGGATAATGACTTTATCTCTGCTGATAAGTATACAGGCAATGTTATTATGACAGGAGAAATTGGAAAGATTGCCAATACAAGAATCGTTCCATCAAAGAAAGTTCCTTTATATTCAGAATGGTATAAGTTTGATAGTTCAGGAACAGCAACAACAAATTCAAATATTGCCGAAGTTCAGGAAACACTTCCTAATGCTAAGGTAGGCGATAAGGTCACAAAGGTTACTACACCTTGCTATTTTAATCCGATTGTTAAGTTGAATCAGGATAACGAAACAGAGGACGAAACTGCAGCACTTACAGTTTATCTGAAGCGTAATGTAAATATTGAAACAGAGCGTAAAACTCTCGCAAGAAAGACAATTATTTCTGCATATGAACACTATATTGCTGCACTTAGCGATGAATCAAAGGTTGTCATTGCAAAGTTTAAAAAGTGATGAAAGTAGGTGGTATCAATGACAATTTATGCAGACGAGGATTTGGGTGACGGATTTTTTAAAGTAGTTTTCAATTTTCTGCCTGCTGTGATAATTGCAATGCTTTTTACTGAAATGATGCCGCCTGCCGGAATTTTTGGCTTTGTTCTCTGCCTCGTCAGTGCAGTGCTGGGATATATTGTATTGTGGTATATAAGCTTTATAGTTCAGACCTTGGCTTTCTGGCTGTTTAATGTCTGGGGATTGATTACATAGTAAATATTTTCTCGGGTGCTTTACTTCCGCTTTGGTTTATGCCACAACCTGTTCTGAATATTATTAGGTTCACACCGTTTGATTCTATTTTCTTCACACCTGTTCAGCTGTATCTCGGACAACTGCAGGGTTATGAAATACTGTTGAATTTTGGTAGGCAGGTTTTGTGGATAGCAATACTTTATTTTATCGGCGAGTTTTTGTGGAATAAAGGAATCAAAAGACTTATAGTGCAGGGAGGTTAAGTTATGGAAGATATAGTTTCTCTATTTTTTGCTTATGCAAAATTAGGTATAAAAACACGCTTTCAATATAAGCTTGACTCCGAGTTTCGTCTTTTGCTGTGTTTTTCAGAGAAGCGGCAGGAATTATTGCAATGTATTTTTCTTTGCTTAAATTTGATACAATCAATAACTGGAATATCAACGAGCTTATGTTTCTGTTTAGCCTGATTTTTATTACATATGGAATTTTTATTGTCTTTTTTATGGCTTTGCGGGACTTTTCCGACTGGATAAAGCACAGTGATATAGACAGAGTAATGGTAAGACCTCGTGGAATACTCACTCAACTTGTGCTGTGCGGTGCAGACTGGCTTGCAGCACTCGGTCACGGAACATTGGGCATTACACTTTTTATTTTGTCAGTCAATAATGTGGGTGTGGAATGGAACGCTGCGACTATTCTGTACTATGTTATTTCAATTGCAAGCGGTGTCCTTATACAAGGTGCAGTTTTTCTGTTTTTCTTAGCAATCAGCATTTATTTTATAGAAACACAGAACTTAAAAGAAATTATGTACTGGAATCTGAGAAAATTTGCCGGTTATCCCATTAGCATTTATAATAAGTTTATACAATCACTTCTTATATTTGTAGTGCCGTTTGCATTTGTGAATTACTTTCTGGCACAGTTCTTGCTGCGCAAGCCTGATATGTCGACGTATCCCGAATGGTTTATGTATATTTCACCGTTTGTAGGAATCATACCTTATATCATCGCTTACTTTTTCTGGAAGTTCAGTATGAGGTATTATAAAAGTACCGGTAATTAAGGTTTATTGCAAAATATAAAATGGCAGACGCATAACATTAGTAAGTTTCAATTTAGCGATTATAGCTAAACTGAAGTGCGATGATTTGTACAATACAAACTACAAAATCGTCATCTTATGTTATGCGTCTGCCAACTTAATTTTTGCTCAAAAACAAGAAAAAGCCCGATTTAATCGGACTTTTCAGGGTGGTGCGGATGTTCTTAACCAACCTAAAATTTCACACTTAAAATCCGGCTGAAGGCTCACATATTTCCCCGTACATTTGCCGACGTTGCGTCTCTTTGATATGATGATAGCAGAAGATTTTAAGGAGGTCAAAATAATATGGAAAAGTACAAATATAACGAAAGCAACGGGCTATGGTATGAGCTACAGGGCAACTATTACTTGCCGTGTCTGAAACTACCAGAGGAAGAACAGGTGCATATCGGTATATGGGGGGCAACGACACTTGAATTATCTGCGAGAAAACAAGTGGGTTCTTCTCTCCGGCTTGCAGCTCAGTGGCAAATTGAATAGTTACCTTGCTGATATTGACAAACAGGCAGAAGAAATGTGTTCCCGGCTGGTTAAGCAGATGGCAGAGCGTGAGGGTATAACAGAACAGCTCAAGGCAGAGAATCAAATGGAATGGGTTCGCCAAATGAATAACATACGAATCAGAGCAAACGAAATCGTATTACGTGAGCTTATATATAATGCATAGATGAACTTGGGGATGGTTTGACTGCCGTCCCCATTATTATTGTTTATTCTGCGTATATCAATGCAGAAATAATTTATAAATAAAATGCAGTTGCCGCTGTTTCAAATGCAGGCATTTTTAATCGAACATTACACCCGGATTGAGCTGCGCCGGGGAGCGCCAGAGAATACCGTGTTCAAACAAGAACTGAGCTTTTAAATTCCAGTATTCCAGACAGAAATTCATCTGTTTGGCTTTATCTATTTTTTCCTCCACCTTGTCAATCACCGCGAGGTATTCCTCCGTTTTTTCAACGGGATCGTTTTTTATGAATCCCCGGCGGTTTTCCTGTGCTGAGAAAAGCAATTCGCGAATCCTTTCATCCGGCAGACTGCCGGACACAATTGCGACAAGGTCGGAGCAATCGTCAGGTTCATAATAATTTCTTGCCTTGACCGCCAGATAAAAGCAGTTTTCCAACCGTTCCATGTCCTCACTGTCATATTCTCTGAGTTTCATAAGCTCTGTATGAGCTTGAAGCAGCGGTGTGTAATATTTCACGGACATTCCCGCACGGCACATTTTGTCATAACATTCGGTAAGATACCAAAGCGTCGGAATGATCTCTTCCAGCGTTTCTATATCGTGGTCACGGGGAGCAAGCGCAATTTGCGCCATTTCGGCAAGATAAGGGCTGTCTTTATAGGTGGGCGCTGCGTGGCTGTGCTCCTTATGGCCTTCAATAATGCCGTGAAGCTTTACGATTCTGTTTAATTCCTTCATGGAAATGGGCATAGTATACCTCCCGTTTATAGGTCTATTCTATCATAGCCTTGATAAATCCGATGATATTCTGGGCGGCATTATAGCGAAGCATACCTATACCAAAGGAAAATTCGTCAAGGCGCTCTTTTGAAAATGGAAACAGCAGCTTGACCGAGTAGTAAGGCTCGTCCGCTCGGTCGGCTATTATTTTTCGCAGTTCGTCCTCGTCCCGCGCAATCAGTCCGTTTTTATAGAAATAGTTGATTTTATTGGGAACGCATTTCGGATAAAGCTTGGTATCAAAGCAGTGATCGGCGGCAATGTCGGCATCGCACAGATTAAAATAATCATAAGCCGCTCCGCCGAAACGGGAATCCCAGGCTGCATCGGTATGGGCGGTTACACCTTTTATACGGGTGATGTTCCAGGAATGAGGCTCCCGCCGCCCGTTTTCGTGCAAAGCCTCTCCTACAACCACAATTGAGGCTATTCCAAGTCTGTCGCACAACAGTTTATATGCCTTGGCGAATCCTTCGCAGACGCACCGATCGCGGAGCAATGCACCGACCACCGAAAAGCAGTCGCTGTCAAATGGCTCCTCGGCCGTATGGATGGAATACAGAAAATTATGCACACTGAGCTGCTTGGCAAGCGGACTCATATCCGGCTTTATGCGGTTTTTTATAAATAGATCTACTTTCCTTTCTACCTCTGCCCATAGCTGTTCGGCTTCTTCCTTCGTGTAATCGTACTGAAAAATCAACTGAATATACATTGGCGTTTGCTTGACGATTACCCGATGTCGATTGAGATAGAAGAAAACCGGATTGTCAAACAGTACGGCGGTCATAATCTTCCCCGTGTCTACCGTAAACGCTTTGCCCATACCGGCGTGAAGTGATAACGCCGGTTCAAAGCGAAGAAGCGCTTCGCATATCCGATCATATAGATTTTTCTCACCGTCCGTCAGACGGGAATAATAAAACTTGGAGCCGTTATCGTTCATTTCACACCTCGACTTATTTTTATTCTGTTATTTCCTGTACACCGATTCGCTCTTACAGACAAGGTCTGTGTTGACGAGAATGCCCACCGACATATCATCACCGCTGCCTTTTTCAGAAAGAGTCGGCAGATACTCCTTTAATTGTGCTATGGCGGTTTCCTCATCCGTCTCCGCAAAAGATTTCAGCGTCACGCGGTAAAAATCATACAGCCTTTCATCCCCGGCAAAGCAATCGTCAATTCCGTCGCTGCCGATAAATACAGCGGCGGGCAAGGTGCGGCTGAAGCAAAACCTAAATTCTTTGGCAGCATTTTCGTCGCAAAGAGAGGTGGTGACATTCAAAAAACATTCCTCGTCCCACGGAATCGGCTGTGCAAATTCACCGGTTTCCGATACGGTCACGCACTTTCCATCGCCGATCTGCAGTCCCAGCCAGAAGTTTTCTGCCAATACTGCGCCGATAAGCGTTGTGCCGTATGCGGCTTGCAGCCGTTCTCCTGCCTCATATCTGCGCCGCGCCTTTTCTGATACACCGCTTAGCTCATCTTCATCAAAAGGATGTTGCCTCATATCCTGCTCGACAAGGCTGTTCCAACGAGCGATTATGCTTTTGATCAGTTGTTCCATTCGGGATTGCCGTTGCTTTTCCGCAGCCGCCGCAGAAAGCGCCGCTATTAGATCGGGATTTTCCATACAGTCCATAAAGGCAACGGCTGCCAATTTGCTCCCTCTGTCGGAGCGGAAATAATCTGCGCCGCCATGACCGTCGCACACAACAACAAGGCGGCATTCCGTCTTTTCACAGCTTTGCGAACAGTCCTGACAGACCGTGCCGTTTCTGATATGCGAGGCCCCGATGACTGTCAAATGGAAAGCCCGATAGTCCGTCACCATTCCAGATCACCGTCGTCATCCGGCTCGGCGGCTTTTACCTCGCTTATTTTGTCAATCATCTCATCCTGCTTGTTTGCAGCCTCGTCCACGCCGCCTTTGCCGACACCGCTGGACTTTGATCCGATTTGGGATGCAGTAACCGAAACGAAACGAATCATTTTGGTGAGCGCTTCCGGCGTATGCACGGTAAGCACCGCTTCTTTATTACCTGTGAATTCGGCAAGTACATCACGGTTCGCATCCTCGCCGATGGCGACCGCTACCTTGATGGCCTTTTTGAACCAGTTATTCTCTTTGAGCTTTGCGAGGGATGATGCATATTCATCGGTCGGCTCGCCGTCCGACAGCAGAAAAATAGCGGGTGCAAAGGAACCGGCCACATCGCCCATAAAGGCTTTACGGGACAGTTTTTCGTTGAGTTGCTTGCAAGCCTCTCCGAAATCGGTCAGTCCGTCCGCCGTCAGAAAGCTCCATGTAAAGTCCTCCGCGTCCATCGGCGCAGGCGTGATCCATCTTGTGCCGCTTGAAAATTCCAGCACAGCGATTTTGATTGCCGCGTCGGCATTTTCGCCGGATATTTTTCGTATTTCGGGAATGACTTCTTCAATTGCAGAGTTAAGTGTCCCCATTTTTGCTCCGTCCATACTGCCTGATGCATCAACAATAAAGAAAAGGGTCATGGTTCTGCGGGAAACCTCCACCGCGCCTTCATATATATTTGCCATTTTAAAAGCCTCCTTATTCGACGGTCGCGATACAGTTCGGGAAATGAATCTGTTTTGTTTTTGTTGCGACCAGTACCTCGTTTTTGCCGATTGTTTTTACATTGCCGTCCTTGGTTTCGGCCTGCCAAGCCTCATCGCTAAGATTGCGAAGCCCCCATATGGCCGGATTTTTAGGATTGCGTATAACCTCGCCGACAATTTTTCTGAAATCATCGCTGTCCCGGTCGGTGTGGCACCGATAGAGCTTCATGCCGGGAAACAAGGCAACCTTGTAGCGGTTCTGCGATAATAACACAGGCGGTCTCGGAATTTTCAGGCCGCAATTTATACATAAGCTGTCGCCGTCAAGATTCAGGAATGTTTCCCCACCGCAGGGACATTTCACGATGCAGTCCCGAAGCTGTGTAAAGACGATTTGCCAATCGTTATCGGTAGGGCGGGGCTCCTGCCCGTTCATAGCGTTCTTGGAAAATGCTTTCAAGAACTGCTCACGAATGAATTTGGGATACACCGGCCAAAAGCGCAAAGCGTTCGCATGGATGCCGTGTACTGGGCGGTTGGAATCATCCGTTTTATCATAAATAAATACCGGCTCTTTGCCATAAAATTTCAGCTCCAATTCCTCTGTCAGGCAAGGGTGCTCCACCACACGCTTCCCCTCCAGCGGGTGATCGAGAAACAAAAGGCGGAACAGCACAACCGCCAGAGAAAATCGGTCGCTCATGACATCTGGGCGCTTGATATTCCGCACCACCTCCGGCGCCATATACCGTGCTTTCCCGGCAATGCCGAGGCTCTCTCCGTAGGGTGCCACATTGTCGTTGTCGCAGATGAGTGCCTCGCCGGTTTCGGGATCAAGAAAGAAGTTTCCGTCGTTCATATCCTGATAGGAAAAGCCTTTTCGGTGCAGCTCCCGAAAGCCGTTGGTGATATTCAGCGCCGCATTAGCCGCCGCCGACAGAGAGGAAAAATGCACCTTTGCCAGCAGAAAATCCGAAAACTCCCTGTAATTTGACGGGCGCAGCTTCATGACATAGCCAAAGCTGCCGTCCCTTTCCTTTGTCAGAAATTCGGGCCACAGAAAGGCGGGGGAAGGCGCACCCTGCCGGATATTGTTTTCAAGATTCTGATAAAATCGGCGGGGATTCTGCAAGGCGCCTTTATGATACCATTTCAGCGCATATTCTTTTCCGCCGATATGCACACGGTATACCGTGCCTTGCCCGCCCTCGCCGAGTTTTGCAATCACCTCTGCCGACTGCCCGTTTTGCAGCGAGATCCTGCTGCCTTTTGTAAAATACCGTTCCATATATAAACTCCCTTTTATGAGCGGTCAATGCCGAAGCGGATACCGTTAATGCGGTCCATGCCCTCGCCGAAGAAGAAATAGGCATAGCCGTCGATATTGTCGAGAAAGCCGGTGCTTTCTGCCAGCGGATCGAATTGCAGCAGCAGTTCCTCGTCCGTTTCATAGCCGGAGGACGGAACACCGAACAAACGGGTTCCGTCAAAATCTTCATCGGCAGGCTCAAAGCTCATGAGCCAATCCTCGTTCAAATGAGCAAACTGCACTTCCGCCTCGTTGAAATCATCCACAACGACATTCGGCTCGCCGTCATAATAATACGCCATCGCCTGATAGGGATACATCTCAATATCGAGGAAAAGATAAAGATAGCCCGTATGCGGCAGCTTGTTTTCCGTGTCAAGCTCTGCGATATCCGAAAGCCGTATCTGCCCAAAGAAGATAATGTCCTCGGAAAACATTTCCGGCCACCCATCGGGAAGTACCGGCGCACCGAAAAACTTACTGGTACAAGGGTCGTGATTTCCATCCGCCTTTTTTATTTTAATTCCGATCGTATTCATAGCCGTACCTCCTAAATCAGTTTAAATTCATAGAAATACCCGCCGTCAAAGGAGCGCGGCCGATAGGTTATTTCTTCACCCTTGTTTATTGTCCATGTTTTGTTATATTTCGGATCGGCGCAGTGTACCGAAAGGCTGATACTGTTTTCTGTTACCTCGTCTACGGTAAAATGTCTCTTGCCTTTTCCGAAATCGGGGATCTCCCCGACTTCACAGGGGAAACATAAATCGGCGGTAACTCTTTCACGGTAGCCTCCCGCCACTCGGTTGATTCCCCAAGCCGTTTCCTTGATTTTCAGTTTCATTTTATTTGCGCCTCCTTTAGTCCCGTCCCTCGCCGGAAAGCCACAGATAATGCGCCGCTTTTTTACCGTCCGGCTGAATGTGTAAAAGACCTTCGGTGTATATCTCATAAAGCCTTATCATAGCCGAGCGCACGCCCTGTTCGGCGGCTTCGGTGTAGAGGAGAAGTGCCGCGTCAATATCCCTGTCCGTACCAAAGCCGTTTTCATACAAATACGCCGTCTGATACATTGCCGAGCCGTCGCCCGCATCTGCCGCACGGGAAGCCCACAAAAACGCTTCACGGTCGTCACGGGTTTCGGGGTAGCCGAGATGATACGCCATACCCAGAGCGTTCATCGCGTCGGTATCGCCTGCTTCGGCGGCAAGACGATACCACGCCATCTGTTTTTTGTGCTGCTCCCTGATTTTTCTCTTTGGCCTTTTTTCGGAATATTCCAAATTCCGAAGCTGTGCCGCCTGCTGCCAAAACGGGATATCTGTGTCTGCAAGTTCCGTATCGGCAAGGCCGATAATCGCCTGAACACTTCCGCCGTCGGCGGCACGGCGAAGATACTGTCTTGCCAGTTCTTTATTGTAAAAGCCGCCGTTTTTGTCAAGATAAACCGCTGCCACGCTCAGCAGAGCGTCAACCTGCCCCGCTTCAATGGCTTTGTTAAACCACCCGGCGGCACCGGTTTCATCATTTTCCTTTTTACATAACTGTGCCATCTGCCAAAGGGCGTCAATGTTGCCTTTGTCGATCTGCTCCTGCAAAATTTCACGGATCGGGCGGAGGTCAAAGCCGTCTGCAAGCCGCGCTTTTGCCTTTTCATCTCCGAGCCCTGCCGCCTTTTCGCACATTTCCTTGGCTTCGGCGGCTTGCACCTCGTATACGCCGCTGTCGTGTAAATGACATAACGCAAAGCAGGCGCGGGCGTTGTCCTTCTTCGCCGCTGCACGCAGAAGCGTGAGGGCTTCCTGCAAATCCTTTGCGCAGCCGTACTGACCGTATACACGGGCAAGGGCTAAATCAACCATGGCGTCGGGATTACCCATATCGGCGGCTCGATTCAATGGTGCGAACACCTCGTTCCACTCGCCGCTTTCCATAAATGCAAGCGCCTTTTCATAACACCGTTTGCCTTCAATCGCCATTTTGCGGCGACATTCGTCTTCACGCTCCTGTACGCTCTTGCTTGTCGATACGCCCTCATAGCAGCGTACCGCCTCCGGCCAGTCCTCATATAATTCGGCAAGAAATCCCTTTCGTACCAGCACATCGAAGTTATATCCGTTAAAGCTCCCGGCGACGATCAGATGATGCAGTCCGCATTGTATTTCCGCAAGTTCGAGAACCGAAAAATAACAGCCTGCAAAGCTCGCGTCGGCTTCGTTTCCCAGCGGAAAATCGCCGTCGAACGATGCTTCCATATCGTCCATGATCTTTGCCATCTCAATATAATACATATCATCGTGCGACGATGAGGGCGGCTCCGGCCTATTTCGCTCGGTAATGAGCTCACCGGCTTTTTCGGCGCGTTTTGAGAGCCTTTGTGCCAAATCCTCCGCACCCGGAAACTCCGCCGCAATGGCAGCATATTCCTTTAGCCATTCCTGCAATTTTGCCGTGGGTTCTTCTCTGTATTTTATTCCAAGCACCGTTTCGGGTTTCATATGCGCTCCTCCTTTACACCATAATGATAGCACATCATGTAGATCGTTTGGTCGCCGCCGCAGCGACATTTATTTTCCGTTTTTTACGGCTTCGATGCGGGCCTTCCATACAGCCGCATATTCATCTCCGAGAGCTTCGGACTTTTCGGCATATTCTTCTGCTTTCTCGATATTAGGCTCAAATCCGTATCCGTACAAATACGCAAAAATGAGATATACAACAGCGTATTTATAAGCCTTATGATCAGCCTGCATATTTAATGCGGTATCATTTGCCTGCCGATTAAAATCAGGCTTTTGCTTCAACAGCCTTTCAACGAGCTGCAGGGTTTCTTCATCAAAATCCCCTTTGTAAACTGAAGCCCAAACAGCGCCGAAAATCCGTTCCACAGCAGATGTTTCCAGCTTTTCGATACCTAACCCATATAGTTCTCCAAAACAATAATGCAGAGCTATTCGTCCGATGCTTTTGTCGTATTCGTTTTTTCTTATCCTTTTATACGCTTTTTCCAAAACCGATTTTGAAGCGGTTCCTTCAATCAGTGTTTCCATTGCTTCATCGTATGACATTATTCCAAACAGTCCCATAATAGATTTCTCCTTTCGGTCTGTATTTACTCTACAATTTTATATTTCGAATAATTCGGTAATTTGTCCATAGAGGATTCATAGTATTGCACCTTATAGCTGAGTCTTTCTTCTCCGCTTTCATCAAGGGCGTTGACGCGGTTGCCGTCCCCAGAGCAGCTTAAAGATACGCCGTCCTTTTTCAGGACATAATACTTCGAATTGATGCCGTATTCGCCGCCCGATACCTTTTCGGTAAGAGGTTTTAATACCGCAGCCGGATTAAACGCCTCCAATTTTTCGATATGTTTGCCGAAAAACTCCGAGCCTTCCATATAGACCTTGCAGTGATCATCATCAATGAGTGCCCGTTTGCCGTTTATATCCGTGAGATAAAACTCGCCCTCAAGCCCCGTGCCAAAATCATAACCGCTGAAATAGTAGTTGAGCACTGTTTTGCCGTCTACGGTAAAATTTGAGGCAGAGGCAAAGCCTTTTGACGAGCCGAAAAGGTTAGATACAAAGCCCTCTTTCTTTGGAGAAACGTTCAATTGGTAGATTTCATATGTATTGCTTCCCGAAAGCGCGGTGCTTATGACATTCGAACCGTCACCCGATTCCGTCTGCGTAATTTCAAACGGTGCAAGCAGGTTGCTTTCATTTTTAGAATAGGAATAATACTTTATTCCCACAAACACTCCCGCCACTAAAAGGATCAGGATTATAATAGTTCGCCAAAAGCTGCGCTTGACCTGTTTTGGAGTATAGACAGTTTGTGTACCGTTGGCATAGGTCTTTACCGTATTACCGTATTCATCGGAAGACAGGGTATATCCCGGTTGTGAGGATGCCTGAGATCTGCCTGCCGTTTTGTTTTCCCTGCTTCCGCTACGTTGAGACGCCATTTTCTGTTGACAGTTTAAGCAAACTGCTCCAATTACATCTCCGGGCATAGGCATCCCACATCTTGCACATCGTCCCATAAATTAAATCTCTCCTTTTGAATAAATTTTGATTTTCACCGTTTCCGCCTCCGGTCGATTATCGGGAGCGTAAGCGGTATATTGTCTTGTTGTTTCATACGGCACATCGGTAATGCTTACAAAAATCTCGCCGCCGAGGTCTGCTGTATCTTTGCTGATTTTTAAGCGCTTATATCGGCAAAGTGGGTATTCGAGACGGCTTAAATCGTATTCACCGTCCTGAAAGGCAAATTCCGCCTTTGCCTTTCGGACAAGTCCGCCGCCCTCAGCCGTCATTTCGATGCAGATCACGCGTTGAAACAGGTCCGCTAAATCCGGCTCTGTCGCGACCGTTATGCCGCAGTCAAGGCAGATTGTTTTTTCTTTTCTGCGGTCAAAGGGATTTCCGTAGTCTCCTCCAGTTGTTTGCAAACGGGATGAGCCGCAATAGGGGCAGGTCAACATCCGCTATCACCCTCTTTCTTTAGCTCACTAAGCAGGTCAAAGAGTGCGTCGATTTTGTATTTGTTCTTGCAGTTTTTCTCCCAGCGGAGTGTCTGCTCATCCTCTTCGCCGCACATCAGCTTGTTTGCCATAGCGTCGCCGTAGCCGGAATGACTCGCCTCCCAATATGCGTCCGAGAGGCTTTTCAGCTTCTCCTCTAATGTCATTGAATCGTTTACAAGATAGGAAAGCTCTTTTTCAAGCTCTTCGATTCGTTCAAGTTTATCATTTAACATTACAATACCTCCGTTATATCTGATTGTTTATAGAAAATTCATTTTTTCGAAAATAATCGCTCTTGCCTGTTCGTCAAGTTCTGGCGGCAACTCATCTGCAAAGAAGTCCTCTGTTGTGTCATCAAATTTCATTAAATTCGGCTTGCGTGGAACAACCAACAGATACCTTCTGTCATTGAGCTCGGTTTTGGCGGCTTCCATATCGGGCAGAGCCTGCTTATAACAATACTTTGCATATGCCAGATTTTTTTCAAAAAACATACCGTGCTCATACATTATGGCAATTAAGTACCAGCATTTCGTATGCCCTGATTCCAAGCCCCTTAAAGCCCAATAGGCCGCAAGACGGTAATTGATAGGTATCTTATCTGTGCCAAAAAGATAGATTCCCGAAAGCGGAAACATGGAATCAATTATGTCGTCGTGTGCCGCTCTTAATAAATAGGGAAAAGCCCGGTCGATGTCAGGAGCCAGCCCGTCAACATGTCCGTTATAATATAACTCACCGATGTTACTTGCTGCCAGGTCATTTCCTGCCGCTCTTGCTTTTTCAAACCATTCAAGCGCTTTGTTTACATTCATTTTGGCGCCGTCTCCCAATTCATATATCAAACCGAGATAGTACATAGCATCCGCATTGCCCGCCTCCGCCGATTTTGAGAAATATTCAAATGCTTTTGTTGTATCAATATCAATCATCTTCAATCCTTCGTTAAATAATTCAATATCGTTCATGCTAATTAACTCCTTTTAAATTTATATGCACTATATTATTCTTTATACAGGGCTTATTTTGCCGTTTGCCTCTCGTATCAGCCTTCTTGCCTCGTAGTCGGAGTAGCCCATAGCCCGAAGCTCTTCATAGCCGTAGCCGGAATGACTCGCCTCCCAATACGCGTCCGAGAGGCTTTTCAGCTTCTCCTCTAATGTCATTGAATCGTTTACAAGATAGGAAAGCTCTTTTTCAAGCTCAATGATTCGCTTTTTCTTTTGTTCTGTCATATTTTTGACCTCCTTATATGGCAGTCATTCTGCCGTTTGTCTCTCGTATCAGCTTTCTTGCCTCGTAGTCGGAGTAGCCCATAGACCTAAGCTCTTCATAGCTGTAGCCGGGATTCATAGCGCTAAATGTTCCGGCAACAAGCAGTATAACGGCAACAGCCGCAAGCCATACAATAAAGATTGCGGCGGGCGCTATGCTGAATACAAGCACGGTTGAGAGTGCCGCCATCATCAGACAGCGCAGCGGCGCCGTGCCGTCCTTTGTCAGACAGAATTGTGCGACCATACCCAGCTTTTTACCAAAGGCGGTCTTAACACAAAGGATTCCGCCGAGCAGCATCGCCATAAGGAAGCACGCCTCAATGCCGAACATAAAAATCGGACTTGCACCCTCCACCGATGTGTCCCCGTCTCCGGTAGTGGCGCTGAGTATAATGAGCATCGTTACAAAGGCTCCGCGCATAATGTCATATCCGCCGAAAATGCAGGCAAGCACTTTGGCAAGCCCCGGCTTAATAAAGCAATATTTCGCACTGTAAACCGAAAACAGCGGCAGGAAAACGAAGATAAAGACGACGCCGAACAGCGTACTGCCGAAAGTCTTGATCTGCATGATAACCGTGCCAAACGCCGAGGCTTCATCCTTCGGCACGACCCAAAGGGCAAACATCAGTGCAAAATTCAGTATTATAGCGAGAACAGAAAGAATTTTTCCTATCACGCCGAAAAAGCCTTCCAGCCCGAAGCGGTCGATAAACCGCAGTGCCCCGAAGGCGGGGATCAGCACACAGAGCTTGTCGTAGGTGTCGAGGTCATCATAATCGCCGACATTCTCGCTGATGCAGAATATGTAGGATAGGATAAGCAGCACAGCCGTAACGATCCACCAAACGCTGATCCCGCTGATAAATCCCAATACAACAAAGCCGATAAACCAGACTGCACCGAGGATTCGGCTCTGACAGGCGGCATAGCCCACCACAAAGCCGGGAACAAGCATCAGGCTGAACAGCCCTCCCACGGCGTACCAAATATCGGCATACATATATGCACCCATTGCACGAATGAAAAAATTTTCGGGAAGGAGATAGATTCCTCCTGCCGCAAGCATCAGCACTACCATAAACGCTGTGCCGAATAATAGTGTAATGACTTTTTTGAACATACCCATCCTCCTTCTGATTACGGTATATAATTGCCTGCCCTTAAAGCAGCAGCTTTTTTTGCATTTCTCCTTCGATAAAGTAAATTTATGATAAACACGGCGATGATTGACACTATTCGGTACACCACAATGCCTGTTATCATTCCGTAAAACAGGCGGACAACGCCGTTATAATCCGTCAGCCCCACCAAGGCAAGCTCCACAGGCTCAGAATCGGGCAGCATTTTCACCGACTGTCCGGTGATATCCTTTACCACAATCTCCTGACCTTCAGAAAACGGAGGTGCGGCGTAAAAATATAACCCAAGCACCAACGCAATAAACAGTCCCGTTACAATAAGGTAAATTTTCAGCGGCCGCCAGCGGCGCTTTGCGTTGCGCTCATATCGGGCAATCGCCGCCGCTGTCGGTTGTGCGGGGGCGGCGTATGTATGCGATAACGGAATGCCTGCCGAATTGCTCTCGGGCGGCTCGTAGGTGTCCTCCGGCTGAACGGAGGCATTTTCATAGGCGTCTTTCAGCACATCCACCTGCGGCCACCTTTCAAACACCGCATACAGCATCAAATAGTGCATCGTGACGACCGCCATTTTTTCATGCTCGTCAAGCGTTTGGAACAGGCGCGTCAGATGTTCGGTAAACGCCGTTATCTGCGGCGGCGACATGAGATTCCGCCCGATATTCGCATAACCGGGAACGGTCAGCGCAAGTGGCAGATCGTCGCACAGCCTGTTGATGTTTGACACATACAGCTTCAGTCTTTCAGACATACGCTCTCTGTCGGCGGAGCTTACGCTGTTCCAGCCGCCCGACACCGCCGAGCAGGCGATAAGCAGCGAAATATCCTGTATCGGGTAGCTTCCTCCGCCGTCATCGGAAAATCGGGATAAGCCTTCTGCGCAAAGCCGAAAGCACGCCGCCGCTGTTTCGATGGATTTGTCGATTCCTTTGGCGTATGTCTGCTCCGCCTGTTTTTTTAACTCGTCACATATGCTCATAGTTTTTTCTCCTTAACGGTAGTTTTATGACTGTCACATATCCTTCGTTTCGGTTTCCATCGCTTTTCGTACCGAAAGTTTCTTCCCGGACAGTTCCCCCGCAAGACGCAAAATCTGCGGGATACGGTATAGGTTCTGCCGATCCTCCGCATCAAAATTCCGTCCCGTAATATCGGACAGTTTTTTGGTGCTTTCCGCAGAAAGTCGAGCGTGGCACTTTTTTAATTTATCCTGGTAAATGCCATCATGAACGCAGTCAAGCGGCAAATCCGTCCAGCCGGACGCGCGCATAAACGCTTCAAAGCGCAAGGCCTCCTGTCTCAGAAGGAGATCCTCAAATGCCGGCAATGTTTCTTCCATAACAGAGAGGTCGCCTCCTCCGTCATCAACAAGCTCAAGCCCCATCAGATACAGCTTATAGGGCAGAGAAACAGCATACGCGCCCGCGTAGTTTTTGTAATACTCCACCTGATTGTACAGACTTTTGAGCAGCGCAGGTGTATGTGTTTCGTTGATTTCGGTAATGCCTATACGCACGGCATTGACCGCAACCGCCAACCAATAGTCAAGTGAATCGGCAGTCAGGATATGTCCGTAGGTCTTCTCATAGCTGCCGAAGGGCAGCAGTGCAAAGGAGCACAGCTTTTGCTCCGTGTATCTCTGCCGGTCGGCGGATATTTTCCAATCTGAAAGGCACAAATACGGCAGAAGCAGTTCCTCGGTTGCCGTTTTGTCCATCAGAATATGTATAAACGGTTTGTCGCCGTTCAGCCCGTAAAACCGCCGCAGATACAGTCCGGTGCGGATATTGCGCTTTTCCTCTCCCAGCGACACAATGATGTAATCGGGAGAGATAGCGGACAGCACCTTCGGAAAGCTGTCGGTTTCCGTATCCGCGGTATAAAACTGTATGCCGAACCTTTCGGCAAGCTGCGGCGAGCTTTTGGCCAGCAATGCCTTTGCCCGGTCGCCGTCGCGGTCGATGACATGAATCTCCGTCCGTATTCCGTCACCCAACTGCCCGCACCATGTGACGGTGCGCAGAATTTCAAGACCGATATTTCCCGCGCCGACAATCAGTACCGACAGTCTGTTTCCCGTCACGGCTTTATACAGCGGAAAGTCCCGCACAAGCTGCCGGGCGATAAGCTGTTCTTCGTTAATAAGCTGCACATGAAATTTTTCGTACAGATAATCAAAGATGACCGAAGCCGTTTCATCCTTGGTATAAAGCCACATATACAGAGTATCACTTGCCGCATCGTTGTATTGTTCAAAGAGCCGCAGACCGTTTTCCAGATTGATACTGCCGTCAAAATCCAACAGATAATAATGGCGTTTGCGGCGGATATTATGCCGGACGGAGGTAATATCCCCGGTCAGCACATACCCGCCGAGCTTTTTGATTCGGGATAGCAGTTCGGCGCTTTCATCCTCCGTACTGCCGGAAATCGCAAACAGAATCAGCGGTTTCCGTTCCTTTTCGGCAATATTCTCCGCAAGGCAGACGGTGCGTTCGTTTACAGCCGAGAATAAATAGGAATCCCGAAATACCGAACGAAGTCGGTAGAGCAGCCTTGTGAACCGCTCCGAGAAGAAGGACAGCGTAATACCGACCGTAAACAGCGGAGCTAAAATGAACAGAAACAGCAATAACGCCCGATAGACCGAAACAAAGCTTACCTGAACGGCGCCGATGCTTTCCAGTATTTCCACCGGATCGGCATTCATTAACATGGCGCACATGGCGTTGAACACCGACAGCCAAAAGGCATAGGGACTTCTGCCGCCGATGTAATACGGCAGCACCATCACCACCAGCGACAAAAACACGCCCACACCGAGGGTGCGGATAACGCTTTTCAGATTATTCCGTTTCCATACCGCGAGGAGAACACTGACCGCAACGATCAGGATTTCTACTGCGGCACACAGCTTTAATGCGGTTTCGGGTTGCATGGCGCACCTTCCTTTTTTGATGATATTCTTTTATTTGTACTGTTCAAACATTCCGTCAACAAATCTTCCGTGAAGCTCCTCCTCGTAGCGGTTGATTACCGTTGCCGGTCCATCCGGATGTTCGCGGAAGGTATCACAGAAAATAATGCTTCCGCCTTTCACTCCATAGGGGGTATACCTGCTTCGTTCGGTAGTTCCGATAACATACATGACGCCTCTGCCGTAGCAGACGGAATCCTTGCATTCGCCGACATAGTAGAGAAAGAAATCACAGTTTCCGGAGGGATCTTTTATCCCGCAAACGCTTTGGAAATGACCGCGCGGAATGATATCGCCGCGAAAATCGTTACTTGCCATGATGATTGGCATATCGGTTTCGGGAGAGGTATAAAGCCGAATTCCCGTCCCGTACGGCATATCATCCTTGAATTGTCCCATGTAGCGATCACTCGGACATTCTGAGTCGTCGTCCGGAAAACGGTATTCACCGAAGCCCTCCTTTATGCGGTAAATCGTATTGCCGCGGCGTCTTTCAATGATCGGGCCACAATACTCTGATCCGTCTTTGTAAGCGATCCAGCGCCCGGCAGAACTGCCGATCACTTTACCATCTGCCGCTTTATAACCACTCCATTTGTTTCCCCGGTTATAAAGAAAAATCCCGTTTTCTTTGTGGTTTTCATACTCACCCACATACACCTCACCGCCGGACAATGTCATGCAGCCAAAGCCCTGAAAGCAGTCATCCTTCCACCAGCCGAAATAACTGCGACCGTCGGAAAAAGTATACTCGCCGTATCCGTTTTTTGTGTCGTTTTTCCACATCCCTTTGTATGTATGTCCGTCTCCGTATTCACGAATCCCGTAGCCATGAAAGACACCCTGATGAAAAGTGCCGCGGTAATACCCGTCATCGGCATAGAAATATGCGCCGAATCCCTCGCGCACGCCGCCGACCGCCGCGCCGCGGTAGGAGTCTCCGCCTATGTACTTGATCAACACATCATCGCCGGTATAAGCTTTCTCATCCTCCGAATCGTCATACGGTTCGCCGGTGAGACGCAGGCGTAAAGCACTGTATTTTTCGGCAAGCTGATTGTTCTTCTCTATGCCGTCTGCGCCGTACCTAAAGCACGGAATCAACACCTCTATCGCCGGGATGAAACCCTTATCCGCCGCACTTTTCAGCCAAAACAAATACTGTTCCGGATCACTTCTGTAAGAGTCAAGACCTCCGTCGTCGAAAAATGTCGGGCACGGTCTGTCGGTTTGACGGTAATGGGTTCCGACTACAGCTTGCGCTTGGCTATGCCCCTGCTTTGCAGCTTTCAGAAGAAGCTCCATACCGGTTTCAATATCCTGCATCACGGGATTCTCATCCTCATCGTATCCTTTTACCAAATCCCGTCCGCGCAGGAAAAGTTTTGTCGGGTCCTCACAGTCAAAGAAGTCGCCGGGCAAGGGGTCATCAAAGGGCTTCACCGTCGGTTCCGCCGCGGTCACCTTTTTCAGCTCGTCGCTCTCAAGCATTTCCTTCGCATCGGGTATATCTCCGCCTAAACCTATAAATTTTTCGAGATAGAACTTGGCGTACGCGGGAACCTCGGGGAAATACTCTCCTTCATAATAGAACAACCCCATATAATAGCAACCGTATATGTCGTCTGCGGCATACGCACGATAGGCAAAATAGGCGGCAAGCTTTGAATTTTCGTTGTTATACTGTGTATAATAATATCGCTCTGTGAGGGGGATAAGTGCTTTTTTGCTGTCTGCGGCTGCACCCTCTAAAAGGAGACGGAGTATCTCGCCGTCAGTTGCTCCGCTTACCTCTTCGTAATGATACATGGCACCGATGCATCCGGCTGCAACCTTGTCACCCGCGGCGTATGCTTTTTTATACCACGAAAGAGCCTTTTCCGAATTCTCCGCCGTTCCCTCTCCGAATCGATAAGCATAAGCGAGAAACAGCATACTCTTTGTATGCCCAAGCTCGGCCGCCTTTTTGTAATACTCAACGGCTTTTTCATATTCTTTGTTCTCCCACAGTCTTTCACCCTCTTCGAAGATGGCATCCGATTTTTTCTTATTGTTCAAATCCTCTTTTTTACGATTAAAGATCATCACACTTTCCTCCAATTCATATGTCTTAATCGTTCTTCCGTCACACAAGTGACGGAATCTGCATGATCCTCACATCGGAGAAATCAAGCGCTTTCAGTTTGTCGGGGGCTATAAAAAAGCAGAGAGCCCCTTTGCCCGTAAAATTCACAGCAGCATCCTCCGTTTCAAGCGAGCCGATACGCAAAAGCGGCAGACGATTGTTTATAAAATCACAGCTTTGCGTCATATCTCCAAGCAGAAGATGAGCTGATTTATCATCCGCATCCGATGCTTCAAAATCTATTTTCTGTTCCGAAAAAGCCAGACTGTTGCCGTCCTCATCTGTCAGTATCATTTCATGCAGGGCGGATAATTCGCCGTTGTACCAAAGAACCCGTGCTGATTTTTCATCCGGTACTTCGGGCATTGTATCAAGGTCATAAAAGAAATAAAGAATTCCCGTTTTCGGAAGCAGTCCGCTTTCGTCAAAGCCTTCTGCCTTAGCGCAGTCAATCTGACACATAAAGGTCAAGTCGTACTTTTCGCCGTTATCTTCTATGTACGGCCATTCAAAGCCGTTCCACACATCGGGATTGCCAAACAGCTTACTTGAACCTATGGGAAGCTTATCCTTTGGTTTTGATATTTTCAGTTTAATACCGTTCACGTCGCCACCTCACTGTATCTTATTTCACCCATACGGCCTGCCATTCATCCACGCCCGTAAACCACGGACCGTCGTATGACGCCTGAGACTCCCTTATGTCAAAAAGAAAGTTAATTCCTTCGTGTATGGTGTAGTCGTTTCCGTTAAAGGTAATGTCTGCGCTGTTTTTATCAATCCTTTTTACAATAAGTGTGTAATTGTGTTTTGGAGAGTATGAAGTAAAATCCGCCGTGAAACTGCCGACTTCGGCAGGGAAAGAGATATCATATCTGTGCATATCGGACGGACAGTCCTCACAGATATTTCCCTCAAGTCGTATTGTCAGCGTGCTTTTTTCAAGCCCTTCATAAAGATCCACTTTGTCAAGAATATTGTTGTATTGCAGATGGTTCATATTTTCCCTCAGCTTTCCGCCTGAATCAAGGCGTTATCGTCAAAAGAATAATCCTTTATCCAATCAAGTGCCGGAGCATATCCGGTCTCAGCCGCTGCGGAGATCCATTCGGCGGCTTTCGTTAAGTCTTTCTCAGTCATATTTCCTGTTTCAAAGCAAATACCAAGTCGGTACATATCGCAGGGCTTTCCCATTTTCGCCGCTTTGATCAGCTTTCTTAATTTCTTTGGTTTTCCCATAGCAATGCCGCCTCCTGTTCTGAAATCCATTTTAAACTATTCCGTCTGTAATTTGGTCGCCGCAGCGGCGACATTTTTTGAAACTCAGTGATAGTTACACTTCTTCAAATATCATTATACATTATTAGAGTCCAATCTGCAAGCGTATTGCAAGATAAACTGCTTGTATATTTATTTCTAAATAGAGTGCATAATAATATGCAGAGAGGTGAGATTTATCATGCTTGAACTTGAAAAGGGTTTTGAATCCGTCAATAAAACATTTCGTATTCCTGTAAATATTGTGGAGCAGCTTGACCGCCTTGCCGGCGAGTACAACACTTCCATGAATAAAATCGTTGTGCAATGCCTTCAATATGCGCTCGATAACCTGAACACATCGGATGATAAATCCGCGGACTCAAAATGATACTCGGCTGCCGTTTTCCGACGGCGGCTTTTTCTTTTTCAAAACGGCTCAAAACCGAAATGAAAAAGCGCATCGTTAATGTCAAAGAAATTAAATATTTTCTTTTCAATGCAAAAGGCAATCACAAGATCAAAATCGTCGGCACGGGATAAACTGTATCCGGCAGAGGAAAGAAGTTTATCTGCATCCTCTCTTGATAATTCCAATGCAAGACACAAAGCGATTACCGTTCTCTTGGCAGGTATATATTTTTTATTCGACCGTATCTTGGAAAACAACCGCCGGTCAATCATGGCTTTTTTATAGATATCGCTGTCTTTCTGTCCGGTACGGTCAATAAAGGCAAACATCTGCTCCGCGAAAGTATTCTCCCTGTGTTGCTGTAAATACTGTTCTGCGTCATCGGTATCGATATCCATCATCTTGCAGAAGGGTATTTCTATCCTCCCAAAGGATGAACCGGTAAGGAGGCCGCCGTTTCGAATAAATTGCTCACATTCCAGCAAAAGCTGTTTTGTCATCAGGAGTTCACCTCCGATTTTGAAGCCGGAATAAAATCGCAGATATCACCGATATTGCACTCCAGATATTCGCATATCCGTTTCAGAACAGTCATAGAAACCTCTTCGTCGCGGCGAAGTTTTGTCATCGTGTTCGGAGAAATCTCCACAGCCCTGCGCAGATCAGCCTTGCTCATTTTTTTATCGACAAGCAGCTTCCAAAGCTTGTTGTAACTGACCGTTAAATACATTTTTCAGCACCTCGCAAGTAGTATTTATTTTATTATACTACATTCACATCGCAAACACAAGAAAGTTTATCTACATTTTGTTATTGTTTCGCAAAATATTGCGATTTTCTGTCATACCATAAACAAAACACAAACAGCCCTGATGAGTTTCAGATTTTTGTCTGTCTCATCGGGGCTGTTTCATTTTATGCGGTTACAAAGATACAACCATATATCTCGGTATGTGTTTTCACCGTCCTCGTCGGCGTATTTACGGTAAAAATCGGTATAGTGTGTGCTGTCAATTCCGGCACGGATAATTTCTTTGGTGTCCTTGACGCTTTTCCCGATTTCGGCGGCGATTATGGTTATCGTTTCATCGTCAAATTTATACTCATACTTTGCATACAGCGCCATTGCCTTTCTGAGCGTTCGGTATTCGTCCACGCTCTGTACGGAATAACCTTGTCGCATGGTGCTGATGTATTTGTCAATCTCGTTTTTGACATAGTGCTCTTTAAAGATGAGAAACGGCACTCCGGTGGAAATATCGTATTTCTGCAATGCCTTGTAGATACCGAAAACATATGCTTGCTTCAAATCGGCAAAATGCCCTTGCATAGCGTTTTACAGCACGGTTTGCATAATGATTGTGTTTATCCTTGGCTCGTAATAATGAAAAAAACTGTTGATATACTTTTCGTCCTTTTCAGGGCAGTATAAAGCAATATATTCCTGTAAATCGTCTTTCTTCGGCGGTGCCGGTTTCATACGGAATAAATACAAATCTTCTGTCCACTTTTCGTTTTTCACCGGCACACACTTTCTTTTACTTCAAATTCCTGTCCACTTCGGCATATAACGCTTCTCGACTCATATCTTTTTTGTACTGTGTTTTTGCATATTGATCGTCCGCCAACGCTCGCAGCTTATGTTCCTTTGCAAGATGTTTCGCCGCTTCACCAAAAGCTTTTGATATTGTACATCTGCCAACCTCTGTACGAATGGCACCACATCGGCGGTTATACAGCGATACGATAGGATCGTTCTCCGCCTTTTCCTTGCGGTTCAAGACGGCGGCATATTTTCGGCAAGTAATCTTCTTACCCCGATACAGCTTAGGCGCAATGCCGTAAGAGCAGTATTTTTGCCGCCTTGCGCTCTGCATAAGGAAATACTTGTCGCAGATTTCGCATTTGCGGGGATAATGCCCGTAATGTAGACCTTCGAAAAAATCGGTCAAGATAAAACTATAATAGCTATCGAAATTAAGCCTCTTTGCCACGGTTCCAGTTACGCTTTTTGCATTCTTCTTCACTGAAATATATCTGCCGCTTTGCATAAAGTGATGGTCTCCGAAAATCTCCAGTGCTAAAAGCTGTGGTTTAACATCAAGCATGATAAAGAGGATATTCCGTTCTTTATGTGCGGCAATTACCACGGAAACCGAGGCACCTGTTCCTCCACGCATTATTTGATAGCTGACGCCATTGAGCAGGTGGTCACATTAGAGCTTCGCAGGCTGTCAAAATGTCTTTGCGATAACGAGGAAGACTTTGCAACGCTGCTTGCCGACAAAAACAATGCCGACATTTTCAAAGAGAAAAAGCATCTTGAGAGCGAGCTACAAAAATGTCTTATGCGCAGTGAGCAGGTGTCAGAGCTGTGTATCAAGTGCTATGAGGACAATGTAGCGGGCAAACTGAGTGACGAGATGTTTATGCGGTTTTCTCAAAAGTACGAAACCGAACGATTAGAACTGAAAGAGAAAATCTCCGCATACCGTAAACGCCTGTCGGAAGTGGATGAAATGCAGTTCGGGAAAGAAAAGTTCATTGCCACTGTTCGGAAATTTATGCAGATGGATAAGCTCACAGCACCTCTCTTGCAGGAACTCATTGACCGCATTGATGTGTACGAGGTCACGGGCACCGGCAAAAACCGCAAGCAGATGATAAAGATACACTATAAGTTTGTAGGGTATCTGGAACTGCCGAGTCTTGCAAGACGGCACAATTACTGTGAGGAAACCTGAAAAGGCGTTGCCGTTGAATATGTCCCGAATGCTTTACCGGCATAACAAAAAGAGCAGGGTAATCCCTGCTCATACATACAAGAAGATGCAAAATGTAGGCAAAAAGAAATCGAGTGTCCACATCCAACTCTCAGGTTGGTTATGAATACTCGATATGGTGCGGATGTTCATAAGGAATTTAACAAACACACCGGAACGTACAATCATATTTCAAAAAACGCACATTTTTCACTAATTCTCTTTTGCGGTACAATGTACTTGCAAAGGAGGATTTTGCATTATGAAAGTTCAAGATGTTAAGCACAAAGTAACCCTTGATGATTTTGAGCACCGCCTGCTCATCGGTTGTGTCAATGCCGCAAGAACAATGTATATTGAGCAAAACAAACCGACCGAGGATGTGGATGATTTGCTTGTCAAAATCATTAAATCACCGTCAAAGAAAGTGAGTGTGAGAGTATGAAAGATGAATTTGTGAAGAACATAGGTGTTTGGGGACAGCGGCACTATGCTTACTTGAAAAAGCACAGCCCAACTGTAATCAATGTCATGCGGATGAATGGAACACTTGAACAGTACCTAACTGATATCGATCAAGATGCACAGGAGATGTTCGACCTGCTAATGAAACAGTACGCTGAGATTGAGGGCATCACCGAACAACTTAAAGTCGATAACCATATGGAATGGATTGGCAGAACGAACAGTATCAAATCAAGAGTGACAAATGTGGTAAACGCAGAACTAATATTCCGCTTTTGGTTTGTAAAAACCAAATTGTTTGACAAATATAGAAAGCAAACATATTCTTTATTTTTTGCTGCTCTCTTGGCGGTGTATTTACATTATTAATGTTGCTAAATCGCACTTATTTGTGAAATATCGCAATTATTGTTGCTTCTTCTATTTGAATGTGCTATAATATATTTGTATTGTTGCAATTTGTCAAATAATGTAGGAAGGAATTATTACTATGGCAGTATCTTATAAAAAATTGTGGAAATTGCTGATTGACAAGAATATGAAGAAAAAAGACCTTCAGGCAGCAGCAGATTTAACTCAACATGCCATGAGAAAACTAAGCAAGGATGAGGCGGTAACGACTGATACTCTTGCTAAAATATGCAGATGCCTTGAGTGTAAAGTTGATGATATTATGGAAGTTAATGAAGTAACAAAATAACTGTTTCTAATTGAGGTATTGCTATGTCAGCGAATTTATTGGATAAAAAGCTTGAATATTGGGAGCATCAACTACTTGACCTCGGCAAGCGAAACAAAATGATCAATTACCGTGAAACGAAAAGGACTACTATTAAGTTGGTAGAGCCTTCTTTTGACGAGCTTTTTAACAGACTTGCATTGAACGAGGAAACTTTAACATTTCAACGTGCAGTTGACAGAGAAACAGATATTCGTGTTTTTTCTATTTTATCCTTGTTAGAAAACTTATCTGCTCCATTACCGGTTACAATAGGTGACATCAAAGCAGAAGGAAGTGTATTAGAACGTCAACGCACTTTGAAAAACATGCGTTCAAAATCCCGACTTGCTCTTGAAGAACAGGGTACCAATATACTTTACCTGTCTTTCGGATTCATCGAATGGAAAGACGGCAAAGGGGCCTCTGCTCAATGGATTAAATCACCCTTAATACTGGTGCCTGCTGTATTGGCTTTAGAAGCACTGAATTCGCCATATACGCTTTCGAAGCACGAAGATGATATTGTAGTGAATCCCACATTGGAATATTATTTTAAAACTGAATATGGAATTGAACTGCCTCATTTCGATGTAGATAAAGACACACTGAGCGATTACCTACAAAGTTTTGAAGAAATTGCCGATCAAAGAGGATGGAAAATTATCAGAGAAGTAAGCTTGGGGTTGCTTTCTTTCCTCAAGATTACGATGTATAACGATTTGCTTAGGAATGAGGAGCGAATCAAGAAAAATCCTGTTATTCGAGCAATGTCCGGAGATTCTGCTGAAGCGAACGATATTCCTGAAGAACTTCGTTCGTTTGATCTTGATTCGATTAGAACACAGGATTGTTATCAGGTTATGAGTGCTGATTCAAGTCAGCAAGATGCTATTCTTTATTCAAAGAATAACATCAGTTTTGTTATGCAAGGCCCTCCCGGGACGGGAAAGAGTCAAACTATTACGAATATCATTTCGGAAGCCTTGGCTGATGGCAAAAAGGTCTTGTTTGTATCGGAAAAAATGGCTGCTTTGCAAGTGGTATACCGCAGATTGCAGGATGCGCATTTAGCCGATTTTTGTTTGCCGCTTCACAGCTATAAGGCTAATAAGAAAAAAATCCTTGAACAAATCGGCGCCAACCTCAAACTGAAGCAAACACGGGTAAAAGATACGGCTATAACTAACTTGGAAGAACTTTTGACAATTCGTCAAGAGTTAAACCAATATGCCTCTGAACTTCATAAACTGAACCCGGAATTAAACATAAGCTGTTACGAAGTTTATAGCAAACTGGAAGAAGTTAATGATGCTCCAACCGTTACTTTTTCTATTGAGAATCCTTTAGGTGTATCTCAAGCAAAGCTGCAATCATATTTGAACACATTAAATGAATATTCATTGTCCTTAAATCGTTTGAATAACTTTATTAAAAACAATCCTTGGGATGGGCTTTCTTCTCGCATGTCGGGATATGAATATTCCAAAAAAATGCGTGCAGAGTTAGAGGCGCTTCGTGCAAACTTGGTATCGCTTATAGAAATGGCTAATTCTGTTTTTGAAAGTACAGATCTTCTAAGTGCGCTTAATTACTCAACTTTTCCCACATTGGCAGATATATTGCTGAAAATCAGCAAAATCCCCGATGTACCAATTGAATGGGTTGCTGATTTTGATATACCGCAAGCTATTTCCACAGCGGAAGAAGCTAAACAACTTTATAGCAAGCTTTTCGCTTTGCAAGAAGAGATAGCGCAAGTTTTCGATAATGGGATATATGAATATGACTATAACGGATGGAAAGAAAAGCTGTTGGTAATTGCAAACGGCTTTGTCGGTATGCCTTTGATTACAGAGGAATCTCCTGACTATTATGTTAAAGGAGCCGCTGAGATTTTAGGAACTCTTACATCGTTGAAAGACAAATTAATGTCGGCAAACAGAGCGTTTTCAGCAATCAACAACCTGCTGGGTACGACATTTATATCAAATACAAATAACCAACAAATCATAGCTGATTTGCTTGCGTCGATTCAAAACAATATAATTCTTCAACAGAATTGGTTTGCAACCGACATAGGTGAAATAAAAGCATTAGTTAATGAAGCTAAAACAACAGCAGACCAGTTAAAAATAAATAAAGAAAAAATATTAGGCGAATGGGAATCTGATGTTTTATCCTTAGATTATTCTCCGATATTGTTGCGCTATAAAACAGATTACACAAGCATATTTAAAGTGTTTAATTCGCAATATTGGCAAGACAAAAAACAAATCCAAGCATTATCCAAGAAGATTTTAAAAAAGCTACCCGACGAGGTTGCGGTAGATCTATTGAATTCTTTAAAGACATACCACGAGAAAAAGGCTTGGTTTGATGACAAGAGTGAAGAATTATCTCGTGCTCTCGCTACATATTACACCGGCATTGCTTCCGATTGGGACTTGGTGCTAGCAGCAATCGGTATCGTCGAAAAGCTTTTACAGCTACCGGTTAAGGGCATTCCTGCCTGCCTAATTGAATTATTGTCCGTTGACCACAAGGCGCAAATTGAATCCTTGGAGTCACTATTGTCGACAGTCATGACATCTTTTGCTCAAGCAAGAGATATCGTGTCAAACTCTCAGCTTTCCATTAATCTTGATTCTGCTGATTTTGATTCCGATAGTGCCGTTACTGAAATAAATGCTTACATAGCAAAAATCAGTGAGCTATCTGAGCATAAAAACTTACTTATTTCGTATTTGCATAATGGTGATGAGCCAGTAGATAGCATATATGATGCTATTGAAAAGTTGAATTCATATGTGGATACAAAAAATTTGATTTCCTCTTTCTCTACAACCTATATAAAACAATTTGATTTCTTGTATACAGATTTAACTACCGATTGGGATAATATTGTTGATTTGCTGAAAAAACTTGCGGATATAAAGCAGTCCGCATTATACGAAGTGTTATGCCCTACAATCAATGTGCCGGCAAATAGAAAGCAAAACTATAAGGTGCTTTCTACAAAGATATTAGATATCTATAATGCCGGATTAGGTTCGTTTGAATGGGTGCAATCACAGTTCTCTACTGATACCCGGCTTGATATGATGGCGATAAAATCGCTCGCCGAAAAAATCAGTGGCTGTCTTGAAAATATCGATATCCTTGTAGGCTGGATTGATTATACGGAGGCAAAGGAGGATTGCGAAAATAACGGACTTTCCGACTTTATCAGAAAAATAGAAGATGCAGAACTATTTACGAGTATTGAGAGAATTTTCTTGAAAGGTTTTTATCATATGTGGCTTGGAGCAGTTTGCGACAAGTCTGCCTCATTGCGCCGTTTTAGAAGAAATACGCATGATGAACGCATCAAAAAGTTCATCGAACTGGATGATCTGCAATTGCTTATTGCCCAAATGCGAATCAGAGAAAAACTTATAGAGAATTTACCATCTACGCACCGTATGCTCAAAGCTACCGATGAAGTTGCAATTCTCAATAAAGAACTTAGTAAAAAGAGAAATATAATGCCGCTTAGAAAACTCTTTAGGCTAATACCCAATCTTCTAATGAAACTCAAGCCTTGTCTTATGATGTCGCCGCTTTCGGTATCCTATTTCTTGGAAACAGAAGCGTATCATTTTGATTTGGTGATTTTTGATGAAGCCTCGCAGATTTTTCCCGAAGATGCTATAGGAGCAATTTTCAGAGGTTCACAAGTTATCATTGCCGGTGATAGTAAGCAGTTGCCTCCTACAAATTTCTTTTCAGCCACTACAAATAATTTCGACGGTGATTATGATATAAGTGATGAAGAAGATTACAGTGAAGTAGTATCTGATTCTATTTTAGAAGAAGCGGCATCGGTATTGCCTAACAGAACATTGTTGTGGCATTACCGAAGCAAGCACGAAAGTCTAATCGCTTTTTCCAACAGAGAAATATACAAGAACGAGCTTATTACCTTCCCAAACAGTATTACGAAGGTTCCTGATATGGGTGTTGAGTACATCTATGTGGAAAACGGATGCTATGAAGGCGGCGGTAAAAACTGCAATATCAGAGAAGCGCAAAAATGTGTAATGTTAGTCCTTGAACATATTCAAAAGCATCCTGATCGTTCTCTTGGAATTATTGCTTTTAGCGAAAAACAGCAAACCGCTATTGAAAACGCTATTATTGATTTCAGAGAAAGAATGCCGCAATATGAATGGTTCTTTGACGAATCTAAAGATGAGCCTTTCTTTGTTAAGAATCTTGAAAATGTTCAGGGAGATGAGCGGGACACTATTATCTTCAGTATTTGCTATGCAAAAGATAAAAACGGAAAAATGTATATGCGCTTTGGACCACTTGGGCATGCGGGCGGTGAACGACGCTTAAACGTTGCCATTACCAGAGCCAAATGCAATGTGAAGTTGGTCGGTTCTATTCTCCCCTCTGATATTGATCTTAACAGAACAAACTCCGATGGTGTTCGCATGCTTCGCTCTTATATTGAATTTGCAAGAAAAGGCTCAAGCGTATTAAAACCGGCAGAAAAAGAAGAAGCATTTGAAACTGTTGACGAGTTCTGTAATTTTGTTGCCGAATTTTTGGAGAACAATGGATATAAAGTTCAAAAACAAGTAGGATGTTCAGATTATAAAATTGATATAGCGATCGAAAATCCGGACGTTGACGGCGAATTCATTGCAGGTATTGAATGTGACGGTATATCTTATGTTCAGGCTAAAACTGCTCGCGACAGAGACCATTTAAGAAGAACAGTACTTGAAAATATGGGTTGGAATCTGTATCGTGTATGGTCCACTGAATGGTGTCGCAATCCGAAATCAGAGGGTGAAGCATTAATTAGTTTTATCCAATCTGTTTTCGATAAAAACGGAAATGCTACCCACACAGTTAAGCAAAGCAATGAAAATGATACGGGTGTATCCATCGATGCAATAGCAACTGAAGCTGTTAAGCCAATTGAAAAAATGTCCACTCAAAATCCGTATGGTTTTGCTTATTACAAAGAAGCCAATTGGTGGGATACCGAGCATTCCGGTTCACACGATAATTTAACCCGAATCAGTGAGAACATTCTTTATATCGTCAGCGTAGAACAGCCTATGCATATGGAACTGCTGTATAAGCGTTTGGGACCTTCTTTTACGACCGGCAAGGCTACGGAGGGCGTTAGAAAGACTATTGATGAAGCTATTTCTAAAAAATTGAGTGGTCGGGTTGTTATCGATAGTGACAAGTTCATTAGAGAGCTACCCCTGTCTCCGATTACTGTACGCATTCCGGGAGAATATGATACACCGCGCCCAATGGAGTTTATAAGCACAGAGGAAGTGGCGTTAGCAATGATTCGGATTATCAGCAACTCCTTCGGCATTACGGAAGAAGACTTGGCATCCGAATGTGCACGTGTTTTTGGATTTGAGCGAAAAGGTCCTAAAATTAAAGCGAAAACCGATGCGGCCATTAAATATTTGGAGGATAATTTCAAGATTCGTATTATTGATGGCAAAGCACAGATTATTGGAGATTAGTATGCAGATTGAACACTTAAAAGAGGAACTAAGAAAATTGCCTTTGGAAACGTTGCAATCCCTGTTCGACGAAATAGTGACTCAAAAAAGATAGAACAGAGAGAACGACAGCGCCACCACGAATATATTGTCAAATTCCATAGATTACTTAGTAATCTTTATTATGCATCACAACGCCAAAAGAGAAAATTAGCACTGTTTGACTTTTTAGGTTGCGATGTTGATGGAATCAATATATCGTCTGTTGTTGATCATATGACAGTAGCACAACTATTACGCTCAAAAAGTATTGCTCACTGTCAAAGAAGCGAACGACCAATTGATGAGACTTCAGAATTTCAAATAGAGCTTAAAGCTTTTTTATCTTGTACCGGTGCTAAAGCATATGAAGCAAACTATCAAATGATAGTGAAAAATAGGCCGGAACGATATTATGAAGAGCTGCGTAAATACCACTCAAAATTTGGGGAAAGAGTGTGTCAGCAATTTTTCAATGTTATCTATAATAGCTTGACAGCAAAAGAACTCATGCCTTTTAGTAAAGGAAGAAACGACATTTTGAACGACCTTAAGTGGTTAGCTAATGTTTAAGAAAAGGAGAAAAAATGAACAATACAACACAACTTAATCCTAATGTTAATTCTACAGTTATCAATTCTGAAGTTGGACAAGAAACGGCAATCAATCCCAATATCGTGACGGCTACGGCAAATTTGTCCGCAGGAACCGTCCTTGCAGGGAAATATGAAATTGTAGAGCCTTTGAGTGCATCAACAGGCGAAGCAGACCTTTATGTGTGCAAATACAATGGCGCAGAGTATATTGCTAAAGTTTATAGGCGGCAACGTGCTGTTAAACCAGAGGTCATAACAGTATTAAAGTCCATTGATTCACCGTATGTGGCAAAATTATTTGATACCGGTATATATAACGACCGTCCTTTTGAAGTGCTTCCGTATTATAAAAACGGAAGTTTGCTGGGCAAAAAGTTCTCTTTTGATGAATTGAAGAAAACAATTATTCCCTGCATTAACGAAGCACTTAGAGTGCTGCATCAAAACGATATTATCCATAAAGACTTAAAACCGTCTAACATAATGCTATTGGACGACAATAAAAGTGTAGCAATTATTGATTTCGGTATTAGCTCAGTTGTTGAGGAAGGAAATACCGTTTTGGTTACAAAAACGGGTATGACACCGGAATACTCTGCTCCCGAAACCTTTAGAAATCTGTTTTTGGAGGAGTCTGACTATTATTCTTTCGGCATTACGCTTTATGAACTCTATTGTGGATATACCCCTTATAAAAATATGAACGCAGAAGAAATTGCTCAATTCACTGCGGTGCAACGTATCCCGTTCCCTAAAGATATGCCACAAGAACTGCAAGACCTGATTTCTGCCGTTACATATTTTGATATTACGAACCGTAATAAGAAGAATAATCCTAACAGAAGATGGACTTATACAGAAGTCGATAATTGGTGCAAGGGCAAAAAGCAAGTTATTCCCGGCGAGGGTACAGGTTTCGGCGCAGAAAAAGCAATCCCTCCTTATACTTTTTTAGGTCAGGCGTATAAGGATATTCCTTCTTTAATTACTGCACTTGCAAGTAATTGGAACGATGGAAAGAAGCAACTTTATCGTGGCTTGCTTTCGTCTTTCTTCAAGAACTTCAATCCGGAAATCGCAGGATATTGTATGGATGCAGAAGAAGAAGCAACTCGCACAGCAGGTAAAGATGATATTATCTTCTGGGATCTTCTTTATAAGATTTATCCTGAATTAAACGGTTTCTATTGGATGGGACAGACATATGAATCATTGCCCGCATTAGGTCGTGATATGCTTGAAAGACTTTGGAGAAATGACAAGTCCAACTATTCATATTGGGATAGCATATTGGGAAATAAACTGCTCACAAACTATTTATCTAAAGTAAAATCTAAAAATGAGAATTTGGCAGATGCCGCTTCAGCCCTTGAAACTGCGCATAATGTTGGAAACCGTAGCAAGCGCGATACAATTATGAATTATTATACAATGGCATACTTGCTCTCCGGTCAAAAACTATTTGCAATTGGTGAAAAGCGATTGAAGAGTGTGTCAGAGCTTACTGCTCATATGAAAGGGTTGCTGGATTCCTCTTATGAGGAATTTGAAGATTTCTGTCATTCAATGATCGATTATGATGATACCTTGGATGTGCAGCTTGAAGCGTGGCTGATTGCTCTGGGCAAAAGAAAAGAATTAGATGCTTGGCGACAAGGGTTGCAAGGATAATTAGGTGTAGTTTTATGGAAAAGTTTTTTGGCAATAGTATTTATCATATTGGTCATAGCCGCCTTTATGGGCAATATCGAAATGATAGCGGCTCTGATCGTTCAGGATACATCTCCTATCACCGAAAATGGTTTTCTTGTTTTCGTTGCAGTTGTGGCAGATATTATTTTGCGTTGCCTTCTAATTAAGAAACTCAGTAAACCGACTGCAAATTCTTTATCGTTAGCAAAGCGAGGAATTACTAATCGACTCAACATAAAAAAACAATCTGCCGAAATAAAAAACATCTCGGAACATTACCGATTATATTAACAGATTAAAAGAGCTTAGGACGCTTGGCATTGAACGGGACTCAACAATTAGAACCCACAAATTTTGTCAACTTTTAGTCGCTGTTTTAAATGAGGAACAGATGAAAGCATGCTTGGAGGCTGTTAACAGAAGAAAAGCCATTGTAAATGAGATTAGTGATATTGAACAAAGCATAGTACAACTCGCTGACAAGTACAGAACTGTAGGGAACGCTGAAAAATGTGTTCAATATTTAGAAATAGTAGAGTCTGTGCAGAATAGGAACGACTTTTGTGAAATCAAAAAAGAATGCAACGAACAGCTAATTCAACGAGAAAAAGAAAGAAAAGCTATTAAACTATGGTCCACCATTCTTATTATCTCTATACTAATTTTTGCCGTGTTGATTACTACATCAGCAATAAAAAGTTACAACGAGAACATACCATATGACAATTTCAAAAGAGATATTGAAAATCAGACATTGATAAAGGATATGTTTAGCTATGATTTGAGGGGCGAAAATAATTCATATTATGAAGTAGCAAAGACAGAGAAAGGCAAAAACATAATAATCGACTACTTATCAGATTATAAAGCATGCGATGATATTCAATCAGCACTATGGTTGCTTTACACTACTGGCGAAGATGATATTATGGAAAAATCTTTTAACAGATGGATTATAGAATATGGTGAAAGCAACGGCGAAAAGAGTACCAACCAAGAAGGAAAAGATGATTATTGGTATGCAATATATTATGAAGTCGATGAATATGTCATCATCACTTCTTCAGTAGAAATGTATGAACATTTAAGCGTAACTAAATGGAATAGAACGACACAATAAAAAAGGGGGAGATACGATGTCTGGACCAAAAACTTCAAGATATACATTAACACCAGAGCAAAGACGGATATTAGCCGAGCAAAGAGAGCTTGAGCGTAGAAAATCTGTCGCTTCTGAGAGCATTAGAAGATACAATAAAAGGCTTATGCAGATCGGCAGTATGTTTTCCACGGCAAAGCAAGTATCCGGTGAACTAATGAGCCGCATTGGAAATGATGGTGGCTTTGCAGATAAAATCAAAGAGTTAGAGGGTATAATTTCCCCAATTGCTCCCGTCATTTCAAAAACAAATAGCGATGATGTGGTTTCTCTCGAAAATACCTCCAAAACGGTTGCGGAAAGTCTTGAAAAAGCAGAAAAACTTGTAACAGAATTGTCCCGGATTTCTGCTCAAAATGAAATCGAACTGCAAACGACATTACGAGCTGAAATTGATAAAGGCTTTAAGACATCATTTGCTGATATTGAAGTTGCAAGTCAAACAGATATGAGTGAAAACAAAAATAAAATTCGTGTTCAACTGCTTCAAATGAAAGGCAATGTAAACTTATCTGCTGAGTTGACCGTCGAACTTGAAAAAACAATTAGCAACTTGGATGCTATCGATAATGAAGCTTTTTTGAAAAATTATTCTTCTGTTACTGTTTCCCCATTGCTTAAGCGATGCAGACAGTATTTGAATGAATATGAAGCTTGCCACGAGCAATTTGAAACACTCTATGCAGAATATATTGCTCTTTGTGATTTGTATTTCTATGTAGCGCAGGAGTATCCGTGTTGTAACGCTTCAATTGAAGCTCTAAAGACTGAGATCAAACGAATCAAAGATTCGGTTGATGCGGATGATGAGCAGGCTTATATAAGCGACTGCTTGGATGAAGTGATGGAAGAAATGGGTTATACAGTAATTGGTAGTCGAGAAGTCACCAAGAAAAACGGCAAGCATTTCCGAAATGAACTTTATACCTATGGAGAAGGTACAGCCGTAAATGTAACTTATTCTTTCGATGGAAAAATAGCGATGGAACTTGGCGGTGTTGATGCAACTGATAGACTTCCTAACGACCACGAAACCGCTGTTTTGTGTGAATCGATGGAACAATTCTGTGATGACTTTAAGGAAATTGAAAAGCGTTTGTTTGCAAAAGGTATTGTGCTTGCAGATCGTATTTCCTTACTGCCGCCAAGTGCTGAGTATGCACAGATAATAAATACTACTGACTACAATATGACTGAAAAAGCTGAAACTTTGCAGACAAAGAAACAACGTCGAGCTACAACAAAGCGAAAGGCTTTGAGAAAGGAGTAATATATGGAAAAATACAAAATCTGTCCTTCTTGTAAGACGAAAAATCCTCCAGCTCTTTTTGAGTGTATGAACTGCGAAGCAGATCTTACCGGAGTGAAAATAACTGATGAAGAAACCGAAAGAATGCTTGCCGAAAATACTGCAGCTCAAGCCGAAGCCACCCCTAAAAAGATGGTTAGAGTGTGTGAGTGCGGAGCGAAAAATGCACCTAATGCCCGAAAGTGCAATTCTTGTAATGAAGATATATCTGATATTACTCCTACGCTCGATACTGAGAAAGAAAAAGAGGAAACCATTTCCTTTGTGTTGAGTAGCCTTGACGGTAAATTCGCTTATAAAGTGACTACCGACGATATAACTATTGGTCGAGAAAATACTATGAGCGAGTACCTTTCAGTAAAGAGTTATGTAAGCAGATCTCATGCACGGATTACAAAAGTGAATGACGAATTGTATATTGAAAATTTGAGTAACACCAATTTTACCTATGTGAATAATAAAAAGATAACGGAAAAAACCATACTTCAAGACGGAGATGAAATCGGACTTGGTGGAACAAATATAAACGGTAAATGTCAAGAACAAGCCGCCTATTTCTTAGTGAGGATCGGACAATGTATGTAGCAAGAGTTTTGTATCCTGTCGAAGTTCTCGGACCCGGTAAAAGAGTTGGGATATGGTTCTGTGGTTGCCCTCGTAGATGTAAAGGATGTAGCAACCCTGAACTATGGGAATTTCAAGAACGATATAAGACTACGCCTGAAACGGTTTTTGAGTTAGTAAAATCTGTCGCCAAAGAACACGATATAGAAGGGTTCACAATCACAGGCGGCGACCCAATGTTTCAAGCAACTGACTTGCAAAGATTGCTTTATTTATTGAAAGAAATATCGGATGATATCATTGTCTATACCGGATACAAGATAAATGATATTATTCCTGAAATGCTTTCTAACATAAGCGTTTTGATTGACGGAGAATATATCGAAGAATTGAATGACAACTCTTTATTGCGAGGCTCTTCAAATCAGAAAGTACACATATTAGACGAGGCAAAAGCTGACAAGTATAGAACCTATTTCAATACAGAAAGCAACAAAGTTCAAAATTTTTTCACTTCGGACGGTGTTGTTTCAGTTGGAATACATAGACCTGATTTTTAATATATGAGGAAGTGATGAAATGAATGATTTAGAGCAAAGAGTAAAAACGCTTGAAACTAAGGTCAAGGTGTTGGAAGAAACTCTTGAAACACTAAAAAATATGAGTCTTTCTGAGCAGATGGGTAGTTTTATTCAATCACGCCAAAAGTCTTTACGAATGGTTGAGCTGCTTAATTCAGTTTCAGATGATGAGAAATTGGATTTTGATAAAGAACGAGAAACGCTCAATAATGTACGAGCAGCCAAAAATACTGTTGATGCCCAAATTTCGCAAGCATTGAGGAATGTAGGAACATTTTCTGATGATTTTCCTGATGATCCTCGTTACTTTAATTATGAAATTGAAACGGGAATGACAACCAACTCCTTTTGGAAGCGGCAAGAAAAGAATCCTGCATTAGAACGATTTGCGGGTAAGGGACTGAGAATCACCGCATATAACGGATTTGAAACAAATCGTGTTATTATTCCTCGTGAAATTAATGGGCAACCCGTTATTAGTATCGGAGAAAAAGCATTTATGAATGCAACCATCTCCGAAGTTATTCTCCCCAAATCCATAAAGGCGATACTCGGTGAAGCGTTCTCAGGCTGCAAAAATTTGAAGAAAATTGATTTGCCCGAAACTCTCGAATATATGGGTTCATTCTGTTTTGCTGAAAGTGGCTTAACTGAACTTGCTTTCCCGAATGCATTAAAGAATATACCAAGCTTATGTTGCAATGGTTGTGGTGAGATGGAAACTATTAGCATAGGTAGACAGGTAAAAAAGATAGAATATATGGCTTTTAGTGGTTGCAGAAAAATTCGTTCAGTTACTTTACCTGAATCCTTATCTGAAATTGGTTCTGAAGCGTTTGGCGGAACATCTATTACAACAATAATTTTCCCAAGTGGAATGAACAAGGTTGATAAAAAAGTGTTCGAAGAAGGCTACAGTAGTTATTCAAGAAATCAAAGAAATGTCGTATGTGTGTTTCTTGGTAAAGATACGACGATAGATGGTCGGCTTGAAAACGTTTCCTTGATATACTGTCTGCCCGGAAGCAAAATACAGCAAGCAGCAAGACAGTATTCAATACCAATTAAACCCCTAAGTGAGTTTAGAATGGAGGATTACCAATGAGTGATTACATATCAAAATGGCATAAAGAACTTGGCATTTTCTCGAAGATCAAGCCGCTGATCATATTGGAAGGAAATGTTTTAGATTCCTATCAGTATCCCGAAGAAGGAAGCACGCCCAAAGGCAGTATTTTAAGATTGCCCGAGTATTTGCATTACTACTTCAAGGATATGGGATACCAAAACATTGTTTTCTATGATAGTTTGAGAGGTTTTTATAATACTTGCGAAGAAGGCTATCTCGAAAACTTTGCCAAGCTTGCCGAGGTTTCTGCAAGCCATGGCTTTATAAAGGCTGACTTTAAGGGTGGCAACAAAAATGATGGTGCATCTAATATTGTTCGTAAAACTCTTTCACAGAACAAGGAAGCAACCGTTATTGTAATGGATTTTGCTTCTCGCTACATCACTTCCCCCGATAATATGGAACAGAGCGAAGTTGATAGTTTTACAGTTCTCTTGCAGGCTTCACTCGATGCAAAGGATGTCAAAACAGAAAGCAATGGGATTTTGAAAAATCTCCTTGTGTTGATTACCAATAAATCAAACGACATTCCTGCTTGGTTCTATTTACAGAATCCAAACGTGAAGATGATCACGCTATCTGCTCCTTCCAAAGAGGAACGAGAAGCATTGGTAAAGAGTCCTAACTTCCCAAGTTTTTTTGCAGGCGAAGTGTATATGGAAGATAGTGCTTACTATAATGACCATCTGGACGAGCTTGAGAAGATCCAAGATAAGTTTGTAGCTCTTACTGAGGGCTTTAGCTTCACAGAAATTAACGGATTGCGCAGACTTTGTAAGAATGAAAAGATTCGTATGAAGGACTTGTGCGATGTTATAGACCTCTATAAGTACGGCATTAGAGAGAACCCTTGGAAAAGCCTTGATCTTGAGGAAATTAGAAATGCTAAAGCAGATTTCGAGAACCGTGTTAAAGGTCAGGATTATGCGATCACGAAAACTCTTGATGTAATTAAACGCGCAATTACCGGAATGTCGGGACTTCAAGGTTCTTCCCACACAAGACCAAAAGGTGTTCTGTTCTTTGCAGGTCCTACAGGTACGGGTAAAACTGAAACAGCAAAGACACTTGCCGAAATATTGTTTGGTGATGAAAGTTGCTGTAAGCGTTTTGATATGAGTGAATACGGACAGAGCCATAGTGACCAAAAGCTACTCGGAGCGCCTCCCGGATATGTTGGCTATGAAGCAGGCGGTCAATTAACAAACGCTGTCAAAAACAATCCGTTCTCCATTCTTTTGTTTGATGAGATTGAGAAAGCTCATCCTTCAATTTTGGATAAGTTTTTGCAAATCCTTGAAGACGGTCGAATGACGGACGGACAAGGAAATACGGTTTATTTTTCTGAAACAATCATCATATTTACAAGTAATCTCGGAATCTTCACTATGAACGAAAATGGCCAACGTGAAGCCAATGTTACAAGTGATATGCCTTATCAGGAAATGTCTGTGCGTATTCGTGAAGCAATTGAAGATTATTTCAAGTTGCAACTTGGTCGCCCTGAGATTCTCAATAGAATTGGTGAGAATATTGTTGTGTTTGACTATATCCGCCCTGAAGTTGCAAAACTTATTCTGAACTCTCAGGTAAATAAGATCATTAAGAATATGTCTGCCGAAAAGCATATCGCATTGACCATTGCAGATAGTGCTGTGGAAACACTTACTGAGCAGGCGTTGAATAATCTTCAAAACGGCGGTCGTGGTATTGGTAATGTTGTTGAAAATCTTTTGATCAATCCTTTATCAAGATATTTGTTTGATAATGAAATTTTCGATAATGCAAATGTTACTATTGATAACATTGATATTATTGCAACGCCACCATCGTTGGAGTGTACGAAGGGTTAAGTTATGAATGTTATAGCAGTAACCCAAAAAGGGTTAAATAAAACAGAAAACGAAGATAGAATTATTATCGGAAAGACAATCGTTGCAAATGGAACGCTATTTTCCGAGATTTCTGACGGTGTTTTAGCGGTTGCAGATGGCGTTGGCGGCCATAATGCAGGAGCGATAGCTTCTCATTTTGTGTCAAATAAATTGTGCCATTTGAAAGAGATCAGTGTTGATCTGTTGAGGGCAATTAACGATGAGTTGTTTGCAATTTCTGAAACCACTGCAGGACAAAAAGGCATGGCAACGACATTGTCAGGTGTGTGTATAGATGATAGCAATACACAGTTATTCAGTATAGGTAACACTCGTGTTTACCTATTACAAAGCAGAAAGTATCTCAAGCAACTCACGACTGATGATACAACTTTGAATTACCTTATTGCCACCGGTCAATTATCATCGGAGGATGCGAAAACCTTTGAACGAAAGAACGAGATCACTGCTTGTTTTGGCGGAGGATCTTCTGACTTGTTCAAAGTTAAGGTAAGTCATATTAAACCTTTGACTGCACCAATAATGATTACTTCCGATGGAATACACGACTATTTAAGCGTTGATCAAATGGAAGAAATCATTGAAGAACACGGACTTAGTGAAAACGCCTGCGTTGAATTGATCAAAGCGGCAAGAAACAACGGCTCTGTTGACGATGCAAGTGTTGTTTTAGGAGGTGTTTAAGTGGGACTTCGTTTTAGAAAAAGCATTTCAATTATACCCGGCGTGAAACTCAACTTTGGCAAAACGGGGATGTCTGTAAGCACGGGTGTACCCGGATTTAGGAAAACATACCATACAAGTGGTAGAGTGACAACAAGTATTGGTATTCCTGGCACAGGTTTATACTATGTTGATACTAAAAATGCAAAGGCACAAAACAGCAGGAGAACTTCCGAAACCCGTCAAGAAACTTCAACATACTATTCCGAACCAATAACCTATGAACCCCGTGAAAGTTCAAGAAGTGATTATTCTGCGCCGGTTCAAAGTAATTATGGTGCTCCTGTGCCGAGCAACTATGAATTAAGTACTCCTATCGAACCCGAAGTAGTTGAGCAACTCGATACGAATTCTCTTAAATCTATACATAAAACGAGCGACGATTCGATTGATTGGACTGAAGTGTTAGTATCACCTATTGCTCCTGATGAAACCTATAATCAACAAATGTGGGCTTATTATCATAATATGGCTCCAAAAATTCTTGCCGGTAATATTGACTCATACTTGCAGTTGATTTATGAAGTTAACCCACTTGATGATTTGCTCGTATATGGGAGCAATTACGAGTTTGGTACTGATGATCCTAAGAAGATTGAAGTTGAGTTCAATATAAACATTAACGCTTTGTCTGAAGCCAAGCGAAAAATAAGCTGTATAGAGTACAATCTTCTCCTTCAGGATTATGTCTGTAGCGTTTGTATTCGTATAGCAAGAGATATGTTTGCCCTACTTCCAATAAAGAATACTATTGTTCATGCCGTATTAGACGGTAAAACTATTGTGTCAGTTGATTTTGATAGGCAGAGCCTTTCAAAAATAAAGTTCGGTTATATTGATCCGTCAGATACACTTGTTCAATTCAAGCACAATATGGACTTTAACGAAAATAGCGGTTTTTCAACCGTCAGCAATCTTGAGTAAAAGGAGAGAAAGGTATGGTTTTTCGATATAGAAAAAGCATCAATTTGGGCGGAGGATTTAGAATTAACCTGAGCAAATCGGGTGTTGGCTATAAGTTAGGGTGTAAAAGGCTATCGTATAACCAAGACAGCTAAAGGGACTACACGCAGAACAGCATCTATTCCCGGTACGGGAATTTCATATGTTCATGAGACCGAAAAAAATAACAGAGGTAATTCGGGACGTGGTAGTAATCCAGCCCAACAGCAACCCGTTCAATCTATTGACAACAATCATTATGATACACAGAATATTGTCAACAATGTTGCGACTGCAATGGTTTCTGAGGGATTGGAAGATATGCTTGCTTCCGCAAGCAAAGCACTAAAACTTAATAAGTTTGCTGATATCGGTCTATGGGTCACAGCCATTTTAGGCTTTGGATTTCCGGTATTTTTCTTGTTTACATTGGCTTTTTTAATCCTGAAAATTTTTGTGCGAACAAAAGGCACAATTGATTTGGATTACAGCATTGAACCGGATCAGCAAGCTGTTGTTGACGGCAGAATAAAGCCCATGATTGAGATTACCAAGTGCGCAAAAGTATGGAGAATTATGCAGACGAGTAAGGTAATTGACAGAAAGTACGCTGCGGGGGCGAGTAATACAGTAAATAGAACCGCTTGCAAAGCAGCGACGCATTCAAAGCCAACTTGGAAATTGCATCTTTCAAAGCAAAAAAAGAAACCTTGATTTTCTTGCCTGACAAATTGTTTATAATGCAGAAAAGTAAAATTGGTGCACTGAATTACAGTGATATTATCAGCTCATCGCATACAACTCGATTTATTGAGAGTGAGGGCGTCCCAAAATATTCTCAGGTTGTGGGGCAAACTTGGAAATATGTGAATAAGTCCGGCGGACCTGACAGGCGATTCAAGGACAATAGACAAATACCTATTTGTTTGTATGGTGAGCTTGAACTATCTTCAACATCAGGCTTGAATACGGTAATTATGTATTCTAATCCGTCTATCAGAGTTGAGTGTTAGCAAGAGCCATAGTAGATTCTATTACTTTTTATCATAGTTATTTATGGTTGTTTAGGAGTTTCCATATGAGGAAGTTTATTTTTAAAATTATAGAACCGTCCGATGGCGGTAATAAATTAAACAGAATTTATGATTTCATCATGATGGGGACGATAATTGTGAGCATTGTCCCTCTTGCTTTCAAAACATCGAATGCTTTGTTTGTGTGGATTGATAATATCAGCGTTTCGATTTTTATCATTGACTATATTTTGCGCTTTATCACGGCAGATTTGAAGTTGGAAAATCTATTGGATCGTTTTTTCTCTATCCCATTACACCTATGGCAATTATCGATTTATTGTCTATTCTACCGTCTTTAACAGTATTAAATAATGGGTTTAAATTACTAAAGCTCTTTAGACTGCTGCGCACACTTAAAGTATTACGAGCCTTTAAGTTTTTAAGATATTCAAAGAGTTTTGAGATTATTGCTAATGTGTTTAAAAGTCAGAGAAAGGTTTTGAGCGCTGTCGGTTCTTTGGCAGTTGCTTATATCTTGATTTCTGCGTTGGTTATTTACAATGTGGAGCCGGATTCGTTCAATACTTTTTTTTGATGCCATCTATTGGGCGACTGTATCTCTTACGACGGTCGGATACGGGGATATATATCCGGTAACCGTTATCGGAAGATTGGTCACAATGCTATCGTCCGTTTTGGGCATTGCAATTATCGCGCTGCCTGCCGGTATAATAACAGCAGGATATATGTCTGAAATCAAATACAGCGATAATGATGATTAAACAGCTCGGCCAATACAGCGCTTCGGACATAAACCAGAAGTATGTAGGTTTTAATTGACACTGCCATTTGCATATGCTATAATATACATAACCTATAAAGAGTGCGCGAGGGACAAGCCCTATGACCGCCGACAACCTACCGAAAGGCAAGGTGCCAAAGCTTGAACGATGGGGTTATATGATTAATGTTGCAATCCTGTCGTAACGATAGGGTTGCTTTTTTTCGCTCTCTTTAGGTGATAATTTATTAAGGAGCGATATTATGCGAACAATCAAAGAACTCATCAACAACGAAAAGAAAGTTTATATTCTTCTTCGTAACAAGGCAATTCAGTACCGCTTTATGAGTGATGCTGAACGGGAAGGCGTAACATATGGAGATAATGTAAAGCCGACTGATCGACAAGTGGATGATATTATGGTATTAAAATCTGATGGAACTATCTGTTTTCTTGGGTGGGCTGGTCGTATGTGTTATCATCATAGTAAGAATACGTCAATTCGTATTGATTATGAAAAGTACATCGACGGCTCCGACGATTACCTCGTTTCTGAGTAAAGGGAAGACCGCCTGCTCATTTTGAGTAGACGGTCTTATATATTGTTTTTGAGAGCATTTTTGCAATGTCTTTATGCCCGAATCTATATTCCTGCAATATTAGCGCTTTGACAGGTCTAAGACCAAGTTTCTACGTGCTGCTTGAGGTTGATTGTCGAAAAGCATCGGAAAATGATTGGCAAAGCGTATTATTTATGATATTATTTATTTGAGACGATAGTCTCTTTTAGAAAGAGGGATACTTATGCGTACCAAAAACCCCAAAAAAGCAAAAGCCATACTTGAATATGTGGATACATTCTTTGAAGAAAACTTGAGAACACCGTCCATTCGTGAGATTGAAGCAGGCACAGGAATTTCCCGACCTATGGTGCAACGATATCTTGTGGATATGGACGAGAAAGGCGTTATCAAATACAAAGGAAGTAATATCATCACAGAGTTTATCGAACAGTTGACGTCACAAAATACCGTTCGTTTGCCGATTTCGGGGGCGATTCCCTGCGGTGAGCCACAAACCGAAAAAGAATTGAATGATTGCTTCATTGAGTTTCCTACGAGTTTGCTCGGCAAAGGCGAATATTTTGTTTTACTGGCTGACGGTGAATCCATGACAGATGCCGGAATTGACGATGGAGATTTTGTGATTGTTCGAAAGACAAATACTGCTGATTATGGAAAAATCATTGTGGCACTCGATAGCGACAACCGAAACACGCTGAAACGATTAGAATTTGACAATGAAAAGAAAAGACCTTATCTGCATCCTGAGAATAAGAAGTACAAGGACATCTATTCTGCGGAGCTTTCCATTCAAGGTGTAGCAGAGAAAGTTATTAAGAATTTAATTTGAGGGACATCGATGACAAATAAAGTTGAACTTACACCCGAACAAAAAGATGAATTAGTCGCATTCTTTCAAAATAATGACTTCACGGCAAACATGGAGCTGGATCGCAAGTATAAATTCGAAGGCGAACAGGCTAAAATCTTTGTCCGCACAAAGAAAATCTTCGGTGAATACTGGCTCGGCAATCTCCGAAAACTCGGCGCCAAACGGAAGATGAAAAACTACTCCAAAGATCATCCGGTAAACTTTTTGGAGAACGCCGACGCGGATTATTTTTCCGAATAGATTTCTGAAATCTACGCAGACCCGAACAAGCTGAACGAATATGTTGACCGATTTTTTGAGATGTATGAACAGCCGGTTATGCTCGGACTTGACTGCTATGCGAAATCGGTCAGTAAAGAGATTGACGATCTGTCTGATGAAGAAATACATACGGTAGTCGAAAAAGTTGCCGGAGTAATTGACGAAACTCTGATTGAAACGGTTATGCAAGGCCAACAGGTTCCTGCAATTTTCGGCATTTCCAAAAAGATTCCGCAGCACGAAGATTTTACAGAGCAGTTAAATCAGGATAAAATCAACTTTTACAACAAGTGGACTCACGTAAACACAAAACTCGGAGCTCCTCTCCTTTTCAGCGAGTTATCGGATGATGAATCTACCAATATTGAAGGCGCAAAAATGTTTTTTGCAAATGATCCGGAGGAAGAACGGCGGTATATATTCCTGCGTGATGAGTTCGCCAAGACACTGAATTGTTGTGATATAATAAATTTGTAACACCTTGTTCGAATAATATATTATAATATTACTCAAACAAGGATGACGTTACTATGTCAGTACATTACACCGAAGACTTCAAAAAAGAAGTAGTTAAAGCCTATATGGCAGGCGACAAATCAATACCGCAAATTGCTGTTGAATTTAATGTTGCCAA